>Ga0187893_10006402_pt1 | contig 20173 bp, 16 predicted proteins | sample MA1701074metaG_FD_139574 | JGI IMG/M metagenome (GOLD analysis project Ga0187893, IMG submission 139574) | White microbial mat communities from a basaltic lava cave in the Kipuka Kanohina Cave System on the Island of Hawaii, USA - MA170107-4 metaG ...
GCGCAGGGCCTGGCGGGATGCGAATTCCCGTGAATGAATTTCTTCGGCCCGAAGCAGTACATCGCTTGCGATCTCTTGGGGTATCGTCATGACTCCGTCCATATCTCCGACGATCCAGTCGCCGGGATTCACGCGAACATACTCGCTCAGCGTCCCACTCATGTAGATCGGCACCTCGAAATCGACGTAGCAGTACCGTCGCGCTGACTCAATCGGTGAGGTATACCGCACGAAAACCGGCCACTCCGGGATTTGCAGCACCCCGGGACCGTCACGGATCCCTCCGTCGATCACAACGCCTCGCGCGCCGTTTTGCTTGCTGAGATAGCCCATCATTTCGCCACTCAGGCCGCAGTGCTGATCGGGGCCTCCGTCGATTACGACCACGCAACCGGGATACATCGAACGGTACATACCCCAGTCATCAAATTTGGGTGGCCGCACATTCGGCTCCTCATCATGGTGCCGTGGGTCGCGGGTTCCCTTCACCGTGAAGGCCGGCCCGGCGATGCGCATTTCCGGGCCAAGCGGCTTGATTCCCAACGACAGCACTCTATCGGAGCGCCCCATCTTATCAAGGGCGTCGAAAATGGTCGCGGAGGCGATTTGCCGGAAGCGACGCGCTGTTTCTTCAATGGAGGAGTTCATCGTGGAACTTCTTGCAAATCATCGTTGATGAGTAACACGGAAACCGCGAAGGTGTCAATGCCTTCCTGCCAAGGCCGCGAATTTTGACGTCTCCCAGTTGCAAATCATCATCAATGATCGGTTACAATGCACTGCATGGAAGAATTTAATCTCGCCTATCCATCTGACTCAAATCTCGACTACGCCATTCTCAATGCTCTCCACCGGCACGGACAGCCCCTTGGCTCTGGGACTCTCCACTATACATTGCGGGAGCAAGGCGGTAATTTGAGCGCTCCCACACTCGGCCGGCGGCTGCGGGACCTGGAACAGCGAGGGCTGGTGAAGAAAGTCAGCGTGGAAGGGCGCGTCCTAACTGCCGAAGGTCAGAGATTGCTCCGAGGGTTGGAACAGAACCGCAGACTGGAAATTTCAGGTGAAAAGGTTCTGACACTATTGAAGCGGACTGGCAAGAAGGACATCGTGGATCAGCTCATCGCTCGCCGCGCCGTTGAGGTGGAGACGTGCGCCCTTGCAGCGCAGAATGCCAGGCCCGCCGATATTAAGCATCTCCAAAAGCTAATGCAGCGTCAGAGGGACTCGGTGCAGCACGGTGGAATGGGAGTTAAAGAAGATGTCGATTTCCACGACGCGATCGCTGAGGCCTCAGGCAACAGCGTTTTGGCAGCAATGGTGAGCATGCTGCGATCCCCAGCATGGCTGAACCACGTGGTTACCGCCATTCGGGCGAGATTCGGCACACGTCTGGTGATTGATCATGAGCAGATCACGCGATCCATAAAGGCTCGCGACTCCGAAGCGGCCGGGAAGGCGATGCAACAACACCTCGATAATATCATCGCCGACGTGGATCGTTATTGGGAACAAGAGTTCTCCAACGGGCCGAAGTTGTAGCAGCCTCCTATCGCAGAGATACGTCGTAGCTTACAGGGTCAATCTGAACGGATACGAAATGCCGCATTTCACACCTGGGACAACTCAGCGGTTCGCTCGTTTTGTTGAGAATTTCTCGTTCGAACAGTTGCCGCCGGCAGTCATCACAAGGACCAAAGAGATCGTTTACGACGGAATTGGATCTGTTATTTCGGCGACATCTCCACGTTACGACATCACCGGGGTACTCTCCCGCTTTGTTCGGGAGACCGGCGGCGCTCCAGAATGCCAGATATTCGGTACGGGCCTGCGGACGAACTGTGTCACAGCGGCCCTGGTGAACGGCGTCTTCAGTTATTACTGCGACATCGAGAGCCACCATCCAGGAGCGATCATGCACGCCTTTGCAGTAGTCGCGCCCGCGGCGCTCGCGGTCGGGGAAAAACTGGGACGATCCGGGCGTGAAGTCCTAAGCGCCATCGTAGTAGGCATCGATGTTGCCTGCCGCGTGAGCTACGCGCTTAGTGGTCCCGCCCTTTACAGCCGCGGGTTTCATCCCACCTGTGTTGCTGGAACATTCGGCTCGATGGCGGCGGCCAGCCGCCTGTTCGGATTGAAGGACCAATCTCTGCTGCATGCGTTTGGGCTCGCAGGGACCGAGGCTTCAGGACTGCTTGCCTGGGTAAGCGATCCAACAGAGCACTCACGGCCCTTCAACATGGGCTTGGCATCCCGTCATGGTGTCCTTGCGGCGCAACTGGCCGCATGCGGGTTCGGAGGACCGCCGGCGATTTTCGAAGGAAAGTATCCCTTAGGGCAGGCATTCACCGGCGAGTGGCAAGAATCCGAGCTGTTCGACGGCTTGGGTCAGCGGTTTAAAGTGATGGAGATTTACTTCAAGCTTTATGCGTGTTGTGCCTTTATCCATCCTGCGCTCGACGGACTGCTAGACATCATGCACTCGGAGGGCATTGAGCCGGACGATATCAAAAGCATCTCTCTTCGCTTTCCTAAGTCCGGATACAAGATCATTGATAACAATGCGCTACGTTCCCATTGTGCACAGTACGTGCTCGCCCTGGCGGCATACAAACGTACGGTCGAATTCTATGACATCTTGCACGATCAGCGCTCCGATGCCCGGATCCAATCGCTTTCAGAGCGGGTCGAGGTGATCGGTGACGACGAGATGGACCGTACCTTTCCGGACCTCTACCGCTCGGTCATCACGGTTGAGAACAGTTCCGGGGTACAGCACCTGCGAGACATCGTGCATCCCAAAGGTTCGCCTGACAATCCGGTCAGCCGTGCCCTACTCGACGAGAAGTTCGCCTCGCTCACTCAAGGTCTTGTCGAGCCGCATTTCGCAACCGAGATCGCGCGTGGAATTGACCAAATGGAAAACCTGGAGAATATCAGAACCCTTACTCATCTGCTCGCCAAGGTCGCATAGGATGGAGCTTTGTTATCTCTCGAGTGATGTTTATAGACGAGAGCTGGATATAAATCTCGGGCTAATCCTGAGGCGTTAAAACGGTGAGTGGCCCCTACTTGCTATCCGTCACTTTCTTAGCAATCGCGCTATTGCTCTTCCTGATCCTGCGGTGGAAACTTCACGCTTTTCTCGCGCTGCTCATCTCGAGTCTCGCATTGGGCGTGATGGCCGGCATGGCGCCTGCGGCAATCCTCGGGTCCTTTCAGAAAGGCATCGCCGATCTGCTGGGATCGATCGCTGTCATTGTTGGGACAGGTGCCCTGCTGGGACGCATGATTGAGGTTTCGGGAGGCGGTGAGGCGATGGCACGCACCCTGATAAGTGCTTTTGGTAAAGAGCGCGTTCCATGGGCACTGCTGGCGGCTTCGTTCATCATCGGAATTCCGGTCTTCTTTGACGCCGGCTTTTTCGCGCTCATCCCTCTGGTATGGAGCATCAGCAAGGAGACGGGTAAATCGCTTCTGTTGTATGCCATGCCGGTGCTGTCCGCTCTTACCGCAACTCACGGATTGCTCCCTCCTCACCCGGGCGCCGCCGCCGCCGCGCAACTGCTCGGCGCTGACTTCGCTAGAACTATTCTCTACGGATTAACTCTGGCAGTTCCAATGTCGATTTCGGGCGGCATTCTCTTCGGCAAGTGGATCGGAAATCGCGTCTATATAACGCCTCCCGAGCAGCTGGTTGTAAAGGCTAGTGAGACAGAGCGCAAGCAGCGGCCGGGCTTCTTCGCGGTACTAAGCGTGGTTATGCTACCCGTGGCGCTGATCAGCGCGGCAGCGCTGCTGCCCCGGTTCGAGTGGCTGGGCTTGTTCGGCTCTACGCAAGTCGCGTTGCTAATCGGAGCCATTGCGGCGGTGCTTATTCTTGGTCTCGGGAATGACTTCAATGGTAACGATCTGCTCCGCCACACGGGTGAATCGCTGGCCTCCGTCGGGGCGCTCATTCTGGTGATTGGAGCTAGCGGGGCTTTCAAGCAAGTGATCGTGGATTGCGGCGCGGGACGCTACTTTGCCGAGTTGCTGCTGAAGAGTCAGATATCTCCGCTGCTCGTTGCATTTCTGGTGGGAGCGGCGTTGCGTATTACGATCGGTTCTGCGACCGCGTCAATTGTAACGGCCGCGGGAATTGTGGCGCCGCTGGCTGCGTCATTTCACGGAACAGAGCCCGCGTTGATGGTGATGGCTGTGGCGACGGGCGGGTCGATTTTCTCGCATGTTAATGACGCCGGGTTCTGGATGGTAAAGGAGTATTGTGGCTTGAGCGTGGCCCAGACCCTTCGATCGTATTCGGTGATGAAAGCTGTTACCGCGCTCACCGGTCTGCTGAGCCTGTTGGGCTTGAGCTTGTTCGTGCCTTCACCATGAAGCAAAGAGGGAGGCCAAATGTTAACGGCTAAGACGTTTTACCGTTGGACTCGTGATCTGCACCTTTACCTGGGACTCTATTTGAGTCCTTTTGTGCTGGTATTCGCCATCAGCACGATTCTTCTGAATCACGGATGGAAACCGGTGGGCGTACCGGCGAGCCCGCGCGTCGTGGATGGCATTGAGATTCCGCAAGACCTCGAGCGCGTGCAGGGGATGAGGCGCGCCTTGGAAGTTAAGAAAATCCTTGCTCAGGTGGGCGTTTCGGGAGAAATTAACTTCATTCGTACGATTCCACGAGAAAACCGGATCATCATACCGGTAGCACGGCCCGGGCAAGAAACAACGGTCAGCGTCGATCTAAAGGCCCGGACGGCCGTAGTGGAGACGCGGGAGACAGGAATCGGAGATGCGCTCATCTATCTGCATCGATCGCCTGGACCTCACAACGTCGCAATTCGAGGGAACTGGCTCTTCACGCGTGTCTGGCGATGGTTGGCGGACGGCACGGTGTACTTGCTGCTCTTCTTGTCGGCAAGTGGCGTCTACCTTTGGGTTTTCCTGCGAGCAGAGCGCAGACTTGGCCTCATTCTGCTTGCGGTGGGATGCACCTCGTGCGTGGGGGTGATCTATGCCATCGTCCGGGGATAAGATCGCACTCTGGAATCGAAAGCTGCACTACTATTTTGGGCTTTATCTGCTGGCCTTTGTGTGGCTGTTCTCGCTCTCCGGCCTGCTGCTGAATCACCAGTGGGAGTTCGCCGAGTTCTGGGAAAAGCGCAACACGGTGACATTTGAACGCGTCATCCAACCGCCGAAGGGTATGCTGGACCTCGAGCGCGCAGGCGATCTGATAAGGCAACTGGAGATTTCGGGGGAAATCGGTTCGATCACAACCCGGGCACCGGACAGCTTGGAAATTCAAGTAGCGCGGCCAGGGACGATGTTCCAGGTCAAGGCGGATCTCGCTCGGCAGCGGGCAAGCGTGCAGCAGATCAATGTAAACGGCTGGGGCGTATTTCGCATGCTGCACACTTTCAGTGGGGTGCAGCGGACGGGCGCGGTGGAACGAGACTGGCTACTCACGCGAATCTGGAGCTTCTTTATGGATGCTGTATCAGCGGGACTGATGTTTATGGTTTTGAGCAGCCTGTATATGTGGTGGGACATCAAGAAGAAGCGTCGGCTGGGTATGGCTGCCGTGGTGGCGGGTATCGCAAGTTGCGGTTTCTTCGTGGCCGGACTGCGTGCGTTACCTTGACTCAACCTCACGGGCGTTGATACGCTGATCACTGACGATGATCTGCCTTCGAGTGATTCTTAGCGTGCCCGCCGTGGGCTTGCTGTTCGCTCAGGACAGTGGGGCTCCAAAAGTCCGAAGTCAAAACGATTTCTTCGAAACACGCATCCGGCCCCTACTCGCCAAAAATTGTTTCGCATGTCATACGGGCTCAAAGCTTGGCGGCCTGCGGCTGGACTCTCGTGACACGCTCCTCAAGGGTGGGAATACGGGGCCGGCGGTGACACCCGGGGACGCGGATGGCAGTCTTATCATCCAAGCTGTTCGCCGAACCCATCCACGGATCAAGATGCCGCCTACAGGGAAGCTTCGGGACGAGGAGATCGGCGATTTGACGGCATGGGTGAAAGCCGGCGCGATCTGGCCGGAAGCGGCCGTCGTTCAACCGCCCCGTGCAGCCGATGGCCGATATGTGATTACTCCTGAACAGCGAGCCTATTGGGCGTTCCAGCCATTCCGCAAGCCGAACGTTCCGGTGGTGAAAGACAGCAGTTGGGCAAGAAGCGAGATCGACCGCTTCATCCTAGCGAAGCTGGAGGAGCGTGGGTTGAAGCCGGTGAAACCCGCAGACAAACGGGTGCTGCTGAGGCGGGCTACATTCGATCTCATCGGACTACCACCGAGACCGGAAGAAGTGGACGCTTTCCTGAGCGATAACTCGCCAAACGCCTTCAGCGAAGTAGTGGACCGGCTGCTGGCGTCGCCGCACTACGGAGAGAGGTGGGGGCGCTACTGGCTGGATTATGCGCGCTACGCCGACGATAAGTTCGGGCGAGGCGACACTAAGTTGGTAAACGCCTTCCGGTATCGCGACTGGGTGATTCGGGCTTTCAACGAGGACATGCCTTACGACCTTTTCGTGAAGGCGCAGATCGCGGCGGATTTATTAGACCGGCCTGACCGGGAAAAACTGTTGCCGGCCCTAGGTTTTTATGGCCTGAGTCCGGAGGAAGTCGAAGACCGCGTCGACGTGACTACCCGTGTTTTTTTGGGCCTCACCGTCGGATGCGCGCGCTGTCATCATCACAAATTCGATCCCATCCCGACTGAGGATTACTATGCACTACTGGGGGTTATCCGGAGCAGCCCGTATCATGAGATCCCGCTTGCTCCCGAAGCACAGGTGACCGCTTACCACGAGGTGCAAAAGCGTATCAACCAGATCAAGGAAGCGATCAAGGAGTTCACCGAGCGCGAAACTAACGAGCTGGCAGAGATGCTGGCCAAGAAGACAGCCGGATACATGGTTGCAGCATGGCAGGTCACAACTGGTGTGGCTTCAAGCTCCAAGACCGTAGCGGACCAGGCGAAACTGGACCAGGAGACACTGGAGCGCTGGATCAAATACCTGAAGACCCAAAAGGAACATGAATTCCTGAGGACCTGGGACGACGCAGTGGCGAGGAAGGCCGGTATTGAAGAGATCCGAAAACTTGCCGCGGATTTTCAGGCGCTGGTCCTCTCGGTCAATGCTGAGAAGAAGGCCATGGATGACCGCAATTACGTCGCGCTCGGCGGAGCTGCGGGTATGAAGGTCGTTAACAAGCGTCAGTACACGAACGTCGAATCACTCGAGATCAAGAAGTATTATTTGTGGCGCGATCTGGCTTCGGATCCCTACATGAGGGAAGGATTCAAATTCGAAGGCGGCGTGTATTATTACGGGCCTAAACACATAGAACGATTTTTGTCGGGCGCATGGAAGGAGCATCTGCAGGATTTCAGGGCAGAGCTCGCGGCGCTCGAGAAGGCGCTGCCGCCGCGATATCCCTTCCTGCATGCGATTCATGAGTCGGAGAAGCCGGCCAACGCTAAGGTAGAGATTCGGGGAGAACCGGAAAACCTGGGAGCGGAGGTTCCACGCCGCTTCATGTCCATTTTGTGCAATCCGGAGCCGATACCTTTTACGAAAGGCAGCGGGAGGCTGGAACTTGCGGAGGCAATCGCAAGCCCCAAGAATCCACTCACCGCGCGGGTGATCGTGAACCGCATTTGGCAGTTGCATTTCGGTCAGGGGATCGTGCGCACACCGAGCAATTTCGGGATGTTGGGCGAGCGCCCGACACATCCGGAATTGTTGGACTATCTCGCGGCGCGCTTCGTGGAAGGCGGCTGGTCGATGAAGGCGCTGCATCGCGAGATAATGCTTTCATCGGTCTATGGGTTGAGCAGCGGAATCACGGCCGAGAACATCGCTCAAGATCCGGACAACCGGCTTCTCTGGCGCGCGAATGTAGTAAAGCGATTGGATGCCGAAGCGTTGCGTGATGCCATGTTGGCGGTAGCGGGAACGCTGGACCAGATGATGGGCGGTGCGGCTGCTCCGCTGGATGACAAGAACCGGCGGCGTGCGGTCTACGGCTTCGTTAGCCGCAACCAACCGGACGCCGGCCTCGCGTTGTTCGATTTTCCGGACGCAAATGCCACGGCGGACCAGAGGGTAGTGACGGCAGGCCCGCTACAGCGGCTATATTTCATGAATAGCAGCTTCGTTGTGCAGCAGGCCAAGGCGGTGGCAGAACGGCTGCAGGCATCCAGCGGAGACGATATGGGTAGAATCATCACGGCCTACAAGCTGCTGTACGGGCGCCGGCCGACGGAGTTCGAGATACAGCTGGGTTTGGATTTCGTGCGCCCGAGGAGCAAGGGATGGCCGCAGTACGCACAGATGCTGCTGGCATCGGCCGAGTTTAGCTCTCTTAATTGAGACAGGAAAGATCATGAATCGACGTGAAGCGCTACGGTTGATGGGCAATGGATTTGGTTTGGCGGGGTTGGCGCAAGTGCTCGGAGCGGAAGCAAAGCGCGGCCCGATGGCTCCCCAGCCCCCCCACTTCCCAGCCAAGGCAAAGCAGGTGATTTTCCTATTCCTCAACGGCGGCTGGTCGCACGTCGACACGTTCGACCCCAAGCCGATGCTCGACAAGCATGACGGGGAGCCCATGCCTGGTCCGAAGATCAAGACCGATCGCGCGTCGGGCAACTTGATGCGCTCGCCATACAAATTCAGAAAGTACGGGAAAAGCGGAATCGGGGTCAGCGAAATTTTCCCCAAACTCGGGGCGTTAGTTGATGATATCTGCGTGATCCGTTCGTGCTACACGGAGATCGGTAATCACCCGGCAGGTCTGCTGGCGCTGAATACCGGACACAGTCAGATTGGCCATCCATCGATGGGTTCTTGGCTGGCGTACGGGCTTGGAACCGAGAACCAGAACCTGCCGGGGTTCATCGTGCTGTCTCCAGGACTGCCAATCATGGGATCGCAGCTATGGACCTCGGCTTATCTGCCTTCGATCTTCCACGGCACACACATCCTGAATTCGGAAAAAGAACCGGAGAAGCTGGTGCGCAATATCCGCAACCAGGAGTTGAGCATGGTCGAGCAGGAACAGCAACTCGGCCTGCTGGACAAGCTCAATCGCTCCTATCTCGATCAGGCGGGCAAGCTGCCGGAACTGGAAGCCGTGATTGAGTCGATGGAAGTAGCGTTCCGAATGCAGGCCGAAGTTCCGGACGTTTTTGACCTCCGTAAGGAAAGCGAATCCGTACGCGCGCGGTACGGCGATGGCGACTTCGGCCGTGGGTGCCTTATGGCGCTCCGTCTAATTGAGCGCGGTGTGCGGATGGTGCAGCTCTATTGGGGTCCGGGACAGCCGTGGGATAGTCACGACGACATTCTTGTCCACGGTCGGCTGGCACGAGAGACGGACGGTCCGATCGCTGCGCTAATCCAGGACCTAAAGGCACGAGACCTCTTCAACGAAACCGTACTCATTATAGGCAGTGAGTTCGGGCGGACACCAATGATTCAAAACAGCGGGCTCGAGAAGGTCTGCTACGGGCGGGATCACAACCCTTGGGGCTTCACCACACTGCTGGCCGGCGGCGGCTTCAAGGGAGGGATCACCTACGGTGCTACCGACGACTTCGGGTTGAATTCCGTACTGGATCGCGTGCATCCTCACGATATTCATGCTACAGTCCTGCATCAGCTTGGGCTGGATCACACGCGGCTCACCTATCGCTATGGGGGGCGTGACTTCAGGCTGACCGACGTGGGCGGCCGCGTGATCCGCGAGTGGCTGGCTTAACTTAGCGCGACCTTTCCATGCAACTATCTTGGGCCGCCGCTCGCGCTGGCGGAGACTGATGCCACTAGGGAGGCCGGCGGCAAATTTTATGCCGAGCAATGGCAGCGGGGAATTGAAAAATGCTGTGGTCGCCAGTGGTCTCTTGTTCCTGTTCCTCATTCCGGTCCCGGCGCAACCCGAGACAGCGGTCGAGGAGCGCATACGTCTCGGACAGTATTTCCTAGGCCATAATGCGGCCGGGCGCGCTGTTTCTGAATTTGAATCCGCCGTCCGAATGTCGCCGATACACCCAGTGGCTCACTATAACCTCGGAGTCGCGCTGCGTCTCTGGGGCGATTTGAAAGGGTCCGAAGCGGCCCTCCGCAAGGCTCTTAAGTTGCAGCCGCGTTTTCCGGATGCGCACTTCGAGCTTGGTCTCGTGCTGGGTGATCGGATCGGAAGCGAGCATGAAGGCAAGGAGGAATTTGAGGCTGCTGTGGAACAGAATCCAGACTTCGCCGACGCCCATTTCAATCTCGGCGTTATCCACTGGAAGGAGAACAACGTTCCGCTCGCCCTCTCGGCATTCAAGAAGGCGGTTCAGCTACAGCCGAAATCTCCCGAGTACCGCTTCCGTCTCGGTCAGGCGCTGGCTCAAACCGGAATACTGCACGAGGCCGCGAGGGAGTTGGAACGTGCCGTCGAGCTTGAGCCCGCGCATGCGAAGGCCCGTTATCAGCTCGCCACGCTGATGCAGAGAGTGAATGAGCCGGCCCGGGCCGCGACACATTGGGATATCCTACGGCGCATCCAGAGCCAAGGGCCTAGGGCTGTTGAGAAGGATCAAGGCCATCTTGCATATCAAGATGGTCTGACCGCTCTGGAGCGGGGCAACACGGCCGAAGCGATCACCAAACTCACGCGCGGACTCGCAACAGCCGGCAACGAGATCGCTGTGCGAAATGCTCTCGGTATCGCTTATCAGCGTAATCGGGAGTTTGAGCGCGCCGAATATCAGTTCCGCCGCGTCCTTGAGATCGATTCCAATTCGCCGGATGTTCACATAAATTTGGGTACTCTCCTTGGCCAGCGCGGGGACCCGGCGGGCGCAGAGCGCGAGTTCCGCCTATGCATGGCCGCTGACCCGAATTTCGCGGAAGCGCACTACAACCTGGGGCTTGTGCTTGCAGCGGGGAAGCGGTTTGCCGAAGCTGAAGCCGCGCTGAGGGCCGCAATTGCTCTGCGTCCGAACCACGCCCGTGCTCGCTGGAACCTCGCCCGCGTCCTGCGTGACAGCGGCGCGCCCGGTGCAGTCGAAGCCTTTCGCGAAGCCTGCGCGCGCGACTCATCGCTGACCGTGGCGTTTCTGGAATGGGGAAAGTTGCTTCAATCGATCGACCGGCCCGAGGAAGCCATTGGCGTATGGAGCACCGCGCTCCAGCGGGAACCTCTCGATCCGGCCCTTCACCACTTGCTCATGAACGCTCTCGAGAAATCCGGCCGTCATGACCAAGCCCGGGGGCAGCGCGCCACCTACGAACTGCTCGCCGCAAGCCCCGATTATCGTGCTGGAGTCACTTCCCTGGCCCGTGGAGAATTTGCTGCGGCTGCACAAGCGTTTGGGAAACTCCTGCGCCGGCATGCCCATCTGAGCGCAGTGCGGCGCAAGCTGGCGTTCGCGCTTTTCGCCCAATCCGACTACACTGCCGCAGCGGCTGAGTACCAACCTCTTTTGAGGGATTTTCCTTCCGATTCGGATCTTCATCTGAATCTGGGATGGGCGCTGCTTCAAACAAATCGTACCGGTGAAGCCCGAAAAAACCTGGAGCAGGCCGTGCGTCTCAACCCCTATGCGGCGCAGGCGCACTTTCAACTTGGAATGACCTACGTTGCCGAAGCCGATCTCTCCCGCGCTATGCCACATTTTCATGCGGCCCGGCGGCTCGATCCTGACGTCCGCTTGCCGAAACAGCAATGAGACCAATGCCAGCCCTGCCGGTGGGCGGCGTGGTACGCATACTGCAGTCAACGATTCACCGCTTCATGATTCGTAAACCGCTCAGGCTTCGGATCCCATCCAGGAACGCTTTCATCTTTTTGCGTGGCAAACGCTGATCACTGATCCAACGTTTAGCTGCCGGATCGATCAGCCTTCACTGAGGCTCGTACGACTCTTATTGATAGGAGTGCAGAAAAGCGATTATAGTAAGTGAACTCCATGCACTATACTGCTGGCGGTTGAATGGCTCACTATGGCGTATGAAGTATTCCTCCAGCCTAGCTCAAATCGAAATCGGCTCCGCGATATTCCCTCGTGATTTAATTGTCCCGCCGGTCGTAAAGGCGCGTGGTGCGCGGGTCTGCGTGGCCAACCAGCCGCTGGACGTCTTCGAGCGGAACCGAACAGGGCAGACTGATAAGTTTCAGAATGTCAGAGAGTGGAATTCGAATTGGTTCATAAGATACAGGAGCGTCAGGAGGTAGCCATTATGATTCAAGGACGTTGGGTTCCGCTTTGTGGGACTGTTTCCGTCGACGATCCGGCTGGAACGTATCCAACCGTCAGGCGGCATTCCGTCGCTCGCGTGACAAATGTCAAGGGCGGAGTGGAGCATCAGGCCGAACGTCGCCAGCAGCCGGTGCGAGAGAGTTTCGGCATCTCATAGGGAAAGAACGGCGTGAAGGTCGGGTGCGCCGTTCGTCCTGGAAATCTGATTTAGAACAAGAGCTTCAGTCCAAACTGGACGACTCGAGGATCGCCGGCAGTGGTGATCTTTCCAAAGGTCGAAGTACCGAAAGTGAGACCTACCGAACCGGGCCTGCCGAAAAACGGCGTGTTGGTGGCGTTGAAGAACTCCAACCGGAACTGGAGCTTTATTCCCTCGCGCACGTCAATGGTCTTGAACAAGGAAAAATCGAAATTGACCATGCCAGGAGAGCGGACCACGCCGACGCCCTGATTGCCGTAGAAGTTGCCGGCCGCTATCTCGGCATTCGTAGGAATGGCAAAAGCCGCCGAGGTGATCCAGTCGTGGGGCTGGCGAGATGTCTTGGTCGGATCGCCGATCAGATTGGGCCGGCTGTTGGTATCGCCCTTACCCAGGGAATAGGAAAGAGTCGGCGTCAGCGGGAAGCCGCCCTGGAAAGTGGTGATCCCGTTGAATTGCCATCCGCCGACAACGAAGTCCACGGGGCGCGAAGTTTGGTTAAGAAACTGCTTGCCGCGCCCAAAGGGCAGCTGGTAGAGGTAGCTGGCGACGAAGCGGCGGACGATGTCGAATTCCAATGGCCCGTATTCGCGCGCGATATTGAGCGGATCCTGAATGGCGGCTCCGTTGATCCCTTCCTGAATGAAAGGCGCCGCGCCAAGAGCCCGCGACCAGGTGAAGCTGGCAAGTACACTCAGTCCATACGAAAAGCGTTTCTCGAGGCTCACGACCATGGCGTTGTAATTCGCGAAGCCCTGCGAAGACATGTAATTAAAGGCTCCTAACTGGTCGGTTACCAGGCGCCGGGACTGGGGCGACGAGGTGTCGTTTGGCAGCGCCGGCCTTGCGTTGTTGATGGGAACGGTGATCAGAACTCCGGAGCTGCGGCTCCCCATGAAGCCGACCTCGAGGAGCCAATGACTAAACAGCTCGCGTTGAACACTGAGATTGTACATCTGGATGAAATCGGGTCGAAGATTGGGATCCCGAGAGGTGATGACGGGGCTCACGAGCGTCCGAGTGAGGGGGTTGGCGGGAACCAGGGGGCGATCGAGGATCAGGGTCGGATTGGTATTGTTGGCAGTGAGATTGAGCCACACCCTGGTGGGGGGATTGAGGCCGAGCGTTGTGCTGACCACATCCGGGAATCCGTAGAAGATGCCATAGCCGGCGCGGACGACGGTTTTGCGGTTCCATTGCCAGGCCAGGCCGAGGCGGGGAGCGAAGTTCAGGTATGACTCGCGCACCATGCCCCTAGAGAGCTCCGGCGCGCGGCGGACAGTCATGAAGTTGAACAGGACATTCTTCATGGCATCAAAGATGTCGTCGGGCTGCTTGACGGGAACAACAATTTCCGCCTTTCTGGTCGCCAGGTCGAACAGCACATTGCTGGTCATTCCCTTGATCTCATAAGGCGCGGGATTGAAGGCATACAGCAGGCCAGCCGTCAGCGTGAGTTTTGGGCTAACCCTCCAGCGATCCTGTGCGTAGGCCTCGAAGTCCCGGCTGGCTTCATAGCAACTGGCACGGTTGCGCCATTGGCCACTGGCGCCAATGCCGAGCAGAAAATCGGCCACCGCGTTACCGCTGGCGCCGAAACCAGGCTGATTGGTGTACACTCCGCTGAAGCTCAGATTGCCGCGGCAGTTGGTGCAAACGAGCTGGTTGTAGAACATCTTCTCGCCGACGCGGAAACCGAACTTCATCGTATGGGTACCGCGGATCGCGGTGTAGCTGTCCGAGATCTCGTATTTAACGATCGGCTGCGAGCCGGTGCCGCCGCTCCCGATGCCGGTGTAGCCGGAGATACTCAGACTGGCGAGGCCGCCGGCCGGTGCTCCAGCGTCCGGGAACGCGAGGACGCCATACTTTGAGTTCAAGTTTTGGTCGGGAGTGAGGTTGAGAGTCAGAGCGGTGGCCCGCAAGTAGGCGATGCGCAATTCGTTGAGGTCGGTCGGGCGGAAAACGTGGGTCCAGGAGGCCTGCGCGGCCCGCTGGTTGGGTTCGAGTGTTCCTCCGGTGCCGCCGTCACGCACACCATCGGCGGGAAGGCCGAAAGCGGGAGCCGTGCGTTGGATCAGCTCCGTCCAAATCAGGCGTCCGGATATGGTGTCCTTGTCCGAGCGCACCCAGTCGAACTTACCCAACCAGGTATCGATGTTCCTCGACGATCCGACCGTACGAACGAAGTTCGGGACACCTTGGGAATTGGGCCCGGGCACGAGACTGAGCAGGTTCCGGGAGACAGAACTCATGCGGCTGCCCGGGATCATGTTGTTTGGAAAGGGGGTGCGAACCAGAGCACCGCTCGGCAGGGTTTGGAGTGAGCCCGGATCGAAGATTTGCCCTGAGCGGACGGGGCTGCCGAGCGCATCGGTCCCAATCTGGTTGCCAAGCTGGGGAGCGAAATTACCGGTCTTTTGCGCGTCGGTGAACACTTGCCGTGCCAAAATGGAGTCCTGCCGGTTCCGCGTCCCCTCGTAGTTGACAAAGAAGAAAACCCTGTTCCGGACAAACGGGCCGCCGACGCTGGCGCCGAACTGGTTCCGCGTGAATTGCGGGTTCGAGGTGTTGGGCGAAGCGAAGAAATTGCGCGCATTCAACTCGCGGTTGCGGAGGAACTCGTAGAGCGATCCATGGTAGGCGTTTGTCCCGGACTTGATCGTTGCATTCACCACCGACCCGCCCATGCGGCCCGTGTCAGCGGTGTAGTTGTTCATTTGCACCTTGAACTCCTGCAGAGAATCGACAGGAGGATGCACTTGGGCTCCACCGCTGATGACGTAGCTATTATTGTCGGCGCCATCGATCAGGAACTCAGTCTGGTTGGTGCGGTTGCCGCCAAGATTCATGACCTGAGACTGGGGGTTGTAGGAGTCGTATGTGCCGTAAGTAACCGCGGCGGGTGAAACCAGGGCCAATTGAAGCCAACTGCGCCCGTTAAGCGGTAGCTCGACGATTTTTTGGTTATCGATCACCTGCCCCACAGTGGCGTCCTCGGTCTGAAGCAGAGGCGGGGCGCCGGTCACGATGACGCTCTCGTTCACGGAGCCGACCTGCAAAGTCAGATCCACCCGGAGCCGGTCGTTGACGCGCGCCTCGACTCCCTCCCGCACGACGGTACTGAAACCGGATGCAGTCGCCGAAATGGTGTACACAGCCGGGCGCAGTTGCGGCGCGCGGTAGAAGCCATCCGAATCGGACACGCTGACAAACGAGGCGCCAGAAGCCTGATTCTTGATCGTGACGCGTGCTCCCACAATCAATGCTCCAGACGGGTCTGTGATCCGGCCCGTGATACTGGCGGTTTCCTGCTGCCCGCTGATGGGAACGGTGAACAGACAGAGACAGATCGCCACGGATACGATTGCGACGTTCAGCTTGGTTGACATGTGAGGCTCCAGGCGGAATTTCCCTCAATGGCGACTGCCGGGGCCTTTGGTGGGTCCGGGCAAGCCATGTTGCCGAATATACTCCTCACAGAGTCTGCAATCAACGCCCCATTCCCGCCCCATTTCCGTTTCCACTGAGGCATGCTGTTCCCGGGAAGTTCGCATCCTCGGTCAACATCTCGGTCGCGAACGTCTGCAAGCGAGAGGTCAGGGCCGCAGCCACGGTCCCAGATCTCCGAACCGATCAGGCGGAGGGCGGATCTTGGGAGAGACGGTCGGCATCGTTCACATCCTCATAGCCCGCGATGCGGTTGTAGACGGACTGGCGCACCAGGTCCGCAGGGGAAGCTGGCTGTTCTTTCCTCGACATGAGTCTGTCAAGTGTTGTGCTATGAGATCACCGAGTCCTAAACGTTCGTCCAAATCACGCACCAGAATCAGGCTGCCGTCGGAGGTTAATCCGCGATCCTCGGAAATCGACCTTCAAAGGAGCGTGGAAGGAAAGCTGAAAGGGTTGGTTTTGTTGGTCTGGGTTTGATCTATTGATTCCACCTGCACGTCGCCTTCGACTTCTTCACGGTGCCGTTGACATCTATCGGAGCTGGCTTGATGCTGACAATCTCTCGTGGGCGACTTCCTCCAACTCCAAAGCGCAACCGACTTTCAAGCCGTTCTCCAACAAGTCTCGTTATAATCCCTGTGAGATGCCGGAACCCTCTCGCACCCCACTGCTGGCGACGTTCGGCCTGATGCTCCTCTCCGCCGGATTTCAGGACCCCGGACCGCCATCCTTCTCGGCTCGGCTGGAGGTGACTATCGAGCCGCGCATGCCGGCCCGTGTCTACCTCTTCAAGAACAACCGCCTGTTCAAGATGCAGCCCGTACAGGCCGTGCTGCCGCTCAAGAGCGATCAGTTCTATCGCGACCGGCTCTGGACTGATGGCAACCGCGACCCGGACGTCATGGAGGTGATCGTCAACGATGAATATCACTATCTCCTGCTGAAGGGCCGCGCTACATTCCATCTGCCGCCGGGTAAGTACCGCATGGAAGCTTATCGGGGTTTTTTCTATACTCCCGAGCAGCAGGAGTTCGAGCTGAAGGCCGAAGGCACTCACAAGCTTGCGATTTCGCTCAAGCCCTGGGACGGTGCGAACCCGGAAGAATGGATCTCGGGCGACGACCACATCCACCTGACCCGCACGCAGAGGGAAGATCCCGTTTACCTGGGGTGGCTCGAAGCGGAAGACCTCTCGGTGGGCAACTTTCTCCAGTTGCAGCGCCAGGTGGACGCGGGCGTGCAGTATGCCTTCGGGAAGAAAGGCGAGTTCAAGCGAGGAGCTTACACCATCCGGCCAGGCCAGGAGACGCGCAACGAGACCTTCGGTCACATCATTATGCTGGGAGTCGACAAGTTGGTCCGGCCGCTCAGCACGGGTGCGAGTCTCGCGAACTCCCCCGAGGACTACCCGTTCCACGGACCGCTGTTCGACCTGGGACGAAAAGCCGGCGGCACGGTCGGCTACGCGCACTTCCGCCAGCGCCCGGTCAAGTCCACGCTGTACATGGATCTGGTGCTGGGCAGGCTGCATTTCATAGAGCTGTTCCAGTTCGGCGTACTGGCTACCGAGCCATGGTATGAGCTGCTCAACGCCGGCTTCCGCATCACTGGGCTGGCCGGCAGCGACTTCCCCGGGCACCTTCGACGGCTGAACCCGTATCCCCGCTGGATTCCGTTGCTCGGCCCTGAGCGGGCGCTAGTCAAGGCGCGGCCCGGCGTGGATCCATACGAAACGTGGGCGGCCGGCATTCGCGCGGGCAACGTCGTTGTAACGAACGGTCCACTGGTGGAAATTACGATTGATGAAGCGGCGGGCACGGCAAGGGCCACGGCGGCGTTCTGGCGGCCGCTCGAAGTTCTCGAAATCCTCCGCAACGGCGTGGTAGTGGCCTCCGTCCGCGGCAACGGGCGGCAGGCACGTCTATCGGCCACAGCGCAGCTCAAGTGCGAAGAGAGCTGCTGGGCCGCGGCGCGAGTCAAGGCGCGCAAAGAGGAGAGCGAACCGGACCTGCAGGCCCACACCAACGCCGCCTACATCCTGCGCGGTGGAAAGCCGGTGATGGTTCGTGCAGCCCGCCAGTCGGTCATCGATCAGTGGGAAGCGGAGATGGCCCGGTACCGCAACGCAAGCCTGGTGTTCAACTCGGCTCAGAGCAAGGAATTCTTCGACCAAGCCGAACGGGCGCTCGCCGAACTGCGCCGCCCGCTGACGCGGTGAACGAGAGTGTAATGGTGCTCGTTAGACAGGCCATAGCCGGTGAGTTCCAGTTCCCTTGCCCAGTTTCGGCGACTTGATCATCCCCGAGATTGTCTCGGTAGATTGGCGACGCGGCGAATCCGCCGAGGCGGTCTCCGCAGCAATCGCTCGGTATCGTGAGGGCGAAAAGCACAACATCTGGGACTATGCCACCCGAACCGTTTGGAAGGCAGCGGCGGAACTCCGGGACAGTGCACCGGAACCCGACCGCTGAAATGATTGGTCATGGATAATCTGGTGGTTTTGAGCGATGCGAGAACGTCATGAGCACGTGTAGCGCGATCGCCACACGGCTCGATGAAGAGATGCTCCTGAACCGTTCCGTGCACATCTATCCGCCCTATACCCCAGTCGGCACGATGCCTCCTCGAAGCGGTTCCGCCGTGGCTTCAGAGCTTGGCGGACGGTATCTCTTGCGTTACCTACTCAGGACCCAGTATCAGCATCTCACCGCAGCCACGAGCCAACTCCGGTTCGTCACACACACCAACCCCGTATTCGCCAAGGGAGGCGGTCTCGTGGCTCGCACTGCCGATGCCGACAAGACGGCCTTTCGCACTATTTCTAGATCCAAGTCACATTCTCGAGATACAGGGCCAAGGCGGGTCCGGCTGGGAGGTGGTCTGGAGTACGTATTACCAAAAGGATTCCCTACTGACGCTCTGGTGTTGTCGTGGCCGGTTCCCGTGGTGTAATGGTGGCCGAGCGGCCGGCGAAGATCTGCCGCAATGAACGACTACGACGTGATCGCCATAGGCGGTGGGCGCTAGCCATCGGAGTCTTCGCCGGCGAGGAGGCGCTTGGCGGCCGCGAACTTCGGAAAGGTTGAACTTGTAACCGGCCGCCACTCCGGGATCGGCGCCGACGGCGTGTACCGATGGTGTACCGATGAGGATTACTCCTGTCCAATGTGGCATTCTCGGCCTTTTTGGAATCTGTAAGTTGCGGATTCTGCATAGCTTGGGCATATCGTGGTTCGAATCCATGCCGGGGAGCCAAACTGCAATCCATTGATTCTACGAGACACCCTTTCTGGAAATCAGCTAAGTCATTTGGGATCAGGTTCGAGTCCATTCTGGGGTAACGTTCCAAGACTGATTGACCTCGTCGCTTGGAACGCGCCCCGGCCTCCCTATTCAGTGCGGAGCCCGAGATCCCGATAGCATTGTTTGAGTTGGTTGATTTGGCTCACAACAGCCTCGGCCCAATCGATTCGTTGGAGCGTCGGATCCTCGCTGGCGCACGCGACGGCCTTTTCACCGAATACTTCGATAAACGCTTGGGCGCACAGCGTCAACGTCCTTGACATCACGAATTGCTCGTTCACACCAGTTATCCAATAAATCTCTATAACACGTACTAACTGGCGCACGGCTTGCTCCGTAAACAGGTGCTGAACATTGAAGCGTAGCGCGGCGAAGTACAGGCATTCGATGCTATATGCCAGCCGCCGAAGGTCTCCGGATCGCTCATGGCAGACGGTCGCCTCGACAAAGGCATCAATCGCTTCTTCCGGTCTGCCTAAGTGTTCAAAGGCACTGCCCATGTTGTGCTGGATGATGCCGAGGACCGAATCGTCCGAGCACTCACGGGCCGTTTCTTTCGCTTCCTGATGGTATCGGAGTGCTATCTCATGTTCTCCAAAGTGACCGAAACAAGCGCCGATGTCACTGCTTGTGAGAGCAACACGCGCAACATTTCCAAGCTCGTTGTAGATCTCCCTCGCATTTTGGTATGCGTCCAACGCAGGCCGCGACCGATCGGTCGCGGAAATTACGATTACGACGAAGTGGAAAGCTCGGCGGACTAGCTTCAATGGGGCCGCGACCGATCGGTCGCGGAAATGAGGTCTACTCCGACTACACAGCCATGTCATTCGGGCTTCAATGGGGCCGCGACCGATCGATCGCGGAAATCGCATGGGGCTGGCCGCCATCAGGGCGGAGCCGAAGCTTCAATGGGGCCGCGACCGATCGATCGCGGAAATGTCCAAACTGTCAAC
>Ga0187893_10006403_pt1 | contig 20171 bp, 17 predicted proteins | sample MA1701074metaG_FD_139574 | JGI IMG/M metagenome (GOLD analysis project Ga0187893, IMG submission 139574) | White microbial mat communities from a basaltic lava cave in the Kipuka Kanohina Cave System on the Island of Hawaii, USA - MA170107-4 metaG ...
CAAGTTCTACGCGTCGTGGTATCCGCGGCTCTGGTTCGGCCGCGGCATGAACCCGACCGCCTTCTCCGAGCACGGGACGCTCGCGAGGCACGTCCGCTTCGTCGAGCGCGCCGGGCGCCGCCTCGCGCGCTCGATCTTCCACTCGATGATGCTGCACCAGGTGAAGCTCGAGCGGCGCCAGCGCCTCCTCGCGCGTATCGTCGAGATCGGATCGGAGCTCACGGCGATGGCCGCCTGCTGCGCGCGCGCGCGCACGATCGCCGCCGGCCCGGAGCGCGACGAGCGGCCGCTCGCGCTGGCCGACGCCTTCTGCCGCGGCGCGCGCCGCCGCGTCGCCGAGCTCTTCCGCGGCCTGCGCAGCAACGACGACACGCGCACCTGGAGGCTCGCCCAGTCGATCGTGGCCGGCGAGCACGCCTGGCTCGAGCGCGGGATCCTCGACTTCCACGCGCTCGCGGACGCTCGGCCGCCCGCCGCCCCGGCGCCCTCCGCGGGGCGCGAGCCGCGACCGGCTCAGGAGATCGGACGGTGACGCGCTGGGAGCCCGCGCTCCTGTGGGTTGCGCTCGGCTGCCAGGGCGCGGGCGATCCGCTCCACGGCGCGCGGCCTGCGCCGCGCGCCGCGCGCCGGCCCCCCGCGGAGTCGCGGCCGCAGGTGATGGCCGCCGTCGCGCCGCCGCAGGAGACTCCGCCGCCGCCGGAGCCGCCGCCCGAATCGGCGCCCGAATCGGCGCCCGACGCTCCCTCCGAGCCGCCCGCCGATCCCACCGACGAGCAGCGCGGGCACAACGAGGCCGCTTACGAGGGCGACTACCTGCGACAGAAGGAGCGGCTGGTCCGCGAAGAGCTCGGGAAGTGGGTGGCGATCGCGGGCGGCCGGCTCCTGCCCGCCGACGCGCGCGGCCGCCTCGCGCCGGCGCCGACCTTCGAGGCCTGCCTCCTGGCCGCGGAGGCAGCCGACCCCGACTCGCTCCACCGCTTCCTGTTCCGCATCGGGGAGGAGGGCGACGTCGTCTATTCCGACGCCTCGACGCGCCCGCGCAACGTGATCGGGAGCGGGCTCAAGGGCGCGCTCGGGATCGCGGCGGCGTTCGACGCCCGCGCGGGCGAGCTGCGCTGGACGCGCGGGGCGAAGTCGCGGACGTTCAAGCTCGAGCGCGAGCAGATCGAGCTGCTGCTGCGCGATCCCGCCGGCCGCCAGTCGATGGGCGTGCGACTGGCCGACTCGACCGCGTTCAGCGGCTTCGTGCTGCTCGAGTCGACCCCCGCCGACCTCCTGGACGCCGAGTTATTCGAGATCCCGGGCCGCGCGCTCCTGCGCACCGGCGGCGATCCGCCGGTCGTCGTCCTGCGGAGGGCGCGCGTCCGCGTCGTCGTCCGCGAGCTCGACCTCGACGAGCTCGTGCCCGTCGCGGCGTGGCCGCGCTGATCCGGGCGGACCGCGGGGAGCAACTCCCGATGGGAGCTCCCGCCGGGACGACGTGGCGCCCCGACCTCGCCGGCCGCCTCGTCCTGCTCGCGGTGACGCTCGCCCTCTGGGCCGACCGCCTGCGCGGTCCGCTCGACCTGCGCTGGGACGCGGGTGCCTACTACGCGACCGGCGTCGCCCTCGGGGAGGGGCGCGGCTACCGCCTGCTCAATGAGCCCGGCGACCCCGAGGCGGTCCAGTACCCGCCCGGGCTCCCGCTGATCGTGGCCGCGGCGGTGCGCCTGCTCGGGACCCGCGATCCCGACGTCGTGGGGGAGGGCCTGCGCACGGTCTGGCTGCTGCTCTCGGTCGTGCAGCTGCAGCTCGGCTACTCGCTGGCGCGGCGCTGGCTCGCGCCGATGGGGGCGCTCGCGGCGGGACTCGCGGCGGCGCTCGCCTTCCCGACGTATTACTTCTCCGACCTCCTCTTCGCGGAGCTCCCGTTCGCGGTCGTGCTCGGGGCCTTCCTGCTCCTCGACCGCCGGCGCGACTCGCGCGCGCGCTTCGCGCTCGAGGCCGGGCTGGCGGCCGCGGCGTTCCTGCTGCGCACGCTCGGCCTGGCGCTGATGCTCGCGTGGGTGGGGGAGCGTCTCCTCGCCCGGCAGTGGCGCGCGGCGCTCGTGCGGCTCGCGATCGCCGCGCTGCCCGTCGCCGGCTGGGGCGCCTGGGTGCGGTCGGTGACGCGCAGCGACGAGTACCGCCATCCGGCCTACGAGTACCAGCGCGCCGACTACCAGTACCACAACGTCCCCTACGCCTCGAACCTGCGGCTGCGCGAGCCCTTCGTGCCGGAGGCGGGTGCACTGACGACGGCCGACCTGCTGCAACGCGTCGGACGCCACGCCGTCGCGCTGCCGCAGCACCTGGCCTCGACGCTGACGACCTCGAAGCGGCTGTGGAGCAATGTCGTGGTGCGTACGCTGCAGCCGGTCGCCCCGCAGGCGGCCGGCCGCACGATCGGCCACTTGAGCCTCTGGGCGATCGGGCTGGCCGCGCTGCTCGGCATCGCGCTGCTGGCGGCGCGCGGCGAGCGCAGGTCGGTGCTGGCGTTCGCCCTCACCGCCGCGATGCTCTGCACGACGCCGTGGCCCGAGCAGTTCCAGCGCTACCTGATGCCGTTCGCGCCGTTCCTCGCCGTCGCGTTCGTCGTCGCCGTGAAGCGGCTCGCGGGGCCGGGCGGGCCGTCGCTCCCGGCGCGTTCGCGGAGCATCCTCGCGGCGGCCGCGGTGGCCGGGCTCCTCGCCGGCGGTCTCGTGGTCGCGCGGGCCGCGTTCCGCTCGCGCGCGATCGAGCCGGTGGCGCTCGTCGGCCGCTCCGACGCGTCCGGGGGCGCGCGGCCCTTCTATCACGACCTCCCGTGGCAGGAGCTCGACCGGGCGCTCGAATGGATCCGCGAGCGCGCCGCGCTGTCCGATCGGATCGTCTCCTCGGAGCCGCACTACGCCTGGATCCGCACCGGCCTGCGCGCGGTGCTGCCGCCCCTGGTGGTCGAACCCGCGGAGGCGCTGCGGCTGCTCGACACCGTCCCGGCGCGCTGGGTGGTCGTCGATCGGCTCCGCCATCTCGACGCCTCGAAGCGGTACGCGCTCCCCGCCGTCGCGAGCGACCCGTCGCGCTGGGAGCGCGTCTTCGTGACGAGCGCGAACGGGGCGCAGGTCTTCCGCCGCCGCGACTGACGCGCGCACGTCGCCCGGGAGGTCGGCCGATCAGAAGCGTTCCCCCGCAGACGGCTCGAAGATCGTGAGGCGCGCCGTGCCGTTCGCGCTCGAGTGGACCAGGCGCGCGTGGCGGCGCAGCCACTCCTCGGCCGCCGGCGGCGCCCCCACCGCGTGGAGCGACAGGTGCACGACCCGCCGGCGTCCCGCGGCGGCGCGCGCCACGTCGTCGGGGACGCGCCGTCCGCCGAGCTGCTCCACCCACGAGAGGAGCGGCGCGCCCTCCGGCCCCGCCCCGGCCCGCTCGAGCGACCGGGCGAAGCCGGCCACTCCGGAAGGGATCGAGTGGACGATGAGCAGGTCGTCGGAGCCCGTCGTCCGCGCCAGTTTCTCGGCGAGCTGCCGGAACGGCTGCGAATTGCGCTGGTGGCGCTGCGGGAGGCGGAGCACGCCCGCGAGGCTCGCGGCGGCGAGCAGCGCGAGCAGCGTGAATCGCCACCGCCGCCGCAGCGCGGAGAGCCCGCTCGCCGCCAGCACGACCGCGGCCGGCAGACCGCCCAGCGCGTAGCGCGGCACCGCGACCATGAAGGTGCCCTGCAGCGCATCGAGCAGCAGGGGCGGCAGCAGCGCCGCGAGCAGCCACAGCCACGGCATCCGGCGGCGCGGCGCGAGCCAGCGCCCCCGCAGCCTCCATGCCGACGCCGCGGCGAGCGCGACGAACAGCGCGAGCTGCGCGAGCTCGTAGCGCAGCCGCACGTCGACGCTGCCGCGCAGCGAGAAGAAGCTCCACGCGAGCTGCGCGAAGGCGATCGCGCGATGGAAGCCGTCGGGGACCATCGACAGCCAGCCGGCCGTGACCCGCCAGTTGTCCTGGAGCGCCGGCAGCCGCAGGTACCACGGCAGCGCGAGGAGGCCGATGCCCAGCGCGGCCAGCGCGACCCGCCCCCGTCCGAGCGCGCCCGGCCGCAGCAGCAGCGCGGCGAGCAGTGCGGCCGCGATGAACGCGAAGGCGTAGTGGGTGAGCAGCCCCGCCGACGTGACGAGCACGAACCCGGCGAGCGCGAGCGGGCGCGCGCGGCGCCGTCCCGACTCGAGCGCGAGCAGAGCGCTCCCCGCCGCCTCGAGCCAGATCAGGGCGTACATGCGGCCCTCGGTCGAGTAGTGGACCGACGCCGGCAGGAGCGTGAAGAGGGTGAGCGCCGGCAGGACGGCGCCGTGGCCGCCGGCGCGCCGGGCGAGTCGCGCGATCAGCGGCAGGGTGGCGAGGGCGCAGACGAGCGAGAGGAGCCGCAGCGCCTCCTGCGAGGTCCCGAGCAGCCGCGTCCACGTCGCGAGGAGCAGGTAGTAGAGCGGGGGACTCGTATCGGAGAGCTCGACCGCGCGCACGACGCGTGCCGCCGGGGCGGGCGGCGAGTCGTGGTCGAGGAGGCGGGCGTACTCCCGCGGGGCGACCGCACCGGGCGCCTCGACGAAGTCGCCGCGACCCGGATCGGCTGCCGCGGCCGGGTGCTCGAGGCTGTGCCCGGTCGCCATCGCGAGCGAGAAGAACTCGTCGGCCCAGAGCCCCGCGCTGGAGAGGAGCGGGAGGCGCGTCGCGAGGAACGCGGCCAGGACGATCAGCGCGACGGCGATGCGACGGCGCCGCCTACGGCGCACGTTCCGGCTCGTCGCGGGCGCGCTCGCGGTAGTGCCGGAGCAGGCTCATGTAGAGGCTCGCGAAGGCGACCTGGCAGCCGAGCGCGAGCAGGACCGCCGACGGGATCACGATGCGGAACATCCGGAACGGATCGAGGTCGCCGAACTCCGCGCGCCGCCACGTCTCCACCGCCCACGACGATCCCCCCAGCCCTGCGACGAAGAGGAAGCCGGCGACGAAGAGAACCGTCTTCACCCGCGAGCGCTCGATCCAGCGCTCCCATGCCGCGCTGCGCGGCAGCAGCCCGGCGTGCATGGCGAGGAGGCGGCTGAAGAGCGAGAAGAAGATCGCCTGGCTCCCGATCAGGATGGCGAACCCGCAGTAGAGCAGCGTGTGCACGTCGAACCGCACGGCGCCCACGCGGCCGGCGCCGGCCTCGACCAGCGCGCCGCCCGCCAGCCCCGCCGCCACCAGCGCGACCCCCGGGTAGAGGAAGACCCACTGCGGCGCGCACAGGAGGTAGAGGCGCAGGCTGCGGCGGCCGTCGCGCCACGTCTGGAGGTGCGGAGTGCGGTCGTCCTCGCCGCGCGAGAGCGTCACCGGGACCTCGTCCACCCGCAGGCGCATGAACGCCGACTTCACCACCATCTCGATGGCGTACTCCATGCCGTCGCTCTGGAGCGCCATCGCCTCGACCGCCTCCTTGCGGAACGCGCGGATGCCGCAGTAGACGTCGCCGCAGCGCGTGCCGAAGAAGAGGCGCGCGAGCAGCGTCAACGCCGGATTGCCGAGGTAGCGGTGGAGCCGCGGCATCGCGCCGTCCCCGATCCTCCCGGCGAACCGGTTGCCGATCACGAGATCGCAGCCGGCGCGCAGCCGCTCGACGAAGGGCCCGAGCTCGCCGAAGTCGTAGGTGTCGTCGCTGTCGCCGATCGCGATCCACGGCGCGCGCGCCGCGCGGATGCCCGCCTTGAGCGCCGCTCCGTAGCCGCGCGCGGGCGCGTGCACCACGCGCGCTCCCGCGGTCGTCGCGATCTCGACCGACCGGTCGGCGCTCCCGTTGTCGGCGACCAGCACCTCGCCCCGCAGGTTCGCGGCGAGGAGGAATCGGCGCGCCCGTTCGACGCAGCGGCCGACCGTGCGCGCCTGTTTCAGGAACGGGAGGACGATCGAGAGCTCGGGCGATCCGTCGGCGACGAGCGCCGTAAGCGCGGGGGCGCCGCCGTTCTCCCGGCGGATTCCGTCGAGGGGATGCGACGACGGATCTCGGATCATCGGCGTCTCGGCAGCGGGGACCTCTGCGGCAGCGGATCTCGTCCCGCGCGAGCGCCGCGAATGCGACGCGATAGTATCCCGGCTCCCCGGGGGCGCCAGGGCCGCCGGTGCGGAGGACGACGATGTCGAAGGAGCGCCCCGACCCCGCCGACGCCGAGCTCGTGCTGCGCCTCTACGACCTGCGCCGCGAGGCGGTGATGCGCCAGTCGCGCGACGCGATCATCGGGAAGTTCCATCCGCGCAGCTACGAGGAGCTGGTCGCCATCACGAAGGCCGACCATCCGCTGAATGCCGCCTGGAGGCAGGTCACCACCTACTGGGAGATGACGTACGGGATGGTGAAGCACGGCATCGTGCATCCCGAGTACTTCATGGAGAGCAACGGCGAGGGGCTGCTCGTCTACGTCAAGGCGGAGCCCCACCTCGCGCCGCTGCGCCGGGACGTGAGCCCGCTCGCCTTCCTGAACGCCGAGTGGGTGGCGACCAACACCGATCGCGGCCGGCGGGTGCTCGAGCTCTTCCGGAAGCGCCTGCAGGCGCAACTCGCCGCCGCCGCGAGATGAGTCCGCGGCTCGCGCGTCCGCACCCGGGCCGCGGTTCCGTGATCCGGCTCGCCCGCCGCAAGTGCCTGCCCTGCCAGGGGGGCGTCCCTCCGCTGCGGGGCCGCGCCCTCGCGGCGCTTGCACGCGAGCTCGGCGGCGGCTGGCGGATCGCGCGCGGCCGGCGCCTGGAGAAGGAGTTCTCGTTCCTCGACTTCGCGCAGGCGCTCGCCTTCGGGAACGAGATCGGCGCGATCGCCGAGGAGGTGTGGCACCACCCCGACCTCGAGATCGCGTGGGGCCGCGTGGGAGTGCGGATCTCCACCCACAAGATCGGAGGGCTCTCCGAGAGCGATTTCGTCCTCGCCGCGAAGATCGACGCGCTGGCGCGCCGCCGCGCCGCGCGACGGCGCTGACCGCGCTCGCGAATCCGGGCGCCATGGAGAGCTGGCAGCGCAACTTCCGCGTCGTCTGGATCGCCAACTTCCTCACCGCCGTGGGGATGACCACCTTCCTGCGGCTCTTCCCGCTGCACCTGCTCGAGTCGGGCGTGACGGACGAGCGCGCGGTGAAGCTCTGGTCGGGGGCCCTGGTGGCGGCGGCGCCCTTCACGGCCGCGTTCATGGGGCCGATCTGGGGCGCGCTCGGCGACCGCATCGGACGCAAGCCGATGCTCCTGCGCGCGAACGCGGCGATCACCCTCTTCGTCGGGCTGATGTGGTTCGCCCACTCGCCGTGGCTGCTGCTCCTGCTCCGGCTCGGGCAGGGCTGCTTCTCCGGATTCATCGCGCCGGCGATGACCCTGGTCTCCGTGGCGGCGCCGCCCGAGCGGCAGGGGCGGGTCGCGGGGCTCCTGCACACCAGCGTGCTGGCCGGCAACATGGTCGGACCGTGGCTCGGCGGGACGATCGGCGACCACTTCGCCTACCGGCGCGCGTTCCTGGTCTGCGCGGCCCTGAGCGCGCTCGCGCTCGCGCTCATCCAGTTCGCGGTCGAGGAGGTCGCCTCGCCGCGCCCCGCCGCGCGGGTGGGTGCCGGCGAGGCGCGCCGCTCCCCCTCGGTCGCGGCGTCGTTCCGCCGCCTCCTCGCCGACGCGCGCGAGTTCCTGGCGCCCGGGCCGCTGCGCACGATGGTGGCGGGCGTCTTCCTCGTTCGCGGCGCCGCGACGCTGCCCGATCCGGTGCTCGCGCTCTACGTCCCGTCGCTCGCCGGCAGTCGCCCGGGCCGCGAGGGCTCCGACACCGGCTGGGCCGCGGCGGCGACCGCGCTCGCCACGCTGCTCGTGACCGCGGTGTGGGGCCGGCGCGGCGACGAGCGCGGCCACGCGCGCCAGCTCCTGCTCTGCTCGGTCGCGGCCGCCCTGCTCCTCGCGCCGCAGGCGGCGGTCGGCCACGTGCTGCAGCTCTACGCGCTCGCATTCGCGGCCGGCGTCTTCCTCGGCGGCGTCCTGCCGTCGGCCTACGGCGTCGCCGCGCGCCTCTCTCCCGTCGAGCGCCGCGGCGCCGCCAACGGATTCATGTTCTCCGCGATCGGACTCTCCAACGCGATCGGGCCGCTTCTCGGCGGCCTGCTCGGCGTTTGGATCGGAGTGCGGGCGCTCTTCGCGGTCGCGGCGGCGGTCATGCTGTGCGGCAGCGCATGGCTCTGGAGGCGGCGCCAGCAGTTCCCGCCCGGGCCGGCCGCCCGGAGCGGGAACGGGCGCTTCGAGGCGGTGCCGGGCGGCGACCTGGTCGAGGCGGAGCCGCCCCACCCGTGACGCCGCGGCGACGCGGAGCGGTCGTCGCGGCCTTCGCGCTGCTGCTCGCGGCCGCCGGGGCGGCAGCCTGCCGCGCGACGCGCCGGGAGCCGCCGTGGAACGCGCTCTTCGACGGCCGCTCGCTCGCGGGCTGGCGCGAGAGCGCGTTCGGCGGCAACGGCCCGATCGAACTCGTGGACGGGCGGCTCCTGCTAGGGCAGGGCTCGCCGCTGACCGGGGTGACCTGGATCGGATCCGCGGCCGGCGGCGCCGACGCCGTCCCGCGCGACGGGGCCGCCGCCGGCGATCTCCCGTTCCCGCGCGACGGCTACGAGCTCGAGCTCGAGGCGGCGCGGCTGCTCGGCAACGACTTCTTCTGCGCGCTCACCTTCCCGGTGGGCGGGGCGCACCTCACGCTGGTGCTCGGCGGGTGGGGAGGGAGCCTCTGCGGCCTCTCCTGCCTCGACGGCCTCGACGCCGCCGAGAACGAGACCCGGAGCCACCGCCGCTTCGAGCGCGGCCGGAGCCACCGCGTGCGGCTGCGCGTCGCGGAGGGCCGGGTGGCGGCGTGGCTCGACGGCGAACCTCTCGTGGACGTCGACACGCGCGGGCGCGTCCTCTCGCTGCGCCCCGAGGTCGAGCCGAGCCGGCCGCTGGGGATCGCGACCTTCGCGACGCAGGGCGCCATCGCCGATGTGCGCTGGCGCCTCGTCCCGCCGGAGCGCGGCTAGCCTCGCGGCCGCTTCGCCCGCCCGACCCGCCGCGCCGTGCACGGGTCGAGCGACTCGTCGGCGAGCACGCGGGCGGCCGCGCCGGGATCCTCGAAGTAGAGCGCCCGGATCAGCTCCGCGATCGTCGCGGCGCCGGGGGCGCGCTCGACCACGTCGACCGGGTCCCCCGCTCCCACGAGCCCTTCCGCGACCACGCGCGCGTACATGCCGATCCTCCCGCTCTCCAGGAAGGACTTCGCGAAGCCGGGAAGCCCCATCCTCGTCTCGAGCTTCCAGCACGGCTGGCGCGGCGTCGTGAGCTGCACGCGCGCGTCTCCGACCCGCAGCACGTCGCCGACGTGGAGCTCCGCCTCGAGCCCGCGCTCGAACCCTCCGATCGTCAGGTTCTCGCCGAGCGTGCCCGGCGGGAGCGGCGCGCTCCGGAGGGCTCGCTGCCAGAACGCGTAGTGCTCGGACGAATAGAGGTAGACCGCCTTCTCCGGACCCCCGTGGAAGCGGCGGTCGGCCTGCTCGTCGCCCTCGAGCCCCGTCTGGCGCAGCACCGTCCGCCCCTCGATCGGAGCCTTGAGGATCGCGCTTCGGAACCTCTTCCCGCCGACGTTGAAGGACCGTGCGCGGGCGACATTGACGGCGACGACGTGCGGCATGCCTTGAGGATGCCGCGCTACGATCCCCGGTGCCATGAGCCCCGAGGACCCGGCCGCCCTCCTTGCTTCGATGCGGCAGGGCGACCGGCGCGCGCTCGCGCGCCTGCTCTCGCGGGCGGAGTCGGATCCGGGCGGGTTCGGGACGGTCGCGGACGAGGTGGCCGCCGAGGTGGCGCAGCGGCCGCGGCGCGCGCTGCGGGTTGCGGTCACCGGTCCGGGCGGCGTCGGGAAGAGCACGCTGATCGACGCGCTCGCGAAGGTCTTGCGTGCCAGAACGCGGCGCGTCGCCGTCCTGGCGACCGATCCGACCAGCGAGCGCACCGGCGGCGCGCTGCTGGGCGACCGCGTGCGCCTTTCGCAGGAGGCGCCCGACCCGGGCCTCTACTTCCGCAGCGTCGCCACGCGCGGCGCGTCGGGCGGCTTCAGCCACGCCGGCTTCGACCAGGTCGATCTGCTCGAGGCGTTCGGGTTCGACTGGATCGTCATCGAGGCGGTGGGCGCAGGCCAGGGCGAGATCGAGGTCTCGTTCGCGGCCGACGTGACCCTCGTGGTCTTCGCGCCGGAGGGCGGCGACGCGGTGCAGGCGCTCAAGGCCGGCCTCACGGAGGCGGGCGACATCTTCTGTATAAGCAAGGCCGATCTTCCCGGCGCCGAGGCCGCAGCGGAGACGTTGCGCGCGGCGCTCGAGATCGAGGCCGCGGACGAACCGGAAGGCGCGCCTCCGGTCGTCGTCGCCTCCGCCGCCGCCGGGCGGGGCGTCGACGAGCTGGTCGCCCGCCTCGAGCAGCGGGCGGAGGCGCTGCGCCGCGCCGGCGCGCTCGAGCGGCGGCGGCGGGCGCGGCTGGTCCGGCGCGTCCGCCACCTCGCGCTGCGGGAGGTCGAACGGCGACTGCTCGACGATGAAGCGATGAAGGCCGGGCTCGCGCGGGCGGCCGGCGCTGCGAGCGACGGCTCGCCGCACCGACTCGCGCGGGAGCTCCTGGGACGCCTGCTGCGATGAACCCTCGTCCCGCCGATCCGATCGCGCCGCCCTCCGCCTCCCCGGCGGCCGCGGCCGCCGCCCCGTCGCCGGGCCCGAGCGAGCTCCCGGTCCGCTTCGTCACCGCCGCCGCCCTCTACGACGGGCACGACGCCTCGATCAACATCGTGCGCCGCCTGCTCGTGCGCGAGGGGGCCGAGGTGGTGCACCTCGGCCACAACCGCGCGGCGAGCGAGATCGTGCGCGCCGCGCTGCAGGAGGATGCGCAGGGGATCGCCGTCTCCTCCTACCAGGGCGGCCACAACGAGTTCTTCCGCTACGTGATCGACCTGCTGCGCGAGCGCGGCGCCGGCCACGTCAAGGTCTACGGCGGCGGCGGCGGCGTGATCGTGGCCCGCGAGATCGCCGAGCTCGAGAGCTACGGGGTGACGCGCATCTACTCGCCGCAGGACGGGCGGCGCCTCGGCATGGCCGGGATCGCGCGCGAGATGATCGCCGCCTGCCGCTTCGACACGCTCGCGCTCGGCGGCGAGCCGCTGTGCGCCGAGTCGCAGCGCGACCTGGCGATCGCGCGCGCGATCACGGCGGCCGAGCGCGCGGCGCAGCGCGGCGCCGCGTTCCGCCGCCGGACGCGCCGGATGCCGGTCCTCGGCGTCACCGGCACCGGGGGAGCCGGCAAGTCGAGCCTCACCGACGAGCTGGTGCGGCGCATGCGCTACGCGCGGCCGGACATGAAGCTCGCGCTGGTGCTGATCGACCCGAGCAAGCGGGTCACCGGCGGGGCGCTGCTCGCCGACCGCATCCGCCTCAACTCGATCGAGGCGGACGAGGTCTACGTTCGCTCGCTCGCGACGCGCGGCAGCCGCAGCGAGGTCTCGGGCGCGCTCGACGGCGCGCTCGCCGTGCTGGAGGAGCACGGATTCGACCTCGCGCTGGTCGAGACCAGCGGGATCGGCCAGGGCGACTCCGCGATCGTCGACTTCTCCGACGCCTCGCTCTACGTGATGACGCCCGAGTTCGGGGCGCCGAGCCAGCTCGAGAAGATCGACATGCTCGACCTCGCCGACCTGGTGGCGATCAACAAGTTCGACCGGCGCGGCGCCGAGGATGCGCTGCGCGACGTGCGGCGCCAGCTGCGGCGCGCCGGCTCCGCGCAGCCGGCGGGCGGCGGAGACGAGGCGCTGCCGGTCTTCGGCACGGTCGCCAGCCGCTTCAACGACCCGGGCGTGAACCGCCTGTTCGGCGCGCTCGCCGACCTGCTGCGCGCGAAGTTCGGGCTGTTCGAGGAGAAGCCGGCGCTGCCGCCCGCGCCCGAGGCGGGGGCGCACCTGCTGCCCCCCGACCGGGTCGGCTACCTCGGCGAGATCGCGCGCGCGATCCGCGGCTACCGCCGCCGCGTCGAGGAGGAGGCGGAGCGGCTCTCGCGCCTCCAGGCTCTTTCTCGCGCGCGCGACGAGCTGCGCGGCGATGCCGCGGCCGTCACGGCGCTCGAGGCGCGGATCGAGCGGGAGCGGCGCGCGGCGTCGCGCGAGGCGGAGGAGCTGCTGGCGCGGGAGAAGGAGGCGCTCGCGCACTACCGCGGCGACGCCTTCCGATACGAAGTGCGCGGCCGCGAGCACTCGGTCAAGCTCCACACCGTCTCGCTCTCGGGGACGAGGATCCCGAAGGTCGCGCTGCCGCGCCTCGCCGATGACGGCGACCTCCACCGCTTCTTCTGCCTCGAGAATCTCCCCGGCCGCTTCCCGTTCACCGCCGGCATCTACCCGTTCAAGCGGGTCGACGAGGAGCCGCGCCGCCAGTTCGCGGGCGAGGGCGGTCCGGCGCGCACGAACCGGCGCTTCCACTACCTCTCGCGCCACGACCAGGCCAAGCGCCTCTCCGTGGCCTTCGACTCGGTCACTCTCTACGGCCAGGACCCCGGCGAGCGGCCCGACGTCTACGGCAAGATCGGCGAGGGCGGCGTCTCGATCTGCACGCTCGACGACATGAAGGTGCTGATGGAGGGGTTCGACCTCACCGACCCCAACACTTCGGTCTCGATGACGATCAACGGCCCCGCGGCGATCCTCCTCGCCTGCTTCCTCAACGCGGCCATCGACCAGGAGTGCGACGGGCAGGCGCGCGTGCTCGAGCGCGCCCTCACCGAGGAGGAGCGCGGCCGGATCGGCGCCGCCGTCCTCAAGGTCGTGCGCGGCACCGTGCAGGCCGACATCCTGAAGGAGGACCAGGCGCAGAACACCTGCATCTTCTCCACCGACTTCAGCCTGAAGCTGATGGGGGACGTGCAGGAGTACTTCACCCGGAACCAGGTGCGCAACTTCTACTCGGTCTCGATCAGCGGCTACCACATCGCCGAGGCGGGAGCGAACCCGATCAGCCAGCTCGCCTTCACGCTGGCCAACGGGTTCACCTTCGTCGAGTACTACCTCGCGCGCGGCCTGCCCATCGACGAGTTCGCGCACAACCTGAGCTTCTTCTTCAGCAACGGTCTCGATCCCGAGTACTCGGTGATGGGCCGGGTGGCGCGCCGCATCTGGAGCGTGGCGCTCCGGCAGCTCTACGGCGCCTCCGAGCGCAGCCAGAAGTTCAAGTACCACATCCAGACCTCGGGCCGCTCCCTGCACGCCATGGAGATCGACTTCAACGACATCCGCACCACCCTGCAGGCGCTCACCGCCATCTACGACCAGTGCAACTCGCTGCACACCAACGCCTACGACGAGGCGATCACCACCCCGACCGAGGAGTCGGTGCGCCGCGCCATGGCGATCCAGATGATCCTCCAGCGCGAGTTCGGAGTGACGAAGAACGAGAACCCGCTGCAGGGCGCGTTCCTGGTCCAGGAGCTCACCGACCTGGTCGAGGAGGCGGTGCTGCGCGAGTTCGAGCGCCTGCACGAGCGCGGGGGAGTGCTCGGCGCCATGGAGACCCACTACCAGCGCGGGCGCATCCAGGAGGAGTCCCTCCTCTACGAGCTCAAGAAGGACTCGGGCGAGCTGCCGATCGTCGGGGTCAACTGCTTCGAGCGGCCGCCGGACGCCGAGCCGCGGGAGGCGGCGCGCGAGGAGATCCCGCTCGCGCGCGCGAGCCGCGCCGAGAAGGACGACCAGATCGCGCGGCTGCGCGACTTCCAGCGCCGCCACTCCGACCGCGCCCCGGCCGCGCTGAAGCGGCTGCAGGAGGTGGCGCTCGCCGGCGGCAACGTGTTCGAGGAGCTGATGCGCACCGCGCGCGTCGCCTCGCTCGGCCAGATCTCCGGCGCGCTCGACCAGGTCGGCGGCCGCTATCGAAGGTCGCTCTGACGGGGGCGCCGCGCCGCCGCGCAGCCAAGACCATGTCGAACCGCCCCCTCCGCGTGCTCCTCGCCAAGCCCGGTCTCGACGGCCACGATCGCGGCGTGCTCGTGGTCGCCGCCGCGCTGCGCGACGCCGGCTTCGAGGTGATCTACACGGGGCTGCGCCAGACGGCCGAGACGATCGCGGCGGCCGCGGAGGAGGAGGACGTGGACGTGGTCGGCCTCTCGGTCCTCTCCGGCGCCCACGGCACGCTGGTGCCCGCGGTGATCGCGGCGATGCGGGCGCGGCGGCTCGACGACGTCCCGGTCGTGGTGGGCGGGATCATCCCCGGGGGCGACGCCGCGTCGCTGCGGAAGGCGGGCGTGGCCGCTCTCTTCGGCCCGGGCACGAGCACCGCCGACGTGGTCGCCGCCTTCCGCGAACTCGCCGGGCCCGCGCGCGGAGGCGGCCGCCGCGACCGCGCCGCCCCCGCCGGCCGCGGCGGCCCGCCGCCCCCCCCGGAGTGACGCCGGTGCCAGCCTCCGAGCTCCCCGATCCGATCCAGAAGGAGATCCTGAACCTCGACGAGGCGGCGGCCTACTTCGGCGTCTCGACCAAGACGTTCATGAAGGTGCTGCACGAGGGCGAGATGCCGGGACGGAAGGTGGGCCGGGAGTGGAAGTTCTCGCGGAAGGCGCTCGAGGCATGGATCGCGGGCGGCCGCAGCCGCGACTTCCTCGATCGCGAGGATCGTGTCGAGGAGGAGCCGGGCGCGGCCGCACCCGCGCCCAGGAGCGGCGTGACGGGGGCGGTGCGCCGCACGGGCGCGCGCACCGGGTTCCACGCCGACGAGGACTGACCGGATGGAGAACACGCCGACCGGCCCGCTGCAGCTCTCCGACGACGAGGTGATGCTGCGCGACACGGTCCGAAGGTTCGCGGAGGAGGAGGTCCTCCCCGGCGAGCTCGAGCGCGACCGCAAGGCCGAGTTCCATGCCGCGCTCGTGGGCCGGCTCGCGGAGATGGGCCTGCTCGGCGTGCCGGTGCCGGAGGAGTACGGCGGCGCCGGCATGACCACGATGTGCTACGCGCTGGTGGTCGAGGAGATCGCGAAGGTCTCCGGCTCGCTGGCGCTCACGATGGCGGCGCACACGTCGCTCGGCACCATGCCGATCATCGATTTCGGCAGCGAGGAGCAGAAGAGGGAGTTCGTGCCGCCGCTCGCGAGCGGGAAGCACCTCGGCTCCTTCGCGCTCACCGAGCCGCAGGCCGGCTCCGACTCCGGCGCCACGCGCACGACGGCGACGAGGGACGGCGACGACTACCTCCTCTCCGGGCAGAAGGCGTGGATCACCAACGCCGGTCACGCCGGCAGCTTCATCGCGACGGCGCGCACGAGCCCCGGCGACGGCACCGAGGGGATCAGCGCGTTCCTGGTGAAGCGCGGCACGCCCGGCCTCTCGATCGGCGAGCCCGAGAAGAAGCTCGGCCTGCACAGCTCCGACTCGCGCCCGGTTTTCTTCGACCAGTGCCGGGTGCCGGCGCGCCAGCGGCTCGGTCCCGAGGGCGAGGGCTTCCGATACTTCATGAGGACGCTCGACCGCGGGCGCATCATCATCGGCGCCATGGCGCTCGGCCTGGCCGAGGGCGCGTTCGACCGCTCGCTGCGCTACTCGAGGGAGCGCAAGACGTTCGGCCGGGAGCTCGCGAGCCACCAGGCGGTCGCCTTCATGCTGGCCGACATGGCCACGCAGATCGAGGCCGCGCGCCACCTGATCTACCACGCCGCGCGGCGCAAGGACGCCGGGCAGCCGATCGTGCGCGACGCGGCGATGGCGAAGCTGTTCGCCAGCGAGATGGCGATGCGCGTGACGAACGACGCGATCCAGATCCACGGCGGCTACGGCTTCGTGCGCGAGTACCACGTCGAGCGCATGTATCGCGACGCCAAGCTCTGCACCATCGGCGAGGGGACGAGCGAGATCCAGCGCCTGGTGATCTCGCGCTCCCTGATCGGCGAGGGCTCGAGCTCCCGGTGACCGCGCGCGGCCGGCGGCCGCGGGAAGGAGGAGGAGCATGTTGCGCCCGGCAGTCGTCCTGCTCGCGATCGCGGCCGCCTGGCTGGTCGCGCCGCCGACGGCGGGGCGGCCGGACGCGCAGGCCGCGCGTGCGACGGCGGCCGACAAGCCGATCGTCGAGCAGTCGCTGGCGGGGGAGAACTCCTGCGGGCCCTGCGCGCTCTACCACGCGCTCGCGTGGGGGGACGCCCGGCTCGCCGCCGTCGCGAAGAAGCTCGGTCGCGAGCCGGCGGACGCGGTGGCGCGACTGATCGAGCTGTACGGAGGGAAGCCGTCCGAAGCGTACGGCGGGAAGCGGGCGCGCTACGAGGCGGCGAGCGGGATCACCTGGATCGACCTCGGCCGCGTCGTCGACGATCTCCTGGCCGACCACCGGCTCCCCGCCGCGGCGGCCGGCTACCTCGATCGGCGCCGGGACGAGCCTCCCTTCGCCCACGCGCGCCGCGTGCACGCGCTCCTGAGGGATTCGCTGCGTGCGGGATTCCCGCCGCTGCTCTCGATCCGTTCCTTCTGCGCGCGCCGCGACCCGGAGAAGGGAGGGCGCGACGAGGACGCGTTCGAGTGGCAGGGTCTCGGCGGCCACTGGGTCGCGGTCGTCGAGGTGCAGGCCGAACTCGCGAAGGACGAGGAGGGATTCCGGATCGGGTTCGTCGACTCGGAGTCCGGGAAACTGCTCTTCGGCTACGCCTTCGCCGAGGAGGCGCGCAACTTCACGGCGGCCCGGGGCGACGCCGAGAAGTGGGAGTGGGTGACGAACCGGCCATTCCTGCTGCTGGCGGCGCCGCGCCCCACGATGAGCGTCCAGGACGCGCCCTGGCACAGCCGGGCGATCGTCACGCTCAACTTCGCGATCACGCGTCCGAAGTGACCGGCCCGCGCCGCGGCGGGGACTTCAGGCGAGCGGCCGGCCGCGGGAGTCGGGCAGCGCGAGCGAGAGCAGGGCGGCGAGCAGGTACATCCCCGCCAGGACGACGAACGCCACGGCGAGCCCGCGCTCGGGCGCGCTGCGGCCCACCTCCACCGAGATCGCCCCGACCGCCCACGGCGCCAGCGCCGAGAGGCCGCGGCCGAGGTTGTAGGTCAGCCCCAGCGCGGTCGCGCGCACCGCGGTCGGGAAGAGCTCCGAGGCGAGCGCGCCGAAGCCGGAGAAGAAGCCGGTGCCGAAGAACGCCACCAGCGGACCGAGCACGAGCAGCGCCACGGTGCTCTCGGCGTGCGCGAAGAGCGGCAGGAGGAGCGCCGCGAGCAGCAGGTAGCCGAAGTAGCAGCGCCGCCGCCCGAACCGGTCGGAGAGGAAGCCGAACAGCAGGTAGCCGAGGAACTTCCCGCCGCACATCCAGAGGAACCACCCCGTGCTGGCGAGCAGCGCGAGCCCGCGTCCCCCCTCCGCCTCGGGCCGCTTGAGGTAGGCCGGGATCCAGGTGAAGAGCCCCCAGTAGCCGAACATCGACGCCGCGTTCATGAGCGTCGCGATCACGGCGTGGCGGCGCACGCCCGGCTCGAGCAGCCGGTGCAGCGGCACGCGCGCCGGCCCGCTCCGACCGCGCCAGATCTCGGGCTCCGGGACCCTCCGCCGGATCCAGAAGCAGAGCAGCGCCGGCGCGACGCCGACCAGGAAGACGACGCGCCAGGAGTTCTCGCTGAGCCAGGCCGAGCGCAGCGCGAGCAGGCCGACCGCGGCCGCGACGCCGGCGGCGAGCGCCTCCCCGACCGCCCAGCTCGACTGCATCAGCCCCAGCGCCTTGGCGCGGTGCTCCGGACGCCACGTCTCGGCGATGAGCGTCGCGCCCGTCGACCACTCGCCGCCCATCCCCAGCCCGAGCACGACCCGGAAGAGCGCCAGCGACCAGAATCCGCTCGCGAACCCGCACGCGCCGCTCGCCAGCGAGTAGACGAGGATCGAGGCGAGCAGTGCGCGCGTGCGCCCGATCCGGTCGGCCACGAGCCCGAAGAGCGCGCCGCCGACCGCCGAGGCGATGAAGCTGGCCGAGGCGATCCACCCCGCCTCGGAGTCGCTGAGAGCGAAGCGCTCGCGCACCTCGATCAGGACGAGCGCGTAGAGCGTCACGTCCATCGCGTCGAGCATCCACCCGAGCCCGCCGGCGAGCAGCGAGCGCCGCTCGGCGACGGAGACCTGGCGCGGCCACTCGAGGACGCCCAGGATCCGGCGGGTGGCGGGAGGATCCATCGGGCCGCGATCGTACGCCGGTGGGCGCAGGAGGCGATTCGGCGTCCGATCCGCGGTGGCGGAGGGATCGTCTCGCCCGCTACGGTGTGGGCATGTCGAGTGCCGCGACAGGAGATCCCGTCCGCGCGCCGCCCGGGCCGCTGCCGCTGCCGTCGTTGCCGCCGCGCGCGGTGATGCTGCGCGCGCTCGAGCGGCGCGACGCGAGCTTCCGGGGGCTCTTCTTCGCCGCCGTCACCACCACCGGGATCTTCTGCCGTCCCGGCTGTCCGGCGCGGCGGCCGCGTCGCGACCACGTCCGGTTCTTCGCGACGGCGCGCGAGGCGCTGTTCGCCGGCTTCCGGCCGTGCCGGCGCTGCCGCCCGCTCGAGGCCGCCGGCCGCGCGCCGGAATGGCTCGCGCCGCTGCTCGCCGCGATCGAGCACGAGCCGCAGCGGCGCCTTCGCGACCGCGACCTGCGCGCGCTCGGCCTCGAGCCGGCGCGGGTGCGGCGCTGGTTCCACCGGGAGCACGGGATGACCTTCCAGGCCTACGCACGCGCGCGGCGCCTCGGCGCCGCCTTCACGGCGCTCCGCGGCGGGGCGAGGCTCGACCACGTGGCGCTCGACCACGGCTTCGAGTCGCACTCGGGCTTCCGCGACGCCTTCTCGCGCTGGTTCGGTGCGCCGCCTGGGCGCGCGCGCCGCCGCGACTGCATCACGTTCTGCTGGATCGAGAGCCCGCTCGGGCCGCTGGCGGCCGCCGCCGTCGCGGAGGGGGTCTGCCTGCTCGAGTTCACCGACCGGAGGATGCTCGAGGCGCAGCTCGCCACACTGCGCCGCCGCGTCGACCGTCCGGCCGTCCCGGGAGACCATCTCCATCTCTCGCGGCTCCGCCGCGAGCTTGGCGAGTACTTCGCGGGCACGCGCCGCGACTTCTCGGTCCCGCTCTTCGCTCCCGGAAGCGCGTTCGAGGAGCGGGTGTGGCGCGAGCTCGCGCGCATCCCCGCGGGCGCGACCCGCAGCTACGGGGAGGTCGCGCTCGCGATCGGCGCCCCCGGGGCCGCTCGCGCGGTGGGCCGCGCCAACGGCTGCAACCGGATCGCGATCGTCATCCCGTGCCATCGCGTGGTGAACGAGGGCGGAGAGCTCGGCGGCTACGGCGGCGGCCTCTGGCGCAAGCGCTGGCTGCTGCGCCACGAGCTTTCGCATCGCGCGGATTAGGATCGTCCGCACCGCTTCGCCGGCGGCTGCGCCGGACGCGGCACCGCGGCCGCCCGGTCGGCCGCGCACCGAGGCGATCCATGCCGACTCCCGACGTCGTCGTCACCCACGCGCTGCGCACTCCCATCGGGAAGTACCTCGGCGGGCTCTCCTCGCTCCCCGCCGCCGAGCTCGGGATCCACGCCGTGAAGAGCCTGCTCGCGCAGTCGGGCGTGGCGGCGGCGGAGGTGGGCGAGCTCGTCTTCGGCAACGCCCGGCAGGCGGGGGGTGGGCCCAACGTCGCCCGCCAGATCCTGGTGAAGAGCGGGCTGCCGCACGCCTCCACGGCGTTCACGGTCAACATGGCGTGCGGATCGGGCCTGAAGAGCGTGCAGCTCGCGGCCGAGGGCATCCGCCGCGGAGACGTGAGGATCGCCGTCGCCGGCGGCACCGAGAGCATGAGCCGCCTGCCCTTCCTCCTCGAAGGCTTCCGCACCGGCTACCGCCTCGGCCACGCGCCGGTCGTGGACGCGATGTACCGCGACGGCTTCGACTGCCCGATGGCGAAGAAGCCCATGGGGGCGACCGCCGAGACGCTGGCCCGGCGGCACGCGATCCCCCGCGCCGAGCAGGACGAGTTCGCGGCGGGCTCCCAGCAGAAGTGCGAGGCGGCGCGGAAGGCCGGACGATTCCGGGACGAGATCGCGCCGATCACCGTGGAAGGCAGGGCCGGCCCGACGACGATCGACGCCGACGAGCACCCGCGCGACGGCATCACCGCCGCCGGC
>Ga0187893_10006404_pt1 | contig 20168 bp, 19 predicted proteins | sample MA1701074metaG_FD_139574 | JGI IMG/M metagenome (GOLD analysis project Ga0187893, IMG submission 139574) | White microbial mat communities from a basaltic lava cave in the Kipuka Kanohina Cave System on the Island of Hawaii, USA - MA170107-4 metaG ...
GACATCCTCATTAGTTCGATCGCCGCCACGTTGGCTGGGGTGATCATGATGATCGCCAACATGGCGCGCTGGGCAGCTATTTTTGGTGGATTCAGCAGAAGCGATGAGCGCGAAGGCGGGGGCGGCATCCTTGGTTTGATCGCCATGTCGATCTTCGCCCCTATCGCGGCCATGGTCATCCAGATGGCGATCTCGCGTACCCGCGAATATGCGGCGGACTCCACCGGTGCTCACATGTCTGGTGATCCGCTCGGCCTAGCTTCAGCCTTAAAGAAATTGGGGTTTGCTTCCGAGCGTATTCCGCTTGACGCGTCGCCACAGACCTCGCATCTCTTCATCGTTAACCCACTTTCTGGACGCTCGCTCATGCAGTTGTTCAGTACACACCCGCCGTTGGAAGATCGGATTGCCCGGTTGGAAGCAATGGCTGGACAGCGGAGATAAATCTCCCTCAATCCCCCTTTCGCCAAGGGAAAGCCTGGCGCGCAGGGGGATTTATGAGGCTAACTTTGTAGGGCAGGTTTCAGACCTGCCCTTTTTATTTAATGGCCAACGGGTTCAATGGACTGCCTACTGCATGTGGAATGTTGAGCGGCGGCGCTACCCACAAGAACTCGTATACTCCATCGGCTGCACAGTCCTTGGCCAATTCTTCAAAAGTGAAAATCTCTCCTAATGACAACCCTAGGTCACGGATCGCCACTTGGTGAAAAGGAATGAACTCTCCATCGATCTCCGAGGGGAGTCGTTCGACCGCGATGTTGTCAACCGCGATGCAAGAAATCTCTTTCTTGTGGATCCATTCGGCGGTAAACACTGACACCCCAGGTTGAGCGTGAAAATACTCTTCTTTTTCCTGAGGAGTTTTGAGAGTGTACCAGTATGGCACCCAGCCCGTGCGGATACAGAGCGCATCTCCACTTCTGACCGCAACTTTCTGCGCCCGCGCACAGCCGTCAAGGTCCGCCACCGTGATAGGATAGTCTTTCGGGAGGTGTCCCTCTTTCTCACAGCCCTTATAGCGCACCATATCGAGGAGTACCCCACGGGTGACAAATGACTGATACAGCTTGCCAATGTCATTCCTGGCCGCGCCACCGTGGGCAGTGACTGCGCTCGTCGGGGTATCGTTGTAAAATTTGTTGTCATAGCCAACATGCGCAAGGCTATCCCATTGCGTAGAACCTTGCAGATACATCGTGATGTAATCATCGTTGGCAATGGCCGAACCAGGGAGACCAACGTCTTTGACGGGCACATTCAGGATCGCCATGAACCGCTGGGCTGACGTGCGTGTGGGAAAGACCGGACCGGCTTGATCGATAGGAATGCAACAACAAAAAACCTTGCCTTTTTTGATGAGCTTAGCGGCTGCGACGATCACTTCCGGGGTGATGAAATTGGCTGTGCCCTTTTCGTCCTCTTTGCCCCAGCGCCCCCAATTGCTGACCTTCGGTAATGCTTCGCGTCCAGGCATAAGACCCTCCTTCTGTTAGGGTTTGAAAACCGTGTGATTGCCCTTATAGCTAGGTCATTGTGGTTTTTGTAGAGGCTGGGAAAGATCCGAGCCGCGACCGTGAGGGAGCGGGTAGGAACAGACAGAGACAGAGATAGAGACAGGGAAGGAAGAACAACTCGTTTGCTGACGCGCGCGGCTCCGACTCTTGCCGCCTTGACGCTTCCACCTCTCTGCCATAAAAGCGGGCGAGACTGTCTCTCTGGAGGGATGTTTATGCCCGGACCACTTGCTGGAGTCAAAGTTGTCGAAATTGCGCAGGAGATTCAGGGACCCTACGCCGGTTTGTTCCTTGCGGATATGGGAGCGGATGTCATCAAAATCGAAATGCGCGACGTTGGTGACCTGAGCCGTTACATGCTCGTGCGGTTGATTGCTGGGGCTGAGGCCAAGAATGCTGACTTCAGTCATTATTTCCTGGCTATGAACCGCGGGAAGCGTAGTATCACTCTGGACCTTAAGAAGCCTGAAGCGAAGGAGATTCTGTTTCGTTTGCTCGATGCTGCCGATGTGCTGCTCAGCAATTATCGACCTGGCGTCCTCGATCGTTTAGGTTTTGGTTATGAGGAATTGTCTAAGCGTAACCCCCGTCTGATCTACGCCTTGGGTTCTTCGTGGGGGCCGAAAGGACCGTGGGTCAAGCGTCCAAGCCGTGACACATTAGCGCAGGCCGCAGGTGGCCTCATGGCAAAGAACGGTATGCCCGACGACCGTCCATTACCATGCGCAGCAGCCGTAGCCGATCATTCTGGCGCGCTAACCCTCATGGCTGGCATCGTGGCGGCCCTCTACGCTCGGGAGAAGACTGGCAAAGGTCAGAAGGTCGATGCGTGTATCTATGGCACCGTCATTGCCCTCCAGACCATGGAGATCAACTTTACCTCCGTCAGTGGTGGTATCGAGACCCGCAAAGCTGGGAGAGGACACCAATTTTTGCAAGGTGTGTGGGGTGCGTTCCGTACCGAAGATGGCTGGATTTGCCTCGCCGGTGTGGATGATAAACGCTGGCCGAACTTCTGCCGGGTAATGGGCATCGAACATGTGCTCAGCGACCCTGAGTGTAGTGATAACGTGATCCGCAACTTCCGTGGGGTCAAAATTGAACGAGTGCTGGATGAAGTCTTTCCCGCCAAAACCACGGCTGAGTGGATGGATCTGCTGAACAGCGTTGACATCCTAGCCACACCCGTCCAGGAGTACCAAGACATTCTCAACAACGAACAAGCGCTCGTCAACGGTTACATCACGGAGATGGACCATCCGCAGATTGGTAAGGTCCGAGTCGTTGGCAACCCGCTGACGTTGAGTGAAACCCCCATTTCGACAACAACTCCCCCGCCTGAGTTAGGGCAGCACACCGAGGAAATCCTTCTCGAGGCTGGGTTTTCCTGGGAAGATATCGCGACGTTTCGGGAGAAAGAGATCGTCTAGAGAGTCTAGCGTCCAGAGTCTAGGGTCTAGAGTCCGGAAAGCAAGATTCAATACTTGTCAACGATCTCCAGTAATTCTGCTAGGCTCTTTATCCTGGGGTAAGTATCTATTTTTTGCTCGGGCACGCGCCTATCTACTAGGACTGGCGTGAGACCGGCAGACTGCGCGCCGATGATATCAGCTTCATAGCTATCGCCGACGTGGAGGGCTTCATCCGGGCGCAGGTGATGACGACCAAGGGCCTGAGCAAAGATAGCGGTTTCTGGTTTTGCTGCCCCTACCTGGGTGGAGATCACCACTGAATCAAAGAAATGGGCGAGGCCGAGGCCATCGAGCAAGCCGAAAAGTCGAGAATCGAAGTTTGAAATAATTCCCAACTGCAATCCACGAGTCTGGAGAGTTACCAGTGTCTCGACAGTCTCAGGATACAATCGCCAAGCGTCAGCGCGGGCGAAGTGGGAGAAGAGAGCCTCAAAGTAAGCCGCGAACTGGGGAAATACTCCTAAGGAGGCGAAGACGTTTTGGACCAAGTTCCACCACCACTGTTTCTCCAGTACAGGAATTTGCTCAGGAGAGACGCTAGGAAAGGCCATCGGTGGGGCCTTAGCAAAGCAACGGCGGAACCCTGCTTCGAGGTCTGCGACCGTAACCTCTTTGCCATAGTCGCTGGCAAGACGCGCATAAATTTCACCGACGGAACCGTTTACGGTGAACAGCGTTCCAGCGGCGTCGAAGAAGATGGCTTTGAGTGGGTGCGAAGACATAAGGAGTGCCTTCAGTCTCTCACAGCACCTTCGTGAGCTCATCCATCGCTGCCAGTAACGCCTCCAGATCACTCCGGCTGGTGTAGTAATGAATCGACACCCGCAGCCCACCGACTCCTGAGCAGTAGCGTACAGTGGGATAAATGCGTTTCGCCTCTAAGGCCTGTGTGAGCTTGTGCACTTGTTCGGCATTGGGGAATGGTTCACAGGTGACGATGCCGGATCGCAGGTGATGTGCCTCAGGGGTCCACACCTTGATCCCACGACGTTTCAACTCTTCGATAAGGAAATCTCCCAACGTGAGGATATGTTCAGTCATGGCACGTGAATCGAGTCCGTTCACGTAAGCCAGAGAGGCCGCTAACCCTGCCGTGCCGATAGTCTTAGGCATTCCATGAATCTCGAAACGCCTGGCATCGGAGGCAAGCGGTAAGGAAAGAAAAGGAGTAAGACCGGGGTCGCCCAGGAATCGCACCCAACCTCCAGTAGGTTCAGCGAGGGCGAACAATCCGTGCGCGAGTCCGGGTCGGACTTTTTCCTGTACCCCTTTGCGAATGTACAGTATTCCCAGTCCAAACGGGGCGTTCAGCCACTTTTGGGCGCCTGCCGCGAGAAAGTCTACCTGCAAAGTAGAGAGATCGAGCGGGATTGTACCGAGCTGCTGAATCGCATCGACAACCAAGAAACAGCCATGTTCCCGAGCAAGCTGAGAAAATGCGGGGAGGTCCATGCGTAGCCCGTTGATCCATTGTACAGAACTCACGAGCAAGAGACGGGTGTGTTGATCGATCAACTTGGCGTAATCATCAATGGTCACAATACCGTTTCGATGGTGCGCCACCCGTATCTCGACCCTTTGGTGCTGCTGCGGATAGGCAGCGCTGAGGGCGACCTGAGGATATTCCAAATCGCACAGGACTAGATTGTCTCCGGGAGAGAACGGAATTGCTGCCAGCGCGATGTTGAGCCCCATCGTGGTGTCATCGATGAACGCGACCTCGGCAGGGGTTACGGTGAGTAACCGTGCGGCTTCCTCTTTCGCTCGGACACTGGGCTCGCCGATGGCGCGATAGTAGGCCTTATAGCCCATTTCCGCGGGCCCTTGACCCAAGAGGGTTATTGCGCGTTGCACAGTGTCCAGGGCGGAGCGTGGTGGTAAACCGACCCCTGCCGCGTTGAGATACACTTGTTGCGTTGAGCCAGGAAAGTCTGCTCGGACGGCGTTTACATCAAACATGGCTCCCCCTCCGGGTCCGGGTGATACATCTAGCATCGGGTTATACGGAGGGTTTGTCAAGCAAAAGGAGCGATCAGCTATCAGCGGTCAGCGAAGGAGGACCAGGGATGAAGAATGCAGAAGCAAGAACACGTAATGACTCAACGCTTAGTCTTCAGTTCTTTCGACCGTTTTTAGCTGACAGCTAATAGCTGAAAGCTGACTGCTCTAATGGTACAGCACCCGTTCTTCGGAAGCTCGGATTTCCTCGATGAGTTGGTTCACCGCCGCGCGAACCTGCACTTCGTTCTCCCGTAGGGTGCGCTCAATCTCGCGGAGGTGGTGAGTTTCCCCACGCTTGAGAGTGCGAAAATACGCGAGGTGAATTTCCAGTCGTTCTGCTAAAAGGCGATCCGCATCAGCCAAAGAGGGAAGTCGTGCGCGTCCCTTCCCCATCTCGTCAGCGATGGTCAGCAGCCGACTCAGCAAGCCCGTGTGGTAATTGGCAATGTCAGAGAGGAGAGAGGACTCGCGACGCACGGCTCGCAGAAAAAAGGCGTCACCAAAAACCCGTACGGCTCCGGCAAGATCACCTTTCTCCAGCAGCTCGTCTCCTTGCTCACAGCGCAGACGATAACGACGAAACATCGCCTGCTCGAAGACTCCACCAAAAGAACGAATCACAGCAGAAAATACTAAAGAAAGGAGGTAGGAGATAATCCCAACCCCAACCACGAGGAGAAGCAAACTCAGAATCAATACCGTGAGCGGCACGCTTTCAGTTGTCGTCAGAGGAAACATGGCAAAGCCCGACAGGGGAGAAAAGCATAGGCAAGAGGCGAGAACAAGCCCCTCCCCCGCAAGAAGAGGCTTTCTCAGAACGAGAGAGAAAAAATTTCCCTTGTAAGGATGAGCCTCTCTCTCTTCTTCGCATTTTTTATCCCGCTCATTGCTGGAGTTTGTCTTTACCGAGCCAGAAGGGTCGTCTATAGTGCACTCATTGCATGATTCCGCTGCGCGATACAATACCTTCTTCTTCTTCTCCCTTCATGACTTTGGCGCTGATCGGTATCAATGTGCTCATCTTTCTTTACGAAATACAACTTGGGCCGCTCCTCGATCGCTTTCTTCTGGTCTATGGCTTTGTCCCGGCTCGGTACCTCTATATCGGCGAAACCGAACCCTGGAACCTCCCAGCTCGTTTCTTGCCCATGTTTACCTCTATGTTTCTGCACGGAGGGTGGCTGCATTTGATCGGCAATATGTGGACCCTTTGGATCTTTGGCGACAATGTTGAGGATCGTCTGGGCAAAGGGCGGTTTCTCCTCTACTACCTCGTCTGTGGGCTGGCGGCTGCCTATGTCCACTATCTCACTGGGCCAGGATCTGGGATTCCGGTGGTTGGAGCGAGTGGCGCTATCGCCGGCATCATGGGGGGATATTTCGTGCTGTTTCCCCGCGCTCGCATTCTGACACTATTGCCGATCTTTATTTTTATCCAGATCGTGACTTTGCCGGCCGTAGTGTTTTTAGCCTTCTGGTTCTTTGCCCAACTCTTTAACGGTATGGTGGCAACCGCGGCGAGTTTTGGTGGCGGAGTCGCGTGGTGGGCGCATGTGGGCGGTTTTATTGCCGGCGCTATGATGATGATTCCTCGACGTTGGTCCAGGCCGCGATATGATTGGTCATAGATGGACTCCTTGCTGACTGGGAAAGGCGAACTGATTCTCTGTTTATGATCTCGAAGGGAAGAAAAATGGTCCCATCCCGAAAGTGGCTGACTGCCTGGATGATCCTCTTCCTGGGGACTCTGCCGCTCTGTTTGCCCTTGACTGCTACTGCTCAGTCTCGCAACACTGTTGAGGGACACATAGAGCGGGGGGAAATATTGTTCAGTCAGAGCAACTGGGATGGAGCGATCAAAGAACTAAAGGCCGCCGTACGGCTCGATCCGAGCCGTACGGATGCCCGGACAAATTTAGGTATGGCCTATTATTTCAAGGGAGACCTGACCTTGGCCGCGCCAGAATTTCGCGAGGTTCTCCGCGCTGACCCGCAACGCGGGGATGCCGCCTATGGTCTCGGATTGGTTCTGTATGAGACTGGTGATGGGGATGGCGCGATTGCCGCCTTCCGTACGGCAGCTCAGGGCAATCCTTTGGCGAATTATAATCTCGCCAATGCACTCGAACAGAAGGGCGACAGTGCTGCCGCTCTTACAACGTATCAGAAGTATCTTGCTGCCGCTCCGCCGACGCCCGAAACTGCTGGTCTAGAAGGAGCCGTACGTGCAGGAAAGGTGCCGACTCCCGCGGCAGGCACGGCGCGAGACCACTTTCAGCGAGGCCAAGCGTTGCTTGAGAAGAAAGATAGTGATGAGGCAGTCTCCGAGTTTCTCGTTGCTCTGCGCCTGAAACCGAATTACGTCGAGGCGTGCAATGGTCTGGGCCAGGCTTTTCGTCTCAAAGGCGATCTGGATGAGGCGATCGCCGGATACAAAATGGCAATTCGCCTAGACGCGCGATTTAGTGTGGCGCACCGAAACTTAGGCCAAGCCTTCGAGGAAAAAGGTGACGCAGCGATGGCCGCGCAAGCGTACGACCGTTATCTTCTCCTCGTGCCCGGCGCGCCGGATGCTGCTGAGGTACGGGATAAAATTGCAAAACTACGGGGAACGGCGAAATAGCGCGGTTTCAGTGACAGGTAGCCATTCTCTAGCGGCAAAGATTCCGTTCGGCCTGAGCATAGCGGAGCGAAGTCGAAGGCCAATGCAAATGGCGCGCACAGCCCTCCGTTTTGGGGAATTGTCATAGGGACCAGTAGCCCAATGGTCAAGGTCAGCAGAACCTGTCTCCTGCTATCTTGTTCCATAAAGGAGAAGGGTTTAAGGTCAGAAAACGGAGGATGAGAATCATGAAATCCATGGTCCGCGTCACCATCCTGCTCGCTGTACTTCTCATGTTCACGAGCGCCTCCAGCGTGTTCGCGCAAGGACGTTCGCCTCAGCTGGACGGTTGGCAAGGCCAGAGACCTGCTCCACAACAAGGGACGGTTACTCCAGCGCCACAGCGGTCTGTTCCTTCTGGGAAACAGGTGTTGGAGATTCCTTCCCGACCTCAACAACCTTCAGAACCGCCGCCGCGGCAGCAGGCTGAGATTCCGCCACGGCCTCAACGAGAGGCTGAACGCCCGACTCAGCTTGTCACAGTGACGGTGACTGACCCGCAGGGACGGTACGTTCCCGGTCTCCAGCGCGATGACTTTGCGTTGTACGAAAACGGCGTGCCGCAGGAGATTACGTATTTCAATACCGGCGAGAATGAGCCGGTCAGCATCGGACTGATCGTTGATACCAGCGGGAGTATGGTCGGTAAAATCGATCGTGCCCGCTTCGCGCTGCGACGCTTGCTTGACACGATTCGGCGCCAAGATGAAGTTTTTGTCGAGGCGTTCAATCACCAGCCGATCTTGCTGCAAGATTTTACCGATAGTCGCATGCTGCTGGCACAGGCGGTCGCTTCGCTGCGGCCGGTTGGCGGGACCGCCCTTTACGATGCTATTCTCGACGGCTTGCACCGCGTTAAACGTGGACGGCACCAGAAAAAGGCACTGATTGTGGTCAGCGATGGTGTTGATACGGCGAGCCTGTCTTCGCTCCATCAGGTGGTCAACGCAGCGCGACGCTCTGGCGTGCTCATCTATGCCATTGGCATTGGCAATCCTCAGGGCGGCTTCAGCGTAGGAGGCCCGCGGATCGCCATCGGTCCGTTTATCGTTGGTGGGGGAGGTGGGGCGTTTGACGAACAAATTGATGCCCGTACGCTCCAGGAAGCCAGTGATGCCACTGGTGGGCAACTCTTCGTCCTGAGTACCCATGACGTGATGGGCAACGCGAACGTGTTAGACCACGCTACCCAGACGATTTCGCGAGAACTGCGGTCGCAGTACAGCCTCGGGTATCGTGCCGCCTCTGGTGGAGAGCGCTATCGCGACGTACATGTTGAGACCCGCCGTACGGGCGACGATAGCTTGGTCGTGCGTTCCCAGAAAGGGTATGCAGTTGATTAGCAGGGGTTCAAATCCTTTACTGTGAGCCCCACCAAATTGAACGGATCGAGGTAAAGATCGAAGTTGTGAGGCGGATTGAATACCGGGAACAGACCACCTAGGAGAAAGAGACCGATTGACACTTCACTTTGCCGCCCACCACGGAGGGAGAGCCTTATAACATTACAGGGAAACTACACTCCCCCTTTATTTTTTGCGTCGAAAGAAATGCTCCCGCACTTTCTCGCGGTCGAGTGGAGCGGTCGAAAGTGTATCGAAAACACTGGCAAGCGCCTGTATGCAACGGACAAAATCCGGCCACGCCGTTGTTGGTCCACTGAACGTCAGTTCTGCGGACTCCACGTTTTCGTGCGTGTGCGCAGCACCCCCAGCTTTTGTACTCTGGACATCGAAATGATGGATTGGTGCGATAATCCGTAAGTGAAACACATCGGAATCGTCTTGTCCAACTGGGCGGCGCAGTTCCATCGCCATCGCGCCGTCACCCCCATCCACCTCGACAATATACCACTCTCCAGGGTAAGCGCTGGAGACTTTGATTTGCGGGACCTTCTCTGAGGATTCATCTGCCATAGTCAACGCTCCAAGTAGTTGCGTGCGCAGGGCGACGAGAGAATGAGGAGAAGAATTTTGACAGGGAGAGTCATAGGTATTGAGAAGACGCGCTTTCAGATAGCGCTCTCCAAGAAAAAAGAAAAGGCCCCATCGCAAGGGCCTTTTCTTGTGAGTCTTCCGCCTAAGGAGATAGTGATAGTTGGAAAACTACGTTACTTTTTCTTCGCAGGAGCTTTTTTCGCAGGCTTCTTTGCTGCTTTCTTCGTTGCCATAGCGACCTCCTCAGTTATTCAGCTTATCAGTGGCGCTGGACAGAACCTTGAGAATCCTTAGTGCTTTTCTCAACTATTCCTTCGCCTTTCCTGACAGCCGTCTTTGGGAACCCCAGTCAGTGTCTGAGAGCCCTAGGCGGAGCCCATCACTTCCCTTGTTAGCAAACAGGGAAGACTTCGTCAAGAGAAAAATAGCATTTGGGAAAAGATTTTTTGAAAAAAAACTCCTTGTACGTCAGCGGCTTCATGGACTTAAAATGGCGTTGCCAAAAAAGGCAAAGAGAAAATTAGCAGGATGTTCTAATTTTTTGCAAACATTGTCCCAGACTCTCAGGCAGAAAATAAATCTTTTTGTGAGAAATAGGTATTGACCATAGAACAAGAGTTAGCTAGGCTGCTGGACGCATAGAGACGTCCGGAGTTGTGGGAACCCCGCCGTCTTGAGCCTGGCCCGGATGACACCATTCGGGCCTTTTTCTTTTATTTTTCGAGTTCTTCCCGGATGGAATACATCTTCTGTCGTGCCTCGATAATGTAGACGTCGAGATTACGGCGGTGATTGGCGAAGAGTCCGCTTGGGCTCCCATTCAAGATCGCTAGGGGATTCATCAATGCCGCTTCCCGCAACGCCGCGATTGCCTCATCGAAGAGTTCTTGCATAACTGGCTTGACGTTGAGGATCTGATGATATTCACGCTTCAACGCTTGCAGGAGGGCGTACATTACGTGCGCATAGCCTTGGGCATGATAGAAGTAATCGTCCGCATGCCACCAGACACTGCTCCCGTCAGCTTCACGTTCTTTGTAAAGATTGGCGTGGGCGTCGCCGAGGAGATCAGTCCACACTTGGAACAAGCGGACGAGTTCGACGTTGCGGGTGGTAATAGGCCGTGAGCGTGGCGAGCCATCACGCAGCCCTGTGACATACGCCTGGAGTTTCTCGATCCCACGAGAGAAACGGTTCTCTGCCGAAGGGAACCACAGCTTTCTTGCGTCATTGCGGAACAAGGTGTCCGCTTCGAGTAGATCGGGATCGTATTCGTCACTGGACACTTTCGTCAGGTTATCCTTAAAGACTCGCATGCTCTCGCGCACGGCTTGCAGAATGCCGAGTTGACGATTGGCGTTGTCATCAGCCCCCAGCGCCGGTCCCCACAGGAAGAAGTCGTTCGGGCGCCAGCCAAAACCATCGTGGAGTTCATGGTCCATGAGGGCGATGATAGTAGACGCGAGGATCTCACCGGATTGGAACGACTGTCCTGGAGGGTAGTACGCATCGAGGTCAAACGGGAGGCGATTATGCGCGCTCTGGCCAACCCACAACAGCAGCCCTCCAGCAAACCACACTCCGAGAACCAGAATGAGGACAATCCACACACGGCGCACAATGGCGTGATCTTACGCTCCTTGAAGAGTTCCGACAACGGAGGGACTTGAGCAGGTTCTTCGAGTGCGGCGTCGTTCTTCCAACTCTTGCTTTTATCCGTGGTTCTGTGTCAAGTTCTGCCGAGTCACTTACACGGAGGTTTGTATGAACACACTTGTCGTACATCCCACTGACCCACAAGCAAACGCGTCCTCACTCACCCGTGCCCTAAATATGGTGCAGGCAGGCGATGTGCTTCTCATCAATCCAGGCCTGTATTCTTCGGCGCGCACTGGAGAAACCTTCCCTCTCAAGGTCCCGCCTGGAGTCAGGGTTGAAGGAGCAGGGAGAGATGACTGCATTATCGACGGAGAAGGACAGTTCGAGCCCTCTTTCAATCCCATTCGTCCTGATTTGTCTGTGGTTGTATTAGATGATGGGGCCAGTCTGGGCGGCGTCACTGTCACCAACGGCGGTGGTCACGGAATTGGTGTCCCCCCAGGCGTCTCGGCGACCATACGGAATTGTACGATCAGTCGAAACGGCGATCACGGCATTTTTTTGTGCGGGATAACTGAGATTGTCGTCACTGGTTGTGTCTTTCTTGACAATGGACTGAAACGTTTCGAGCCGCCCTTGCCTCGTGGCGCAGGCGCCCGCCAGGGGCATCACATTTTTGCCGAAGCCCGTCATGGCCAGCGCAATCGCCTCGTCATTACCGACAATACAATGCGTGGATGTTTTGCTGATGGCATTGCCTTTATCTGTTTTTTCCCCGAGGCTGATAGTGTTTCTTTCAGCGCGACGATTGTGCGCAACACCATTGAAGAAAGCGAACGAGGTGGACTACTTTTCTCTTGTTCTTTTGGCCCCTCGCGCAACCAGTTCCGTCTCATTGCCACAGACAATATATTACGTGGGAACAAGCAGTTCGGCCTCAGCATTTTGGCTGCTGTTCCTCTTGCCAGCAAAGTTCCTCAGGATGGGCAACTCGCCGCTCTTGTCGCGGGAAATGACATTTCTGCCAGTCCAATTGGGGTCTTGGTTCAGGGCGCGGTCAGCGAAGCCCATCGCAATGGGTGCCAGGTGACGATCGACCGGAATCGCGTCTCTGACTGGGGCAAGAACGCTATACGTCTTGTTGGCGCGATAGGAATGGAAGGGGTGGAAACCTCCAGGAACTCGCTGCAAGCGCTTATTTCGCGTAATCGCCTTACGGGGAACACGCCAGCCGTAGTAGTTCAGGGAGCAGGAGGAGGTGGTAACCCCCAGCAGAATACGGTCGCTGTGCGGCTTGTCGGCAACGAAGTGCCAGGGCAGTCCGAGAACGCGCTCATGGTGAGCAACGGGCGTGCGGATAACCGAGTCGAAGTGATGGATGACAGCCAGGCATTTGCGAGGGTGGATGGGGATCTTCTCAAATAAAACATATTGAAGATCAATACTTGGTGTTTGAGTGGGAACTTTTTTTTGGCTGGTGCGTTTTCCCCTGCAGAATCCAAGGAAAGGAGAGCAGGTTATGCAGTATAAGGGGACTCGTATTTTCTACAGGTTGGCAGCGGCAGGCGCCTTCAGTCTTCTGTTAGGAAGCTCGGTATTCGCTCATGATCGAGACAACAACCCACCAGGGCCAGTCGGTGGGCGCGGGACGAACTGGGAGAATCCCCCGGGACCAGCGGGCGGACCTGCTGCGAGCCCGGATCGTTGGTGGCGAAGGGATTGGGACAACAACCCACCAGGGCTAGTTGGTGGGCGCGGGACGAACTGGGAGAATCCGCCGGGACCAGCGGGCGGACCTGGTACGAGCCCGGATCGTTGGTGGCACAGGGGCAATCCCCCGGGACCAGTTGGGGGGCCAGGCGCTGGGCCGCGATGGCGGTGGGCGCGACGTCATCCCCGTTAACCGTGACTGACGAAGGTCGTTTGCTGGATCTTTTCGCTATAGATCACGAAAGAGTAGACCGTGTGCTTGCTCGCTTTGTTCAACCACCCCGCGTCCGGTTGCCGCCAGGACGCGGGAGATCAGTGCTGGATCAAAGCCGAAGGGAATCTGCGGAGACGGTGGCGGCTCAATTGGTGGGAGGGCAAAGGGAAGTTGCCGGACACGGCTGTTGTACACCAAGGCCAGAAGAGTAGGGAGATGAATCACGTCCTCTAGATTGTAACGGAGCAGTGTTTCTAACGCTCGTGTTTCTCCCTGTTCGTGATATTGCCACAGGACAACCGCACACCAGCCATCAAGCAATGCGACTGGTCCCTCGCGCTCCAAACCAAGACTGCGTTCGATTTTCTTTAACCCACCTTTGTATCCTAAGGCAGCGAGAGGATAGCGCAGGTCAATATGCGCCTGATCAAGGGATAAGCCCAGTTCCCGCCTGAGAAACGGCACGTCGAAGAGCCTACCATTGTAGGTCACCAACAGAGTGAATTCCTCGATTTCCTCAGTGAAACGAAAAAGATTCTGTCCACGCACGTACACGCGGGGTTGCTCACCATCGTACAGGCCGATGACGGTAATCGCTGACACGCCAGCAATAGCGCCGGTAGTCTCAATATCTAGATAAGCAATACGCTGAGCAAATTCCGGATAGAGACGCCAGTGCAAGGGGGTCGAGAGCTTCTCTGTAAAGTAGCGCGCCTCGCGCCGCTCCAGAGCGTACAAGGAGTGTTCAATCTCTGCGCAGGCGAGATCGTGCTGCCACTGCGACAGCGCCGCCGAGCGAGGGGAGTCGAGAAATGCTTCCCAACTCGTAATGCCTTCCGCCCAAAGGCGCCTTTCAGTTTTCTCGCCGATCCCGTAGATGTGTTGGAAGGTGTGTTTCAACATGAAAGAGCTTTTAGCAATCAGCTATCAGTTTTCAGCAGAAAGAAAGGACCTCTTCCTTCGGGCTGACGGCTGATTGCTGACTGCTGACGGCTTCTTACTGTTCGTAGCTTCGCAACACCCGTCCCGGGCAGGCGCCGGTCGGCTCACCATCGCGCAGCAGGATCTGGCCATTCACTACTGTGTAGCGATAGCCATCAGCCCGGGCAACTAAACGGGATGCCCCAGCCGGAAAATCCTGGACGAACTCTTTTTCCTTCGCCTGGACTTTGTCTGGGTCGAAGAGTGTCAGGTCCGCAGCCATGCCTTCTTGCAAAAGCCCGCGGTGAGGAATTCCCAGAAGGACAGCCGGATCAAAGGTCAGTTTGCGAATCGCTTGTTCCAAGGTCAGCGCTTTTTTCTCCCGCACCCAGTGACTGAGGAGGAAGCTTGAATACGTGACCTGGCACAGGAACGCGATATGCGCGCCACCATCGGAACCGCCAGTAAGGACATAAGGGTTCATGGTGATGCTGCGCACGGCTTCCTCGTCGCCATTAGTAAAGCCGTGAATGAGGAACTGAGTATCGAGATTCTCGGCAATGGCTAGGTCAAGCATCGCTTCCAGGGGAGTCTTGCCCTGCTCTCGTCCGATGGTCACCAGATCCTTCCCAACCAAAGACTTATGCTCGTCCAAGCGCACCGCACTGACAAAGACGTCTTGCATACGTTTCGAGAAGACCTTCGGGGTTGGATCGTCGAGGTCGCGTTGCATGGCAGCCCGCATCTCCGGGTTAGCGAGGTTCGTGATCTTCTGTGCCCGTGAACCTCTGATTGCCGCTTTCCAACCCGGCAAGTCTTCGAACACTGCCCCACGCAAAGTGAAAGTGATGTCAAACCGCTCGCAGAGCGCAAGCGGATGGACGCGCGCACCGTCACGGAACGCCTCCGCGGTCCAGTCGAGCACCTGACGCCAATGATTGGGTGACTCCCAGGTTTGCGCCAACAGATTCCACACCACTGGTCGACCACTCTCACGCGATAGCCGGGTCATGTAGGCCATGTCTTTGGGACCAACTTTGGGGATGCCTGGCGGAATGACGCAGACCGTTCCGCGGTGAAACTCTTTCAGCGTGCGTGCCAGAGCGACGGTTTCATCCTGCTCGGCGAAACGGCTCGGTACCGGCAAGCCATCGCCATCGAAGTGGACGGGACCATACGATGAAGAGAAGCCGAACGCGCCAGCCTTTATGCAGTCGGCCACTACAGCTTGCATCTTGCCGATTTCTTCGGCCGTCGCTGGCCGTTTGCGCGCGTCCTCGCCCATGACGTGGTAACGGATAGTGGAGTGAGGAGCCAACGCCATGACGTTGACACCCAATCGGCGATCGAGCGCATTCAGGTATTCACCGTAGTTTTCCCAAGTCCACGGGACTCCAGCCTTGAGACTCTCGAGCGGCATCGCCTCAACTTTCACGAGCATGCGGGTGATGTACTCGCGGTCCTGCGGCTTGCAGGGAGCCAGACCGAATCCGCAATTCGTCATAAACACGCTAGTGAACCCATGCCAGCAACTCGGTGTAGCCAGGGGGTCCCAGAAGAGCTGGGCGTCATAATGGGTATGAACATCGATAAACCCAGGCGCAACAACCAGACCACGGGCGTCGATTACTTCCTGGGCTGGGCCGTCCACTTTGCCTATGGCGACAATCTTTCCGTTGGCCACCCCGAGGTCACCACGATAACCGGGCAGGCCTGAACCATCCACGAGAAATCCGTCTTTGACTAGTAGATCATACGGCATTGCTTTCCCTCCTTTGGGTTTCAGGTGAACTGTAGCCTACTTTCCTAGGGCTCGACAAGGTTTACACAGGTCGGAAGGTGACTGAGAAGGGAATTTCGTGTATGAGAATGGACTGGAAGCAGCAAAGAAAAGCGGGACTGCTCTGTTCCCGCTGATGAGGAGAGGGGATGGTGGCGAAGAGAGTGGCGGCTTGTGGGGTAGGACTTTCTCTCCTGTTTTCTGCCTGTTCGACGCAAGCGGTCAAACCGGCGACTCCCGCAATACCAACGCCAGATTTTGTTGCATGGAGTCAAAAGGGTGTTCCTGCCAAGCGGGTCTGTGTTCTGCCATTTACCGATCGAACTGAAACGGCAGGGCTCGCCACTCAGGTGCGTGAGAGCTTCGCAGGTCATTTAAGCATCAAACGATTCTCCGATGCCGAACTTCACGAGATTGATACCCGTCTCAGTACAATCTCCGGAGACTGGAAAACCCAGTCTGCTCAGCGGTTGGGGAAGCCCCTGCAGTGCGATGCCCTCATCTATGGTGAGGTCACCACGGCGGAACGTTTGTACCTTGGTCTGTATTCGCAGCTTACCTTGGAGGGATGGATTCGTGTTGTCGATTCATCCTCAGGGCAATCATTGGTTGCCGGATCGTATGCAACCAAGTTTCGTTCTGGAGCATTCCCCTTTTCTGCGCTTGGAGTGGTGCCGGGTGCTGTGCTAAATCTGCGGAACATAACCGACGCGCAACTCATCAGAGCGATCGACGACCTGGGTCGGCACCTCGCGGAAAAAGTACCTGACCTATCTGTGACCTCACCAGTTCCACATGTTGCTCAGCCTGTTCCATCCTCTCCTGCCCAGATTCCATCTATAGGTGGAGATGCACAACAAGCACCATCTCGTGTCGAACAAGAACGTTACCAGGTCCAGGTTGCTGCGTTCCGCACATCAGCTGCGGCACAGCAGGCGGCTCGTTTGTTACGCGATAGGGGATACCGTCCGGCAATCGCCGAGTCTAACGGTCCTTCGCCTGCTCGACATCGGGTGGTCGTGGGGCCCTTTCCCTCAATTCACGAAGCTCAACAGGTCGGCGCCCAGATCGAGAAAATCTTACGCGTCACACCGATGGTAGTACAGACTAACGGTTCACTCGAACCCTCTGAGAGAAATTGATGAGGCGAGAATCCAGTCTTTGAATATTGGATGGGAAGTAACGCTCTAGTCAGCCACACGAGCTTTGTGAGCGTCGGCCTCCAAGCGGTCGTTAGGAACCAGACTCTGATCGGTAGGCAACGCCTCACTTTTTTACTCACCACTACTTTACTGTAATCGCATGGGTGACTACTGCCCAGTGAGCATATCCTTCCTCATTCAAGGGAATGCGATCTGGCTGCGTGTTGCCCTTGGTGTCTGTCGCCCGCGCTTGCAACTTGTAGGTTCCCGGACGAGCCTCCCAATCTAAATCCCACCGCACCCAAGCCAGGTCTATATTGGGCTCTCGAAGACGAGTCTGTTGCCAGGTTTGTCCACCATCCAAACTCACTTCCACTCTGATAATCCTTCCTTCCCCAGACCAGGACCGTCCGCGCAGGAGCCGTTTACCCGCAGGGACTTCACCATTCCACGGCAATTCAAACGCGCTTTTCACTTTTTGAGTTGTGAGTGTGGGGCCCAAGGCTGGCGGATGCGGTTCGTAGTCTGGACCGATCAGGGCATATTTCGTCGTGTTGTATTCGGAGTAAAGAGGTTGTTCGGCAACCTGAATGCGTCCGACCCATTTGATGTGGGCAATGCCCACCCACCCAGGTACTAACATACGCAGCGGAAAGCCGTGATCTAGGGGGAGAGGATCCCCGTTCATGGCGTAGACGAGGAGGGTGTCGTCAGCCATCGCCTTTTCTATGGGCATCGGTCGCTTAACATTCTTTTCGTCCAAACCTTCAGGCATGACATCTCGGGTAGTCCGTTTGACGCCAGCTCGCTCTAACACTTCTCGCAAGGGGACACCCGTCCATTCGGCGACACCAATTCCGCCCAGATTCCACGGCGTGCCCGCAATCTTCTTCCCATGTGAGGCTTGAAAGAAGTTTCTGCCGTTCCCCGCACATTCGAGGGCACGGATGACGGAAATCGAAGGCATCGCAAGGATTTCATCATAGCTGAACGACCGCGGGCGTGAGACACCAGACCCCTCAAGTTGCAACCGCCACGTAGTAGGCTCAAGACGTGGTACTACAGGGCTATTGTTGCGGACAAAAAATAATTCGTTGGGAACAAGGTAGCCACGGTTATACATGGCTTCCCACCGCATCTCCAAATTGCTGCCGCTCTGCAAGAACAACTCCGGTGGCGCCGGCTTGATGATTGCCTGATCGGCTTCGGCTGCTATGACTCTAGGACGGGATGACAACAGGTTGACTGTTGTTACTGCCCCAGCGCTAGCGGCCAGCAGTCGAACGAATTGGCGACGTGATAACCCCAGCATTTTGGCTCGTTGGCAAATGAATTCGTCTGCCCGTTCCCGATTGTAGATCTGTTCGTTCAGCAAATCCTTCCGGTGCATGGTCCTTCTTCTTTCCCGACGCCTTCGCCCATCTCAGTCAGTACCATCACGCTGAATCCAGATTTTCCCCTCGCAGATGTCCACATGCACGAGGCACTCATGCACCCGCCGCGCGGCTTCGCGCCCCACGAGCATCAGTAAATGCTGTGTCCTCTCGTATTCACCCAGAACCGTGGCAAGGCCTGCAGGCTGGAGTTGAGACTGTCGAAAACCCCCAAATTACAGAAATTTCGATGACAAAAGTCCTTTATTTTCAATACCCGTTTTTTCAAGAATAACCTTTTTCGACAGCCTCGTTAGATGGCGTATTCGTCGTCAGCGCTGTCTTTCTTTATGCGCTTCTGCATAAATGCGCAACGCAACATTGATGAGGCGTTGGTATTCTTCGCCCTGTGCTTTGAACCATTCCATAACGTCGGCATCAACGCTGATGACAACAGGCACTTTACCCTTCGGCATCCGCAATTTGGCATTAGCGAAAAACGCGTCATCTAGTGGCGGAATGTCCGAGGTGTCAATCTCTTCGTCTGTCATCGCCTCAACTTTCACCCAATTCGTTTCTGAGTGCTTCTTCAAATCGCTGGCGCTCATGTTTCAGTGCCTTTCGTAGAGAGATAATGCGGATAGTGTCTTCAGTCGGCTCGGTATAGACAACTACGACAATAAAGTTTGGCTCATGTCTGAGTTTTGTGCGCAGCCACTAGCCCAGCGATGAACGCAGGGGAGATGCGCTTACGGTTAATCTGATGTTCACACATGGCCAGGTAGTACTTAAGATACTTGTTGTGAATCCCACGAAAGGGGCGCAGGAAGTTCCGCACCGCTGTCCACAACCCTTCGCTGGTATTGGTGTGGACTTCCCGAAGACCATCCCCCTCATCATCTCGGGCCCATTCTTTGGCTCCCTGACAGACGGTGCCGTGCCAGCGCTGGAGCCGCGTATAGCCCTGCCACTCATCGGTGTAGCAGCGGGCCTGCGCCCGAGTATAGCGCTGGACCTGCGCCCGCAACGTGACGCCATCCGTATGCGCGCGGACCCGCAAGCGACAGCCTCCGGTCTGGCGCCCGACCGTCCCCACCACCGGGGGCCGATCATTCTCATAGGTGCCGTGTCCTCGCCGCTTGAAGGCGCGCGTGGGGACTCCCAAAGCTGTTGTTGCCACGGCCCACAAACTCGCCCGTCTCGTCTATCGGTTGCTTAAGCACGGAGAGGCTTATGTGGCGCAAGGCATGGCAGCGTACGAACAAACCTACCGCGAACGCGTGGTGCAGAGTTTAGCACGTAAAGCCACAGCGCTCGGCTACAAGCTGCTGCCCACCTCGGACGCTGCCATGCCGGCGAGCTCGGTATGAGATTCCCTCAGTGCGAGTAGTTCCTTGGGCGCCAGTCTCCTCTCTCTACGTTCCGTTCAGTCGCGCAATGTCATGCGCTCCCTCCAGCATTGCATAGAACCATAGGGTGTTGACCACTGTCGCTCGCAGCGCAAACCAGCAGGCTCGGCGGGAATCCTGGTGACAAGCCCGTCCTTTCGCCACTACATAACGCACCGACCGGCGGAACAGGAAAAAGAGTGGCGCACCAAGGAGCACCGCCGCAGTCACGAACACATTCAAACTCAGCCACAGTACGACCGCAAGCAAAAGAGTCAGTACAATGAAGACCAAAACGTCGAGTAGAAACCCTACGATCATCCCTAGTGGTCCGGCCTCTGCGCCTCCTTCGGTAAATGTGCCTCCTGTATCAAGAGAGGGCGTCGCGTCTAGCCAATCCGTCAACCGGGCTCGCCAGAGGACCAGATAGGGCTCGTTCTTGTCAAAGCGGA
>Ga0187893_10006405_pt1 | contig 20166 bp, 18 predicted proteins | sample MA1701074metaG_FD_139574 | JGI IMG/M metagenome (GOLD analysis project Ga0187893, IMG submission 139574) | White microbial mat communities from a basaltic lava cave in the Kipuka Kanohina Cave System on the Island of Hawaii, USA - MA170107-4 metaG ...
CTTCATGAGCCAGGGCTACCTGGCCCTCGGCCTCGCCTTCCTCGTCCCCTTCGTGGTCGGCGCCTGGGTGGTGGCCGAGCGGTTCCGGCCCGGGCGGCGGTTCTGGGCCGGGCTGGGCCTGGCTGCCGCCGTCACCCTCGTGCTCTGCGGTCCCGTGGTGGCCAAGGTCCGCGACCAGGGCGACCAGCTCACCCGGGGCTACCAGCCGTCCTTCGCCGCCGTCCCCTCCGACTTCGCCGCTCCTGCCGTCGGCAGCTACCTCTACGGCGCGCTCGACCGGTGGGCCGACCGAGGGCCCGAGAACCGCCTCTTCCCCGGCGTCGTGGCCGTTGGCCTGGCCGTCGTGGGCGTGGCCGCCGTGGCCCGGCACCGGCTGCTGGCGCCGACCGCCCTCGGGCCGCGGCGCGGCCGGGCCACGACCTCCAGGTCGGGCAACGGTGGCCACTCGGCGTGGGCGTCGGCCGCCGACCAGCGCCGGGCCCTGTGGGCCCTGTGCGCCGGGGGAGGGTTCCTCGTGCTCGTCTCCCTCGGCAACTACCAGACGGTGGCCGGGCGGCGCATCCCCCTCCCCTACGCCCTCGTGGCCAAGCTCGGCGCCGGGTTCGCCACCGTCCGGGCCTACGGTCGCTTCTTCACCGTGTCCCTGGCCGTGCTCGCCGTGCTCGCCGGGCTGGGCCTGGCCCGCCTGCTCGAGGGACGGAGCCCTCGCTTCTGCGCCCTGGCCGGGGTGGTGGTGGCCTCGGTCATGCTCGTCGAGTACGCCGGGCCGGTGACCCTGCACCCCCGCTTCGACCTCCCCGAGCACACGGCGGTGAACGAGGCTCTGGCCCAGCTCCCGCCGGGACCGGTGGTGGAGCTGCCCATGGGCGACAGCGGCGGCGATCCCCTCTGGCCCTATGTCGAGGCTCCGAGGATGGTGCTGTCCTCCCTCGACTGGAACCCCCGGGTCAACGGCTACTCGGGCTACGCCAGCCCCGACCACCCCCGCACCGTGCGCCTCCTCAACAGCCTCGCCCTCCCGGACGAGCCCGACCCCGGGGCGCTGGCCCGGCTCGACGAGCTCGGCGTGGCCTACATCGTGGTGCGCCTCGCCCCCATGGCCGCCGCCTACGACGACCCCGGTCGCTCCCACTACGGCCCCGAGCAGGTGGCCAACCTCCTCCGGGCCCTCCCCCCCGAGCGGGTCGAGGGTGTGAGCACCCACGGCGAGGCCCTCCTCGTACGCCTCCGCCCGCCGCCCTAGCCCCTCCCGTCCGAGGCTCGGAGCACCCCGGCCATGGCCCGGCCCAGGTCGGTGGGGCTGTCCACCACCACGGCCCCGGCCCCGGCCAGGGCGGCGATCTTGGCCGTCGCCCCCCCGGCCGAGCCCGACACGATGGCTCCGGCATGGCCCATGCGCCGCCCCGTCGGAGCGGTGACGCCGGCCACGTAGGCCACCACCGGCTTCGTCAGCTCGGCCGCCACCACGTCGGCGGCCCGCTCCTCCTCCCCGCCCCCGATCTCGCCGATGAGCACCACCGCCCGGGTCTCGGGGTCGGCCTCGAAGGCCCGCAGGCAGTCCACGAAGGAGGTGCCGGGGAAGGGGTCGCCGCCGATCCCCACGCAGGTGGTCTGGCCGATGCCCTGGTCGGTGAGCTCCTGGAGGGCCTGGTAGGTGAGGGTGCCCGAGCGGGAGACGATGCCCACGGGCCCACCGGGACGGGCGATCCCGGTGGGGGTGATGCCGAGGTTGGCCCGGCCCGGCACGATGACCCCCGGGCAGTTGGGGCCGACGAGGCGGGTGCCGGGGTGCTCGGCGTCGAGCCGGCGGACGAGGCGCACGGCGTCGTGGGCGGGGATGCCCTCGGTGATGCACACGACGAGACGGAGGCCGGCGGCGGCCGCCTCGAGCACGGCCCCGGCCGCCGCCGGGGCCGGCACGAAGACCACGCTGGCCTCGGCCCCGGTCTCGGCCACGGCGGTGGCCACGTCGTCGAAGACGGGGATCCCCTCCACCTCCGAACCGCCCCGCCCGGGCGTGACCCCGGCCACCACCTGGGTGCCGTAGGCCCGGTTGCGCAGCCCGTGGAACCTCCCCTGGCTGCCGGTGAGCCCCTGGACCACCACCCGGGTGGCAGCGTCGACGTAGATGCTCACCTCACCGGCCCGCCGAGTCGGCCAGGGCCACCGCCACCCGGGCGGCGTCGTCCATCGAGGCCTCGGTCCGGAGCCGGCCCGAGAGGTGGCGGGCGAGGATGGCCCGGCCCTCGGCGGCGTTCGTGCCGTCGAGGCGCACGACCACGGGCGAGCGCAGCTCGAGGCGGTTCACGGCGTCGATGATCCCGCCCGCCACCTCCTCGCCCCGGGTGATGCCCCCGAAGATGTTCACGAGGATGGCCCGGACCGCGGGATCGGCATCGACCACCTCGAGGGCGGCGGAGACCACCTCGGCCCCGGCCCCGCCGCCGATATCGAGGAAGTTCGCCGCCCTCCCCCCGGCCCGGGCCACCACGTCGAGGGTGGCGAGCACGAGCCCGGCGCCGTTGCCGATGACCCCCACCGTGCCGTCGAGGCCCACGTAGCTCAGGCCCCGGTCACCGGCCTGGCGCTCCCGGGCGTCGTGGGCCGCCGCCGCCGTCCACGACGCCCACTCCGGGTGGCGAAACCTGGCGCTGTCGTCGAGGGTGACCTTGGCGTCGAGGGCCACGACCCGTCCGTCGGCCAGCACGGCCAGGGGGTTGACCTCCACGAGCTCGGCGTCGGCGGCCACGAAGGCCCGGCCGGCGGCGGCCGCCGCGCTCGCCACCGAGGACCGGGTGGGGGGGTCGAGGTCGAGGCCGGCGAGGGCGGCGGTCACCGCCTCGTCGGTGATGGCAGCCCGCGGGTCCAGGGCCACTCGGGCGACCGTGGCGGGGTCGGCGGCGGCGGCGTCCTCGATGGCCATGCCCCCGGCGGCCGAGGCGAGCAGGAGGTAGCCCCGGCCCGGACGGTCGAGGACGAGCGACACGTAGAGCTCGCGGGCCACCTCGAGCCCCTCCTCGACGAGCAGGTGCCCGACCCGCTCGCCCCGGATGTCGAGCCCGAGGATGGCGGCGGCGTGGGACCGAACCTCCTCGGGGTCGCCGGCCCGACGGATGCCGCCGGCCCGGCCCCGGCCCCCCGTGCGGACCTGGGCCTTCACCACCACCGGGTAGCCGAGCCCGGCGGCGGCGGCCACCGCCTCCCCGGGGTCGGAGGCCACCGCCCCCCGGGGGACGGCCAGGCCGTGGCCGGCCAGCAGCTCCTTGCCCTGGTGCTCGAAGAGGTCCATCAGCCCTCCCGGGCGTCGAGGGTAGCCCTGAGCCACTCGGCGATGGCCTGGGTGGCGGCGCCGGGCGTGAAGACCCGGGCGACCCCGGCGGCGGCAAGGGTGGCCCGGTCGGCCTCGGGCACGATGCCCCCCCCGAACACCACCACGTCGTCGACCCCCTCGGCGTCCAGGGCGGCGAGGAGCTTGGGGAAGATCGTGAGGTGGGCCCCCGAGAGGCTGGAGATCCCCACGGCGTCGGCATCCTCGTCGACCACGGCCCGGGCCACCTCCTCGGCCGTGCGGTGGAGCCCGGTGTAGATCACCTCGAAGCCGGCGTCGCGCAGGGCCCGAGCCACGATCTTGGCGCCCCGGTCGTGGCCGTCGAGGCCGATCTTGCCCACCACGACCCGGTAGGTCACCCCCTCGGGGCTGCTCACCCCCGGCGTCCCTGCGCCACCGGCGCATACTAGGGGGATGCCTCCCGAGGACCCCGGGCCCCGGCGCGGGGCCCAGCACCCGTCGGTGCACACGGGGCCCCGTCGCTCGCCGCGCACCGTGCTCGTCACCGCCGTGGCCGCCGTGGTGGCCGCCGTCCTCGGCTTCGCCGTCGTCACCCAGCTGGCCCGGACCGGACGCGTCGAGGGCGACGCCAGCCGGTTCGTGGTCGGCGACGCCGCAGCCCTGGCCGGGCCCGTCGACCGTGACGGCCCCCTCCTCTTCCAGGACGTGAGCAACGGCCGGCGCGACGTGTTCGTCCACCACCTCGGCGACGGGCGCTGGGTGGCCTTCGAGGCCTACCCCCGCGGCTCCTCGCGCTCCTGCCAGCTCCGCTGGCAGCCGGCCGACGGTACGTTCCTCGACCCCTGCGACGGCACCACCTACCCGGCCGACGGGACCGGCCTCGTCCGCTATCCCGCCACCGTGGACGCCGGGGGTCAGCTCGTGATCGACCTCCGGGCGCCGGCGCCGCCCACCACCGGCCCGCCGACCACCGGCCCGCCGACCACCGGCCCGCCGACCACCGGCCCGCCGACCACCGGCCCGCCGACCACCGGCCCGTCGACCACCGGCCCGTGAGGCGTGCGGGGCGTGGGGGCTCAGGCAGTCCGGGGCCGGCGGCGCAAGAGCGCCCAGCCGAGGAGGCCGAGGGCGACCATGGTCACGGCCAGGAGGAAGTGGAGGTAGTTGTCGGCGGTGTTGAAGGGCAGGAAGTTGGCCCCGCTCTCGAGGTCGACGAGGGAGCCGTAGAGCCACACCCCGGCGTAGACCACGCCGCCGCCCACGAGGTAGAGCTTGGCCCACGAGGCACGGAGGCCGGCGAGCAGGCCCACGCCGAACACGAGGTGGACGACGTTGTGGAGGGCGCTCACCTCGAAGAGGCCGAGCAGCTCGGCGTCGGAGCCCCGGCCAGCGAGGCCGAGGTCGCCGAGGCGGGAGGTGATCCCGGGGACGAAGCCGAGGACGCCCACGGCGGCGAAGACCAGGCCGACGACGGCCGCCGCCGCCTGGAGGAAGCTCGGGTAGCGCCGGGTCAGCGCCGACGACCGGGCGCCGGCACCAGCGCCGCCGGGCCCAGGCCGACGGGGCCGGGCCGGGGCCTTCGGGTCCGGGCCGGGGCCCTCGGGGCGGCGCCGGCGCCCGCGGGGCCGGGCCGGCGCCGCCGCGTCCGGATCGACGGGGTCGGCGGGTCGGGCTCCGGGCCGCTCCAGCGTGCGGGTCTGGGCCCAGTACTCGTAGCTCATGACGTGACTCCTCCTCGGGGGGACGTCCCCCGCTCGGTTCGGGTCGGGACCCGCTCGGGTGTCCCCAGGCAGCCCCGGCGCCGGTGGCGGCAGGGGCCTCAGGGGTGGGCCGGCTCGCGGGCCCCGGGGGCGTAGGTCGGGCGCGGTCCCCGGCGGGTGGCCTCGGCCTGGCGCCAGGCGAGCGCCCGGCGGCCGAGGTCGCGCATGCGCTCGGGCCCGAGGCTGGCCAGCAGGCGGGGCAAGAGCTCGGCCTCCTCCTCGGCCATGTGCTCGTGGGCCGAGGCGATCACCAGGCCCAGCATGTCGCCGGCCTCCGAACCCGCCGGCCCGCCCGGGGTCGTCCCGGCGAGGAGCTCGAGGGCCTCGGCGAGGTCGCGGTGCTCGGCCAGCGACTCCTCCACCGCCTCGGCGCCGGCAAGGGTGGCGACCTCGGGGTAGAGGAGCTCGCGCTCGAGCTGCTCGTGGGCGCCGAGCACCTCGGTGAGCTGGGCGAGGACGAGACCCTTCTCGGCGGGGCGGCCCGTCTCCAGCGAGCGCAGGAGGAGCCGGATGGCGCGGTGGTCGGCCATGAGCACCTGGGCGAGGTCGGGTGGCCTCGCCGGCGCGGCCTCGCCGGGGAGGTCGAGCGCGCCCCGGAGGAAGCGGGCGGCGATGGAGACGACCTCCTGGGCCCGCTCGACGACGGGGTTCGTGGCGAGGTAGCCGTGGCCGACGCCGTCGGCCCGCATGACCGTGGCGTCGACCCCGGCCTCGATGAGCCGGCGACCGAAGGCCTCGCCCTGGTCGCGGGCCAGGTCGCTGGCGGCGGTCACCACCAGGGTCGGCGGCATCCCGGCGAGGGCGCTCGTGGCCGCCTGGAGGGGCGAGGCCCGGACGTCGCGGCGGTCGAGGGGATCGGCGAAGGCCAGCTCGGTGACCTCCTCGAAGGCCTCGAGATCGAGCGCCGGGCTCCCGGCGTGCTCCGAGGCCGAGGGCCAGCCCCGGCCCTCGTGGTCCACCACCGGGTCGACGAGCAGCAGGAACCGGGGCGGCGGGGTCGACGGCTCGGGCCGGGCCAGGCAGGCGGTCACGGCCATGCCGGCTCCGTGGCCCTCGGCGGCGAGGGCCAAGCGATCCCGGTCGCCACCGAACTCGCCGATGGCCGAGCGGGTCCAGGCCACGGCGGCGAGCACGTCGTCGTGGGCGGCGGGGAAGGGGTGCGCCGGCGGTTGGCGGTAGTCGACGGCCACGACGATGCAGCCCGTGCGGTTGGCGAGGGCCCGGATCGAGGCCTCGGCGGCGTCGACGCCGGACCGGACCCAGCCGCCGTGGACGAAGACGATCACCGGCAGCAGCCCGTCCTCGTAGCCCAGGGGCCAGGTGAGGCCGAGGGTGAGGGCGCCCGGCCTGCCTGCTCCCTCGGTGGTGCCGGGCCCCTGGGAGGCGCCGGGCCCCTGGATGACGACCGCCTCGGCGGCCCCCACCGGCTCGGGGGACAGGTCGGAGCCCTCCTCCCAGAGCACGAGTCGCACCGCGTCGGCCAGCGTGGGCTCCCGGCGCAAGTCGTCGCGGGGAACGGACCGCAGGGGCCGGGGCCCCAGCCGGTGGAGGGCGTCGAGCACGGCAAGCGTCTGGGCCTCGAAGCCGGTCGGTGGTGCCGGGCGGGCCGGCATGGCGAGGTTCATCGGCGCCTCCTGGTGCGATGGATGGTGCAGTTCGGGGCTTCGTGGCGATTGGGGCCGGGCGGAGGTCGTGGGGGGCGGCCGTACCCGCCCGTCCCCGTGCCCCTCCTGCCCTCGACGCACCCGGCCCAAACCCCGGACCAGGCCTCCTCAGGGCCGGCGGAGGGGCGCCCAGGCGAGCAGGAGCCAGCGCTCGCCCGCCGTGGGGAACCGCACGAGGGCCTCGGTCCCGTCTCCCGTGCCCTTGAGCTCGAGGACCACCCCCTCGCCCCACTGGGCGTGGACGACGTCGTGGCCCACGGCGAGGCCCAGGCGCTCGGCGCCGGTGCTGGGCACGGGCCGGCGCGCAACGGGGCGGTCCCCCCCGCCGACCCGGCCCAGGGCGGCGTCGACGATGCGCTCCCGGCCCGAGGCCGAGGACCGGCCGCCCCCGCCCGACCACCGGCCGGACCCCGACCACCGGCCGGAGCCGGCACCGGGCTCGCCGGTGGAGACCAGGAGGTCATCGGGGATCTCCCGGAGGAAGCGGCTCGGGGGGTTGTAGCTCGTGGTGCCGAAGAGCTGGCGGCTCCAGGCGTGGCTGAGGTGGAGGCGCTCCCGGGCCCGGGTGATGCCCACGTAGCAGAGCCGCCGCTCCTCCTCGAGCTCGTCGGGCTCGGTGAGGGCCCGGGCGTGGGGGAAGACCCCGTCCTCGAGGCCCACGACGAACACCGCCGGGAACTCCAGGCCCTTGGCCGTGTGGAGGGTCATGAGCACCACGCTCGCCTCGTCGTCGTCCACCTCGTCGGCATCGGCCACGAGGCTCACCCGCTCGAGGAAGGCAGCCACGGTGGCCTCCTCGCCGGCGTCGAGGCTCGCCTGCTCGAGCTCCCGAGCCACCCCCACGAGCTCGGCCAGGTTCTCCAGGCGCCCCCGGGCCTCGATGCCGGCGTCCTCGGCCAGCTCGGCCCGGTAGCCGCTGCGGTCGAGGAGGGCCTCGAGGGCGTCGCCGGGACGGGGGTGGCGGTCGCGCACCTCGTCGAGGAGGGCGAGGAGCTGGGCGACGCCGGCTGCCGCCCGGGTGCTCACCCCGGCCTCGGGCGCCCGGCGGAGGGCCTCGGCGAAGCTCAGCCCCTGCCCGGCAGCCAGGTCCTCGAGCCGGCGCAGGCTCGTGGCCCCCACCCCCCGGCGGGGGACGTTGAGGATGCGTCGCAGGCACACCTCGTCGCCCGGGTTGGCCACGACCCGCAGGTAGGCGAGGGCGTCGCGGACCTCCCGGCGCTCGTAGAACCGCGTGCCCCCGATGACCTTGTAGGGCACCCGCGCCCGCACGAGGTGCTCCTCGAGCACCCGGCTCTGAGCGTTCGTGCGGTAGAAGACGGCCATGTCGCCCCACCGGAGGTGGTCGTCGGCGTGGAGGCGGGTGAGCTGGCCCGCGACCCAGGCCGCCTCGTCGTGCTCGTCGGTGGCCCGGTGGTGGCGGATGGGCTCGCCCGAGCCCTGGTCGGTCCACAGCGACTTGGGCTTGCGGGCCTGGTTGTGGGCGATCACGGCGTTGGCGGCCGAGAGGATGGTCTGGGTCGAGCGGTAGTTCTGCTCGAGGACGATGACGGTGGCGTCGGGGAAGGCGTGCTCGAACTCGAGGATGTTCGTCACGTCGGCCCCCCGGAACCGGTAGACGCTCTGGTCGCCGTCGCCCACCACGAAGAGGTTGCGGTGGCGGGCGGCGACGGCGAGCACGAGCTGGTTCTGAGCCTCGTTCGTGTCCTGGAACTCGTCCACGAGCACGTGGTCGAACCGCGCCTGGTAGTGCTCGAGCACGTCGTGGTGGCGGTCCAAGAGCTCGACGGTGCGGGCCAGGAGGTCGTCGAAGTCCATGGCGTCGGCATCCACCAGGCGCCGCTGGTAGGCCCGGTAGACCTCGGCGATGCGCCGGTCCCACACGGTGCGGGCCTGCTCCTCGAAGGCGGTGGGATCGAGGAGCCGGTTCTTCGCCCCGCTGATGACGGCGTGGACGGTGCGGGCGGCGAAGCGCTGGGGATCGAGGTCGAGGTCGGCCACCACGAGGGCGGTGAGGCGCTCGGCGTCGCCGGCGTCGTAGATGGTGAAGCTCCGGCCGTAGCCCAGCCGGTCGGCGTGGGTGCGAAGGATGCGCAGGCAGGCCGAGTGGAAGGTCGACACCCACATGCGCCGGGCCACGGGCCCCACCAGCGCTGCCACCCGCTGGCGCATCTCGTCGGCGGCCCGGTTCGTGAAGGTGATGGCGAGGATCTCGAAGGGCGACACGCCCCCCTCGAGGAGCCAGGCGATGCGGTGGGTGAGCACCCGGGTCTTGCCCGATCCCGCCCCGGCCACCACGAGCACGGGACCCTCGGGGTGAGTCACGGCGTCGTGCTGGGCCGGGTTCAGGCCCTCGAGGACCCTGGCCCCTCCCGACCCGCTGCCCGTCACTCCCACTCGATGGTGCCCGGGGGCTTCGACGTGATGTCGTAGGCCACCCGGTTCACGCCCGGCACCTCGGCGATGATGCGCGAGGAGAGCCGCTCGAGCAGGTCGTGAGGCAGGCGGGCCCAGTCGGCGGTCATGGCGTCCTCGCTCGTCACCGCCCGCACGACCAACGGGTGGGCGTAGGTCCGCTCGTCGCCCATCACCCCCACCGTGCGCACGGCGAGGAGCACGGCGAAGGTCTGCCACAGCTCCCGGTAGAGCCCGGCCCGCTTCACCTCCTCGACGACGATGGCATCGGCGGCCCGGAGGATCTCGAGGCGCTCGGGGGTCACCGTGCCCACGATGCGCACGGCCAGGCCGGGTCCGGGGAACGGCTGGCGCCAGACGATCTCCTCGGGCAACCCGAGCTCGGCCCCCACCGCCCGGACCTCGTCCTTGAAGAGGTTGCGCAGGGGCTCGACGAGCTCGAAGGTCATGTCGGCGGGCAGGCCGCCCACGTTGTGGTGCGACTTGATGCGGGCGGCGTCGGCCGTGCCCGACTCGATGATGTCGGGGTAGAGCGTGCCCTGGACGAGGTAGCGGGCGTCGTCGAGGTCGGCGGCCACCTCCTCGAAGACCCGGATGAAGGTCTCGCCGATGGCCTTGCGCTTCTCCTCGGGGTCGCTCACCCCCTCGAGGGCCCCGAGGAACCGGTCGGCGGCCTTGGCGTGCACGAGGTCGACCTGGAACTGGCGGCGGAAGGTGTCGGTCACCTGCTCGGCCTCGCCCGCCCGCAGGAGGCCGGTGTCGACGAACACGCAGGTGAGGGCGTCGCCCACCGCCTTGTGGACGAGGGCGGCGGCCACCGCCGAGTCGACCCCGCCGGAGAGGCCGCAGATGACCCGGCCGCCGCCCACCTGGGCCCGGACGGTGGCCACCGCCGACTCGACGATCGAGGTCATCGTCCACGTGGGCCGGCAGCCGCACACCTCGTAGAGGAAGTGCTTGAGCATCTCCTGGCCCCGGGGGGTGTGGGCCACCTCGGGGTGGAACTGGACGCCGTAGAGGCCCCGGTCGGGGCTCTCGAGGGCGGCCACCGGGGCCTTGGCCGTGGAGGCCGTGACCCTGAACCCGGGGGGAGCTCCGACGATGGAGTCGCCGTGGCTCATCCACACCTGCTGCTCACCGGGCTGCTCGGCGAAGAGCGGCGAGGTGGCCGAGACGGTCATGGCCGTGCGGCCGTACTCCCGGGTGCCGGTACGGGCCACGGTGCCCCCCAGCACCTGGGCCAGGAGCTGGGCCCCGTAGCAGATGCCGAGCACGGGCACCCCGGCCTCGAAGAGGGCGGGGTCGATCGAGGGGGCCCCCTCGACGTGGACCGAGGCCGGCCCGCCGCTGAGGACGATGCCGGCCGGCCGCCGGGCGAGGATCTCGGGCACGGGCGTCCGCCGGTCGACGATCTCGCTGTAGACGTGGGCCTCCCGCACCCGGCGGGCGATGAGCTGGGCGTACTGGGCCCCGAAGTCGACGACGAGGACGGGGTCGGCGGCGGCGCTCACGCGCCCATGCCGATGCGCTGGGAGCGCTGGAGGTCCTTCCCCTCGGTCTGCAGGGCCGGGGCCACCATGACCTCGGCCTTCTGGAACTCCTTCACCGTGCCGTAGCCACAGGTGGCCATGGACGTGCGCAGCCCCCCGGTGAGGTTCATGCGGCCGTCGTTGCGGTGGGCGGGGCCTACGAGGATCTCGGCCAGCGTGCCCCGGATGCCGGTGGCCACCCGGGCCCCCCGGGGCAGGGTGGGGTGGAAGGTGGCCATGCCCCAGTGGTAGCCCCGGCCCGGGGCCTCGGCGGCGGCGGCCAGCGGCGAGCCGACCATCACGGCGTCGGCCCCGCAGGCCACGGCCTTGGCGATGTCGCCCCCGGTGGCCATGCCCCCGTCGGCGATGACCTGGACGTAGACGCCGGTCTCGTCGAGGTGCTGCATGCGGGCCCCGGCGGCGTCGGCGATGGCCGTGGCCTGGGGCACGCCCAGCCCGAGCACGGCCCGGGTCGTGCAGGCGTGGCCGGGGCCGACCCCCACGAGGACGCCCACCGCCCCGGTGCGCATGAGGTGGAGGGCCCCCGAGTAGGAGGCGCAGCCCCCCACGACGACGGGGATCTCCAGCTCCCGGATGAAGCGCTTGAGGTTGAGGGGCTCGGCGGTCGAGGACACGTGCTCGGCCGAGACCACCGTGCCCTGGATGACGAGCAGATCGAGCTCGGCGGCGAGGATGGCCTCGGCGAGCTGGGCCGTGCGCTGGGGCGTCACCGAGGCGCAGGACACCACCCCGGCGTCGCGGATCTCGCGGATGCGGTGGCCGATGAGCTCGGGCTTCAGCGGCTCGGCGTAGATCTCCTGCATGCGCAGCGTGGCCTTGTCGGCCGACAGGCCGGCGATCTCCTCGAAGAGCGGCTCGGGATCCTCGTAGCGGGTCCACAGGCCCTCGAGGTTCAGCACCCCCACCCCCCCGAGGCGGCCCATCTCGATGGCCGTGGCCGGGCTCACCACCCCGTCCATGGCCGCGGCCATGACCGGCAGCTCGAAGCGGAAGGCGTCGATCTCCCACGAGATGTCGACGTCCTCGGGATCGCGGGTGCGGCGGCTCGGCACGATGGCGATGTCGTCGAACCCGTAGGCCCGCCGCCCCGACTTCCCGATCCCGATCTCGATCTCCGGCACCTGGTCCCCCCGGCTCGTCCCCTCCGGCTCCAGGTTACCGGGACCGGGGACCTCTTCCCGGGACCGGCGGGCGTCGGTGGGCGGTCCCCGCGGCGGCGGGCGGGGGGCCGGGGATGGACGGGGTCCTACTCGGCGTCGGCCCCCTGGCGGGCGGCGAGCTCCTCGAGCACCTCCCGCAGCCCCGCCGTCTTGAGGTTGCCGAGCACCCGGCCGGGCGGGGTCTCGCCGCGCTCCCACTCCATCCAGGCGGCGAGGATCTTCTCGGGATCAGCCGGCGGTCGCTCCATCGCAGTGAGCCTAGGCGCCGGAGCCGGGCTTGCCGGCCCGCCCCCCGGAGCCCGGATCTCCGGAGCCCGGATCTCCGGAGCCCGGATCTCCGGAGCCCGGATCTCCGGGGGCGCGGCCTCCGGGCTCACCGCCATCGCCACCCACGGGGCCGGAGAGGCCGGCGGCGGCCTCGTCGGGCTGGGCGGCAAGGACGATCCGCCGCCGGTCCGCGGCGCCGTCAGGTGACGAGCCGGTCACCACCCGCGGCGGGCGACCCTCGGCCAGCTCGAAGAGCGCGAGAGTGTCGCCGTCGCCGTCGCCGTCGCCGTCCACCGTGGCCGCCCGGGGCGGGAGGGTCACGAAGCGCTGGCCCCGGGCCACCCGCTCGGCCAGGTCCGAGGCGGTGGTACCGGCGGGGAAGGCCCGGCGTCCCCGGCTCCGCCCGAAGGGCCCCACCCGCTCGACCTCGTCGTCACCGCTCACCGGGAGCCGGTAGGTGTTGGCCCGGCCCACCACCTGGCTGAAGCCCACCACGGCCAGGGCGTCGAGGTCAGCCTTGCCCGAGAGCACGAGGGCCTGGCCGATGCCCACGCTCTCGAGCGCCTCGGCGAAGCCGTCGCCGTCGAGCTCGCCGTCGTAGACGAGCAGGCCCCGGCGGGACGCCTCGGCCACCTCGGCGGCGTCCTTGCTCACGATGAGCACGGGAACGTCGTCGTCCACGAGGCGCTCGGCCAGGTCGAGGATCCAGGGCGATCCTCCCACCATGGCCACGCCGCCGGGCAGCGGCGAGCCCACCCGCAGCCACCGGGCCAGGGGCCGGCCGAGGAGCCCGTAGAGGGCCACGGTCACGAAGATCACCGTGAAGGTGAGCGGCACCAGGTCACCGGCGGGCTCGCCCATCTCGTCGAGCTCGATGGCGAAGAGGGAGGAGACCGCCGCGGCCACGATGCCCCGGGGGGCGAGGAGGGCGAGGTAGGCGCGGTCCCGACCGCCGAGGCCGGACCCGATGGTCGAGGCCCACACGGCCAGGGGCCGAGCCACGACCACGAGCACGAGGATGACCCCGAGCGTGGGCAGGGCGATGTCGCCCACCCGGGCCAGGTCGATGCGGGCCCCGAGCACGACGAAGAGGCCGGCGAGAATGAGCGTGCCGAGGTTCTCCTCGAACTCGGCGATGTGGGCGATGGGGGCCCGGTCCTGGTTGGCGAGCACCACCCCGGCCACGGTGGCGGCGAAGAGCCCGGCGTCGGGGCTCACGGCGTTGGCCCCGGTGTAGGCGGCGAACACCGTCATGAGGGTGACGGCGTTGTGGAGCCGGTCGACGACGAGGTGGTGCTGGAGGGCCCACACGAGGCCCAGGGCGGCGAGCAGGCCCACCGCCCCCCCGCCCAGGGCGGTGACTGCCACCTGCACGGCCCCACCAACCACGCTCGACTCGCCCTCGTAGACGGCGGAGAAGACCACGACGGCCAGCACCGCCCCCACGGGGTCGACGAAGATGCCCTCCCAGCGCAGGATCGAGGCGGTGGGCTCGCGGGGCCGGGCGAGGCGGAGCACGGGACCGATGACCGTGGGACCCGAGACCACGAGGATGGCGCCGGCCAGGGCTGCCAGGCGGGGGTCGAAGCCGAGGAGGGCCCAGATGGTGGCGAAGGCCACGAGCCAGGTGAGCAGCACGCCGACGGTGACGAGGCGGATGACCGGGCCCCGCCCGGCGGCCAGCTTGCCCACCCGCAGCCCGAGGCCGCCCTCGAAGAGCAGCACGGCGACGGCCAGGGAGACGCTCGGGAAGAGCAGGGGGCCGAAGAGCTCGTCGGGCTCGATGATCCCGGTGACGGGCCCGGCGAGCACCCCGGCCACGAGCAGGAGGAGGATGGAGGGCAGGGCGAAGCGCTCGGCCAGCCACTGGCAGCCCACGCCGAGGATGACGGTGGCGGCCAGGCCGAGGGTCAGAGAGTCCACGGGGAGCCCCTCCGGCGGTGGCCCGTGCCTGCGTCCACCGCCGCCAGCCTAGGAGGCCCCGGGGCGGGAGCCGGCGGCGCCGGGGCGGGCGGGGGCAGCCGGGCCGACCCCACCCGCCGGTCGGGCCTGCTAGTGGCGGTGGCCCATGCCCATGCCGCCACCCATGCCCATGCCGGCACCCATGCCCGCCGCCGGGTCGGGGACGTGCACCGGGGCCTCGGGCTCGGGCTTGGCGGCCACGAGGGCCTCGGTGGTGAGGAGCATGCCCACGACCGAGGCGGCGTGCTCGAGGGCGGCCCGGGTGACCTTGGTGGGGTCGATGATTCCGGCGGCCACGAGGTCCTCGAAGGCGCCGGTGGTTGCGTTGAGACCGGTGGTCCCGGTGGTGTCGCGCTCGACGTCGCGCACCACCACGGGGGCATCGAGGCCGGCGTTGCGGGCGATCCACCACAGCGGCTCGCCCAGGCCCCGACGGACGATGGCTGCGCCCACGGCCTCGTCCCCATCGAGGTCGAGCTCCTCGACGGCGGCCCGGGCCCGCAAGAGGGCCGTGCCCCCGCCAGCCACCACGCCCTCCTCCACCGCGGCCTTCGTGGCCGCCACGGCGTCCTCGATGCGGGCCTTGCGCTCCTTGAGCTCCACCTCGGTGGCCGCCCCGGCCCGGATGACGCCCACCCCCCCGGCGAGGCGCGAGAGCCGCTGCTCGAGCTTCTCCCGCTCCCAGCCGGTGCTCACCTCGGCCACGTCCCGGCGGATGGCGTCCATGCGCCGGCTGATGGCGTCGGCATCGCCTGCCCCCTCGACGATGGTGCAGTCGTCCTTGGTGACGATGACCTTGCGGGCCCGTCCGAGCATGTCGAGGGTGACGTTCTCCAGCTTCACCCCCAGCTCGGCGGCGGCCACCTGGCCGCCGGTGAGGATGGCCACGTCCTCGAGGACCTGGCGCCGGCGCTCGCCGAAGGCGGGGGCCTTCACGGCGCAGACCGAGAACGTGCCCCGCACCTTGTTCACGGTGAGGGTGGCGAGGGCCTCGCCCTCGACGTCCTCGGCCACGACGAGCAGGGGCTTGCCCGACTCCACCACCTTCTCGAGCACGGGGAGGAGGTCGGCCACGGCCGAGACCTTCTTGTCGTGGAGGAGGATGTAGGGCTCGTCGAGCTCGGCCACCTGGCGTTCCTGGTCGGTGACGAACTGGGCCGAGAGGTAGCCCTTCTCGAGCTGCATGCCGTCGACGAACTCGAGCTCGAGCCCCACCGACTTCTTCGACTCCTCCACGGTGACCACGCCGTCGGCGCCCACGTGGTCGAGCGCCTCGGCGATCATGTCGCCGATCTCGGGGTCGTTGGCCGAGATGGCGGCCACGTGGGCCATGTCCTCCCGGCCGTGGATCTCCGAGGACTGCTCCTCCAGGGAAGCCACCGCCGCCCGGGCGGCAACGTCGATGCCCCGCTTCAGGGCCAGCGGGTTGGCCCCGGCCGCCACGTTGCGCAGGCCCTCCCGGAGGAAGGCCCGGGCCAGCACGGTGGCCGTGGTCGTGCCGTCACCGGCCACGTCGTTGGTCTTGGTGGCCACCTCCCGCAGCATGCGGGCCCCCATGTCCTCGAAGGGGTCGGCCAGGGGGATGATGTCGCGGGCGATGGTCACCCCGTCGTTGGTGACGACGGGACGGCTGTACTTCTTCTCGAGGACGACGTTGCGGCCCCGGGGCCCGAGGGTGACCCGTACGGCGCTGGCCATGGTCTCCATGCCCCGCTCCAGGCCCCGGCGCGCCTGCTCGTCGAACCGGAGGATGCTGGGCACGCCGGCTCAGCTCTCGACGATGGCCAGGACGTCCCTGCCGTTGAGGATGAGGAGGTCCTCGCCGTCCACGGCGATCTCGGTGCCGCCGTACTTGCTGTAGACGACGATGTCACCCACCTTCACGTCGAGGGGGATGACCTCGCCGGACTGGTCGGAGCGCCGGCCCGGGCCGACGGCGAGGACGTCGCCCTGCTGGGGCTTCTCCTTGGCCGTGTCGGGGATGACGATCCCGCTCACGGTGGTCTCCTCGGCCTCGCGGGGCCGGACGACGATGCGGTCTTCGAGCGGCTTGAGGTTCATGGGCCCTCCATCGGATGCTCTGCGGCGGATCCTGGCCGGCGGGTGCCGGCGGCGGGAGCGCTCCCGGCCGTGCGATCGTTAGCACTCTCCCCCTGCGAGTGCTAACGATAGCGACCCGGGACGGGGTCATCAACCGCCGGGCGGGTGCGGACCGGCTCAGGCCAGGCGCAGGCCGGGAGAGACCCCGGCGTCGAGGCCGGTGGGCCCGTCGGCCCGGTACCGCCACCAGGCGGCGGCGGCGATCATGGCCGCGTTGTCGGTGCACATGGACCGCGACGGGATGAAGGTGCGGACCCCGAGGGCCTCCCCGGTGGCGGCGATGCGGGCCCGCAGGTGGGAGTTGGCGGCCACGCCCCCCCCGATGCAGAGCCCCCGGGCCCCGGTGGCCACCACGGCCCGCTCGGCCTTGGTCACGAGCACGTCGACCGCGGCGGCCTGGAACGAGGCCGCCACGTCGGCCACCGGCGTGTCCGGGTGGCGGCGGAGGTGGTTCACCACCGCCGTCTTCAGCCCGCTGTAGGAGAAGTCCAGGCCGGCGTCGAGCATGGGCCGGGGGAAGGCCACGGCGGCGGGGTCGCCCTCGGCGGCCAGGCGGTCGATGACCGGACCCCCGGGGTAGCCGAGGCCGAGGTGGCGGGCCACCTTGTCGTAGGCCTCCCCGGCGGCGTCGTCCACGGTGGAGCCCAGGAGCCGGTAGCGGCCGTGGTCCTCCATGAGCACGAGCATGGTGTGGCCGCCCGAGACGAGCAGCACCACGAGGGGGGGCTCGAGGTCGGGCTCCTCGAGGAAGGCGGCGTAGAGGTGGCCCTCCATGTGGTTCACGCCCACGAAGGGCCGGTCCCAGGCCAGGGCCAGGGCCTTGGCCGCCGACACCCCCACGAGCAGGGCCCCGACGAGGCCGGGGCCGACGGTGGCGGCCACGACCCCCACGTCGGAGGCCTCGATGCCCGACTCCACCATGACCTGGGCCACCACCGGCGCCAGGAGCTCGACGTGGGCCCGGCTCGCCACCTCCGGCACCACCCCGCCGAAGCGGGCGTGGAGGTCGACCTGGCTCGAGACCACCGAGGAGAGCACCTCCCGGCCGCCCACCACCACGGCGGCCGCCGTCTCGTCGCAGGAGGTCTCGAGGGCGAGGACGAGGTCGGCGACGACTGCGGGCGCCGGGGGGCTCACGGTCGGGGGCCGTCGCCGCCGCAGGCCAGGGTGCGGATGTCCATGAGCCGCCGAGCGTAGGCCTCCTCGCCGACGTCGTGGACCCACATGACGAGGGCGTCCTCCCGGGTGTCGCCGTAGTAGCCGGGGCGAACGCCGGCGGGGGCGAACCCGAACCGGCGGTACAGGGCCTGGGCGGCCCGGTTCGAGACCCGGACCTCGAGGGTGAGGCTCGGGACCCCGCGGCGGCGGGCGGCCACCGCCACCTCGAGGAGCAGGCGGGTGCCGACGCCCTGGCGGCGCCAGGCGGGATCGACGGCCAGGGTGGTGACGTGGCCCTCGGAGACCCCGAGCATGAGGCCGACGTAGCCGACCACGGCGCCGTCGCCCCGAGCCACGAAGTAGCAGCGCTCCTCGAGGCTCAGCTCGCCCATGAACAGGCCCAGGGTCCAGGGCCGGGGGCACACCTGGGCCTCGATGCGCAGCACCGCCGGCACGTGCCGGCGCCGCATGGGCACCACCTCCACCCGCCGGGCTCCGGGCGGGCACAGGTCCTCGGAGGTCTTGGCCATCACCGGGCGGGGGCGGCGCCGGTCTGGCGGCGGTCCCAGTCGATCTCGGCATCGGTGCGCCGGAGGTAGAGGGGGCGGAGCTCGGAGGCGGAGACGAACTCCTCCCGGACGGCGCGGGGGTGGGCGAGCTCGACGAGGGCGGCGGCCGAGGGCCGGGTCCCGAAGGCGCTGGCCACCTCGCCCCGCTCGCTCCCCTCGACGAGCTCGGGGTAGCGCAGGGGCCCGTCGCCCACCATGAGGTAGTCCTCGCCCGTGGCCGACAGCTCCGAGAGCACCTCCTCGGGGCGGCTGAGGCGGTGGTCGGAGAGCCGCTGCACCCCCCCGGGGACCTGGCGGTAGGTGGCCCAGTAGACCTCGCCCCGGCGGGCGTCGACCACCGCCACGATGAGGCGGTCGGTGTGGCGGAGGGGGAAGGCCAGGAGGTCGAGGCTCGTCACCCCCACCACGGGGATGCGCAGCGCCTGGGCCAGGGTCTTGGCCGTGGTCACCCCCACCCGCAGGCCGCTGAAGAGCCCGGGCCCGACGTCGACGGCCACCGCCCCGAGCTCGTCGAGGCGCACGCCGGCCTTGGCGCAGGTGAACTCGATGGCGGGCACGAGGATCTCCACGTGCTGGCGACGCCGGGAGGCGTGGAACGAGGCCAGCACCCCCTCCCGGCCGCCCACGGCGCAGCCCACCTGGAGGGTGGCCGACTCGATGCCGAGGATCAGCACGGCGACCCTGCCCCGCGGGCGGGCTCCGACCACGCCTCGAGGGCGAGCCCCAGGCGCTCGGCCCGGGCCCGCCAGCGGCTGCCGGCCGGGGACCCGGAATCGGTCCAGGTGAGGGCCAGGTGCCGCTCGTCCTCCTCCCCCCCGGCGGAGAGGCGGACCTCGAGGACCTCGGCGGGCAGCGCCGGGGCCACCACGTCGCCCCACTCCACCACCATGACCCCGCCGTCGTCGGCCAGCTCGGCCACCCCCAGGTCCACCACCTCCTGGAGGCGGTCGAGGCGGTAGACGTCGAGGTGGACGAGGGGGAGGCGACCCTCGTAGCTCCGCACGAGCACGAAGGCCGGGCTCGTCACCACCTCCTCGACGTCGAGGCCCCGGGCCAGACCCTTCACGAACGTCGTCTTGCCCGCCCCCAGTCCCCCGGCGAGGAGCACGACGTCGCCGGCCCGCAGCTCGCGCCCCAGCGCCTCCCCCGCCTCCACGGTGGCCCCCGCCGAGGTCGTGCGCAGGCGGATCACCGCCCGGCCCCCACCAACCGGGCCTTGGCCCGCACGAGGTCGGCCCGCATCTGGGCCAGGGCCTCGCCGCCGCCCCGGAGCACGGCGGCGGGGTGGAAGGTGGGGACCACGGTGCGGGTGCCGAACGGGTACGACCGCCCCCGCAGGCGGGTGATGCCCTCGGTGGTGGCGAGCAGAGCCCGGGTGGCGACGTTGCCGAGGGTGACGATCACCGCCGGGTCGACGAGCTCGAGCTGGGCGTCGAGGAAGGGTCGGCAGGCGGCGGCCTCGCCCGGGAGGGGGTCGCGGTTGCCCGGGGGCCGGCACTTCACGATGTTGGCGATGTAGCAGTGGCGGCGGTGGAGGCCGAGCTCCTCGGCGAGGAGGCGGTCGAGGAGCCGGCCCGAGCGACCGACGAAGGGCTCGCCCTGGAGGTCCTCCTGCTCGCCCGGCCCCTCGCCCACGAGCATGAGCTCGGCGTCGGGGTCGCCGACCCCGAAGACGACCTGGGTGCGGCCCCCGGCCAGCCCGCACCGGGTGCACCCCGACGCCTCCCGGGCGAGGTCGGCGAGCCGCACCGCCCGGGCCGCGGGCCCGCCGCCACCAGGGCCGGTTGCGCCGCGGGCGGCCGGGCCGGGACCGGGGTCGCCGTCACCGGGACCGGGCACACCGGGAAGCGTCACGACCGCCGATCGTACCGGGGTCACGGGCGGCGGCCCCCGGCGTGCAGGCCGGTTGCCACGAGGCGGCGGGGCACCCGGGCGCCGAGGCCGGTGAGCACCTCGTAGGCGATCGTCCCCCCCCGCTCGGCCCACTCCCAGGCCGTCACCTCCTCGGCGCCCTGGCGCCCGAGGAGCACGACCTCCTCACCCACGGCCACCGGGTCGTCACCGCAGTCGACCATGAGCTGGTCCATCGTCACGTTGCCGGCGATGGGGCGGCGCACGCCCCGCACCAGCACCTCCCCCCCGCGGGCCAGGACCCAGGGCACGCCGTCGGCGTAGCCCAGGGGGACGGTGGCCACGGTGGCGGGGCGGGCGGGCCGGTAGTTGAGGCCGTAGGAGATCCCCTCCCCGGCGGTCACCCGCCGGCACGAGGTCACCC
>Ga0187893_10006406_pt1 | contig 20165 bp, 16 predicted proteins | sample MA1701074metaG_FD_139574 | JGI IMG/M metagenome (GOLD analysis project Ga0187893, IMG submission 139574) | White microbial mat communities from a basaltic lava cave in the Kipuka Kanohina Cave System on the Island of Hawaii, USA - MA170107-4 metaG ...
GTCACGCTCTTCGCGCGCTTCCTTTAAAAGGTTTGCATTATCAGCGGTAAGTTTCGCCATTTCAGCACGAGCTTTATCCGCTGTGTCAAGCGCTGCCTGAATCGAATCTTCTCTCTCCTTCAATGAAGCAACAATTGGCTTCCAGGCAAACTTTGAAAGAATAATAAAGAGCAATACGAAAATAATCGCTTGCCAAATAATGAGACCTGAGTCGGGTGTTAGAAGTTCCATATCTTTTAATTCAGATAATTTCGGTTTTAATAAAAAAGAGCATCCTTCCAATTAAAGGATGCTCTGATTTTTTTAGGACAATGCCACCATGAGGCAAATAACCAGCGCAAACAGGGCCGCAACCTCAATCAGGGCCGCGATCACAAGCATAGCACCTTGAATTTTGCCAGAAGCTTCAGGCTGACGCGCCATTCCTTCCATAGCTGAGCCACCAATGCGACCAATACCGATTCCAGCGCCAATTGCAGCAAGACCGGCACCGATTCCAGCGCCCATAATTGCAAAACTCATGTCCAACAATAGTGATAAAAACATAGCATTAAATATTTAAGTTAAACGCCCCACACCTTTTAGTGAAGGGATATCTTTAGTTCAATTAATGATGCTCGTGATCGGCTGTTGCCATTCCTATGTATAGCGAAGTAAACAACGTAAATACATACGCCTGAATACCGGCTACTAACAACTCAATCAAGCTGATAAACAATACCATTAAAGAAGCCCCTGCTCCTACGTATACACTTTTGAAAATGAATGCTAAACAAATCAAGCTTAGCAATACAATGTGTCCTGCTGTGATTGCCACAAACAAACGAATTGTTAAAGAGAATGGCTTCGTGAAAATTCCAATCACCTCCACCAACATGATAATTGGTCTTAACGCCATCGGCACTCCGGGTGTCCAGAAGATGTGACCCCAGTATGCTTTGTTCCCGCTGAAGTTCGTAATCAGAAATGTAAAGATCGCCAACGTAAGGGTTACAGCGATATTCCCTGTCATGTTACCAGCACCTGGTAATAGGCCAAGAAAATTCCCGAAAAGGATGAAGAAGAATAACGTGAGCAGGTAAGGTAAATACTTTTCGTAGTGATGGCCAATGTTTGGTTTTACAATTTCATCACGAACGAATACAATAATGGGTTCGAAGAAAGACTGAATCCCCTTAGGTGCCTTACCAGAACTTTTCCCGTAAGCTTTTGCTACCGCTAAAAATACCAACAAAAGAAGTATGGCGTTAATCAGAAGCATGGTTACATTTTTCGTAATCGAAATGTCTAACACGGCCTTACCTGAACCTGCCAGATAGATATGATTATGTTCAAGTTTATACCCGTTGTACTCTACCACCTGATGATGTTCATTATAAAAATTGCGGGATGAAAAAACATCCATACCACGTTCGGAAGAATAAACGATTATCGGTAAAAACCATGTCCCTTGATGGCCATCAAAAAAGTGCCAAACATGATCATCCATCACGTGATGCAGAATTACTTCGCTTGCGTTAAACTTGGTAGTATCGCTCTCAGTTTCTGAGGCTATTGAAGGGGTTGAACATCCAACCAAAAACAGCAAGGCAAAAAGAACAGTAAATCGGCTGAATTTATTGGATAAAACGCTCATTTGGGCTATTTATAGGGCTAAAAAATCCGACCGCAAAGGTATCAATTTACCATACACAAAGAAATTTTTTGATCTTTTTTCACTGATGAAGCGGGTTGCCGATTAGTGGCTAACCTGCCTGTATAAAAAACCAATTTCTATGAACGTAAAAAGGAAATAAACCGTCATAAAAAAAACGATGTTCGGGGTCATCTGCCCGGGTTGGGCACGAACCATCAGGAATACATACGTACCATACGCAATTAGCTTTACAACCAGTGTTGCCAAATAAAATTGAACAAAAAAATCGGGACGCTGTTGCTTTGTTCTTAAGAGAAAACGATACAGCCCCGCGGTGCTTATAAAAAGAAAAATAAGTGTTTGGTAAAAGTATCCGGGAAGCGGTTCAACGCCCCAAAGCCCCGTGGCAAGAATCAACCCGGCAACAAGGACCAGTGTGATCAGAAATTTTGTCAATCTATTCTTGCTTGAGTGAGCGGTAAACCTGGTACATCATACCCGTAAAGGCAAGGAGACCAAAAAGCAACATAAAGCACGGAAATCTTAACGAAAGATATTGGTCTAATTGGTAGCCAAGCCACCCAAAAACTCCAATGGAGACCAGCAATTGAAAAGCCAAGCCGCTGTATTTTACATACGCGTTGATTGGCTTTTTACTTTCTGATTGATTTCGTTGCTGTGCGTTCATTCCGGGATCATTCGCACATTTTGAAAGTATTAATTGGCTTTTGCCTCTTCAGAATGCGCAAATGCACGCGATGCCAGTGTACCGTTATTGGTATCACCTATTTTTATTTCCTTTACAGATGCCCCCATTTTACAGCTTCCATTAAACACAGCTCCTGGCTCTACCACCAGTTTACCGGTAACAATATCTCCATTGATTACAGCCGTTGCCTTTAGTACCAATAACTCTGATACTTCAATCCTTCCTCTGACTTCACCTTCTATATCGGCATTTTGTGCAATAATGTTGCCCTGTACATGTGAAGAATTGCCTAAGGCTACTTTTGATTTTGATTTCACATTACCAACCACCTTGCCCTCTACCCGTATATTTCCGTAGGTTTCAATATTCCCTTCCAGAAAAGTTCCTTTTCCAATGGTATTGCTCGAGCTGCTGATTTCATCGGCCACTCGTTTTTGTTCTTTAGAAGTAAGCATGTCTCTACTTTTTTAAAATGTTACAAATTCTTCGGGATTCAGAGGGTTCCCATTATACCACAACTCGAAATGAAGGTGTGGTCCATTAGTCATCTCTCCACTATTGCCAACGATAGAGATAATTTCACCTGCGTTCACAAAAGTACCAACTTTTTTCAAGAGTTCCGCATTGTGCTTATATACCGAAATCAGGTTACCCCGATGTTGTATCATGATAACATAGCCTGCATCTTGAGTCCATGAAGCAAACAGGATCGTTCCATCGGCAACGTTTTTTACAGCTTCATTGGTCTTCGTTACAATATCAACTCCATAATGCCCCTTCTTTATATCAAAGTGATCAGAGATAAATCCTGTGATGGGTGAGAAGAAAAAGGTTTCTTGCAACTCCCGATACTTCACACTTGTGAGTGTAATCAGCGAGAGATCAGATTTTTCAAACTCCTTTCTAAATTGGGAATCAGCCGGAGCCAATTTCATTTCCCCTGCTTTGGCCAGCGGCCTGCTTTCCCCTTGCATTATTTCAGCAGGATCTTTAAAATCACTTGTATCGCCACTAAGTACACGTTGAAAATTTATAATGAATTGATCTTTACGATCCACTTCAACGGCCAATGAGTCAAATTGCTCCTTCAGTTCAACAAGCTCCTTGTTCATTTCAATTTGTGCATGCCTTGGGTCAAACCATTTGGCTAAAAGTGTTCTGGACAAGAAAAGGCTGACAACAAAAATTACCGTAAAAAGGATAACGGAAAAAAGAATTACCTTGGAATAGGTAAACCCCATGCTCGTTTTTTCAGCAAAGTTTTCTTCATTGCGAATGATTAGCTGATAACGGCTGGTAAGCCAATTGGATAATGTTTTCTTCGGCTTCAAATTTCCCGCTTTTTGAGGGCAAAATTAGATATTCTGTACGATTATAATATGGAATGTATGATTTTTACGTTGTGTATTCACTAATTCAGATGCCTTGAAAAGACAGCTCGTACATATTTTTTGGCTGCTTATTATTCTTTCCGGTTGCTCCCCCCAGTCTACCACCTGGACAGGCAAGGCATTTCATAATACAACGGCTCATTACAATGGATATTTCTATGCTAAAGAAGAGCTCACAAAAATTGAAAAGGCCATTCTGGAAGGTCGGGCAAATGATTACAATCATATCCTGCAATTATATCCCGCGATAGATTCGGCCCGCGCGAAGGGTTATGATAAGGAAATACAAGAAGCCATTAAAATGGCATCGCTCGCTATACAGCGCCATCCAAATAGCAAGTGGGTTGACGACTGTTATATTTTAGTAGGTAAGGCCCGGTTGTACAGTCTTGATTGGGGCAATGCTGTGCAAACGTTTAAGTACGTAAATACAAAAGGAAAAAAAATAGACAGCCGGCATGAAGCAATCATTCAGTTAGCACGTACATTCGTGGAGCACGGTGAATTTAACAATGCTGAGGCTGCCTTCGATTATCTTGAAAAAGAAAAACTTAGTAAGAACAACCGTAAGAAATTTCACCTCGAACAAGCCCACTACTATCAGCTGCGTGAAGATTACGATAATATGGTGCGCAACCTCACACAAGCTGTTCCGTTGCTCACCCGTAAGGATAGACCTGGAAGGGTTTTTTTTATAATAGGCCAGGTATACCAGAAAATTGGGTTTGAGTCTGAGGCCTTTAACTACTACAAAGAATGTATTTCGACTAATCCTGATTACGAAATTGATTTCTATGCCCGGTTATACATGGCACAGGTAGCGGAGATCTCCAGGAGCCGTGATATTGCCAGTGCGCGTAAATCTTTTAAAAAATTATTGAAAGACACAAAAAACAAAGATTTTCGGGATAAGATTTACTACGAGATGGGCGTGTTTGAACGTAAACAGAATAATCTCAATGAAGCAATCGCACATTATAATTTGGCAATTCGCGAAGGAAGTAGCAAACAAATTGATGGCGAAGCATATCTTAAGTTAGGAGAAATCTATTATGATACACTTAAAAACTTTCAACTCTCACAGGCATACTATGACAGTGCGGTTTCTGCCCTACCCACTACCTATGAAAATTATAAGACAATACAAGCACGACAAAAAGTGTTAAACGAGTTTGTAAAAAATCTTAATACAATTGCGTGGCAGGATAGTTTGTTTCTAATGGCTAAAATGGATACAGCTACGCTGCGAAAACACATTACGTCAGTTCTTGAAAGTCAGAAGAAACCAGAAATAAAATCAAAAAAGAAAAAACGTAATCGGATAGAAATCGATGCTGTCAATTCATCAATAGCCGGTGAACCCAGTCTTGGGGTTTCAAGTTGGTATTATGGAAACACCTCTGCAGTTGCATTGGGTCAGTCGGAGTTCTCTCGCGTTTGGGGTGACATACCACTGGAAGATAACTGGCGCAGGGCAACCCGCACAACAACAATCACACGAGTTCAATCCATTCCAGCTACGGAACAAAGCAATACACCGGAGGATGAGCAGTCACCTGCTGTGGCTAAAAATCCTGTAGAGGAGGAATATAATCGCATTCGTAAACAACTGCCGATAACTGATGTGCAGGTGGAAGAGGCCAATAAAAAGATTGAAGATGCGTATTTCCGCCTGGGTGACATTTACTATTTCGATCTGAAAGAAAAAGAAAACGCGGTGGCTTCTTATGAGGCCTTATTAACCCGTTTTCCTGAAACCAGTTTTCGGCCTGAAGTGCTTTATAAGCTGTACCTGATCTTCAAAGATTCAGATACTTTAAAAGCGAGTCAGTATGCATCTCAATTGAAAGAGGAATTTCCTGATTCACCCTTTGCAAAAATTCTCGTCAATCCCAATTATCTTCAGGAGTCTGGCCTGGTGGTTGAGAGGCAAAAAAAAATGTATCAACAGGCGTACGAGAACTACCAACGTGGTGCACATGCGGGTGCTCTTCAATTAGTTGACGAAGCAATAGCATTGGAAAAAACTTCATTCATTCCAAACCTTACCCTTTTAAAAATCTTAATTATTGGCAAAACAGAAACCATGAGTCAATATCAATTCTCGCTTGATACTTTTATAAAAGATTATCCCGAGAGCGACTTAATTCCTTATGCGCAAAATTTACTGCAAACATCACGCGACTTCCAGCTTAAGAAAGAGAAAGCAAGGGGTATTCAATATATACGATCATTTGAAGAACCCCACTATTTTGTTCTGGTATCAACCCGTGAAAACAAACTGGAAGGTGTTGTTTCAAAAATCCTCGAATCCTTTAACACCTCCAACTTTAAAGATCTTAATCTTAAAGTAAGTACACTCACGTTAAATGATACATACACCCTTACACTGGTGTCGGATTTACCTCGCATTAGTTCTGCCCTTGAGTACCATAAAACATTCACCGAAAAGCGGCCAACCTTTACCGGACTTAAAGACTATAAATTCAGTAATTTTGTAATTACTAAAGACAATTTCGATATATTTTACCGAACAACGGGACTCGATGAGTACTTACAATTCTTTGAAAAAAACTATCACCCTGAAAATCCGTGATTTCCTGAAGATTGAGCGGCCATGGTTTCGGACCACTGTCAAAACAATCTGGATACTTTTCTTTTGTTTCATTATTGGGTTTCCATTCTATATTTATTCTGTAAGTATCGATTTATTTGGACTTTATGGCGGAATGCCAAGTTTGAAGTCAATTGAAAATCCAGAGAATGATCTTTCCTCCGAATTGATTTCAGCCGATGGTGTTTCGTTGGGAAGATACTTCCGCTATAACCGAAGCCAGGTTACCTATCAGGATCTTTCACCGGATTTAATTAATACACTCATTATTTCAGAAGACCATCGGTTTAATAATCACTCCGGTATGGATTTTTGGGCATACGTTCGGGTAATAAAAGGATTGATAACCTTTACGCCCGCAGGCGGAGGTAGTACTATTACCCAGCAGCTTGCGAAAAACCTTTATACTCAAAACAACGATTTAGGGCTAGATGGATCAATTGTGCATTTAATACCAGGTCGATATCCTAAACGTATTTTTGATAAAACAAAAGAGTGGATCATTTCGGTTTCGCTGGAAAAGAATTTCACAAAGGAAGAAATCATTGCTATGTATTTAAATACAGCACCCTTTGGAAGCAATGCTTATGGAATACAGGTGGCCGCTGAGACCTATTTCAATAAATCTCCCGATAGTTTAAATGTTCAGGAATCTGCTGTGCTGGTAGGAATGTTACAGGCTATCACACGTTTCAATCCGAAAGAAAATCCTGAAAATTCACTTGCAAAAAGAAATGAGGTGTTGGCGAAACTATTCAAACACAAGTATATAAAAACACGGGAGGAGCTCGATTCTATTAAAGCGTTACCCATTGTTCTTCAATACAGAGTTCAAAATCAAAATGAAGGATTGGCTACTTATTTCCGCAGCGTAATCGGGCCCGAACTTATGGAGTGGTGTAAAGATAACGGAATTGATTTGTGGGAATCCGGGCTAAAAATTCATACCACAATTGACAGCCGTATGCAGCGTTATGCAGAAGAGGCCGTTGAAGAACACATGGCACAACTCCAAAATGATTTTAGTGCACACTGGCAAGGAAGAAATCCCTGGCTTGATGATGACTGGAAAGAAATAAAAGGATTTCTGCAGTCACGCATTAAACAAACTGACACCTACAGAAATCTTGTTGCCAGATATGGTGAAGACTCAGATTCAATTAAAATAATGTTGAACGCGAAGAAACCGATGCGGGTATTTTCATGGAAAGGCGAGCGCGATACACTTTTCAGTTCCATGGATTCCCTTAACTATTATAAGCGTTTTTTACATACAGGCATGATGTCGATGGACGCCCATACAGGCGCCATAAAAGCCTGGGTGGGTGGTATCAATCACAAGTATTTCAAGTATGACCACGTAAAGCAGGGTAAACGTCAACCGGGCTCAACCTTTAAGGCGTTTGTTTACGGCACAGCCATGGAGGCTCGCTTTAATCCCTGCTATAAGCTGCCTGATGTGTCTCCAAGTTTTGTAGTGCCGGGAGGAACCTGGAGGCCAAAAAATTCTAATGGTGAATATGGGACAGGAGAAGAGATGACACTGCGTGAAGCGATGGCTCTTTCGGTTAATTCCATAACTGCAAGAGTATTGCAATTAGTAAATGAAGAAAATGTTGTAAACTTTTCTCATCGTGTAGGAATTACAAGCGAGTTAGATGCTGTTCCTGCCTTGTGCCTTGGTGTTAGTGATGTTTCTCTTTATGAAATGGTGGGAGCGTATTCAACATTTGTAAATGAAGGCATTTATACAGAGCCTTATTATATTACACGCATAGAAGACAAAAACGGAAATGTGCTTGAAAACAGAGTACCAAAAACAAGACAAGCTATAGACGAGCAAACTGCTTACAAAATGATTTATATGTTGATGGGAGGGGTACAGATTGAGGGAGGTACCTCAAGGGGATTAAGTTATGACTTGAAAATTGACAATGAAATTGGCGGTAAAACAGGTACTACCAATAATGCATCGGATGGCTGGTACATGGGTGTAACTAAAGATCTTGTATCAGGCGCGTGGGTTGGTGGTGACGAACGAAGCATTCATTATCGAAGTTGGGATATGGGAAAAGGCTCCCGCACGGCACGACCAATTTGGGATAGGTTTATGCGCAAGATCTACCTGGATCAATCGCTAGAGTATAAAAAAGGCTCGTTTAAACGTCCGGCATCCGGAATGGATATAACGCTTGACTGCAATCAGTATGACGCGATTGCAAATGACTCAACCTATGTGAAAGAAGACCCCGCTTGGGTAATTGACCACTAACTCCTTACAAAATGGAGGGAGGATTAAAGCAGTATATCCAACATTTACCTGACTCTTCCGGGGTATATCAATTTTACAATTCAGACAATACCCTGATTTATGTTGGCAAAGCCAAGAATCTCAAAAAGCGTGTGACCAGCTATTTTAGCAAAGCCACCGGCCACAGCAGGAAGACCTTACGCCTGGTTTCTGAAATAAAAAGGATCGAGTACATTGTTTCAGGTACCGAGTTCGATGCATTGTTGCTTGAGAATAATCTTATCAAGCAAAATCAACCAAAATACAATATTCTATTAAAGGATGATAAGACCTTTCCTTATCTGTGCATTTTAAAAGAGCGTTTTCCCCGATTAATTTCTACACGCAAGTATGTGGCGGGGCAAGGCGAGTATTTCGGTCCCTATGTGGGTGTGGTGGCGATGAAGAGCATCCTGGAGCTTGTCAGAAAATTATACACCATCAGAACTTGCAATTTGCTGCTTAGCGAGAGTAACGTTGAGCAAAAAAAATTTAAAGTCTGCCTTGAATTTCACATCGGTAATTGCAAGGGCCCATGCGAAGGATTGCAAAATGAAGAAGAGTATCTCAGCGATATCGGACAAATACGATCCATCCTAAAAGGACACATCAGCATTGTTGAAAACTACTTTCATAATGAAATGGAAAAGGCTTCTTCCAATATGATGTTCGAGAAAGCCCAGAAGTTTAAAGAAAAAATTGAAGCTCTAGAGTGGTTTCAATTAAAATCACTGGTGGTTAACCGGGCTCTGACGGACATCGATGTAATCACCATTACAAGCGGAAGTGAGTACGCCTATGTAAACTACCTGATCGTAAAAGAAGGTGCCGTTATCTTTTCCAGGTCGGTTGAACTTAAAAAGAAATTAGAAGAACCTGACGAAGAACTCATTAGTTATTCTCTTCTTGAACTGCGGGCACAATCACTCAGTAGCAACACAGAAGTATTAAGCAACACCCCCATTACGGTGCTCCCTGAAAACCTGGAGAATACGGTACCAAAGATCGGGGATAAGAAAAAACTCGTTTTACTGTCCTTAAAAAACACGTTGGAATTACAGCGTGAACGCGAGTTGTCACGTTCGGAAAAGAAATCAAAAAAACAAGAGGTGCTCTCTGTTCTCCAAAAAGACCTTCAACTCAAGTCACTTCCATTGGTAATTGAGTGTTTCGACAATTCTAATTTTCAAGGAACAACACCGGTGGCATCCATGGTACGGTTCGTGGATGGTAAACCTGATAAAAAGGGGTATCGGCATTTCAATATCAAGACTGTAACAGGCCCAGATGATTTCGCATCCATGAAGGAGATTGTCTTCAGGAGATATTACCGTCTCTTGCAGGAAAGCCATTTGTTGCCTGATTTGATTTTGATAGATGGCGGCAAAGGGCAACTTAGCAGTGCGTGTGACGCCCTGAAAGAATTAGGAATTTATAGTCAGGTTTCAATTGCCGGTATTGCAAAAAAACTGGAAGAAATCTATTATCCTGAAGATCCTGTTCCCCTTCACATCAACAAAAAATCTCAAGGACTTCGATTACTTCAGTTTATACGTGATGAAGCACATCGGTTTGCCATTACATTTCACAGGCAAAAGCGAAGCAAAACATTTATTAAAACAGAGATGGATGATCTGAAGGGCATTGGTAAACAAAGTATTGAAAAACTACTGAGTCACTTCAAATCAGTAAAAAAGATAAAGAGTGCTTCGTTTGAAGATATTGAAAAGGTAGTCGGGACAAGCAAAGCATTGCTCATTAAGCCTCAGCAATAAAAAAAGCCTTGTCATTACACAAGGCTTCTACTATTGAATTTTTTAAGATTAAAACTCCCACAGGTTGTGTTCCTTCTCCATGAGCATCATCTCGGCCCACTCACGTGCCCATACTCCCTCGTAATAAGGTCTTCCATTATTACGGTACACATCATCAATTGTATTGTCATCAGGGTTCTCAATTTTATAAATAACCCCCTTGAAAAAACGTAGTAAGAAAGCATCTGCATAATTCTTATTCTGAGCTGTGTTCTGCCTGTTGAACCAAACTGCTTTTTCAGGATTGTTACGGAAGACTTTCTCTAAATCTTTATACTTAAACCAACCTAACGGTCTGTATGTACCCCTGTTATCATCAAACACCTGTAACTCGAATGCAATAATATCATAATACAGCCGCGATCTTCTTTTATCAAAAATTATATCCTCCACCATATTCAAGCGCGTAATTTGGCCGGGCAAAAACTCAACCACCTTCCCCTGGGTAGACACAATCCATTCCGTATCCTTGGCAGTACTTGGGTTAATGCCTGTGTTATTATCAAACTGGCATTCATAATTTTTACCATTAAACGAAACTACATCCGCTAAAAAATAAGCCGTTGCCGGATCCCATGCTTGAAAAGTTGATCCTTGCTGAAATATTAAATTTTGAAGAAATTCCTCTTTGGTAAACTTAGAAGTTAATGAATCTGATTGAAAAATCTCTGCTATCTCACCTGTTTTCGCTGCATCAATTATCAGTTTCGAAATTTCACCGTTCCTGGCAAAAAACCCTTTATTTTGTTTTTCTCTCAAATCAACTTCACGCCACACCCTCAATTTATATAAATGCTCGTATCGCGCAATCGGGTTGAGTGAGTTGGGGTTATATTGAATCTCCTCCGGCTGTGCAACTACGCATAACGGAAGAATTGCCAACATCAACGAAAATAATCTCTTCATGATTCTCATAGTCTCTACTTAAGTTGTACCGTAACCACATCGTTACCTGTCATTGTAACAGCCTCCGGGGTTCCCTTGTAAGTCATTCTCACCACACTTTTTGGTTCAATGATTAATCTGTCGCCTGGTCTCATTAGTGCGCGCAAAGAAGAAAGGTCTACTCCTTCAGAAGTAAGCGTCATCTCCTTTATCTGGGCTGTTCCACGAGCCAAAATTACTGACATATTACGGATTCGGTAATTCGCATCCTTCGGAACTTCTTGCTTAAAGTTTGCTTCCGGTTCAGCTACAACGCGCAGCGCTGTAGCCGCTGCTACACTTATACCGTTTTTTAAATCGATATCGCGGCCATTGTTATCCTTGGCTATAACGCGCGGACGAGGAACTAATTTAACATCAAAGGGCTCACTTCCGAGGTTAGATCCGGAGTTACTTACTGTAACATTTACTTTACGCTGATTAGGGATAATGATGACCTGTCCAATTTTGGATCCCTTAACTATTTCACCTCCTGTAATAGAAAATGATGGATTGTAACTTGTTCCCAGTGCAGGAACTTCAATATTCACGGTATTACCGCATCCCATATATAATGTAGGCGCGTTACCTGTTGTTACTTTAATAACGGGCTTGGCAACGAAATACTCAACATCCTCTGTGTATGTAGTGTCAGGCAAGGCAATATTTGCTTTGAAAGTCTTCCTGGCAGTTAGCGTTTTAGGGTCATATGCACCCCCACTCGCTGTAAATTTTACACGACCCATTTTTAAACCTGTCTTAGCATCATCTTCAACTGTAATAGATCTTCCATCTACCGTCATAGTAGGGTTCAGTGCCGAGGATGAGGCAGCCATAAATAAATCAGCTTCATACGGAGCACCGGCAGCTACAGTGGATGACTTTGCCCGCACCATGGGAACAACTTTGTCAACCTTTAATACTCTTGAACCCGCTTCAGCAGCCAGGTAGTCTAAGGCCAATGATTCATTCTCTAAAATTTCTGTTTCAATTTGGTTCACAGATGCGAGTGCCGCAATAGCCGGAGTATTTTCAAAGGTGAACGTCAGGAAGTCTTTACGTACATGGTCATCATCTCCGGCAAAAATTGGTATATCCTTAGGTGCTTTTGCCAATGACTCAAATTTTACTTTACCTGCTGTGAATTCATTCAACTGCTTCTCGTATTCTTTAAGTTTCGCTTCAAACGCTTTTCCGGTAGGCGATTTTTTATCAATCATCATGGCCGCTACTTTCGAACTGTGGTCATTGATCAGTTTTTCATCAATCTCTGTCGCTCCGGAAGTTTTCATCATTTCGGCCTTCAAATCCTCCATGTATTTAATGGTAGTTGCTGTTGCCTCACGAACCTTTTGTGCGTTTTCAACTGCCCGTTTCACTTTTGGATCAGGGCTTTTTGATCCGTCCTTCACGATCCCGGCAAGCTGCTCAACATTCTTGCCCGTACTGGTACCAATCATTGTAGTGAGTGTCTCGTTTATGATGGCAAACTTTTCCAGCACTGCATTACTTACCTGCAAAGCAAGAAGCGCGGTAAGTACGAGATACATCATACCGATCATCTTCTGTCTTGGGGTTTCCTTACCACCTGCCATAATCTATCGATTTAGGGTTGTTTTTTTTACTAAAAAATTACTTAGCAGAGCCTCTCATTGCAGTTAGCATACTGCCATACACATTGTTCAGGGCAGCGAGATTATCGGAGAGTTTACCGAGTTCAGAAGTAAACTTAGAGGTGTTGTCACCCACTTTAGTAAGTCCTTGCATAGCACCCGTCAGACTTTCATAAAACTTATTCATATTCTTCACGTGGCTGTCGGCATCTTTCAATTCCATTTCATAAACTGAATTCAGTGCAGCAAGATTCTTCGTTACTTTTTGCACCTGTGAATGGTATTCGCCAGCATCTTTAGAAGCATTCGCCATAGATCCCACCGCTTCAATTGCAGTCTTATAGGATACATTCATATCTGAAAGAGCTTTTGAGGCTGTCTTCACATTATTGGCATAATCGTTTGTAGCCACAGCTGCGTTTGACAGATTATTCATTTGAGAAGCAGAGGTAGCTAAGTTATTCAACCCTTTTCCCAAATTATCTAACAGGTTCTGATCAACTTTTGCGGTCTTGAGCATTTCATCAACTTTTAAAAGCGGGGAGTCAGACGATCCTCCTGCCTTTCTTACTGTAGGAGAAGTTACCTGACCTTCAAAGTCTTCAGCTAACTCAGGATACACTTTTGTCCAGTCTGTTTCCTTGGCATGCGGCTCGAATGCGCTAAGAAAGAAGATACCAGCTTCCACAGAAAGGCCGATCATTAGCATTTCGTCTGCACCGGTAAGGTGAAGGATTTTAAACAACGCACCGATGATTACAACTGCTGCACCTATACCATAAACCTTTGGCATTATGGTTTTGTAGAGTAGTTCTGTGAATCCGCCTTTTTTCTTGCTCATTTTAGTATTGGTTTAAGTTTTTTGATCCCGTTAATATTTAAATATAAGTAGAGTTTTCTATTATTTAAAATTCCCTTCCGGATGAGCGACCAAGGTGAGTCATAGCACAACGGAACCCGATGTAAGCTCGTGTAGAGTCCCTATATTCATATGTTCTGGTACCTGTTTCGAGGTAGTACGCCACATCTTTCCAGGAACCTCCCCTGATAACTTTCTTAGGGATAATTCTTTCGTTGTATTTTGAACTCTCCGGATTAGTTCGCGGATCAATGTATTGAGGATTTAAATCCCAAACTGTTGGAACAGATGCGGGATTGAAGTCATCTAAACACCATTCTGAAACATTTCCAGCCATATCATACAATCCGTAGTCGTTGGGAAAATATGCCTGCACAAAAGAGGTGTATGCAAATCCATCATCAAAAAAGTTTCCCCGACCGGGTTTGAAGTTTGCAAGCATACACCCTTTCGCGTTACGAATGTACGGGTTACCCCATGGGTATTTAGCCAGGTCACGACCGCCACGCGCTGCATACTCCCACTCAGCTTCCGATGGAAGACGGAAATTTGGCATTGGGAAATCACCAATACTTTTTCTGTAATCGTTCAGGTAAGCTGTTCTCCATTGAGCGAAGTAAGTTGCTGCATCCCAGTTAACACCTACAACCGGGTAATCATCATAGCCCGGATGCCAGTAATAGTAATCCTGAACAGGATCTCCCATGTGATGGGCAAAATCTTTTACCCATGATGTGGTGTCTGGATAATAACGCTGACGGAAAGTTTCCGCATCGATCGTTTCAAATCCTTCAATACTTCCGTTATCAATCAAATAGAAGTTTGTGAATTGTCGGTATTCATTATTGGTGATTTCAGTATCATCCATAAAGAATGAACCAATTGTAACTTGCTTGTTATAGTTGATTTGTGTTGAAGCAGGATCTTCATCGGCCTGTCCCATATGAAAAGTTCCGGCTGGAATGGGCACCATACCAAAAGGAACCGTTATTACCCAACCTTCTCTGCCAGGCACACCAACAAGTTCTCCTCCATCACCACCCTTACCACCTCCAAGACCAAGTAAACCACAAGCGCTGGCAGCAAGGCCAGTTAGGATGAGGAGAAATTTTGAAGAAACCGATCTGTTCATATTCTATAGTTCAATTTGCGCTGTCAACCTAAATAAGATTCGAAAATAGTTCCCTATTCTCACTTTTTTCAAAAACTGCTTACCAAATTCTACAAAATCTTATGAAAACCAAAATTATTTGCTGGTTAATGCCTGTAACGGGGTGTTCGAACGATTTTTTTACCACCACCCGAACTGACAGGCAATTCGTACGAGAGCATTAACTCGTGAGAAAAATTCTCTTTGGCCTGTCTGTCCTTCACAACAATATCTATTGAATACCCCAATTTAAGCGATTTATCCTTCAAAAAGCTATATCCAAGAAGCAGGTTTGCTGCCTCCGCTTGTCTAAACGACAACCCTCCCCACATCGTATTTCGCAACGTGGCGATAACACCGAGGTCGAATGAAAATTCGTTGAAGTCCGTTTTTACAAGGATGGTTGGATTAATCTGGAGGTCGAAATTCACATCGTAAAAATATCCTCCTGTAAAGTTCATATGATTCTCGAGCGCTCCCCGGGCCTCATTAATTCCAAAATCGAATGTTGACTTTGTAAGGTGATTAAACCCAACTCCGGCATAGTATTTTTCTGACCTGAGCATAACACCCATACCTAAATCGGGTCTTATCTGGGTCTCCTTTCCATCCAGAATAACCGGGTCTCCTTCCTGTATTGGATTATATTGACCTCCATCAATGGTTTGTGAATAGGCACCAACTTTTATTCCAATACTAAGCTTGCTGTCCTTAATCCCCAGGTGATATGCATACATGGCTTGGATTTCCAGGTTATTCTGTGGACCAAGCTGATCGTGCAATACATAGGCACCAAAGCCGCTTTTTAGTTTGTGGATGGGGGTGGAGAATGTAAGCAGTTGTGATGTTGGGGCACCTCCTCCACCGAATGTTGATTCGTACCCAAGCCACTGGCTTCTGTGCATTGCTGTAAAACGTGTAACACCATCTATTCCAGCCGCTGCGGGGGTGATGTAGATGTTGTTAAACATGTATTGTGAAAACTGGGCATCTTGCTGGGCAATAACCTTACCGGAAGCACCCGCGAGCAAAAGGCAAAAAATGATATAAAAACCTTGTCGTAGCATTAAATCACAAAAAGCAGGATTTAAAGTAAGTGCTTTTTTACGACACTTTCAATTGCCGTGTAATTAAAGTGTAATAAATAACACCACTTTGTAAAATCCAATGGGTGAATTAGTTATTTGTTCCCGTTGGCCTTCTTAATATACAACTCCAGGGCGCCCGTCATAGAGGGGGCATTCGGCAATGGGGCTTCTATATCAAGTACCAGGCCTGCATCACGGACCGCATTGGCCGTTGTAGGACCAAACGCTGCAATGCGTGTGTTATTTTGTTTAAAATCGGGAAAATTAACCAACAAAGAGTTTATTCCTGACGGGCTGAAAAACGCGAGCATGTCATAAAATACCTCTTCTAAATCCGACAGGTTGCTTGCAACCGTGTGGTACATAATGGCTTCGCTAAAATTGAATCCACTCTCTTTTAAAAAGTCAGGAATGTCATTCTTACGAATATCAGAACAAGGAAACAGGTACTTTTCGCTTTTGTGTTTCTTCAGAATCTCGAGTAAGTCTTGCGTAGTTTTTAATCCTGTGAAAATTTTCCGTTTACGAATCACTATGTATTTCTGCAAGTAGTTAGAAGTTTGCTCAGAGATGCAGAAATACTTCATATCGGCAGGCATTTCAATTTTCAATTCCTGACAGATGTGAAAAAAATGATCTACCGCGTGGCGGCTGGTGAAAATAACGGCCGAGTGCTGAAGGATTTCGATTTTCTGTTTACGAAATTCTTTAAGGGGTACTGGTTGCACCTCTATAAAAGAGCGAAAATCAATCTTCAGATTGAATTTTTCGGCAAGTTTTAAATAGGGAGAATTGGGATCGGTGGGGGGCTCTTGCGTAACCAGAATGCTTTTTACCTTACGCACCCTGTCGTTCACTTTTTCACTCATATCTACTCGTAACTGATTCACCTACTCGTTCAGTATCTTAACAATTATCAGAAAGGGTATTATTTCGGTGGCACAAATGTACGAAAATAAATGAAACACAGAGTATGTCACCCGATTGGTAAGCTTCAGAAAAAGTAAAATAACCCATCCTCCCAAAATCCAGCTTACGAGTCCGTATAGAAACCCATAAAAACTTTTTTGTTGTCCGTGAAGTACAAAATACGCAGTCAATACTATTGTGAGCACACACATGAACACGAGTAACAGGCGGATAAAATTAAAGAAGTGAAATCCTGCAATATCCCGAACGCCAAAAAGAGACGCTATCATATAGACGATAAACATCTTGATGAATAAAAAAACAAAGATGATCAGACTTATCTTTAACCAGAGGAGCAAATTGCCCAGGTATCCGTTTAATTTAATGGCACTTAACTCAACATCAACAAATTGCCCAAGTATGACAAGGTAAAAGGCAATCACCATACTTGTAAAAACATAAAACAAAATGTTAGCACTTGTAAGGCGATAATAAAACTGGTCCTCTTCATTATCCCGCAATGAAAATATTTTAGGTGCAGAAAAATAATCAGAAGATAATCTCGGATTCAGGCGGAACACGCTAATCAAAAAAGTCAACAATATTAAAGCAGCGGTAATTGCAAAATCGCGAAAGTAGGTCTCCTTTCTAAGAGACACCATTTCTTCCGCATCATCTTTTTCCAATAATGCCTTTGCGCAAATATGTGTCACAAGACTTTCCCGGCTTATTCCCTCCTGCTGATAGATGGTAAAAAAAAATGAGGTGTTACGATAAATTTTACTCAAGCTGTCGATTGATATGGCCGATGCTTTTCGTTGATCGAGGATTAACCTTTCATTTAATAACACCGAGAAAGTACCGCTACTTTTCAGTATAAGGTAATCTCCCTTGTAGCCATTGGGTCGTAGCCAAAAGTAAATTGTATGTATAGATTCGCCTCTGTCGTTAAAAGAGGCATATGACCCTTCCGTAAAAACCAACCAATCTGGCTGCACATCTTTTTTTACAACAAACTGTTCCTGGCATTCGGCACCCCTTCCTATCGCGAACAAAATAAAGGTGAGCAGTACACTGTGTCGCATCATATTCGCATCAAAAATATCAGTATCGCGCGATAAAACATTAGTTTTGATTTTTATTTCAATGGCCGGCATCTATATCCATATTCCATTTTGTAAACAGGCCTGTCATTATTGCGACTTCCATTTTTCTACCAATCAGCAAATACGATTTGATTTAGTACAAGCGATTTTAAAAGAAATTGCGATGCAGAAAGACTACCTGGGAGGAGAGATGATCCAAACCATTTACTTTGGAGGTGGTACCCCCTCGTTGCTTGATACTCGGGATTTGCAACTTATTTTAAAAGAAATCCGGTCGTTTTATTCAGTGATCGAAAACCCTGAGATTACACTGGAAGCGAACCCGGATGATTTATCTTTATCCAAATTAAAAGAGTTGTCAGACCTGGGAATAAACAGGCTGAGTATAGGGATTCAATCTTTTCACTCAGAGCTTTTGATCTTTCTCAACCGGTCACACGATTCAGCTGCAGCGATAGCAAGTATTCAGCACGCCAGGGAAATAGGTTTTAAAAATATCAGCATTGATTTAATTTATGCGATTCCTGACGAAAGTGATTTTCAGTGGAGAGAAGATATCAGTAAGGCAATTGCTTTGCAGCCCGATCACCTCTCATGTTACGCGTTAACAATTGAAGAAAAAACGGTCTTTGGCCGCTGGTCCGCAACTGGTAAATTGAATGCTGCAGCAGACGAAACCGCGGCACGGCATTTAGAAATACTCATGCATGAATTAGAAGTTGCGGGGTTTCATCACTACGAAATATCAAATTTTGCCAGGCCCGGATTTTACTCCCTGCATAATAGCAACTACTGGCGACAGGAAAAATACGTGGGCGTTGGGCCAAGTGCTCATTCATACAATGGCAATAGCCGGCAGTTCAACATCAGCAATAATAATTTGTATGTGAAGTCTCTTAATGATGGCACAATCCCATTTGAATTAGAGGTGCTTTCAGTGGAAAATAAAATCAATGAATACATTCTGACAACGCTGCGTACGCAGTGGGGTACCGACCTGAAAAAAATAAAACAAGATTATGGATATGATTTGCTGAACAAAAACACTGACTATCTTTCGAGGGTTTTTGAAAGCGGGCTGGCAGTATTAGATGCGGACGTATTGCGCCTGACCCGAAAAGGGAAATTACTGGCTGATAAAATTTCTTCTGACTTATTTGTTCTGAGCGCATGACTATTCAATTATCCTTTAACGGAAAAAAATATAACACCAACCTGTCTAATCCACTGGACATTTCATTGCCAATTCAGGAAGGAGACGATAATCCTAATTGCTACTGGGCTGATCCGGTTAAATTCGAAACTATTTCTTCAGGAAGCTTTATTGGAAGTATTCAAGCAGGTGGCAATGTCAATTATCAAAAACTAACCATGACGCCACATGGCAACGGAACACATACCGAATGTTATGGTCACATTTCTGCTGATAAAAAAGCTACCATCAACCGTTCGCTTACTTCTTTTCATTTTGTAGCCGAAGTAATTTCTATTTTACCGGAAAGGTTAGATAACGGGGATACCATCATTACGCTGAGTCAGTTGAAAGAGAAAGTAAAGCACCCGTATGCAGAGGCTATCGTTCTGCGAACACTCCCTAATGATGATTCAAAAAAGGTTAAACGGTATTCCAACACCAACCCGGCTTATCTGGAATCTGCGGCAGCAGAATATCTTGTTACGAATAAGGTAAAGCATTTGTTGATTGATCTCCTAAGTGTCGATCGTGAACTTGATGAAGGACGACTTTTGGCCCACAAAGCCTTTTGGAAATTCCCTGCGGATACAAGGAAACATTGCACCATAACAGAGCTAACATTTATTGATAATTCTATCACAGATGGTCTTTACCTCCTTAATCTTCAGATTGCAAGTTTGGAGATGGACGCAAGTCCCAGCAAACCGGTATTGTATAAGCTCGAAGAAGTTTTGTAATTTTTAGGATAATTTTTCAATGAGACCATCTGAAGAAAAGAAAGTATACATGTTATTGAAGTCGGTGATCTTCCATTATCACGGACTGGATGAAGCTGAGCGTATTGATTTAGAGAAAACAGCTGAGTTA
>Ga0187893_10006407_pt1 | contig 20164 bp, 14 predicted proteins | sample MA1701074metaG_FD_139574 | JGI IMG/M metagenome (GOLD analysis project Ga0187893, IMG submission 139574) | White microbial mat communities from a basaltic lava cave in the Kipuka Kanohina Cave System on the Island of Hawaii, USA - MA170107-4 metaG ...
CACGCCCGGGAGCAGATGAACTTCTCGACGTTCGGCGCGGAGGCGCCCGAGGACCGGGCCTTCTACCTGGACGAGTGCGCACGGAAGGTCCGCGAGGGCGAGATGCCGCTGCGCAGCTACGCCTGGGCGCATGCGGACGCCCGTCTCTCCAAGGATCAGCGGGAGAGGCTTGCCGGCTGGTTCGAGGAGGCGGCAGCTCGAGCGCGCTGAGCCGGCCCGTCCACTGCGGTCAACTGTGTCGCGTTGCGGTCTCCTGCCGGCCGGAGTCCGCTACCGCTGACCCCGGAGCAAGGCCGGAGCAGTGGCGGATGGCAGCTCCGAGGCGGCGGGCGGTGTTCCGGATCGCACACCTGGACGGCCCGCCTGTGCCAACTGCCCCAGTCGGGTCGCGGCTGCCGGGGGTTCGGACACGGAACAACGCGGCTTCCGGCGCGGCCCCCGGTTTGCGACGGGAACGTTGCGTGAGCACATTCGAGAAGACACCCCGCGCGGCGCGGCGCGCCGTGCGCGCCTCGACGCGCCTCCGCCTTGGACCGGCGATGGCCGCACTCGTGGCCATCCCGGCCGTCGGCTGTGCGCGCTCCTCAGGGGCCGGCGGGATCCCCATTCCTCGCGGACTGGTCGTCGGCGCGCACATCACGGACATCCGCATGTTCGAGTTCGAGAGGCAGTCCCGGGTCACCCTCGTCGATGGCAACGTGGTCGCGATCGAGTGGCCCTGGGCCCTCGTGGGCTCGCGAGCCGATACGGCCCGGGCGCGATTCTGGGTGAACTTCAACCACGTCTGCTCCTTCCGCTTGGAGGAATGACCGCATGTCCGCAACCGTCGCCACCCGGATTCTCACGCCCGCTCTCGTGCTAGCCGCGCTCGTCGGGGGGCTCGCGGTCGGAGCGCGCTGGCACGAGCGCGTGAGCACCTGGTTCGGGCACGACCACGCCACGGCTCCCGAAGCCCCCTCCGACGGGGCGCCCGCGCAGCTGTGGACCTGCGGGATGCACCCGCAGGTTCTCCAGGACAAGCCCGGCATGTGCCCCATCTGCCAGATGAAGCTCGTGCCCGTCGATACCGCGAGCAAGCAGGACCCGGCCGCCGGGCCCGCGGGCGCCGCGAAGGGCGAGCGGGAGATCGCCTACTGGTGGGACCCGATGATGAAGCCGCCCTACATCTCGGACCGCCCCGGCAAGAGCCCCATGCTGATGGACCTCATCCCCGTCTACGCGGACGAGGTGCAGCAAGGCGCGACGGTGGCGATCGACCCGGTCGTCGTCCAGAACATGGGCATCCGCGTCGCCGACGTGCGCGAGGGGCCGCTCCGGCTGCCGCTCCGTTCCGTGGGCATCCTGCGCGAGGCCGAGCCGAACCAGCGCGACGTCACGCTCAAGATCGCCGCCTGGATCGAGCGGCTCCACGCGGACACGGAAGGGATGCTCCTGCGCGTGGGCGACCCGCTCTTCGAGGTCTACAGCCCGGATCTCCTCGTCGCGCAGGAAGAGCTGGTCGCCGCCCGCGCGGCGCGCGACCGTCTGCCCGCGGACGCCGACGCTGCGGTCGCGCGTGGCGCCGACGACGTCGTCGCCGCGGCGCGCCGGAAGCTGCTCCTGTGGGACGTCGCCGAGAAGGACGTCGAGGCGATCGAGCAGGAGGGGAAGTCGCGCCGCACGATCCTCTTCCGCAGTCCCATCGACGGGTTCCTCGCGGAGAAGATGGTCGTGCAAGGCACGGCCGTCGAGCCCGGCATGAGGCTCCTTCGCATCGTCGACCAGTCGAAGCTCTGGCTCGACGCGCAGGTCTACGAGGAGCAGCTTCCCTACCTCGCGCTCGGGCAGAAGCTGGTCGCGACGGTGAAGGGCCTTCCCGGCCGCGCGTTCGAAGGCGAGGTCACGCGGATTCTCCCGCGCGCCGAACCCACGGCGCGGACCGTTCCCGTCCGGATCGACATCCCGAATCCCGAGTTCCTGCTCAAGCCCGGGATGTACGCGATCGTCTCGGCCGAGGTGACGCTCGCGGAGCGCGCCGTGCTCGTCCCGCGCGAGGCGGTGATCGACACCGGGACGCGCGCCATCGCCTTCCTCGCGAAGGACGCCGGGCGCTTCGAGCCGCGCGTCGTGAGGCTCGGCGTCGAGGTGCAGGACGGTGAGGTGCAGGTTCTTGCGGGCCTTGCGCCCGGGGACCGCGTCGTGACGAGCGGGCAGTTCCTGCTCGATGTCGAGAGCCGGCTCCGCGAGGCCATCCAGAAGATGCTCGACGAGCGGTTGGCCTCCGCCGCGTCGCGGGCGAAGGAAGGGCCGGCGGCCGCCCACGAAGCGGCGGGTCCCGCGGTCCAGCGGAGGGTCGATGCCGTCGTGGCGGCCTACCTCGCCGTCGCGCAGGCGCTTGCCGCGGATCAGGGCGACAAGGTCCCAGCGCTCGCGAAGACGCTCCGAGAGGCCGCTGAACCCCCCGCGGACGCGCCCGGCCACGCGCCGCACCTCCTCGGGACCGTGCGGGACGCGGCGGATCTCGGCTCGGAGCTTGAGGAGCAGCGAACCCGCTTCCGGACGCTCAGCGAGACGCTCGTGGCGCTCGTCGATGCATTCCCGCCGTCGGCCGGCGTCGCGCCGCGCCTCTACGTCGTCCACTGCCCGATGGTCCCCGCCGACTGGATCCAGGCGGGCGACCAGGTGAAGAACCCCTACTACGGGGAGAGCATGCTCGGATGCGGCGAGGTGGCACGCACGATCGAGGCCGTGGCCGACGATGGCCACCAGCACGGCGGGGCGAAGCGATGATCGCCCGGCTGATCGCCTTCTCCGTCCGCAACAAGTTCCTGATCGTGCTGCTCACGGTCATGGTGACGGCGCTCGGCGTCTGGGCGGCGAGGAACATCCGGCTCGACGCGATCCCGGACCTCTCCGACGTGCAGGTGATCATCGTCACCGAGTACCCGGGCCAGAACCCCCTCGTCATCGACGACCAGGTCACCTACCCGCTCGCGAGCGCGATGCTCTCCGTGCCGGGCTCCACCTACGTCCGCGGCTACAGCATGTTCGAGCTCTCGTTCGTGTACGTGCTCTTCGAGGACGGGACCGACATCTACTGGGCGCGCAGCCGCGTGCTTGAGTACCTGAACTTCGTCCGCGACCGCCTCCCCCCCGGCGTGGAGCCGAAGCTCGGCCCCGACGCGACGGGTCTCGGATGGGTGTACCAGTACGTGCTCTACCCGGGCTGGTACTGCCCCGACCATCCGAAGGGGCTGTGGCGCGACGGCGACCTGTGGTACGCCGAGCGTGAGGATGCGCCCGCGGAGCGCCGCGAGCACCTCGAGAAGGTGCGCGCGTTCGACAAGCCGGGCGAGTGCCCGCTCGACGGGAAGGAGCTGCTCCCCTCGAACCAGGACCTCGCGCAGCTCCGGAGCCTCCAAGACTGGTATCTCCGCTATCCGCTCACCGCCGTCGAGGGCGTCTCGGAGGTCGCGTCGATCGGCGGCTTCGTGCGCCAGTACCAGGTCGTCCTCGATCCGGAGCGCCTCCGCGCCTTCGCGCTGCCGCTGCGCGACGTGACGAAGGCGATCGAGCGCAGCAACAACGACATCGGCGGCTCCGTAATCGAGCTCTCCGAGCAGGAGTACATGGTGCGGAGCCGCGGTTACCTGCGGGGCCTCTTCGACCTGGAGGAGGTCGTCGTGGGGCTCGCGCCGGAGGGGACGCCCGTGCGCCTGAAGGACGTGGCCACCCTCCAGATCGCGGGCGAGGCGCGCCGCGGGGTGGGGGAGTGGAACGGGGAGGGCGAGGCGGTCGGGGGCGTGATCGTCTCCCGCTTCGGCGAGAACGCCTACAAGGTGATCCGCGACTCGAAGGCGCGGCTTGCCGAGCTGGAGGACGGGCTCCCCGCCGGCGTCGCGGTCAAGGCCTCCTACGATCGGTCCGCGATCATCGAGCGCGCGGTCGACACCCTGCGCGACGCGGTGATCGAGGAACTGCTCGTCGTGGCCGGGATCTGCCTCGTCTTCCTCGTCCACGTGCGGAGCTCGCTCGTCGCCGTGTTCGTCCTGCCCGTGGGCCTGCTCGTGTCGATCCTCGTCATGCAGATCCTCGGCATCAACGCGAACATCATGAGCCTCGGCGGCCTCGCGCTCGCCATCGGCGTGATGGTCGACTCGGGCGTCGTGATGATCGAGAACGCCCACAAGCACCTCGCCCGGGAGCGCGAGCGCGTCGCCCGCGGCGGCGAGCCTCGAAGCCACGCGACGGTCGTCCTCGAGGCGGCGCAGGAGGTGGGGCCGAGCCTCTTCTTCTCGCTCCTCGTGATCACCGTGTCGTTCCTCCCGATCTTCGTCCTCGGCGAGCAGTCCGGCCGCCTCTTCAAGCCGCTCGCGTACACGAAGACCTTCGCGATCGCGGCCGGCGCGATCCTCGGCGTCACGATCGTCCCGGTGCTCATGGTCCACCTCATCCGCGGCCGCATCCCCTCCGAGGAGCGCAACCCGGTGAACCGCCTGTCCGAGGCGGTCTACAACCCGCTCTTCCGCGCCGCGATGCGCCATCCGCTGCTGACGCTTGTCGCGGTGCTCGCGCTCGGCGCGTCGGCATGGATCCCCATCTCGCGGATCGGCACGGAATTCATGCCGCCGCTCGACGAGGGGGACCTCCTCTACATGCCCACGACCGACCCGAGCATCAGCGTGACGAAGAGCAAGGAACTGCTCCAGCAGACCGACAAGCTGATCCGGACCGTCCCCGAAGTGGTGAGCGTCCACGGCAAGGTCGGCAGGGCGGAGACCGCCACCGACCCCGCGCCCCTCTCGATGATCGAGACGGTCGTGCGCCTGGAGACCGACAAGGGGAAGTGGAGGAAGCGGAGAGTCGGGCGCTTCTTCGCGGGCTGGCCGGGCTGGCTCAAGTGGCCGTTGACGGCCACGTTCTGGCAGGAGGAGCGGCCGATCACGACCGAGGAACTGGTCCAGGGGTGGGCGGAGCCCGACGGGACCCGTCACGCCGGGATCAACGAGATCGTGACGATCCCGGGCCTCGCGAACGCCTGGCCCTTCCCAATCGAGAACCGGATCAACATGCTCTCGACGGGCATCAAGACCCCGGTCGGGATCAAGATCCTCGGCCCTGACCTCGACGTGCTCTCGCAGCTCGCGGAGCGCACGGCGAACGTCATCCGCACCGTGCCGGGCACGCTCAGCGCCTACTCGGAGCGGACGACGGGCGGCCTCTACCTCGACTTCGACGTGGATCGCCCAGAGGCGGCGCGCTACGGCCTCACGGTGGGGGACGTGCAGGACGTGATCCGCACGGCGATCGGCGGGATGAGCGTGACGACGACGGTCGAGGGGCTCGAGCGCTACCCGGTGAACGTCCGGTACGCGCGGGAGCTGAAGGACAACCTCCCGGCGCTCCGCCGGACGATGCTCGCGACTCCGACCGGCGCCCAGATCCCGCTGGAGCAGGTGGCGACGCTCACGATCCGGCCCGGCCCGCCGATGATCCGGAGCGAGAACGCGCAGCGCACCGCCTGGATCTTCGTCGACATCGCCGGCCGCGACCTCGGCGGCTACGTGAAGGAGGCGAAGCGGGTCGTCGAGGAGCAGGTCGAGCTCCCGCCCGGCTACTCGCGCGTCTGGTCCGGCCGCTTCGAGTACCTCGAGAAGGCCAACGAGCGGCTGCGCCTCGTGATCCCGATCACGTTCGCGCTGATCGTCCTCCTCCTCTACGTGAGCAACCGGAGCTGGTTCCGCGTGGCCGTGGTCCTGCTCGCTGTGCCCTTCAGCCTCATCGGGGCGTTCTGGTTCCTCGACGTGCTCGACTACAACATGAGTCTCGCCGTCTGGGTGGGCATCATCGCGCTCCTCGGCGTGGATGCCGAGACGGGGCAGGTCATGCTCCTCTACCTCGACACGACCTACGACCGTTTCGCGGCCGAGGGGAGGATGCGCGGCCCGAAGGACCTCTACGACGCGATCCACGAGGGCGCGGTGAAGAGGATCCGGCCGAAGACGATGACCGTAGCGACCGACATGATCGGCCTCCTGCCGCTCCTCTGGGCCACGGGGACCGGCGCGGACGTGACGCGGCGCCTCGTGGCGCCGCTGATCGGCGGCATCACGGTGAGCTTCGTCATGGAGCTGCTCGTGTACCCGGTGATCTTCTACCTCGCCAAGCGCTGGCAGCACCGCCGCGAGTGGCGCGGGCAGGCGGTGGTGGCGTCATGAGGCGGACCGCGATCCTCTTCGCCGCGCTCGGGCTGGCGGCCTGCGCAATCCGGCCGGTGGGCGAGTCCGCCGAGCGGGACCGCGCGGCGGAAGCGGGCACCGCCTTCGTCCAGCGCTTCGAGGAGCGGAAGCTGCCCGACCTCGCGCCGGACGCGGGCCTCGCCGCGGTGCAGGAGCGGGCGGGCCTCTCGAACGCGGAGCTCGAACGCGCCTACTGGGAGTGGCGCGCGGCGATCGAGCGCGTCCCGCAGGAGTCGACGACCCCGACCACGGCCGCGCTCTCCCTCGAGACCATGCTCTCGGGAGGGATGGGCTCGTTCCTCGACCGGTCGTCCTTCACACTCTCGAACGACCCGATGGCCAACATCCCGTGGCCGAAGAAGCTCGCCGTCGCCGGCCGGATCGCGCTCGACGAAGCGCGGGCAACGGGGCTCCGGTTCGAGAAGGCGCGGCTCGAGCTCCGCGAACGCGTCACGGCGGCCTGGTGGGAATGGGTCGTACTCGGCGAGCGCATCCGGCTGAAGGAGGCGGATCTCGCGTACCTCGACATCGCAGTCGCCGCCGTGGAGGCGCGCGTCCGGGCCGGGGCTGCCACGCAGGGAGAACTCCTGAAGCTGCGCGTCGAGGAGAGCCTCGCGCGGAACGATCTGGAGACGCTCCGGTCGGAAGTGCCGGGGCGCCGCGCTGAACTCAACGCGCTCCTGAGCCGCAGGCCGGACGCGCCGGTCGCCATGCCGGGGACGGTGGACGCCCCGCGCCCCGCCGACTTCGCCGATGAGGCGCTGCTTGCGCGGGCGGCCGACCGCAACCCGGAGCTGCTCGCGCTGTCTCGGGAGATGCAGGGCCGCACGCAGGCGATCGAGCTGGCGCGGCTCCAGTACCTGCCCGACTTCTCCCTCGGCGTCGGGCTCGATCCGGGCGAGTGGGCAACGCGCGTCATGGGCATGATCACGGTGCCGATCCTGCGGCGTCCTGCGATCGAGGGCGCCATCGAGCAGGCCCGCGCCGACGTCCGGGCGACCGAGGCGATGCGGCGGCAGGTCGGCAACGACCTCGCCGCCCAGCTCGTCCTGCAGCTCTACGCGCTGCGCAACGCTGACCGGCAGATCCGCCTCTTCGAGGAGGCGATCGTCCCGGAGTCGGACCAGGCGGTCCGCGCGCTCCAGGGCGTCTACGCAACGGGGAGGATCCCGCTGCAGGAGTTGCTGGACTCGCTGCGCGTGTGGATCGATGCGCGCGCGGCCCTCGCCGAGGTGCGCGCCGCGCGGGAGAAGAGCCTTGCGCGGATCGAGGCGCTGGCCGCGGTGGATACGTCGGCCTCAGCGGGGTTCCCGTGACCTCAGGCCACACGACGTGCGACAGACGCGAGGAGGAACAACCATGCGCGAGTTCGCAACCGCAGCCGTCGTCGCCTTCACCGCACTGGCCGGCTGCCGGAGCCTCCGGGGACATCCTCCGCACGACGCAAGTGTGGTCGGGTACAGCTGGATCGTGGACCACGACGCCAACGGCTACCTCTACAGGCGCGAGGGGGAGCTGTACCCGACGCGCGAGCAGGCAGACCATGCGCCGATGACGCATCTCCGAAGCAACCCGGGCGACGACCCTTGGGCGCGGGTCGTGGCCGTGCATGGGCGCGCCGACGGGGAGGCGACCAGACCGGAGCCGCAGTAGGACTTGGCTCGTCCGGCCTGGGACCTAGTCGAGGCCGTGCTTGCGCAGGCGGTAGAGGAATGCGTGCCGGCCGAGGCGGAGAAAACGCGCCGCGCGGCTGCGATTCCCCTCGCACGCGCGGAGCGCGATCTCAAGGAGCTTCCTCTCCACCTGCTCGATGTCCACGCCGGACGAAGGCACCGGGATCGCGTCCAGCGCATCGGGCGGCGCGGCGATGGCAGGGAGGGGCAGCGGGGAGGGCCCGAGGCCGAGGTCGTCCGCCGCGATCCGCTCCTCGTCCCCACGCACAATCAGCGCGCGCTCCAGGACGTTGCGCAGCTCGCGCACGTTGCCGGGCCACGGATGCGCCCGCAGCCGCGTCATCGCCTCCGCATCGACGCGCACGTGCGGCGCCTCGAGCTCCACGAGGAGCCGGTCGACGAGCAGCGGCAGATCGTCGGGACGCTCCCGCAGCGGCGGCAACCGGATCTCGACGACGCGCAGGCGGAAGTAGAGATCCTCGCGGAAGCGGCCGTCGGCGACCATCTCCTCGAGCGGGCCGTTGGTCGCGGCGACGAGCCGGACGTCGAACGTGAGATCCTCCGTCCCGCCGAGCCGCCGGAGCGTCCCCCCCTCGAGCACCCTCAGGAGCTTGCCCTGGAGGGCGGGGCCGAGAAGCCCGATCTCGTCGAGGAAGAGCGTGCCCTTGTGCGCTTCCTCGTAGCACCCGACGCGCCGTGCGTCGGCGCCGGTGAAGGCCCCCTTCTCGTGCCCGAAGAAGGCGCTCTCGAGCAGCGTCTCCGGGATCGCCGCGCAGTTCAGGATCACGAACGGCCCGTCGGCCCGCCGGGAGTTGTGGTGGATCGCCTTCGCGAACAGGTCCTTCCCGGTCCCTGTTTCCCCGCGCAAGAGCGCGGTCGCGTCCTTGGGCGCGGCGCGGCGCACGAGTTCGAAGGCGCGCGCCATGCCGGGCGAGGCGCCGACGATGCGCTCGAAGGAGTAGCGCCGGTGGAGCGCTTCCCGCTGGCGGGCGACGGCGAAGTACAGGGCGCGGAAGTTCGCCGCGCGCGCGACCGCCCCGAGCAGCGCTTCCCGGGCCACCGGCTTCCGGAGGAAGTCGAATGCGCCCTCCTTGAGCGCCCGCACCGCGCTGTCGACATCGCCGTGGGCCGTGAGGACGATGACGACCGCCTCGGCGTCTCGGCGCTTGATCTCGTCGAGAAGGGCCAGTCCGCCCATCCCCGGCATCCGGAGGTCGGTGACGACGACGCCGTACTTGTCCCCTGCGAGCCGCTCCAGCCCGTCCTCCGCGGATGCCACCGCGTCGACCCGGTGGCCCGCCTCCGCGAGCTGCAGCTCGAGCACTCGCCGCAGGTTCTTGTCGTCATCGACGAGGAGGACGCGGGCGGGCACGGTCACGGCTTCGGCTCCTGCGGGAACGACACCACGACGCGGGCGCCGCCCTCGGGGCGGTTCTCGAGGCGCAACCTGCCGCCGTGGCTCTCGACGATCCCGCGCGCGATCGGCAGGCCGAGGCCCGTGCCATGCGAGCGCGTCGTGAAGAAGGGCCGCGGCTCCTGTCCCTCCAGTTCCCGCGGGAAGCCCGGCCCGTCGTCGTCCACGACGAGGTCCGTGCCGGCCTCGGTCCGCGACGCGCGCATCCACACCGTGCCGCCGTGCCCGACCGCCTGGAGGCTGTTCAGGACGAAGTTGACGAGCAGCTGGCGGACGAGATCCTTCGCCAGCGGGAGGACGATGCCGGGCGGCGTGATCTCCGCCGAGATTCGCGCGCCGAGCTTCCGCGCCTCCGCGTCGAGGAGCGCCCGCACCCCCTCCACGATGTCGCGCAATTCGGCGCGGCCGTCATCGCGCGCCGGGCGGGCGCTCTCGAGGTACGTCCCTACGACGCTATCCAGCCGCTGCACCTCCTGGTCCAGGATGTCGATGAGCTCCCTCCGGGCGTGGCCCGCCGGGAACTCGGCGCGCAGGAGATCCGCGATGCCCTTGAGCGACGCGAGCGGATTGCGGACCTCGTGGGCGAGGTTGGCCGAGAGGAGCCCGAGCGTGGCGAGCCGGTCGGCCTGCCGGAGCTGCGCCTGCGCCTCCACGAGGCCACGTGCCGCCTCGCGGGCGGCCTGCGCGCTCGCCTCGGCCGCCTCGCGCGTCGCCCTCTCCCGGTCGGAGTAGTAGCCCGTGAGGTAGCCCACCGCGATCCAGAGCACGATCTCGAACGACCGGTTGAGGTTCTTCTCCAGCGGGTCGCCACCGAGGTGGGTGAAGAGGTGGGGGAAGAACGCCAGCGCGACGAGGACGGCGATGCCCGTCCCCGCCCTTCTCCCGCAGCGGGCCCCCACGAGGACGATGGGTACGTAGTAGAGGCGGGTCAGCACGTCGTGGATGCGCATCGCGTCGGGCGGCGTCGCGTAGTGGGCCAGCGTGATGAGGGCGACGAGGATGATGCCGGCCCACAGCGAACGGACCGCCACGTCGGACGTTCGCGAAGCGGCGGCGTCGGCCATGCGGTGATGATAGCCCCAGCGCCCGGCTGGCGGCGCCTTCGTCTTCCGCCGCGATCGGGGGGTACTTCGGGGGCAGGGACCGCACGATCGTCATGTTCCGGACGCGGAGGGCCCCGCCTCACGCTCCGTGACGGTGGCGGCGGTGCAGGTCGGGCCAGTGCGGGTGGGCGGTGCACGATGCGCTCGTGCTCGTGCAGGCGAAAGTCACCGTCGTGCTCGGGCTGCCTTGGCTGCAGGGCACCGCGCGGATGTGGTCGGGGCATCAGAGGTGCCTCGCTGTCGCGCCCCGGGTCGCGCATCAGGTTCGAATGCGCCGGGTTGCCGGGAGCCCGCGCGTGCATAATCGCGCCCCGTGCGTGGGGCAATCCAAGTGGCCGGTTGTGCGTGGTTTACGGCCCTCCTGTGGGCGACGGCCACGCTGGTCGTCGTCCCCCATCACCTCGCGGACGAACCGCACCAGTGCCCGGGCGGTTTCATTTTTCCCCATGGCGACGAACGTCCTGACGGCCATCACCACGAGGACGAAGGCGAGCCTGATCAGGATGATCCCCACCACGCCTGCCAGCACCAGACCCCGCGAGCGCGAGATGCCGCTGCGCAGCTACACCTGGGCGCATGCGGACGCCCGTCTCTCGAAGGATCAGCGGGAGAGGCTTGCCGGCTGGTTCGAGGAGGCGGCCTCCCGGTGAGCGTCGTCGGAACCTCAGGTTCGCCCGGGCGGACCCGTCAGGGCACGCCTTCTGTCCAGACAGGCCCGCACGCTCCGCAGCAGCACGTCGACGGTGAAGGGCTTGCTCAGCACGTCCTCATCCGTCTCCGCGGCGAGCGACCCCGCGTCGGTGCTGTAGCCGGACATGTAGATCGCGCGGATCGAGCCGCGGCGAGACCTGAGGGCCTCAACGAGCCGTACCCCGCCGAGGCCGGGCATCACGATGTCCGTCACGACGGCGTCGATGGCGTCTGCGTGACCCTGCGCGACGCGCAACGCCTCCTCTCCGTCGCCCGCGTCGAGAACACGATAGCCGGCCTTGCGGAGGGCGTCCCCTGCCAGCTTGCGCAGTGCGGTCTCGTCCTCTACGAGGAGCACTGTCTCGGTGCCCGCCACCAGTGCCGCGCTACCCGACGAAGTCGAGTCCGTGGCGGGAGCGTTGCCAGCGGTCGGGACCAGAATCCGGAACGTCGTGCCCCGTCCCACTTCGCTGTTCACCCTGATGTGGCCCCCGCACTGCGCCACGATCCCGTACACGGTCGAAAGTCCGAGGCCCGTGCCCCTGCCCGGCTCCTTCGTCGTGAAGAAGGGCTCGAAGATCCGGCGCTGGGTCGCCTCGTCCATGCCGCATCCCGTGTCGGTGACCGCGAGCAGGACGTGGTGGCCCCGGAGCGCCCCCCGGTTCGCGGCCACGTAGGCGTCGTCGAGTTCGACGCAGGCGGTCTCCAGGAGGATCCGGCCTCCGTGAGGCATGGCGTCGCGCGCATTGACGACCAGGTTCATCACGACCTGCCCGAGGAGGCCGGGATCGGCGCGCACCGTTCCGACCTCCGGTCGGAGGACGAGGGACAGTTCGATGTCCTCGCGGATGAGTCTCCGGAGCATGTTCTCCATCTCCGCGAGGACGGCGTTCGGATGCACGGTCCGCGGTCGGACGACTTGGCGCCTACTGAACGTGAGCAGCTGCCCGGTGAGCGCGGCCGCGCGCGTTGCCGCCTTCTGGATCTCGTCCACGTCCTCCCGGGCCGGACTCGCGGGGGCGATCTCCATCTGGAGCATCTGCGCGTAGCCGAGGATGACCGTGAGCAGGTTGTTGAAGTCGTGCGCCACGCCGCCCGCCAACTGGCCGATGGCCTCGAGCTTCTGCGACTCGCGCAGCTGCTGCTCCGTCCGGCGCTGCGTCGTGATCTCGCGCACGACGGCGAGCACCTGACCCTCGAGGAAGGGAAGCAACCGGACCTCGTAGAATCGCTCGCCGTCACGGTCGCGGGCCGCGCACTCGATGCGAAGCAACGAGCGCGACGCGGCCGTCTCCCTTGCCGCCTTGGCGACGGACTCGGATACCTCGGGCGGCAGCACCGACGTGCCCCGGTGGGCTCCCGCGCTCTGCCCCTGTCCCCCGGGGCCCCCGACGCCCTTGACGTCCAGCACCTTGCCGGACGCGTCGAGGCGCACGATGAGGTCGGGGAACGCGCGCAGGAGCGTGCGCATCTCGGTGTTCGACTGCATGAGCTCGGTGGAACTGATCTCAAGCGACCGCTCGAGCATCCTCCGGTCGTCGTCGAACTCCTCATAAGCGGCATCCACGGTGCTGAGGAACGGCCGCAACGCATCGGGCATGGCGTCCTCACGGTCGCTGCCGAAGTGCCGCTTGAGCTGGCGGCTCAGCAAACTGTGCATGGTCGGCGCTAACCCTCCGTCAGCGTCGTGACGGTCATGGTCTGGTTGTGCAGCTCGCAGCGCGCGCTCGGGGTGAAAGGGGAGATCTCGCCGTAGGAGTAGAAACCCGCGAGCACCGTCCGTTCGCCGAGGACCTCGCGGACTCCCTCGACCTCCTCCTCGACGCGCTGCTTGAGGATCAGTTTGCGTCCCACGCAGCTGATGAGGAGGGCGAAGTCGGGGCTCCGGTCGCCCATGGGGAGCATGCTGTTCCGCGCCGCGCCCACCGCGCCGTCCACGAGTCTGTCGAAGTTCGCCTTCATGAGGCGGGCATACGAGCCCTCGGGGACGTCGCCTGCGAAGGTGAGGCTGCTCTCGGCCTCGTCGACCGAGAGGATCGTGCGGACGACGCCCGGGTCCTCGGGAGAGGACCGGACGCAGAGGGGGAAGAGGAGGCCGGAAGCGGGAAGGTCCTTGGCGTGGTCGCCCAGGTATGCCTTGTAGAGGTCGAGTGCCGACCTGCCGTCGAGTTCGCAGAGGACGTTCCCGCGCGAGCGCGTGACGACCCGCTCGGGTCCGAAGGGGTCCCACCCGCCGAGGGACCCATAGCCCACCTCGAGGCGGTCCCCATAGAGGCCGATTGCCGCGACGAGCCCGGCCTCCGCAGGGCCGTCGCACAGCACGACGGTCTTCAGGAAGTCCGTGCCGTCGCCGGAGAGCCCTCCCGTCACGGTGACGTTCGTCGGCAGCCCGCTTGCGAGCCCCCGGACGAGATCACTCCCGTTGACGCGGATGCCATCGGAGAGGACGAGGACATGGATCAATCCCGACTTGTCGAGTGCCTTCGCGAGCGTCTCGCCCGCACCGGCACTCTCCGCCGAGTCCCTCACAAGGACCGTCGCCGTCCGCGCACCGGAGCGCTCGAACCGGAGTGCCGTGCGAACGATGGCTCCGTCGCTCACCCGCGTGCCGCGGATCTCGCCGGCGGTCGAGCACCCGACCACATGCGCTCCGGGGTACGCCTTGCGCGTCTCCTCGATGCGCTCGGTGACGCCCAGCTCGTGGCGGCCCCCGAACATGAGGACCAGGGTGGCTCGGCCGCCGAGCGGCTCCCCGAGCGTCCGTGCCCAGCCGCCCGCGGTCCAGTGTGACTGCTCGATGCGCATCGCCCGCTCTCCGGTGTCGGAGTTCCTTCGATTCCCAACGCTTGTATCGGCACCGAGGAGCCCGATCTCAAGGGTCGTTCCCTGGGAGAGTGGCGCTCGTCTTGGTCCGCCCTGCTCGACGGGGCACGCTCGACCGGTCGCGACCGTCCGGAGCCGGGTGCGCCGGCACGTTGTGCGGCGCCTATCGTGGCGCCGGCCTGTCCAGGCACTCCCGTACTCTCCGGAGGAGCTGGTCGACGGTGAAGGGCTTAACGAGCAGCCCCTCGCCTTCGTCGATCTCGCAGCTGCGGAGGCTCGGCTCCTCGCTGTAGCCCGACATATAGAGGGCGCGCACGGGGGGGCCTCGTGCCCCGAGCCTCCTGACCAGGTCGATGCCGCTCATTCCGGGCATGACCACGTCCGTCACCACGAGCTGGATGGGCCCCTGGTGTGTTTCGACGACGAGGATCGCGCCTTCGCCGTCTCCCGCCTCAAGAACGCGGTAGCCCGCCCTCCGGAGCGCGCCCCCGGCAAGCCGGCGAAGGGCAGGTTCGTCCTCGACGAGGAGCAGGGTCTCGCACCCGCGGGCGAGGGTCACGGGGTCCGAGCGCGCGATCCCTTCCCGCGGAGCGTCTCCGACGCGAGGGAGGTAGATCCTGAAGGTCGTTCCCTTCCCGACTTGGCTGCTGACGGCGATGTGACCCGCCCCCTGCTTCACGATGCCATAGACGGTCGAGAGTCCGAGCCCCGTGCCCTTGCCTCGCGGTTTGGTCGTGAAGAACGGCTCGAACATCCGGCTCTGCGTTGCCTCGTCCATCCCGCACCCGGTGTCGTTCACCGACAGGACGACGTAGGGGCCAGGCCTGACGTCGGGGTGCGCGTCCGCGTACTCCTGGTCGAGGCGCGTCCCGGCCGTCTCGATGGTCAGCTTGCCGCCGCCCACCATGGCATCGCGCGCGTTCACGACGAGATTCATGACCACCTGCTCGACGAGCCCCGGGTCCGCGCGGACGGAGCCGGCGTCCTCGCGCAGCACGAGCGCGAGGTCGATGTCCTCCCGAATGAGGCGGCGGAGCATCTGCTCCATCTCGGCCAGGATCTCGTTGAGACGGACGGTGCGCGGTCGCGAGACCTGCCGGCGGCTGAAGGCCAGGAGCTGGCCGGTGAGCGTCGCGGCGCGCGTCGCGGCTTTCTGGATCTGCTCGATGTCTTCGCGCGCCGGGTTCGACGGGTTCATGCCCAGGAGGAGGATCTGACTGTAGCCGATGATGACCGTCAGGAGGTTGTTGAAGTCGTGCGCGACGCCGCCGGCGAGCTGCCCCACGGCTTCCAGCTTCTGAGCTTGGCGGAGTTGCTCCTCGAGGCTCTTCCTCGCCCCGATGTCGCGGGCGATGACCTGCACCGCCATCCGGCCATCGAGGTCGAACGGCACTGCCGCCACCTCCACCAGCACCGGGCTCCCGTCGCGGCGAACGAACTTCTCCTCCGCGAAGGGCAGCATGCGGCGGTCGGTCGCCAGCTCCCGCAGGCGGACGCGCACGAGATCGTGGCAGTCGGGATGGACGATGTCGGTGACCCTGAGGCCGAGGATCTCCTCGGGACCGGAGGCGCCAAGGAGCCGCCAGCCGGCAGGGTTGATGTAGACGACCTTCCCCTCCAACTGGACGAAGAGGGCGTCCGGGGCGAGCTCCGCGAGCCGCCGGTAGCGTTCCTCACTCTCGCGGAGGGCCTTCTCCGCCTGCCGGCGCCCCGCGCGCTCGGCCGCCTCCTTCAGCGCGCGCCGCAACGCCGGCCCCAGCCGGTGGAGTCCCTCCTTGAGGACGTAGTCCGTCGCGCCGCTCTTCACCAGCTCGATCGCGCGCTCCTCGCCGAGCGTGCCGGTGACGAAGATGAAGGGGGTCTCGGGGGACCGTTCCGCGGCGATCACGAGCGCTTCGCGGCCGTCGAAGCCAGGCAGGCCGTAGTCGGACAGGATGGCATCGGGCCTGTACCCCACGACCGCCCCCGCGAAGTCGTCGCGGGTCGCTACGCGCACGTGCTCGAACGCGAATCCCTGCCGCGCGAGCTCACGGAGCAGGAGCTCGACGTCCGTGGGCTCGTCTTCGAGGATGAGGAGGCGCAGCGGGGTTCCCACGGGTGCCTCACGCCGGAGGTCGGTTCAGCAGCAGCCAGTAGAGCCCGAGCTCGGAGACCGCCGCGATGAAGCGGTCGAACGCCACCGGCTTCTGGACGTAGCTGTTCACCCCCAGCTGGTAGCTCGCGACGATGTCCTTGTCCTCCTTGGACGACGTCAAGACAACGACCGGGATCGTCCTCGTCCTCGGGTCCCCCTTCACGCGCCGCAGGACCTCGAGCCCGTCGATCTTGGGCAGCTTCAGGTCGAGGAGGATGAGCTTCGGGGCGTCGGCCGCGTCGAGGAACGCGAGCGCCTCCGCACCGTCCTTCACCCAGTGGAGGCGGTTCGCCAGGTTCCTGCCCCTGAGCGCGCGCATCGTGAGCTCGGCGTCATCCGGGTTGTCCTCGACGAGCAGGATTTCGACCGCGTGCTGCGCCATGTCCCCTAGCCTCCGTTCGGGAGCGTGAAGTGGAAGGTCGCGCCCCCGTTCACCTTCCCTTCGGCCCAGACACGACCGCCGTGCCTGTGGACGATCCTCTGGACGATCGCGAGACCTACGCCGGTGCCCGGGAACTGGTCCACGGTGTGGAGCCGCTGGAAGACCCCGAAGAGCTTGGCCGCGTACTGCATATCGAACCCCGCCCCGTTGTCGCGCACGGAGTAGTGGTTGAGATCGCCCTCCGCCTCGCAGGCGATCGCGATGTCGGGTCTCTCGACGGTTCCCGTGAACTTGACCGCGTTGGAGACGAGGTTCGCGAGAACCTGCCGGACCATCGCCCAGTCGCCTCTTGCGTGGCGCAACGGCTCGACGCGCACGCTGATCTCCCGACCGGGGGGCCTCTGTTCCTCGACGACCGCTCGCGCAAGCGAGTTCATGTCGATCGCGTCCGACTCCATGGGCTTCCTGCCCACCCGTGAGAAGGCGAGCAGGTCGTCGATCAGCTGGCCCATCCGCTGCGTGTTCGCGCGGACGACGCCCAGCAGACGGCGCCCCTCGGCATCGAGGGTCGTGCCGTAGTCCTCCTCGACGATGCGCGAGAAGCCGTCGATCGCCCGGAGGGGCGCGCGCAGGTCATGCGCGACCGTGTAGCTGAAGGACTCGAGTTCCCGGTTGGCCTCCTGCAGCTCTGCGTTCAGGCGGCGGTTCCTCTCGTGGGCGAGCCGCGCGCCCACGAGGTTCGCGATGCGGGCGCGGAGCTCGACGACCGAGAAAGGCTTCGAGAGGTAGTCGCTCGCTCCGACGCCGAGCAGCCGGACGCGAAGCGCGTCGTCGGCCTTGGCCGTCAAGACGACGACCGGGGTCGAGTCGAAGGCGCGGTCGTCGCGGATCGCCCGGACCAGTTCGTCGCCGCCGGCCTCAGGCATCATCACGTCGGTGAGGATCAGGTCCGGGGCGAGCGCGCGCGCCTTGGCGAGGCCCTCCCGGCCGTTCGCGGCCGCCTCTGTCCTGTAGTCGGGAGCGAGGCTGTCGCGCAGGAACCGGCTCATCTCGGCGTTGTCCTCTACCACGAGGACGAGAGGGTGATCGGACACGCCGCCGGCATCCGGTGCCGCAGCGGCGGCGCGGAACGTCGTCAGCACGGCACGCGCCGCGTCGGCGAGACCCTTCCCGCTCCGAGGCACCGCCGCCACTGCGGTCCCTTCGGGCGCGCGGACGGGGATCTCAGCCGTGAACAGCGCGCCTCCCTCGGGCGCCTTCCCAGCGGTCAGGGTTCCCCCGTGCAAGTGCACGAGATCGCGAGCGATCGAGAGGCCGAGCCCCGTGCCGCCGAATCTCCGGGTGGTGTCGCCCTCGATCTGCCGGAACCGTTCGAACACCGCCTCGCGGTGCTCGGCGGCGATGCCCGGCCCGCTGTCGGCGACCTCGATCACGGCCCGCGCCGCACTTGCGCGCACGGTGCACCGGATCCGGCCGCCCGCAGGCGTGAACTTGAACGCGTTCGAGAGGAGGTTCAGAAGCACCTGCTCGATCCTGTCGGGATCCACCTGGGCTTGCGGCCTGCCGTCGACGCGGATGGCGTACTCGATCGATCTCTCTTGCGCGAGCGCCTCGAAGTGACCCCCGACGAGTCCCAGCAGTTCCGCCAGGTCCGTGTCCCGGCAGGCGAGTGTCATCCGGCCGGCCTCGAGCTTCGCCGCGTCGAGCAGGTCGTTGACGTGCTTCAGCAGCAGCCGCGCATTGCGCTCGACCGACTCCAGGTCGCCTCGGTGGCGAGGATCGAGGTCGGAGGCGGCGAGGAGCTTCTCGGTCGGGCCGAGGATCAGCGAGAGGGGTGTCCGCAGCTCGTGGCTGACGTTGGCGAAGAACTGGCTCTTGAGCCGGTCCAGCTCCCTCGTCTGCTCGTAGAGCCTCGCCAGCTCGACGTTGTCCTCCTTGATCCGCCGGCTCATCTCCGCGACCTGCCGGCTCTGTCGGAGGATCTCCGCCTCCTTGGCGTCGGCGGCGTCGGCGCGCCCCGGCGAGGCCCTCTGCTTGAGCCGCACGAACTCCGTCACGTCCTCGACGCGGTGGATGATGTAGGCGAGTCCTCCCGATGCGTCGAGCACGGGCGAGTTGACCGGGCTCCAGAACTTCTCCTCGAAGCCCCCGCCCTCCGCCTCGGGGCGGCGGACGTCGTACTTCTGGAGCGGCATCGCGTCCGACTTCAGGCTGTGGCGCACCCGCTCGAGCGACGCGCGCAGGTTGCGCGTCCCGGTCGTGGCGCCGTCGTCCGGGTTGTCGGGGAAGACGTCGAAGATCCCGCGTCCGAGGATCTCCTCGCGCCTCGTCATTGTGGCAAGGAGGTAGGCGTCGCTCACTGCGACGATGGTCAGGTCGGGCGCGAGAACCAGATAGAGTCCGGGCGCGGCCTCGAACAACGCGCGGAAATCGGGTTCTGTCCGCTGACTCGTGACTCGACCGGACTGCATCGTCAATCCCCCGTGCTCGGCGGCCCCCCGGTTAGTCCCCCCGGGAGGGCATATCGGCTCTCGCGGGTCGCGGAGTGGAGGCCGGCGGCTGGACAGATCCGCCCGCGCTTCTTCCGGTAGGGGGCACGAAACAAACAGGCGGGCGCCCCGCTTCCCCTTCTCAGCCATTCCCCACGGGGCGTCCGCGCTTCCACTTTGTTTCGTGGTTTCGTGCCTCCACGTGTGAGCGTGAAACGGCCCTGGCGATCGGTAGCATCGGGGGATCCGAGGTGTACCCGACCACACGGGCGAGGGGGGGAGATCGAGGAGCGGCGGGCGTCGGCGTCTCCCCCTTTTTGCGTCCCCCCCATGGGGGGGTCGAAAACGCGCAAAATCCCGGGGGAGAATCCCCAGATGAGGGGGAGGTTAGGCGCGCCTCACTGGCCTCGGGGGCGGCCGGCTGTTGGGGCTCGGCGCGCGTGCGCAAGCAAGGTGCGGAACCCCCCGGCGGGCGGCCCGTGGGCGCGCATGGTGGCGCACGTTGCCAGGGGGCCGGGCCCCTCGCTCCGGGTCCCGCTTGCTGGTTTCCGCCTCGAACTGTGTTGACCCGTGTCGAGGGGCGGCGCTTGATGTTCCCGATCCACGAACGAAAGGAGCGAAACGACCGCTTCCTCGGGATGGCCCGCGACCACGTCGCCCACGTCGGGCGGATCGCGGCGCGCCTGCTCGCGGAGCGGAAGATCGGGCAGGGGCTCCACGACGCGCTCGTGCACGCGGCGGGGGAGATCCTCCACAAGCGCGGCGAGGGCCACGACGACCACGGCGGGCACGGTGCCCACGAGGACGGCGACGATCACGACGACGACCGCGGCCATCACGGCCACGGCGATCGTGGCCAAGCCGCCTCGCAAGAGCCAGGACATGGAGCAGCGCCGGTTTGGCGCTGCTCCTCTCTTCCTGCGCCGCGCTGCCCCCGATGCCCCCTCCGCCTCCGACGCACCCGGCGTCGGCCGAGGCCGAGGAGCCGTCGCGCGCAGCGGCTTGTCTCGTCGCCCCCGTCGTCCGAAATGGGGCGCGCGATGGCTCTGCCGGTGAGGCGCAACACGGCCCCAGCGCCTGATGCCCGCGCCGGCGGGCGCTCACCGCGAACCCCGGGCGCGACGGCTCCGTCACCGCCGCTTCGAGGAGATCGAGGAAGCTCGTCATCGTGCGTGTGAGGTGCTTGCGCCTCAGGTGCACGGAGTGGAGACGCCTCCGGACCGGAAAGCCCGGGAACC
>Ga0187893_10006408_pt1 | contig 20149 bp, 22 predicted proteins | sample MA1701074metaG_FD_139574 | JGI IMG/M metagenome (GOLD analysis project Ga0187893, IMG submission 139574) | White microbial mat communities from a basaltic lava cave in the Kipuka Kanohina Cave System on the Island of Hawaii, USA - MA170107-4 metaG ...
AACGGCAAGCTCTACAAGCGCAAGCTGCGCGATCCGTACTGGGCGGGCCGCACGCGCAACATCTGAGTGGAGCGACATGGAAGCACCCGCGACGCCGAGACCCTCGGGCACCGCCGTGCTGATTCGCGACGGAAGCAGAGGGCTCGAGGTGTTATTGCTGCATCGCGCCGACCAGGCGGCGCACGGCGACTGGGTGTTCCCGGGCGGGAAGGTCGAGGCCGCTGACGTCGTCGCCGGCGATCCGGGCTCCGTCGATTCGGCGCTCCGCGCGGCGATCCGCGAGACGCACGAGGAGGCGGGTGTCGATATCTCCGGCGCCGCGCTGCCGCCGATCGCGCGCTGGATCACGCCCGAGATTCGGCCCAAGCGCTTCGACACCTGGTTCTTCCTCGGCGCGCTCGAGGCGGACCGCGCGGTGGTCGTCTGCAACTCCGAGATGACCGAGCACCGCTGGCTCGCGCCCGGCGCCGCGCTCGATCTGCATCACGCGAAGGAGTTCGCGCTCGCGCCGCCGCAGTTCGTGACGCTCTCCTGGCTCTCGGAGTTCGCGTCCGCGGAGCGCGCGCTGCGCGAGCTGCCGCGCCGCGCGCTCGTCACGTTCCGCCCGCGGCCCGTGAGGCTCGAGGGCGGCCTCTGCTTCCTGTACGACGGCGACGCCGGCTACGAAGCGCGCGACCTCGCGCTGCCGGGCGCGCGCCATCGGCTCTCGATGCTCGCGAGCGGAACGATCTACGAGCGGAGCTGAAAAAGCGATGTCGGCGAGCGCGAATGAGCCGGAGATCGACGCGACGCGCTGTCCGCTGTGCGGCGAAGCGAATCAGTGCGGCATGGCGGCCGGCGAAGAGCGCTGTTGGTGCTTCGAGGCGACGCTCGCACCCGACGCGCTCGCGCGAATTCCCGAGCGCGCGCGCGGCGCGGCGTGCATCTGTGCGAAGTGCGGGAAGGCGGGCGGGGCGGCTGCGGCGGAGGAGTGAACGCAGCGCCGCTCGTTCCTCACACGCCTCTGAACACGGGCTTGCGCTTCTCGAGAAACGCGCGCGGGCCCTCGGCGGCGTCCTCGGACGACATCACCTGCAGCCCGTGACGCTGCTCGATCTCGAACGCGCTCGCCTCGGGCATCGCCTCGGTCTCGCGCAACGTCGCGAGGATGCCACGCACCGCGAGCGGCCCGTTCGCCGCGATGCGGCGCGCGACCTCCTTCGCCTTCGCGAGCGCCTGGCCGTCCGGCACGATGTGGTTCACGAGCCCGAGCTCGTAGGCGCGGCGCGCCGGTAGGTCGTCGCCCGCCAATAACATCTCGGCCGCGATCGCGTACGGGATCTGCCGGCGCAGCCGCACCGCGGAGCCGGCCATTGGGAACAGGCCGCGCTGCACTTCGGTGACGCCGAACTTCGCGTTCTCGCCTGCGACGCGGATGTCGGTGCCTTGCAGGATCTCGGTGCCGCCCGCACGCGCGAAACCCTCCGCGGCGAGGATCACCGGTTTGCCCGGGCGGTACGTCTTCAGCCACGCGCCGTAGATCACGTGCGGCTCTTTCTTCACGCGCTCCATGTACGGGTTGTCGCTCACGCCCGCGCGCATCTTCCCGATCTCCGCGAGATCCATGCCGGCGCAGAACGTGTCGCCGCGGCCAGTGAGGATCGCGACGCGCAGCTCGGGATCCTCGTCCAGCTGCACCCACGCGTCGTAGAGGCGGCACATCACCTCGCAGTTGACGGCGTTCTTCTTCTCGGGGCGATTCAGCGTGACGACGAGGACGTGCTCCTCGCGCTCGACCACGACGACCGGCTGCGACATTTCGGCTCCTGGCTGGCGAAGCGGCGGAGGAAAATCCGCCTGGCGCCGCTCGTCAAGAGGCAGAGTTGTTAGGTGCCGGCCGCGCAGGGCGCGCCTGCCGGTCGACAGATGTCGCCCGGCAGCGGTTCCGGCTCCGCGCCGAGCCGGCCGGCGTGCCGAATGCCCAGCCGTTCGGAGCGGCCCGGGCCGTTCAGAGGAGGAACAACGAGGAAATCAGCGCAGTTCCGTCGGAGAGTTGCCGGCTCGCGCACCTCGCCGGTCGGCCGCGTCGTCCGGGCACTTCTCACCCATTTGGGTGAATTCCGGGCGGAACTGTGATCAGCCCCACAGCAAATGCGAGCCCCGAAGAGGCGCTTTCCCGGCCACTCACGGGTCGGAAGCGAGCGCCCTCGTGGTAGATTGCGCCCGCTTCCTGCAGATCTGCGTTGCGGCTCCTCCGGCTCGACGCGGATTTGCCACAGGGAAATGTTGCCCGTACCCAGCGGAGATTGGAGCAAGCAGATGAAGCGCCTCGTTCTCGCAGTGATTGCCGCCAGCGCGCTGCTGTCGGCACCCGCGCTCGCGGTCAGCGTGACTGGCGTCGGCGACGTGTGGAGCGTCGAGTACGACGGCCGCCTCGACGTCGGCGGAGTCTCGACCGTCATGGACGGCCTCGCCGCCGGCGTTCAGTACCGCGTGTTCGACGAGTACTACAACGCAGCGATCAACCGCACGTTCGTGGGCATCGACATCACGATCATCAACCGCACCGACGCCGCGATCTGGGAGCAGGCGTCGGTCACGGGGATCGGGTTCAACACCGACCCCGACGTGAAGCGCTGGGGCAGCAGCGTGACCGGCGACTACGACTACCTCGTGCTCGGTGCACCGCTGCCGACCAGTGACGGTTTCCGAGTCGAGCTCTGCGTGGCGCGCTGGAGCGGCTCTTGCAGCGGCCCGCAAGGGAGTGGGACCGAGATCGGCGAGACCGGCCACGCGAGAGTCTACCTCGCGTTTGCGGGGAATCTGACGAACTCGGCGATCGAGTTCTCGAACTTCGGCATCCGCTACTCGTGGGTGCGGGATGATCAGCGAGGGATCATCTACGGCCAGGGCCTCGGCGTGCCGCGCACGCCGCCGGTTCCGGAGCCGGCCTCTGCGGCGGTGTTCGCGGTGGGCGCACTGATGGTCGGCGCTGCGCTGCGCCGCCGCGTGCGAACGAGCTAGCCGCTTCTCTGATCGCAACGGCGCCGGGCTCGCGGTCGAGCCCGGCGCTTTGCATTTCGGGCGCCTTCTCGGTCGGCTCGCTACGCCGCTGAGCGAGCAAAAGCCGCGCTCGCCTGTTGCGGTGCGGCGTGGCTATCACACAGTGCGTTTCCCTCGCCGGAGGCGTCATGTACATCGATTTCACCCCCGAGCAGAAGAAGCTCGCTGCCGAGCTGCGCGCATACTTCGCGCAGCTGATCACGCCTGCGGTGCTCGAAGAGATCCGCGGCTCCGAGGGCGGCGGCCCAGAGTTCCGGCGCGTACTGCGCCAGCTCGGCAAGGACGGCTGGCTCGGCGTCGGCTGGCCGAAGGAATACGGCGGCCGCGCGCTCGGCGCGCTCGAGCAATACATCTTCGCCGAGGAGATCCAGCGCACAGGCTACCCGCTGCCGTTCCTGACGATCGGCACCGTCGGCCCGACCATCATGAAGTTCGGCAACGACGAGCAGCGCAAGCGCTTCCTGCCGAAGATCCTCGCCGGCGAGCTGCTGATCGCGATCGGCTACTCGGAGCCGGCCGCCGGGACCGACCTCGCGTCGCTGAAGACGACCGCGATTCGCGACGGCGACGAGTACGTGATCAACGGCCAGAAGGTGTTCACGAGCCTCGCCGACCACTCGGACTACGTCTGGCTCGCGGCGCGCACGAATCCGAGCGCGTCGAAGCATCGCGGCATCTCGATGCTGCTCGTGCCATTGAATGCGAAGGGCGTGAAGATCACGCCGATCTGGACCGTCGGCGGCGTGCGCACGAACGCGACCTACTACGACGACGTGCGCGTGCCGGCGGAGAACCTGATCGGCGGCGAGAACAACGGCTGGACGCTGATCACCAACCAGCTGAACCACGAGCGCGTCTCGCTGTTCAACTACGGCCCGATGTCGCAGCACTTCGGCGAGGTCGTGCGCTGGGCGCGCGAAACAGACCACCCGAAAGGCGGCAAGGTGATCGAGCGGCCGTGGGTGCAGCAGAACCTCGCGAAGTTCGCGGCCAAGCTCGAAGTGTTGAAGGTGCTCAACTGGAAGCAGGCGTGGGACATCACGCAGGGCGGCCTGCACCCGGCGCAGGCCTCGACCGTGAAGGTCTTCGCGAGCGAGTTCAACGTCGAGGGTTACCACCTGCTGGGCGAGGTGTTAGGAGAGGCGGGCGCGATCCGCGACGGCTCGCCCGGCGCGATCCTGCGCGGGAAGGTCGAGCGCACCTACCGCTCGGTGCTGATTCTCACCTTCGGCGGCGGCACGAACGAAGTGCAGCGCGACATCATCGCGATGGCCGGGCTGCGCATGCCCCACTACAAGCAATGAGGCTCGATGCTCGCCGCATGCAGGCTGCGCAGCAGTACGCGAGCGCTGTGCTCGGCGGATTCAGCTGGCGGCGCCGCGCGCCGCAGCTGATCCGCTCGGCCGCGGCGCGGCGTGGGGTCGCTTCAAACGATCGTCGTTCGGGAGAGTCGCCATGGATTTCGCGTTGACCGAGGACCAGCAGTCGCTGCGCGAGCTGGCGCGCAAGATGCTCGAGGAGCTCGCGACGCACGAGCGGCTGAAGGCCGTGAAGGCGACGCCCGAGCGCATCGACCGCGAGCTGTGGCGCGCGCTCGCGAAGGCAAACTTGCTAGGGGTGGCGATCGAGGAGCGCTTCGGCGGGAACGGCGGCGGGCTCAGCGAGCTCGCGATCGTGCTCGAGGAAATCGGCCGCGCGGTCGCGCCGGTGCCCGTGTTTCCGACGCTCGTGCTCGGCGCGCTGCCGATCGCCGCGTTCGGCAGCGAGGCGCTGCGCGCGAAGTGGCTGCCGCGCGTCGCGTCGGGCGAGGCGCTGCTCGGCGCCGCGATCGTCGACGATCGTCCGGTCGACGTCGTCAGCGCGCGCCGCGATGGCGCCGGCTTCGTGCTGGACGGCGCGCGCTCGCTCGTGCAGGCCGCGCATGTCGCCGACGCACTGCTCGTGCCCGCGAAGACCGACGCCGGCACGACGCTGTTCGTCGTCGACCCGCGCGCGCAGGGCGTCCGCCTCGAGCGCGTCGAGACCACCGACGAGCAGCTGCGGCCGCACTTCCACGCGAGCGGCGTGCACGTGAGCGCGGCAGACGTGGTCGGCGCGGTCGGGCAGGGCGACGAGATCCTCGGCTGGCTTGCGCAGCGCGCGACGCTCGCGCTGTGCGCGATCCAGGTCGGCGTCGCCGAGCGCGCGCTCGAGATCACCGCGCGCTACGCGACCGAGCGCGTTCAATTCGATCGCCCGATCGGCAGCTTCCAAGCCGTCCACACGCGCGCTGGCGACGCGTTCGTCGACGTGCAGGCGATGCGGCTGACGACGCTGCGTGCGCTCCACCTGCTCGAGCAGGGCGAAGACGCGACCGACAACCTGATCATCGCGAAGTACTGGGCCGCCGAAGGCGGCGGGCGCGTCACCTATGCCGCTCAGCACCTCCACGGCGGCATCGGCGTCGACATCGACTACCCAATCCACCGCTACTACCTCTGGGCCCGCCAAATCGGCCTCCACCTCGGCAGCGGCGCCGAGCAGATCGCGACATTGGGTCAACGCCTCGCGAGCTAGCTAGTGCCCCGCCCTCGGACTCAGCTCGCTGCCGCGCTCCGGTTCGGAGACCGGCGCGAGCCGCCGGATCAGGTCCGAAGGCGTGAGTGCTCGCGGCGGTCCCGAGAAGCGATCGGTCATGAACGCGCAAGAAGCGTCGACAAAGTGCTCCTTGTAGACGGATCCGCTTGGCAGCACCCAAGTCAGGCGCAGCCGGTCCTCGGTCGTACAGCCTCCGGTGGGGTTCGAACGCAGATGTCGGACGTAGGCTTCGAGCAGCCTCCAGTCGTCACTCGAAAGCCGAGCGATGCCGCCTTCGCGTCGGAGCCCAGGCTCGTCATCTGGACGGATCTCGGCGAGCGGGTGTGTGCCGCCGTGCACGACAATCTCGCGCTTCTCGAGATGGAAACAGCCGCGGCTCTCGAACTCGATCTCGATCCGGCCGCCGCGAGCAATGTCCGAGAACGTGGGCGGCTGCGCCGTCGCGTTCACAGCCGAGAACGAAGCGAGGGCTCCTGCCAGCAACGCGCCCGCGCCGAGCGAGGAAGTCGACGCCGACCGCTCAGGCCAGCTCCGCCGCGCTCTTGATGATCTTCCCGACGATCCCATAAGCGAGCGCCTCTTCCGGCGACATCCAGTAATTCCGCTCCGTGTCCTGCTCGACCTTCGCGAGCGGCTGGCCGGTAGCATCGGCGATCGTCTGATTGAGGCGCGAGCGCGCCTTCATGATCTCTTCAGCCTCGATCCGGATGTCGGTCGCGCGGCCGCCGACGCCGCCTAATGGCTGGTGGATCATGAAGCGCGTGTTCGGCAGGCAGAAGCGGTCCTTTTTCGGCGCCGCGAGGTAGATGTGCGTGCCGGCGCTCGCGACCCAGCCGGTGCCGATGATGCGTACGCGCGGCTTCACGTACTTGACCATGTCGTGGATCGTGTCGCCCGCCTCGACGTGGCCGCCCTCGCTGTGCAGGAACAGCGTGATCGGCTCGTCGCCGGTCGCCGCGAGCGCGAGCAGCTGCGCGGTGATCTCTTGTGCGAGCTTCGACGTGATCTCGCCGTGCAGCAGGATCGTTCGCGATTCGAGCAGCCGCTCGACGATCTTGGTCGGCATCACCGAAGGAAGCAGCGGCGCTTCCGGCTTCTCGTCGTCTTCGCTTCTCACGCTCGCTCCTCGGAAAGGAAGGCGCGGACGGTAACGGATCGTCAGCGCGCGGATGACGTCTCGGCGAACGGATTCACGAGCAGCATCGGCGGCGGCTTCGGAATTCCCGGCGGAGTCCACGCGCCGTCGTGATTCGCGTCCACGTAGATCGGATTCGTGAACGCGCGCGGCTCGTGACCGGGCAGCACGCTCGCGTACGGCTCCTGCAACGGGCCCAGCGCCTCGACCCAGACGAACGCATCCCGCGAAAAGCGCAGCGGAAACGCTGCGCGGCGCTCGCCCGGGGCGAGGCTCCTGCGCGCGGCCAGCTCCGCGTTGACGTAGACGCGGAGCTCGTTCACCGGCACCCAGCGCGCGGCGCGGATCTCGATCTCGAGCTTCGCTTCGTTGCCCACGTAAGTACCGCCGAGGCCGACTCCGTCGAGCGTGGTCACGAGAAACGGGCCGTCCGTTCCGAAGCAGCGGCCAGCGTCGAGCGCGGCGACGAAGCTCGCCTCGTCGAAGCTGGGCGCGGCGTCGTCGGCCGCGACGACGTAGTTGCGCGGCATCCCGACGATCTCGCCGATGCTGTGCGAATCGCTGTTCGCGGTCGCGGTCCGGCGCTCGCCCTGCAGCAGCAGCGAGATCCAATCCGCGCGCGCGGCGCGATAGCGGTCGAAGCGCTTTCCGTTCAGGATCTCGAGCGCCGAGAAGTCGACGTCGCGCAGCCCGCTCGCATCCGGCTCGACCAGCGAGCGATTGCGCCCCGCCAGCAGTGGCCGGCTCGGAACGAACGGCTTTCCCTTGACGCCGAGGTGCGAGAAGAACGCGCCGGGCCGCACGTCGTCGAGCGTGTCGCCGCGCGGGTGGTTGATCTGCACGAACGGCCTCTTGCCGGCGGCGCGCAGCTCGCCGATCACCGCACGCACGCGAACGTCCTCGCTGCGCGGCGCGCCGCCGCGATACGCGCTGCGCGAGTGTTGCAGCGGGAACGCATTCAGGTGCCCGATCGTGAACGGCACGTCGCCGCCGGGGAACGTGCTGGTGATCTCGGCGCCGACGACGCTCGTGATGCGGTCGCCGAGCCCGAGTCGCGCGATCGTCTCGCGCGCGTCGATGACGCGGTCGTGATCGGTCGTGACGACCACCTCGCCGCCCTGTGCTGCGAACGCGGCGAGCTGCCTCGGAAGCGGCAGCGCCGAATCCATGCTCGCTGCGCTGTGCACGTGGAGGTCGGCGGCGATCCAGCCCGGCGTCTCGAACGCGCGCGCCGGCGCTTCGATCTTCAGCTCGCGCCGCTCGCCTGCGGCGACCGCGATCTCGACCTCGCGCAGCTCGTACTCGAGCCCGCGCGTCGCGATCACGCGATAGCGCCCCGGCGCGAGCGCGAGCTCGCGCGGGTCCGTCTCGTCCGACGCGAGCGAGATCACGTTGTCCGCCTCGCCTTTGCGCAGCTTCGCCTCGCCGATGCGGAAGCCGAGCGCGTCGCCGTCGAAGTGCGGAGTCGCGGTCTCGCCGGCGCCGAGGAACACGAGGCGCATCGTCTGGCCGCGCGGCAGCACGAGCGTCGCCGGCGCGCCGAGCGCGAGCGGAGCGAGCGTCGCGCCGCTCGCGGCGACCACGAAGTCGCGCTTCCGCTTGCGGTCGCCGGGCGCCGTCGCGCGCGCCTGATAACGGCCGGGCGGAAGGCTCAGCGCGAAGCGGCCGTCGGGCTCGGGCCGGACCTCGCTCACCGGCGCGCCCGCGGCCGTCGCGAAATGAATCTGCGCGCGCGGATCGTCGACGCGGCCCCGGACCGGCACGCCGTTCGGGAGCAAGCGGTCGAGCACTGAAGCGACGTCGGAGCGGCGCCCGACGTGGATCGCGCGCTCGAGCACGAGCGTCTCGCCCTCGCCGAGCGACATGAACGGGATCTGCAGCAGCTGCGAGAGGCTCGCCGCGCCGCCGCCGAACCAGAACGCGCGCGGCAGCACCGCGGCGAGCGTGAAGTCCTCGGCCGTCACCGAGAGCACCGGCACTTCGCGCGCGGCGCCGTCCGCTCCAAGCACGCGCGCGCCGAGCAGCTCCAGCCCATAAGCGATCTCGGGCAGCCCGTCGCTGCCGACCAGCACGTTCACATCGGCGTTCGAGACCATGTCGAGCGTCGTCCAGACCGAATCGGTGCCCGGGTGATGGAAGCCGCGCGAGCGTTCGGGGTGGGCGCGCACGACGTGGAACGAGCGCAGCTGCGCGCTCGCGTGCATCGCGAGCTCCCCGTAGCCGAGCACGCGCTCACCGCCGGGGAGGCGCGTCAGCTCGGTCGTAACGCGCAGGAGCTCCGGCTCCGCTCGCGAGAGCGAGTGCGTAATACGCGCGCGCACACCGTCGGCCTCGCCCTCGGAGATCGCGCGGGCCGCGCCGCCGCGGACTTCGACGCGCACGCGCGAGAGCGGCAGCACCTGCTCGCGGTCGAAGTCCGGCAGGCCGTGCAGGCTCGACCACTGGTCGTTCGCACGCCCGCAGTGGCCCAAATCGATCAGCGTGCCGCCGTGCGGGGAGAGGAACGTCTCGTGCTCGGGCGCGGCGATCGCGGCGCACAGCACGCCGTTCGAGAGCGCGTAGTCGCCCACGCCGGCGTCCGCGTCGGGCCCGCCCACGGCGAGCGCGTCGTAGCGCGGCGCGGTGATGCGCTCGGCGACGAGCTCGCTCGGGGAGGCCAGCGAGGTCGCCGCCAAGGCCGAGACCGGAGCGAGAAGCAGAAGGATCGCGGCGCGAATCACGGCGGCGCACCATAGCCCCACACATGGCCAATCGGGGTCAGACCCCGATCGGCCATTTCTCGGTGAATGCTCGGGCGCTGCGGACTACCGTCGCGCTCCTTCGGACGTCCCAGCAAGCCGTCCAGCACCACCGAAGCTGGCGGCGCGCAGCGAGGCGAAGCCGAGCGGAGATCGGAAGGACGTGATGCGCGTCGGCGAGGTGAGGCATCCCGAGCGCGGCGCGCATGGAAAGCCGCTCGCGGGCGTGCGCGTGCTCGCGGCGGAGCAGATGCAGGCGCTGCCGTATGCGACGCAGCTGCTCGCGCATCTCGGCGCGAGCGTCGTGAAGGTCGAGCCGCCGGGGCGCGGCGAGACCGGGCGCGCGTCGAATCCGTTCATGGTCGACGAGGAGGGGCGCCGCGTGGGCGCGACCTACCTGCGCAACAACCTGTCGAAGCGCAGCATCGCGATCGACCTGAAGAGCGACGCCGGCCGCGCGCTGTTCAAGCGCCTCGTCCCGCACTTCGACGTCGTCGCCGAGAACTTCCGCGCGGGCTCGATGGAGCGGCTCGGGCTCGGCTATGCGGCGCTCTCCGAGCTCCATCCCCGACTCATCTATGTGTCGCTCTCGGGCTTCGGGAATCTCGAGCCGTCGCCGTACGCGAGCTGGCCCGCGTACGCGCCGATCGGCGAGGCGATGGGCGGGATCTACGAGCCGACGCGCGAGCCCGGCCGGCCGCCCCGCGTCGTCGTCGCCGGCGCGCTCGGCGACAACGCGACCGCGCTCTACGCGGTGATCGGGATCCTCGCCGCGCTGCAGCACCGCCACGTGACCGGCCTCGGGCAGCACGTCGACGTCGCGATGTACGACGCGATGATCGCGATGGCGGACATGGTCCCGCAGCTGTGGTCGATGGGCGCGCCGGCCTCGATGGCAGGCCCGGGGTCGACGGCGCTCGTGGCCGCATTCAAAGCGCGCGACGGCTACTTCGTGATCGCGGTGCTGCGCGAGCACATGTTCGAGCGGCTGTGCAAGTTGTTGGGGAGAGAGGAGTGGCTCTCCGATCCGCGCTTTGCCACGCGCGTGGGCTGGGCGCAGCACACCGAGAGCGTGATCCGCCCCGCGCTCGAGGCGTGGGCCGCCGACAAGACGAAGCTCGAGGCCGCGCGCGCGCTCGCCGAGCTCGGCATCACGGCCGGGCCGAGCAACCTCGCTGAAGACATCGCGGCCGATCCGCACGTCGCGCTGCGCGACATGCTGATCGAAGTGCCGCGCGCCGACGGCGAGAAGCCGTATCTCGTGAGCGGCAACCCGGTGAAGATGTCGCGGCTGGCAGAGGGGCCGGTCGCGCCGGCGCCGCGGCTCGGTGCGCACACCGAGGAGGTGCTGCGCGAGCTGTTAGGAACCGATGCCGCCGAGCTGGCGCGGCTGCGCAGCGAAGGAGCGATTCCATGAGCGTCATCTCACAGGGCGAGCTTCCGCGCGAGCTCGGCATCGCGGGCCGCGTCGCGATCGTCACCGGCGCCGCGCGCGGCATCGGGCTCGGCGTCGCCGAGCTGCTCGCCGAGGCGGGCGCGCGCGTCGTCGCGGCGGACGTGATCGCGGGCGGGCACGACGCGCTCGCGGAGAAGAGCGAGGGCCGCGTCGTCGCCGCGCGCGCCGACGTCTCGAAGCGCGCCGAGTTCGACGCGCTCGTCGACACCGCCGTGCAGCGCTTCGGCCAGCTCGATCTGCTCGCGAACGTCGCCGGCGTGCTGCGCGTCGCGCCGACGCTCGAGATCTCCGAGGAGGACATCGACCTGGTGATCGGCGTGAACTGGAAGGGCGTGCTGAACGGCTGCCGCTCCGCAGCGCGTGCGATGGCGAAGCGCGGCTCGGGCGCGATCGTGAACATCGCGTCGAGCGCCGCTTATCAGGCGTACCCGCAGTACGGGATCTACGGCGCGACGAAGGCCGCCGTCGTCTCGCTGACCCGGACGCTCGCGCTCGAGCTCGCGAAGAGCGGCATCCGCGTCAACGCGATCGCCCCCGGCATGGTCGACACGCAGATGGCCGGCCGGCGCTACCGCAACGCCGACGGCTCGCAGACGCCCGAGCAGCGCGCCGCGATGTTCGCCGACACGAAGGACCGCCTGCCGCTCGGCTTCCCCGGCGAGCCGCGCGACATCGCCCACGCCGTCCTCTACCTCGCGAGCGACGCGAGCCGCTACATGACGGGGCAAGTGCTGCATCCGAACGGCGGGCAGCTGATGGTGAGCTAGCTAGTCGCTTGTCCCGCCGGCGGTCTCGACGGCGAAACGCCCGAGGCTGCCGCTCGTCGCGAACTGCGAGAAGAAACCGGCTGGGCCGCTGCGACGATGACCGCTCTGGGGTCCTTCTTCGGAAGCAGCGGCATCAGTGACGAACGCTTTCATCTGTTCCTCGCCACGGGCCTTCGCAACGAAGGCGACATCCGGCGCGAGCCCACCGAGCAGATCGAGCTCGAGGCGATTCCGCTCGAGGACGCGACGGAGCTCGCGCTCTCGGGTGCGATCTCCGACGGGCCGAGCGCGCTCGCGATCATCCTCGCGAATCATCGAGCGAGCCGGATCGGCCTCGGGCGTGGCTGAGCTCGTGCTGGCCGCTCTCGGGTGGCCTCGCTCCGCGGCTTCGGTCACGCCGCCGGCGCGATTTCGAGCGATGCGACTCCTGTCGCACGCTCTCGCGCGATGCGGACGCACGGCAGCACGGGCATCGCGAAGCGGACGAGCTTCGACTTGAGGCGATCGGAGGGGCGCAGCAGCGCGCGCTGGAGCCACGCGGGCTGACGCGTGCCGGTCAGCCGCTGCGTCCACTCGGGCATCAGCGACATCGACGCGCGGATGCCGATCCAGCGATCGATGCGTTCATGGCGCGGCGCCGGCTGCTCGGCGGAGCGGCCGGCGAGGAAGTCGAGGAACGAGAGCGTCTGCTCGCTGAACGCGAGCTTCGGCCGCATTCTCTCCACGTAGTCGTCCAGCTCGCTCACGCTTTCGGGCACCCAGTCGGCGCCGCCCATGCGTCCGATCGGAGCTTGCTCACGCAAGTACCGGTCCTTCTCGCTGCGCGCGAGAGGCCGCACGTGTGCGTCATAGGCAGTCATTACGGCCCACGGGATGCACGTGTGCACCCACGCGATCAGCTCGGGGTCGAGCGCGCAGTACGCGACGCCGTCGGCGCGCGCGCCACGAATGCGGCCGTGCACGCGGCGCACGCTCTCGATCACGCGCGTCGCGGCCGCGGTGCTCCCGAACGTCGTGCGCAGCACGTAGCCGAGCGTGTTGCGTGCGCGCTGCAGCGGCTGCGTTCGGTAGGCCGACTGCGTGTAGACGCCGTGCATCACCGAGGGATGGAGCAGCTCCATCAGAATCGCCGCGGTTCCGGCGACCGCGAGCGTCGCGAGGTCGGCGTGGATCTCCCACGAGACGCTGCCGGGGCCGCCGGCGAGGCCGGGGTCGCCGCTCGGCCCGCCGTAGATCTCGAGCTCGTCGTGACGGCCGCCGGCGGCTTCGAGCTGTGTGGCCATGTCGCGGCGCAGCCGCGCCAGCGGCCCGCCACCGGAAGTCTGCTGCTCGTCTCGCATCCGCTCGCCCTCGCGCGCGCTTCGAGCATAATCCAAGCGAATGCTTGGATTACTCAGGTTCGCTCGATGCCGCGCCGGCACGTGAGCCAGGCGCGCCACGTGCGCGATTTCGCGGCGAAAAAGCGGCCTGCGCAGCGCCGCTCGCGCGCGACGTTCGACGCGCTGGTCGACGCCTGTACTTGGCTTTTGCCGCGCCGCGGCTTTGCGCGCACGACCACGAACCACGTCGCGGAGCGTGCCGGCGTCTCGATCGCCTCGCTCTACGAGTACTTCCCCGGCAAGGACGCGCTCGTCGCCGCGGTCGCCGAGCGGCTCGTCGAGCGCGTGCTCGCGCGACTCGCAGAGGAAGCGGCGCGGGTGGCGAGCATGGAACCGAAGCGCGCCGTGCGCGTCTGGATCGAGGCGATCTACGAGACCGTCGCCGCGGAGCGCGCACTGGTCGCTGTGTTCGCGAACGAGGTGCCCTACACGGACGAGCTCGAGTGCGTGCGCAACCTGGGGCCGCGCTTGCTGGCATTCTCCGAGAGCATCCGCGGCGGCAGCGCGGGCTTCGTCCACCCGGACTTTTCGCGGGCCTCGCTCCATCTGCTCATCAACCTCGTCACGTCGACGATCCTCCAGGCGGTGCTGAGCCCGCCGAGCGACGTCTCGAAACGAGCGCTGCTCGACGAGCTCGCGCGGCGTGCCGACGACTGGATTCGGCATGCGCTGCCCGACGCGGCGCGCTGAGCGATCGTTTGGCATCAGCGGGAGGAAGCGATGCTGAACGGATCCTGCGCGTGCGGCCGCATCCGCTACGAGCGGCGCGGCGAGCTCGCGGGCCCGATCGGCCGCTGCCACTGCTGGCAATGCCGGAAGCACTCGGGTGCGAGCTTCGGAACCACCGGACGCCGCGCCGAGCAACACATCTTCGTGTCGTCGAAGGCGCCCTGGCTCGAGATCGCGGATGGGCTACCGCAGCAGCCGGGCGGCGCGCCGTTTCCCGAACGCGCCTGAGCCCGCAGGAGTCCGCATGCCGCTCGACCTCGGCTCGCTCGTCGCGCCCGCGCACACCGCGCTCGTCACGCAGGAGATCCAGCGCGGCGTCGTCGGCGATCTCTCGGCGCTGCCCGAGCTCGCGAAGGAAGGCCAACGCATCCTGCCGAGCATCGCGCGGCTCGTCGCGGCGGCACGCGCGCGCGGCGTGCGCGTGGTGCACTGCACCGCGATCCGCCGCGCCGATGGGTTCGGAGCGAACGCGAACGCGCGCATCTTCCAATACATGGCGAAGGCGGAGCCCAAGCTGATCCCGGGCTCGCCGGCCGCGGAGATCGTCCCGCAAGTACCCGTCGCGGAGAGCGACCTCGTACTACCGCGCATCCACGGGCTCTCGCCGTTCCAGGGCACCGAGCTCGATTTCGTGCTGCGCAACGAGGGCATCACGACGATCGTCGGCGTCGGCGTCTCGGTGAACGTCGCGATCCAGAACCTGACGTTCGACGCGGTCAACTCGGGTTATCAGGTCGTGCTGCCGGTCGACGCGATCGCCGGCACGCCGCGCGAGTACGCGGAGCAGGTCTTCCAGCACACGCTGCGCAACGTCGCGACGCTCACCACGACCGACGACGTGCTCGCGGCGTGGCGATGACGAGCGTCGCGCGGTGAGTGATCTCCCCGAGCACGCGCAACGCAACCGCGAGCACTGGGACTCGCGCGCGCCCGAGTACGCGCTGCGGGTCGCGGAGAGCTGGACGCGCGCGGAGCCGAGCTGGGGAATCTGGGGCGTACCGGAGTCCGAGCTGCGCCTCCTGCCCGACGATCTTGCCGGCAAGCACGCGATCGAGCTCGGCTGCGGCACCGCGTACGTCTCGGCTTGGATGGCCCGTCGTGGCGCGCGCGTGGTCGGCGTCGACAACTCGGCGAAGCAGCTCGAGACGGCGCGTGCGCTCCAGCGCGAGCACGGCCTCGCGTTCGAGCTGATCCACGGCAACGCCGAGACGGTGCCACGGCCCGACGCGAGCTTCGACTTCGCAATCTCCGAGTACGGCGCATGCCTGTGGTGCGATCCCGAGCGCTGGGTGCCCGAGGCAGCGCGCTTGTTACGGCCCGGCGGGCGGCTCGTGTTCCTCGTGAACTCGATGCTGATGTCGCTCAGCACGCCCGAGCGCGAAGGCGAGGCCGCGAGCGAGCGGCTGCTTCGGCCAGCGTTCGGGCTGCACCGCATCGTTTGGCCGGGGCAGACGAGCGTCGAGTTCCATCTCACGCACGCGCGCTGGATCCGCGTGCTGCGCGCCGCCGGCTTCGAGATCGAGGCGCTGCTCGAGGTCCGCCCGCCGGCCGACGCGACGACGAGCTGGGACTTCGTGACGCTCGATTGGGCGCGGCGCTGGCCGTGCGAAGAGGTCTGGAAGGTCCGAAAGCGCGGCTGACGCGGCGCGCCGCTCCCGAGGTAGGCTCGCGTGGACCGCGAGAAGGAGGCGCGATGGCGGTTCGAATCGAGCCGGCAGAGGCGACCCTCGGCGCCGTCGTCACGGGCGTGCGGCTCGCAGCGCTGAGCGGCGTCGACTGGAAGGAGGTCGAAGCCGCATTCCACGAGCGCGGCGTGCTCGTATTCCCCGGGCAACACCTCACGCGCGCCGAGCAGACCGCGTTCGGCCGGCGCTTCGGCGAGCTCGATGCGCTCGTCGCGAAGACCGGCACGGTGCCGATCAGCAATCTGCATCCGGACGGCCGGCTACGCGATGCCGGCGACCCGGTGTTAGGGATCCTGCGCGGCAACGAGGGCTGGCACACCGACAGCTCCTACATGCCGCTCGCCGCGAAGGCCTCGATCCTCTCCGCGGAGATCCCTGCGAGGACCGGCGGCGAGACCGAATGGGCCGACATGCGCGCCGCCTACGACTCGCTCGACGACGCGACGCGCGCCCGCATCGCGCCGCTCGCCGCGCACCACTCGCTCGTCTACTCGCAGGCGAAGATCGGCGAGAAGGCGACTTCCTCGGCGCTCGCGTACGGCTTCGAGGGCCACGCGCCGCCGCTGCGTCCGCTCGTGAAGCGCCATCCCGTGACAGGTCGGCGCTCGCTCTTCATCGGCCGCCACGCGTACGGGATTCCCGGCTTCGACGAGCGCGAGTCCGAACGTCTGCTCGGCGAGTTGCTCGCGTTTGCGTGCCAGCCGCCGCGCATCTGGAGCCACCGCTGGCAGGCGGGCGACGTCGCGATCTGGGACAACCGCTGCGTGCTCCACCGCGCGCGCCCCTTCGACCCCGCGCAGCCGCGCGTCATGCACCACACGCGCATCGCGGGCGATTTGGCGACGGAATCGGGGCTGGCGGCAGACGATCCGGCCTGCGTCAGCGCGTGATCCGCCAGCGCTCCTGGACGCCGAGCTCGTCGATCCAATACGCGAGGTAGTCCTGGTCGAGCAGCGCGGTCTCCGCCGCGAGCCGTCTGGCACAGGCGAGCGCAGCCTCGCCGCCCTCGAGCAGCGCGAACAGGATCCGGTCTTCGGGCGTGAGCCCTTCGCCGTGCGCCCGACGCGCGGCTTCCGCTGCGTGCTCGGCCCGGCGATCGCGGCTCATCGCAGCCGCGCTGCGCGTAACGCGCGGCGCGCGTCGAGCGCGAGCCCCTGCATTTCATCGAACCCGCCATTGGCCACGTCCATACTGTGGAGCAAGCGCTCAGGGGAAGACCATGACCTCACTCGATGACCCCAAGGTCTCTGCGCTGCTGACTCGCCTCCACGGCGAGGCGCGCGGAGACGTGAAGTACTTCTTGCGCGCGGCGCCGGGCATGGCGCTGAATTGGATGCGCGGCCGCCGGCCGTTCGAGGCGCTGGAGCGGCATCTCGCGAATGCCTTCATTCCAGTCGAGCCCGCCGCGGGGCGGCTGCTCTACATCACGGCGCGCGTGCTGCGCGCCCGTACCGTCGTCGAGTTCGGCACCTCGTTCGGAATCTCGACGATCTACCTCGCGGCCGCGGTTCGCGACAACGGCGGCGGCCGCGTGATCGGCACGGAGCTCGAGCCGCGCAAACGCGAGCGCGCGCTCGCCCATCTCGCGGAAGCGGGGCTCGCGGACGTCGTGGAGGTGCGGCTCGGCGATGCGCGAGACGCTGGCGCGAGATCTCGACGGCCCCGTCGACTTGCTCTTTCTCGACGGCTGGAAGGATCTCTACATCGAGATCCTCGAGCTGATCACGCCACGGCTGCGGCCTGGCGCGGTCGTGCTCGCGGACAACGTGCGCACGTTCAAGAAGACGCTCGCGCCGTTCGTCGAGCGCCTGCAGTCGGGCCGACACGGATTCGTGTCGGCGACGCTGCCGTTCTTCTCCGGCCTCGAGTACGCGGTGCGCCTCGACGACGCAGCCTGAGAGCCGCGCGCACGTTGCGCTCGGGCTGCGCGCGAGCTGCACCTTCGCATCTTCGCAACCGGACCGGCTCCGAGGGTCACTCCCTGATGACTCTCAGCGGAGCCCTTCATGTTGCGCAGATGCTCGTTCGCTCTCCTCTTCGCCGCGGCCGTCGCGACGCAATCCACGGCCGTCACGCTGCCGCAGGAAAGCTGCGACGGACCGGACGAGGCCGGCCTCGACCTGCATCACGGCAACGGCCCGCGCGGCTTTCACGGCATCACGTTCACGGACGACGGCCCCGACGGAAAGCAGCACAAGCGGCACCGACGCCACCAGCACGGCGATGACTCGGGTCACGGCCATGGAGACTTCCCCGGACACGGCGACTTTCCTGGACACGCGGACGGCCCCGGCTGCACTCCGGTGCCGGAGCCGGCGGCGCTCGCGCTACTCGGCGTGGCTGCTGCAGCGCTAGCGATCGCGCGCCGCCGAGCGGCGTGAGGCGCGCTCCAGTCAGCCGGCGCTAGCACGCCTTCCGTTCGGCACCCGGGCCGCTTTGCCCACGAGAGACGGCCTGCTTCACAGCGCGTCCTTCACGAACGCGCCGCCCTTGATGATCGCGCGGACCTTCTGCTTGTTTTGCAGCAGCGCGATGTCGGCAGACGGGTCGCCGTCGATCACCAGCAGATCGGCGTAATAGCCGGCGCGCAGCAGGCCGGTCTTGATCGTCCCGCCGAGCAGCTCGCCCCCGTTCTTCGTGCTCCAGCGGATCACGTCGAGCGCGGGGATGCCGACCTGCTTCACGTAGAACTCGAGCTCCTCCATGTAGCGGCCATGGGGCAGCACGATGATTCCATAATCATCGCCCAGCACGACGCGCATGCCGTTCGTGCGCGCCTGCTGTACGCGCCGAATCACGTTGTCGAACTCGCTGCGCAGCGGCGCCATCTGCTCGGGCGTCGCCATCGAGAGCGCCGAATCCGGGGCGAGCATCTGCGCGGTGAAGAACGCGCTCGGCACCCAGAACACGCCGCGCTCGTTCATCGCGTCGATGCACTCGTCATCCATCTGATCGCCGTGGTCGATCAAGTCGATGCCGGCAGCGACCGCTTCGAGCATCACGTTCTTCCACGCACAGTGGGCACGCACCTTCGCGTTGCGCGCGTGCGCGGTGCGGATCACGGTCGCGAGCTCCTCCTTCGAGAGACTGGTCGCGCCTTCGTACTCGGGCACGGCATGGCCGCCGGAGAGGAACAGCTTGATCATGCGCGCGCCGCGCTTGATCTCGGTGCGCACCGCGCGCTCGAACTCGGCGGGCCCGGAGCACAGCAGCTGCGCGCCCTTGTTGCCGAGGTTCCACCACCACTTTTCGGTGTCGGTGTAGCCGCCGACCGCGTCGAGGCCGCGGCTCGCCGGCATCATGCGCGGGCCCGGGATCAGGCCCTCCTGGATCGCGAGCCAGACGTCCGCGTCGACGGTGCCCGCGTTCGCGCCGCTCGAGATCACGCTCGTGATCCCGCACTCGAGCGCGAGCTTCAGGTGTTTCGCCGCGACCAGCGCGAGATAGTTCTCAGGGCGCTCGACGCCGAGCGGCTCGGGCTGGATCGTGATGTTGTCGTAGGAAGCGTGGAAGTGTCCCGAGACGATGCCGGGCATCACGCTCTTGCCGGCGAGCTCGATCACGCGGTCGTCTGGCTTCGCCGCGACCGGAGCCGAGCCGACGCTCGCGATCAGCTCGCCGTCGATCACGAGATTCATGCCCGGCTTCGCGGCGCTGTCGCCGTCGAGCAGGTTCGCGTTCTTCAGGATGATCCGACTCATTTCGTTCGTTCTCCGCTCGGCTTCTCGAGCTGCGTTCGGTCGTTGAGTTTCCTTCATCCGCTTGTCGGTCTCTTGGCGCGAGGCCGCGCTCAGCCTCTGCGGAACGCCTCGAGCAGCTCCGCCTCCTTGTGTCGCGCCGCCTCGAGGTGGCGTTCCTTTACCGTGTCGAAGCCGCGCACCTGCTCGGGCAGGCTCGCGATCTCGACCGCGAGCGGGAGATTCTCGCGCGTCAGCGCATCGAGCAGCTCGCGCATCGTCGCCTCGTAGCGCGCGATCTCGGCGCGCTCCGCGCGGCGGTGCTTCGTCCAGCCGAACGGGTCGAACGGCGTGCCGCGCAGAAAGCGCAGCGCCGCCATCGCCGTGAACGCGGGCCGCATCAGCCGCATCGGGATCGTCCACTTCTTCACGCGCCCGGTCTCGGGATCGCGCGGCGCGAGGAACGCCGGCAGGAACTGCGGCGAGAGATGGAGCGCGAGCGAGTAGTCCCCTTCGAACTCGCGCGCGACCTGCGCGGCGAACGAGCCGTCGCTGTAGAGCCGCGCGACCTCGTATTCGTCTTTGTACGCGAGCAGCTTGAAGTAGTAGCGGGCGGCGGCTCTGGCGAGCGCGTCGTGTCCGCGCACGACCTGCTGCTCGCGTTCGGCGACGCGCGCGACGAGCTCGCGGTAACGGCTCGCATGCGCGACGCCCTGATAAGCCGTGAGAAACTCCGCGCGGCGCGCGACGAGCGCATCCAGCGATGCGTCCGCCGGCGCGCTCTCGCGCAGCAACGGCTTCGCGGCGCGCCGCACGCTCTCCGGGTCGTGCGCGAGCAGGCGCCCCCAAGCGAACGCGCGGCGGTTCAGCGCGACGCCGCGGCCGTTCAGCACGATCGCGCGGTCGAGCGCCGCGAGGCTCACCGGCAGCTTGCCGCGCTGCCACGCGTAGCCGAGCAGCAGCA
>Ga0187893_10006409_pt1 | contig 20149 bp, 18 predicted proteins | sample MA1701074metaG_FD_139574 | JGI IMG/M metagenome (GOLD analysis project Ga0187893, IMG submission 139574) | White microbial mat communities from a basaltic lava cave in the Kipuka Kanohina Cave System on the Island of Hawaii, USA - MA170107-4 metaG ...
ACCTTCGAGGGCAGCCTCGGCTATTTCGGCTGCGGCCTGATCGACGGTCCGAACATCAAGATCACCGGCCGCGTCGGCTGGTCCTGCGCCGAAAACATGATGGCGGGGACGGTCGTGATCGAGAACAACGCCGGCTCGACCTTCGGGGCGGCGATGCGCGGCGGCGACCTCGTCTGCAAGGGCGATGTCGGCGCGCGCGTCGGCATCGACCAGAAGGGCGGCTCGATCATCATCGGCGGCCGGGCGGGCGCATTCTGCGGTTTCATGATGCAGCGCGGCCGCATGGTCATCCTGGGCGATGCCGGCAAAAACCTCGGCGATTCGATGTACGACGGCACGATCTATGTCGGCGGCAAGATCGACGGGCTCGGCGTCGATGCCGTGCCGGGCGAGATGAACGACCTCGACGTCGCCTGGCTCGAGCGCAAGCTGAAGCTGTACGGGCTCGAGGCGCCGAAGGGCGTCGGAAACATGACCAAGATCGTGGCCGGCAAGCAGCTCTGGAACTACGACAATCTGGAACCGACCGAAAAGAAGCTGGTTCTCTAGGCCCGGTCCGGAAAGGAGTTCATTCAATGGCACGCGAACGCAAGATTAAGCCCGCACCGGCCCGCAAGAAAAAGCCGTTGGCACGCGACACCTATCGCCTCGGCAACAGCTTCATGTTTCCGCCGACGGTGATCGACGACATCCACATCAAGGCGGAGCTCGGCCGTTACCGCATGCGCGGCTTCTCGCTCTTCAAGAAGATTCCGAGCTGGGACGATCTGACGTTCCTGCCGGGCACGCTGACCCGCTTCGTCATCGAGGGCTATCGCGAGAAATGCCTGACGAAGACGGTTATCGGCCCGAAGGCGAAACGCCCGCTGGTGCTCGATACGCCGATCTACGTTACCGGCATGAGCTTCGGCGCGCTGTCCTACGAGGCGAAGATCGCGCTCGCGCGCGGCGCCACGATGGCGGGCACGGCGACCTGCTCGGGCGAGGGCGGCATGATCCCCGACGAGCGGCGCTATTCGTCCAAGTGGTTCTACCAGTGCATCCAGTCGCGCTACGGATTCAACCCGAACCACCTGCGTCTGGCCGATGCCTGCGAGTTCTTCATCGGCCAGGGCTGCAAGGTCGGCCTCGGCGGCCATCTGATGGGCCAGAAGGTGACGGACCAGGTTGCCGAGATGCGTTCGCTGCCCGCCGGCATCGATCAGCGTTCGCCGGCGCGTCACCCGGACTGGCTCGGGCCGGACGATCTCGCGCTCAAAATCCAGGAAATCCGCGAGGCGACGAACTACGAGATCCCGATCCAGCTCAAGCTCGGCGCGGCGCGCGTCTACGACGACGTCCGCATGGCGGCGAAGACGGGACCGGATTCGATCTACATCGACGGCATGGAAGGCGGCACGGGTGCCGGTCCGCATCTCGCGACCGAAGAAACCGGCGTGCCGGGCATCGCCGCGATCCGCCAGGCCCGCAAGGCGCTGGACGACGTGGGCAAGACGGGCGAGATCAGCCTCGTCTATGCCGGCGGCATCCGCAACGGTGGCGACGTCGCGAAGGCACTGGCGCTCGGCGCCGACGCCGTCGCAATCGGTCACGCCGTGCTGATGGCGCTCAACTGCAACAAGGACATTCCGGAAGCCGACTACGAGAAGGAAATGGGCGTCGAGGCAGGTTACTGCTACCACTGCCACACGGGCCGCTGCCCGGTCGGCGTGGCGACGCAGGATCCCGAGCTGCGCAAGCGCCTCGATCCCGACGAGGCGGCCGAGCGTGTCTACAACTTCATCCACACGCTCACGATGGAAGCGCAGATGATGGCGCGCGCCTGCGGCAAGACCAACGTGCACAGTCTCGAGCCGGAAGACCTTGCGGCGCTCACCATGGAAGCCTCCGCGCTCGCCATGGTGCCGCTCGCCGGTTCGCAGCACACGGTCGGCCGCCCCGACATGACACGCTACTAGGAGACCGACCATGGCGAAGAAGAAGACCTCCGAGAAGGTCACCAAACTGTCGACGGCGCGCCGGCCCGGTGCGGCCAAGGAAGCCGATGCGAAGGCCGCCAGAAAGAAGGGCGGCGCCGACATCGACCATTTCCTCAAGACCTCGGGCGTCGACACGGCGCGCGAGAAGCAGATCGGCCAGCATATCGGCTATCGCTACGACGTGAACCTGGTACCCGACTACAAGCGCATCACGCCCTTCCTGAGGAGGTACATGGAAGTGATGGGCTGGGACGACCTCAACTGGCTCGAGGACGTTCACATGGGTTACGAGGAAGGCCGGGCCGCCGTGTTCGATCGCAACGTCAACGGCTGGGTTACGGTGCCGAAAGACACCAAGTTGCCCGACAACCAGCAGGATCGCGACATGATCGCGCGCGAACTGCTGATCAAGTTCCAGATGTCGCCGCAGCACCCGATGGTTCAGCTCAAGGCGGCGTATCGCAAGTTCTGAGCGTCAAGGATCGACGCGAACCGAATGGACGGGCCGGCGGCGGCGAAGCTGCCGCCGGCTTCGTTCTTCGGGGCTCAGTCGAAGGGAAATCCGCTGGCGTGGCGCCAGTCGGGCGTGAAGGACAGAACCCGGATGCCGTCCGGGATGTTCGGATTGAACAGATGGTTGTGCCAGTAGGTTGCCTGATAGAGCGGATCGGACGCATCGAGCGCCCGCACCCGGCACGGCACGCGGAACCACTGGCTGAACTGCTCGAACCCCAGCACGCATTGCCCGTGCGTCAACAGCCGCTCGGCGATCGGCGAGCCCGGTCCGAACAGCGCCGTCATCGTGTCGCCGAACTCGCCGGGATACTGGAAGTGGCTGGCCGACAGGATCTCGATCGCCTTGGAATAACGCTCGGCCGGATCCTCTGTGCGCTTGCCCTGGTGACGGAACAGCGTCGTGCTCTCGTGCGGGTCGGTGTGATGGATCAGCACCGTGACGCCGTCCGAAAGCCGGTGACCTTCCGCCGTGTCGACCGTCGGGCGCATGCCCGGCGAGGGGCGGCCGCCGTCTTCGCGCACCGCCATCTGCCGGATCTTGCACTGCCAGTTCAGAAATTCGTCGCGCAGCTCGTCAGCCGCCGCTTCGGTCAGCACGACATTGCTGGTCGAATCCTGAACCACGACGGACGCTCCCGGACAAATGACACGGTAACGAACGGCGCCACTCTGGAGCGGGCGCATTTGGGCGGCAAGGCGCGCGCGGCGCGCCGGTGCGGCAAGGCGCGGCGGACATACCGGCGATGCGCTGTAATGACCGTTACATTTCTTGCCTGTAGTGAAACAAGCCGCTAGGGTCGGACTGCCGGCTTTGGCCCCGGCGCCATGCCGGTTCGAGGGAGGGTTGGGATGCCGTTCGGTCTGCTGCGTTACGGGCTCGGCGGAAAATATCCGGCCCGGCGGCACTTCACGCCGGAGAAGAATCCCAAGAAGTCGTACGACGTTGTGATCGTCGGCGGCGGCGGCCACGGGCTCGCCTGCGCCTATTATCTCGCGCGCGACTGGGGCATTCGCAATGTCGCGGTGATCGAGAAGGGCTATCTCGCCGGCGGCAACACCGCGCGCAACACGGCGATCATCCGCTCGAACTACCTGACGCCCGAAGGCGTCGAGTTTTACGAACATTCCATGAAGCTCTACAGGGAGCTTTCGAACACGTTCGACTACAACATCCTCTATTCCGAGCGCGGGCATTTCACGCTCGCACATACCGATGCCGCGATCCGCACCAGCCGCTGGCGCGCCGAGGTCAACAAGTATCTTGGAGTCGACTCCGAGCTGATCTTCCCGGACGAGATTGCGAAGATTTGCCCGAGCCTCAATCTCTCGGACGACGTGCGCTATCCGATCCTGGGGGCGCTCTATCATCCGCCGGGTGCCATCGCGCGCCACGATGCCGTCGCCTGGGGCTATGCGCGGCGCGCGAGCGAGTGGGGCGTCGACATCCTGCAGCAGACCGAAGTCACCAGGATCCTGCAGGAAGGCGGCAAGGTCACCGGCGTCGAGACCAATCGCGGCACGATCCATTGCGGCAAGGCGATGCAGGCGGTCGCGGGCTCGAGCTCGCTGATTTCGAAGATGGCCGGCTTCAAGCTGCCGATCCGCACCATTCCGCTGCAGGCCTGCGTGTCGCTGCCGGTCAAGCCGTTCCTCGACCAGATCGTCGTGTCGGGCTCGCTGCACGTCTATATCTCGCAGTCCTCGCGCGGCGAGCTGGTGATGGGCGGTTCGACCGATCCCTATTCGCTCTATTCGACGCGTTCGACGCTCGACTTCAAGGAGGGGCTGCTCGGCCACATGCTCGAGCTGTTTCCATTCCTCGGCGACATGCGGCTCGCGCGGCAATGGGCGGGCATGACCGACATGACGCCGGATTTCAGCCCGGTCATGGGCAAGACGCCGCTCGAGAACTACTACATCGATTCCGGCTGGGGCACCTGGGGCTTCAAGGCGACGCCGGTCTGCGGCGTCACCATGGCGCATACGGTCGCCACCGGCGAACCGCACGATCTCATCAAGCCCTTCCGCTACGACCGCTTCAAAGACTTCATGCAGGTCGGCGAAAAGGGCGCGGCCTCGGTCGGTCACTGAGGCGCGGGAGCAATCCGATGAAAATCATGAACTGTCCGCTGAACGGCCCGCGCAACATCCTGGAGTTCGTCTGGGGCGGCGAGGTCAAGGCCATGCCCGATCCGGCAGCATGCAGCGACGCGGAATGGGCCGAATACACGTTCCTCGAGAACAACACGGCCGGCGTGGTGCGCGAATGGTGGTGCCACGTGCCGAGTTCCTACTGGTTCATCGCCGAGCGCAATACCGTGACCGACGAGATCATCCGCACCTATCCGGCCGGCGAGGTCTTCAAAAACCGCGTCGAGTTCGCGATGCCGGCCGAAGGGGGCAAGAAATGAGCGGCGCCGAAGGCAATCGCCTGCCGGCCCCGGCCGGCCTGCTGATCGACCGCAACCGCCGCGTCGGCTTCAGCTTCGAGGGTCGCCGCTACGATGGTTACGAGGGCGACACGGTCGCGAGTGCGCTGATCGCGAACGGCCAGTGGCTGATCTCGCGCTCGTTCAAGTATCGCCGGCCGCGCAGCGTGCTGACGATGGCGGGGCAGGACGGCAACACGCTGGTGCAGATCGGCGCCGAGCCGAACGCGCTCGCCGATCGCCGCCCGATCGCCGAGGGGCTCGCGGTCAAGGGGCAGAATTACGACGGCAGTCTCGAGCACGATCGGGGCCAGTGGGTCGAGATGTTCGGCCGCTTCATGCCGGTCGGCTTCTACTACAAGGCGTTCTACAAGCCGAAAGGCGCGTGGAAATACTGGGAACCGCTTATCCGCTCCAAGGCCGGGCTCGGCAAGGTCGATATCCACGCCCATCACGGCTACTTCGACAAGGAGTATCTGTTCGCCGACGTGGCCGTGATCGGCGGCGGGCCGGCCGGCATGGCGGCGGCGCTCGAAGCGGCCAAGGGCGGCGGCGAAGTGATCCTGATCGAAGAGAATCCGCGGCTCGGCGGCTCGCTCAACTACGCGCGCTTCGACGTCGAAGGCGGGCGCGGCGCGGTGCTGGCGGCGGAGCTTGCCACACAAATCAAGAGCGCCGGCAATATCCGGGTTCTCACCGACACGACCTGCACCGGCTGGTTTGCCGACAACTGGCTCGCGCTGGTGCGCGGCAACCGGTTCTACAAATTGCGCGCGAAGGCGATTGTGCAGGCGGCCGGCTCGATCGAACAGCCCGCCGTCTTCCGCAACAACGATCTGCCGGGCGTCATGCTCGGCTCGGCGGCGCAGCGGCTGATCAGGCTCTACGGCATCCGGCCGGGCAAGCGCGCGATCGTCGTCACGGCGAACACCGACGGTTACGCCGTCGCGCTCGACCTCGCCGATATCGGGACGGTGGTCGAGGCGATCGTCGACATCAATCCGCAGCCGCCGGAATCGCCGCTGGTGCGCGCGGCACTCAGCCGCGGCATTCCGATCATGCCAGGCCATGCGGTGGTCGAGGCCGATCACGCACTCGGCAAGCGGCACGTCAACGGCGCACAGATCGCGCGCATCACCGGCGAGGGAACGACCGATCCGCGCGCGGCGACGCACGAATGCGACCTGATCTGCATGTCGGTTGGCTACACGCCGGCGGCGCAGACGCTCTACCAGGCGCAGGCGAAGTTTCGCTACGACGATGCGACCAGCATGTTCCGCATCGAACAGATGCCGGCGCACGCCTTCGCGGCGGGTTCGGCGAACGGCGCCTACGATCTCGAAGCGGTGGTCGCGGAAGGCAGGCATGCGGGCTGGTCGGCGGCGAAGGATGCCGGCGGCAATGCCGGCGGCAATGCCGGCAGCGAGCCGGAACGGCCGCGGCGCGACCAGGGCGCGCAGGGTCAGACGCATCCGTGGCCGTATTTCCCGCATGCGAAGGGTAAGGACTTCGTCGACTTCGACGAGGATCTCACCAGCAAGGACCTCAAGAACGGCATTGCCGACGGTTACGACAATCCGGAACTGCTGAAGCGCTATTCGACGATCGGCATGGGCCCGTCGCAGGGTCGCCACTCGGCGGTCACGAACGTGCGCTTCGTCGCGCATGAGACGAAGCGCAAGCTTTCCGACATGGCAGTGACGACACAGCGGCCGCCCTACCGGCCGGAGAAGTTCGGGCATCTCGCGGGCCGCGTCTTCGATCCGGCGCGCCGCACGGCAATGCATCACCGGCATGTCGAGGCCGGCGCGCAGATGATGCTGGCCGGTCTCTGGTATCGTCCGGCCCATTACGGGCGCAAGGAAGACCGGTCGAGCGCGATCCGCGACGAGGTGCTGGCGGTCCGGAACAATGTTGGGCTGATCGACGTCTCGACGCTGGGCGGGCTCGATGTGCGCGGGCCGGATGCGGCCGAGTTTCTCAACCGCATGTACACGTTCACCTACACCAAGCTCGAGGTCGGCCGGTCGCGCTACGTGCTGATGACCGACCCGGCGGGTGCGGTGGTCGACGACGGCGTGGCGGCGCGCTTCCACGACGAGCATTTCTACGTGACGGCGACGACCGGCGGTGTCGATGCGGTCTATCGCACGATGCTGTTCTGGAACGCGCAATGGCGGCTCAATATCGACGTGGCGAACGTCACGGCGGCCTATGGCGGCGTGAACATCGCGGGGCCGAAATCGCGCGAGGTGCTGCGCAAGCTCTGCAGCGATGTCGATCTCTCGGCCGAAGCGTTCCCCTATATGGGCGTACGCATGGGCACGGTCGGCGGCATTCCGGCGCGGCTGCTGCGCGTCGGTTTTGTCGGCGAGCTCGGCTACGAGGTGCACGTTCCCGCAGGCTACGCCGAGGCGCTCTGGGACGCGCTCATGGAAGCCGGGCGCGATGCCGGCATAAGGCCGTTCGGCGTCGAGGCGCAGCGCTGCCTGCGTCTCGAGAAGGGTCACATCATCATCGGCCAGGATACGGACGGTCTTACCACGCCGTTCGAGGCCGACATGCCGTGGGCGGTCGCCAAGAAAAAGCCGTTCTATGTCGGCGGACGGTCGGTTGCGATCCAGAATGCACGCCCACTGACGCGCAAGCTGGTCGGGTTCGAAATTCCCGACAAGACGCTGCCGGTGCCGGACGAGTGCCACCTGGTGATCCGCGACGGGCAGATCGTCGGCCGCGTCACCTCGGCGGTGCATTCGCCGACGCTCGATAAGACAATCGGTCTCGCCTTCGTGCATCCCGACCAGTCCGAGCCGGGCAGCAGGTTCGACATCAGGATCGGCGGCGGGCGCATCATCCAAGGCCGCGTGGTCAAGCTTCCGCACTTCGATCCCGACGGCAAGCGACAGGAGCTCTAGGCGATGGCAACCGCATCAACCGCCGTCGCGCCGAACAAGACGTTGCGGCGGAGTTTCATCTACCGCGTGAGCCAAGGGCTCGGCGCCGAATGGCGTTCCGTCAATGGCGGCGTGATCCCGATGGGCTACGGGCGCGGCCTCGAAGCCGAGCTGGCCGATGCCAGGCGCATGGGTCTTGCCGAGCTGTCGATGCTGCCGCGTACCGGCTTCAAGGGCGCCGGCACGGTCGACTGGCTCAAGGGGCAGGGGCTCGAGATCGGCGAGCCGGCGAACGTCGCCTACAAGCAGGCTGGCGGCGAGCTCGCGGTCAAGCTGGCGATGACCGAGATTTTCCTGATCGACAGTCTGATGGCCTCGGGCGCGCTGATCGAGACGCTCAACAAGGCCTGGACCTGGGCGCCGTCGGCGCCGCGGCCGGCGCAGGGCTATCCGGTGCCGCGCCAGGACAGCCACGGCTGGTTCCTGGTCACGGGCGAGAAGGCGCCGGGCATGTTCGCGAAGATCTGCGGCGTCGACCTGCGGCCGCACAAATTCGGGAACCATCGCGTGGCGCAGACCTCGGCCGCCAAGATGGGCGTCGTGATCGTGCGCGACGATATGGGCGGCCTGCCGGCCTACCATGTGCTCGCCGACATCGCGTCCGGCGAATATCTCTGGTCGTGCCTGATCGATGCGATGAACGAGTTCCGCGGCGCGCCCGTCGGCCTTGCGGCGGTGCGCCGCCTCGCCGGCCAGGGATAATCCCGTGGCCCGGAGCCGGGAACGTCCGACCGGAGCGCGCCGTCCCGCGCCACGCTCCAAGCCGGTCGATCGCACATCGGAATTCCAGGATCCGCACCGCCCGGCCTCGCCGGCGGGCAAGGGGCTCGAGCTCGCGATCGGGCGCGAGGTCCGCAATTTCCGCCGCAAGCTCGACATGACGGTAGCCGAGCTCGCCAAGCAGTCCGGCCTGTCGGCGGGCATGCTCTCCAAGATCGAGAACGGCCAGACCTCGCCCTCGCTCGGCACGCTGCAGGCGCTGTCGGTCGCGCTGCACGTGCCGGTGACGGCGTTCTTCCGGCGGTTCGAAGAGGAGCGCAACGCGACCTATGTCAAGGCGGGGCAGGGGCTGAAGATCGAGCGCCGCGGCACGCGCGCCGGTCACCAGTACCATCTGCTCGGCCACACGATGCGCAAGAACCTCGCGGTCGAGCCGTACCTGATCGAGCTCCTGGCGCATTCCGACGTGTTCCCGCTGTTCCAGCATGACGGGGTCGAGTTCATCTACATGCTGGAGGGCGAGGTCGGTTACCGGCACGGCAACCAGACCTACGTGCTGAAACCGGGCGATTCGCTGTTCTTCGATGCCGACGTGCCGCACGGGCCGGACGAGCTGCGCCAGCTGCCGATCCGCTTCATCTCGGTCATCGCTTACACCCGGAACGGCGAGAACTGAGAGGGCCGGGGTGCTTCAATCCCATCCCGCGGGAGTTTCCTATGAGGAATATTTTTTAATCCCTGTTGATTTGAGCCCGAGCCGGGATTAGGTTGCGGGCAACGGGCCGAACCGCTGCCAGAAGGCCCGGAAGACCGGAGGAAACCATGTGCGGCATCGTCGGCCTCTACCTCAAAAATCCGGCCATGCGCGACCGGCTCGGCCACCATCTCGAGCACATGCTGATCGGCATGACCGAGCGCGGACCCGACAGCGCCGGCATCGCGGTCTATCACCGGCCGGTCGGCAAGGATCGCGGCAAGCTCACCCTCTTCCATCCGGAAACGAACTATCACTGGCGCGAGATCGGCGGGGCGCTCAGCGAGGCGCTGCACGGCGAGGTCGATATCGAGGTGAAGGGCAACCATGCCGTCATGACGATCGCGGGTTCGACCGAGGATGCGCGCACCTGGCTGAAAGCGAACCATCCGGAAGTGCGCATCATGGGCTACGGCCGCGTGATGGAGGTCTACAAGGACATGGGCCTGCCGGCCGACGTGGCGCGGCGCTACGACCTCGCGCACATGGAAGGCACGCATGCGATCGGCCATACGCGCATGGCGACCGAGAGCGCGGTGACGACCGAGCATTCGCACCCGTTCACCGCCGACAACGACATGTGCCTCGTGCACAACGGCTCGCTCTCGAACCACAACAACCTGCGCAAGTGGCTGCGCAAGCAGGGCCACGAGTTCGAAACCGACAACGACAGCGAGGTGGCGGCGCGCTACTTCGCACATCGCCTCGCCGAAGGCGCGAGCCTTGAGGAGGCGCTGCGCGCCGGTCTCAAGGATCTCGACGGGTTCTATACCTTCACGATGGGCACGCGCGGCGGTTTCGCCGTGCTGCGCGACGAGTTCGCCTGCAAACCCGCCGTGCTGGCCGAGACCGACGACTGGGTGGCGATGGCCTCCGAGTATCGCTCGATCGCGGGACTGCCCGGCGCCGACGATGCCAAGGTGTGGGAACCGGCCCCCGCCGTCGTCTACACCTGGGAAGTCGCGGAGGCGGCATGAACACGGTCGATCTCGCCCAGACGGGCGTGCGCGAGCTCAACGCGCAGCTCCAGGGTCTCAAGGAAGACACCAACGAACGTCTCTGGCAGGTGCTGAACCCGAAGGGCGCGCACGCGATCGCGGCGGGCCTGATGGTGCCGATCGAGGTCCACATCGAGGGGCACCCGGGCTATTACTGCGCCGGCATGAACAAGAACGCGACGATCATCGTGAACGGTCACTGCGGCAACGGCGTCGCCGAGAACATGATGTCGGGCGTCGTGCGCATCAAAGGCAATGCCTCGGCGGCGGCGGGCGCCACCGGCCGCGGCGGGTTGCTGGTCATTGAAGGAGACGCCGGGCTGCGTTGCGGTATTTCCATGAAGGGCATCGACATCGTGGTCGGCGGTACCGTCGGCCACATGAGCGCCTTCATGGCGCAGAGCGGTGCGCTGGCGGTGTGCGGCGATGCCGGTTCGAGCCTCGGCGATTCGATCTACGAGGCGCGGCTCTACGTGCAGGGCAAGATCGAGAGCCTGGGCTCGGATTGCGTCGAGAAGGAAATGACGACGCATCATGTCAACAAGCTCGCGAAACTGCTCGAACGGGCGCAGATCAGGGCCGATGCGCGCAAATTCCGCCGCTACGGTTCGGCGCGCCGGCTCTATAATTTCCATGTCGACAATGTCGACGCTTACTAAGCGTCTCGACAATGTCGACGCCTACTAGACCCGCCGACACATTCTGATCGGAACCCAAGAATCATGACTGGCTCATTCCCGCCCGGCCATACGCCGCCGCGCCGCTCCGCGACCTTCGACGAGTACGCGATCGCGGAAATCCACCGCGCCGCCGCCACCGGCATCTACGACATTCGCGGCTTCGGCGCGAAGCGCAAGGTGCCGCATTTCGATGATCTGCTGTTTCTCGGCGCCTCGGTCTCGCGCTATCCGCTCGAAGGCTATCGCGAGAAGTGCGCGACCGACGTCCTGCTCGGCACGCGTTTCGCGAAAAAGCCGATTCAACTGAAAATTCCGGTCACCATCGCCGGCATGTCATTTGGCGCGCTCTCCGGTGCCGCGAAAGAAGCGCTCGGCCGCGGTGCGACGGCGGCGGGCACCAGCACGACGACCGGCGACGGCGGCATGACGGAAGAGGAGCGCAAGGCCTCGCATATCCTGGTCTACCAACTGCTGCCTTCGCGCTACGGCATGAACCCCGACGATCTGCGACGCTGCGATGCGATCGAGGTCGTGGTCGGACAGGGCGCGAAGCCGGGCGGCGGCGGCATGCTGCTCGGCCAGAAGATCACCGAGCGCGTTGCCGGCATGCGCAACCTGCCGGTCGGCATCGACCAGCGTTCGGCCTGCCGCCATCCCGACTGGACCGGCCCGGACGATCTCACGATCAAGATCCAGGAGCTGCGCGAGATCACCGGCTGGGAGAAGCCCATCTACGTCAAGGTCGGCGCGACGCGGCCGTACTTCGACGTCGCGCTCGCGGTGAAGGCCGGAGCCGATGTCGTCGTGCTCGACGGCATGCAGGGCGGTACCGCGGCGACACAGGAAGTCTTCATCGAACATGTCGGCCTGCCGACCCTGGCGGCGATCCGCCCGGCGGTGCAGGCGCTGCAGGATCTCGATATGCACCGCAAGGTGCAGCTCATCGTCTCCGGCGGCATCCGCAACGGCGCCGACGTCGCGAAGGTGCTGGCGCTCGGTGCCGACGCGGTCGCGATCGGCACGGCGGCGCTGATCGCGCTCGGCGACAACGATCCGAAACTCGACGAGGAGTATCGCAAGATCGGTTCCGCGGCGGGCTGCTACGACGACTGGCACGAGGGCCGCGATCCGGCCGGCATCACGACGCAGGATCCGGAACTTTCGAAGCGCCTCGACCCGGTCAAGGCCGCCAAGCGGCTGCAGAACTATCTCGCCGTACTGACGATGGAGACGCAGATCATCGCGCGCGCCTGCGGCAAGAGCCATGTGCTCAATCTCGAGCCCGAGGATCTTGTCGCGCTCACGGTTGAGGCGGCCGCGATGGCTGGCGTACCGTTGGCCGGAACGAACTGGATCCCGGGCCGGATGTAACGGCCGGACAATCGAAAAGCGAGAAACAGGGGGAACATCATGACCACAGATCTCGCGAAAGTCGCCAAAGACAGGAAGATCAAGTATTTTCTGATCAGCTTCGTCGATCTCTTCGGCGTACTTCGAGCGAAACTCGTACCGGCCCCGGCGATCGCGCAGATGCAGCGCGACGGCGCCGGCTTTGCCGGCTTCGCCACCTGGCTCGACATGACGCCGGCGCACCCGGACATGTTCGCCAAGCCCGATCCGGACAGCCTGATCCAGCTGCCGTGGAAGCCGGAAGTCGGCTGGCTCGCCGGCGACTGCTGGATGGACGGCAAGGAAGTCGCGGATTCGCCGCGCGTACAGCTCAGGAGCCAAGTCGCGGTGGCCGCCAGGAAGGGCTACCGCATGAAGAGCGGCGTCGAGTGCGAGTACTTCCTGATCTCGCCGGACGGCAAATCGGTCGCCGACACGCTCGATACGCAGGAGAAGCCCTGCTACGACCAGTCGGCGCTGATGCGGCGCTACGACGTGGTCACCGAGATCTGCGACAGCATGCTGAAGCTCGGTTGGGGACCGTACCAGAACGATCACGAGGACGCGAACGGCCAGTTCGAAATGAACTGGGACTATGACGATGCGCTCCTCACCGCCGACCGCCACGTGTTCTTCAAGTACATGGTGAAGCAGATTGCCGAGAAGCACGGGCTGCGCGCGACCTTCATGCCGAAGCCCTTCACCAGCCTGACCGGCAACGGCTGCCATGCGCATGTCTCGGTCTGGGACAGGAGCGGCAAGAAGAACCTGTTCCACGATCCGAAGGGCGAACTCGGCCTGTCGAAGCTGGCCTACCAGTTCCTCGGCGGCGTGATGCATTCGACCGACGCGCTGTGCGCGATCTTCAACCCGACCGTCAACAGCTACAAGCGCATCAACGCGCCGCGCACGACGTCGGGCGCAACCTGGGCGCCGAACACGGTCACTTATTCGGGCAACAACCGAACGCACATGATCCGGATTCCGGACCGGGGGCGGTTCGAGCTGCGCCTGATGGACGGTGCGGCCAATCCGTATCTCTTGCAGGCGGGCGTGCTGGCGGCGGGCCTCGACGGCATCGACAACAGGCGCGACCCGGGGCCGCGGCACGATATCAACATGTACGAGGAAGGCCACAAGCTGAAAAACGTGAAGCGGCTGCCCCTCAACATGCTCGACGCGATCCGCGCCTTCGACAACAGCAAGACGCTGCGCAAGGCGTTCGGCGACAGCTTCGTCGACAGCTACGTCAAGCTGAAGAACATCGAGTGGAACAACTACGCCAGGCACCTGACCCAGTGGGAGCGCGACAACACGCTCGACTGCTAGGCCCGGGTACCGATTCTGGACGGACGGCGTCGCTCGGAGACTAGCCGGGTCGGCGCCGTCGCGTTACCAGCGGGCCCGGCGGGCAGAAGCCCGATAACCGAGGGGTAGCGCGTCTGGGCCGGTCGCAGGGGCCGGCACCGAGGGAGGACGATTATGGCGAAGAAGGTCGGCAGCGATATCGAGATCGCACGCGAAGCGAAGATGCTGCCCATCGAGAAGGTGGCGGCCAAGCTCGACATTGCCGACCGGGACCTGGTCCGGTTCGGCCATCACAAGGCCAAGATATCCTTCGGCGTCATCGACAGTCTGAAGAGCAAGCCCGACGGCAAGCTGATCCTGGTGACGGCGATCACGCCGACGCCGGCGGGCGAAGGCAAAACTACGACAACGGTCGGCCTCGGCGACGGGCTCAACCGCATCGGCAAGAAGGCGGTCATCTGCCTGCGCGAACCCTCGCTCGGTCCCTGTTTCGGCGTGAAGGGTGGCGCGGCGGGCGGCGGTTACGCCCAGGTCGTGCCGATGGAGGACATCAATCTTCATTTCACCGGCGACTTCCATGCGATCGGCACCGCGCACAACCTGCTGTCGGCGCTGATCGACAACCATATCTATTGGGGCAACGATCTCGGCATCGATCCGCGCCGCGTCACCTGGCGGCGGGTCATGGACATGAACGATCGCGCGCTGCGCTCGATCGTATCGTCGCTCGGCGGCATCGCCAACGGCTACCCGCGCGAGGACGGGTTCGACATCACGGTCGCCTCGGAAGTGATGGCGATCTTCTGCCTCGCCTCGAGTCTCGCGGACCTCACCAAGCGGCTCGGCAACATCATTGTCGCCCATACGCGCGACCGGAAGCCGATCTACGCCCGCGACCTCAAGGCCGAAGGCCCCATGACGGTGCTGCTGAAGGACGCGCTGGCACCGAACCTCGTGCAGACGCTGGAGAACAACCCGGCCTTCGTGCATGGCGGTCCGTTCGCCAACATCGCGCACGGCTGCAACTCGGTGCTGGCGACGACGACCGCGCTCAAGCTGGCGGACTATGTCGTGACCGAAGCGGGTTTCGGCGCCGATCTGGGCGCCGAGAAGTTCTTCGACATCAAGTGCCGCAAGACCGGGCTGAAGCCGGCGGCGGCGGTGATCGTCGCGACCATTCGCGCGCTCAAGATGCACGGTGGCGTCGCCAAGGAAGATCTCGGCAAGGAGAATGTCGAAGCGCTGAAGAAGGGCATCGCCAATCTCGCGCGTCACGTCGAGAACGTGAAGTCTTTCGGCGTGCAGCCGGTGGTGGCGATCAACCGCTTCTCGGCCGATACGGATGCCGAGCTGAAGGCGGTCGAGCAGGCCTGCGCCGAGCTTGACGTCGAAGCGATCGAATGCACGCATTGGGCCGACGGCGGCGCCGGCACCGAGAAGCTCGCGCGCAAGGTGGTCGAGATCGCGGAGGGCGGCAAATCGAAATTCCACCCGCTCTATCCGGACGACATGCCGCTCTGGGACAAGGTGCGCACGATCGCGCAGACGCTTTATGGCGCCCAGGGCATCATCGCCGACAAGAAAGAGCGCGATCAGTTCAACGAGTTGCAGAAGGCCGGATTCGGTCACTATCCGGTCTGCATGGCGAAGACCCAATACAGCTTCTCGACCGATCCCAACCTCAAGGGTGCGCCTTCGAACCACGTGGTGCCGATCCGCGAGCTTCGGTTGTCGGCCGGCGCCGAATTCCTGGTGGTGGTGTGCGGCGAGATTATGACCATGCCGGGCCTGCCGCGCGTGCCGGCCGCCAACCACATCAAGCTCAACGTCGCCGGCGAGATCGACGGGCTCTTTTAGGCGCCGTCGCGTCGCGAACGAATCAGAACGGGGAGGCTGTACGCCTCCTCGTTCTTTTTTCGGCCGGCGCGCGGTCGCGAGCTACGACAGGATCAGCATCTCGAAGAGCGTCACGAAACTGATGAAGAGAAATGGCGCGGTCGCGATCGAGATCCAGGGCGATCCGATACGGCGGAAATACAGCACGCCGTGAATCTGTGCCGCCGCCATGACGAAGGTGAAATAGTAGACCAGGGGCTCGCCGGTGACGATGCGATAGGTGTTGTCGATGAAGGTGAGCGCGTTCATGGCGATCAGCACGACCAGCATGTCGCGCGAGTAGCGGGTCGCGGTAAAGGGCGTAAGCGGCGGTGCCCATCGCATCAGCCGGTCGACCACGCCGAATGGCGTCAGCTCGCGCTCCGGCGGCGCGCCCCGCTCGCGGCGATGGTGCTCTAGTCGGTCCAATGCGCACCATCCAGCGTCATGAGGCTGGTGTAGAGCTCGGGCCTGCGGTCGCGAAAGAAGCCCCAGGCGGCGCGCTCGAGCCGCAATTCGTCGAAATCGAATCGCGCGACGATGACGGCTTCCTCGTTGTCGCCGGCTTCGACCAGGATCTCGCCGTCTTCTCCCGCGATGAAGGATGTGCCGTAGAAGGTAACGCTGCCCCGGTCGCCAGATTCGGTACCGATCCGATTGGCCGCCGCCACCGGCACGCAGTTGCTCGCCGCATGACCCTGCATGGCGCGTTGCCAGCGCCGACGGCTGTCGGGCTTCGTCTCACCGATGACCGATCCGATCGCCGTTGGATAGAGCAGCAGCTCGGCGCCCTGCAGCGTCATCGCGCGCGCGCATTCCGGGTACCACTGGTCCCAGCAGATGCCGAGCCCGATCTTGGCATAGGCCGTGTCCCAGACGCGGAACCCGGTATCGCCCGGATTGAAATAGAATTTCTCCTCGTAGCCGAAACCGTCGGGAATGTGCGATTTGCGATACGTACCAAGCGGCGCCCCGTCGGCGTTCATCATCATGACCGAGTTGTAATAGGCGTTGTTGGCGCGTTCGAAGAACGGCACCGGCAGAACAATCTCCAGTTCACGTGCCAGCTCGCTCATGCGGGCGAGCGTGTCGCTGTCGTCGACCGACCGCGCCAGCGCGAAGCATTCCTGCTTTTCGTCCTTGCAGAAATACGGCGTCTCGAACAGTTCCTGAATCATCACGACTTGCGCGCCGCGTCCCGCTGCTTCGCGGATCAGGCGCTCCGCCGTCGCAACGTTCCGTGCGCGGTCGGGCGAACAGGCAAACTGGGTGGCGGCGACGGTGACCGACTGCACGTCAACTCCTCCGGCAACAAGGGTCGAGCAGCAACCTAACCATCTAATCCGGCGTGGAGCAAGACGTCGGCAGCTTGCGAACGGGTCCCGAAGCGGCAAGACTGACGCGCCGCGACGACAGAAATCGGGAAGGGGGCGACGGCGGAATGGGTGCAATGCCCGCGATCGTGCGCGCGATCGAAGCTTTCAGCGAGCAATTCGGCCGTCTCGTGTCCTGGCTGACGCTGGGAACGGTACTGGTCTGCTTCGCCGTCGTGGTGCTGCGCTACGTGTTTTCTGTCGGCTCCGTCTGCCTTCAGGAACTCTATGTCTGGCAGCATGCGCTGGTGTTCATGCTCGGCGCCGGTTACACGCTGCTGCATGCCGGGCATGTCCGGGTGGATATCCTTTATGCGCGGCTCTCGCCGCGCCGGCGCGCCTGCGTCGAACTCTTCGGCACCTGCTTCTTTCTGTTTCCCTGGCTGGTCGTGCTGGTCTGGTACGGCTGGCCGTACTTCGAGCGTTCCTGGAACCTGTTCGAAGCGTCGGGTCAGGCGGGCGGTTGCGGCGGGTACTTCCTGCTGAAATCGGCAATCCCTGTCTTCGCCCTGCTGCTTGGCGTGCAAGGCATCGCCTCCGTACTGCGCTCGATCTTGATCATCGCCGGGCGCCCGGACCCGGCAGATGTCGCGGATCGCAGTCGGCAACCGGCTGCGTCATGACGTTGGGGCCGGCCTGACATGGGCGGGGTGCCGATCGGCGAAATTTTGGCGCTGCTGATGTTCGCCGCCATGCTGTTCGCCGTGCTGATCGGATATCCGGTCGCGTTCACGCTGGCCGGTATCGGCCTGACGTTTGCGCTTCTCGGCGCCGCGCTCGGCGCTTTCGATCTCAATCTCTTCACCGCGCTTGCCTCGCGCTATTTCGGCGTCATGGTGAACGAGGTGCTGGTCGCCGTGCCCCTCTTCATCTTCATGGGCGTGATGCTCGAACGCTCGAAGATCGCCGAGAAGCTGCTCGAGACGATGGGTCAGCTTTTCGGGCCGCTAAGAGGCGGGCTCGGCATTTCGGTCATCCTGGTCGGTACCCTGCTGGCCGCCTCGACCGGCATTGTGGGCGCGACCGTGGTCACCATGGGCCTGCTCAGCCTGCCATCGATGACGCGCGCGGGTTACGACCCGAAACTTTCGACCGGCATCATTTGCGCCTCGGGCACGCTCGGGCAGATCATCCCGCCCTCGACGGTGCTGGTATTCCTCGGCGACATGCTGCAGGGCGCCAATTCGGCAGCCCAGCTGGCGCGCGGCAACCTGGCGCCCGATCCGGTTTCGGTCGGCGACCTGTTCGCCGGGGCGATGCTGCCGGGCCTGATGCTGGTGCTGTTCTACATGGCGTGGGTCGCGGTCCGTGCGATCTTCGATCCGAAAGCCGCGCCCGCGCTGCGCATGTCGCCGGAAGAGCGGCGCGGCCTGATCCGGCGCGTCGCCTATGTGCTGCTGCCGCCGACCGGGCTGATCGTCGCGGTGCTGGGTTCGATCGTGGCCGGCATCGCCTCGCCGACGGAATCGGCGTCGGTCGGCGCCGTCGGCGCGACCCTGCTTGCAGCCGGCAACCGCCAGCTCTCGTGGCGCGTGCTGAACGATGTCATGCGCAGCACGCTGAAGATCAGCTCGATGGTGTTCGTGATCCTGCTTGGCGCCTCCGTCTTCTCGCTGGCGTTCCGCGGCCTCGGCGGCGAGCGCATCGTCGACGACGTCCTGACGCAGCTTCCCGGCGGCGCGGACGGCGCCGTGCTGGTCGTGATGCTGCTGATGTTCGTGCTCGGTTTCTTTCTCGATACGTTCGAGATCATCTTCATCGTAGTGCCGATCACGGCGCCGATTCTGCTGGGTCTCGGTGTCGACCCGCTCTGGCTCGGTGTGATGATCGGTATCAACCTGCAGACCAGCTTCCTGACGCCCCCGTTCGGCTTCTCGCTGTTCTATTTCCGCGGCGTCGCGCTCGCGTCGATCACGACGGTGGAGATCTATCGCGGCGTTGCGCCGTTCGTGGGGTTGCAACTGCTGGCGATGGCGACGCTCTGGCAATTCCCGACGCTCGCAACCTGGCTGCCGCAGCAGGTCTACGGTACGGTGCCAACGCCGTCCGGCGCCGGCCAGCAACCCCTCGCGCTTCCGGATGACGCGCTCATGCCGACGGACGACGAATCACCCGGCGAGACGGCGCCGGCGGGCGAGAGCAGCGGCGAAGGCTCGACGCTCGAGCAGATGCTCGACGAGGATGCGCTGACCCCGCCGCCGGAGTGATACTTGTGTCAACCCTGCGGATAGTCGAATTTCAGCGCGCGTGCGTTCGCGTAGGCCTGGTCGGCGATGCGGGTCCAGAGCCGGATGTCGCGGCGGAAAGCGAAGAAGCTCTCGCAGATCCGGCGCGTGATATCGTCGCCCCGGTCGTAGAGCTCCTGCATCAGTTCGCCCGACGCATCGCCGAACGCGATCAGCACGTCCTTGGAGAACTGCTTCAGGATTACGCCGTGCTCGTTCACCAGCGAGGCGAGCGCCGGCGCGCTCCGGCCATTGAACTCCGCCAGCAGCATGTCGTTCTCGCGGCCGCAGGCGACTTCGATGACCTGTTTCAGGTCGCCGGGCAGCGCCTCGAACCGGGCCGTGTTGACCGTGCATTGCAGGGCCGATCCTGGCTCGTGGAAGCCGGGCCAGTAATAGTACTTCGCCACTTTGTAGAGGCCGAGGGCGAGATCGTTGTACGGACCGACCCACTCGGTGCCGTCGAGTGCGCCCGATTGCAGGTTGGCGAAGATCTCGCCGGCGGGCAGCGTGACGACCGTAGTGCCGAGCCTGGAGAGAACCTGGCCGCCCTGGCCGGGCATGCGGAATTTCAGGCCCCTGAGGTCCTCGACCGTATTGATCTCCTTGCGGAACCAGCCGCCCATTTGCGAGCCGGTATTGCCGGCGAGAAACGCCTTGAGACCGAATGGCGCATAGAGTTCGTCCCAGAGTTCCTGGCCGCCGCCGAAATAGATCCAGGCGTTCAGCTCGCTGGCGGTCAGGCCGAACGGCACGGCGGTGAAAAAGCCGCAGGCCGGCGATTTGGAGAGATGATAGTAGGCCGCGTCGTGCGCGATGTCGGCCGTACCGTCGGCAACCGCATCGAAACATTCGAGCGGCGGCACCAGTTCGCCGCCCGAATAGACCTGGATCACCAGCCGGCCTTCGCTCAGATCCAAGATCGTTTACGCCAAACACCACACCACCA
>Ga0187893_10006410_pt1 | contig 20149 bp, 20 predicted proteins | sample MA1701074metaG_FD_139574 | JGI IMG/M metagenome (GOLD analysis project Ga0187893, IMG submission 139574) | White microbial mat communities from a basaltic lava cave in the Kipuka Kanohina Cave System on the Island of Hawaii, USA - MA170107-4 metaG ...
CGCGAAGCGCTGCGCGAAGCCGGCTTCGAGGTCGAGAAGCGCGGCGGCTTCGGCGGCAAACGCGAGATGACGCTCGCGCGCTACGCGCCGCGCTTCGCGGCGCGGCGGCCGGCCGCACGCGCCGTGCCGTACGTGCGAGCGCGTCACGCGGTGATCGTCGGCGCCGGCCTTGCCGGCTGCGCGACCGCGCTTGCGCTCGCCGAGCTGGGCTGGACAAGCACGCTCATCGACCGCGCTGCACGCCCGGCAAGCGAGGCGTCGGGCAACCCGGCCGGTCTGTTCCACGGCAGCGTGCACGCGGCGGACGGCTTGCACGCGCGCTTCAACCGCGCGGCGGCGCTCGAGATCGAACGTTGGCTGCGATGCGCGGGCGCGATGCGAGCGGCCGGCCTGTTGCGCATCGAGACGCGGCGCGACCTGGTCGCGATGCGTGCGATCGAGGGCGCGCTCGGGCTGCCCGAATCGTTCGTGCGCGCAGTCGATCGAGCCGAGGCGAGCGAGCTGAGCGGGTTGCCGTTGCGCGCTCCCGCGTGGTGGTTCGCGGGCGGCGGTGTCGCCGACCCGCGACGTCTGGCCGAGAGCTGGCTCGCCGCCGCCGGCGATGCGGTCGAGCTGCGCTGCGACGTCGACGTGCAGGCGCTCCGCCGCGCGGGCGACGTGTGGCGCCTGCTCGACGCGTGCGACCGCGTCGTCGGCGAAGCCGAGGTCGTCGTGCTCGCGAATGCGGCCGGTGCACTGCCGCTCATCGGCAGTCGCGGTTGGCCGCTCGCGCGCGTGCGCGGCCAGCTGAGCAGCGTCGCCGCCGCGATGCTCGGTACGCTCGTGCCGCGCTGCGCGGTCGCGGGCGCGGGCTACGTGCTGCCGCCGGTCGACGGGCGGGTCTGGTTCGGCGCCACGAGCCGGCCGCACGACGACGATGCGACGCTGCGCGAATCGGACCAGCGCGCCAACCTCGACGCGCTCAGCACGCTCACCGGATGGCAAGGCACGCTCGACGGCTCGCCGCTCGGCGGCCGCGTCGCATGGCGCCTCGTTGCCGCAGATCGCCTGCCGCTGATCGGCGCGCTGCCGATCGCGGCCACGGCGCATCAACAGGTGCGCTTCGTGCCGCGCGAGCCCGGCCTGTTCGTCTTCGTCGCGCTCGCGTCGCGCGGCATCGCCTGGTCGCTGCTCGGTGCGCGCGTGCTTGCGTCGCTCGTCGCCGGCACGCCGTGCCCGGTTGAAGCGAGCCTGCTCGACGCGGTGGACCCGGCACGCTTCGCGGTTCGGCAGGCGAGGCGGGCGTGAGGTCCTCAGAACGCCAACGTGCGCACGCCGTCGGCCGTGCCGAGCAGGCAGACGCTGGCGCGATGTCGCGCAAAGATGCCGACCGCGATCACCCCCGGCCACTGGTTGATCTCGCGCTCCATCGCCTCGGGATCGGCGATCGCGAGGCCGCGGACGTCGACGATGCGGCCGCCGTTGTCGGTGACGACGCCTTCGCGCAGCCGCGGTTCGCCGCCGAGCGCTGCAAGCCGGCGCGACACCTGCGCGGCGGCCATCGGGATCACTTCGACCGGCAGCGGGAACGCGCCGAGCACCTGCACCAGCTTCGACCCATCGGCGATGCAGACGAACTTCGCGGCCAGGTCGGCGACGATCTTCTCGCGCGTCAGTGCGGCACCGCCGCCCTTGATCATGCAGCCGCGGCGGTCGATCTCGTCGGCGCCGTCGACGTAGACCGGCAGCGATTCGACCGCGTTGGCGTCGAGCACGTCGATTCCGATCGCGCGCAAGCGCCGCGTGGTCGGTTCGGAACTCGAGACCGCGCCGCGCACCCGGTCGCGCACCGTTGCCAACGCGTCGATGAAGCAGTTGACCGTCGAGCCGGTGCCGACGCCGACCAGCCCGCCGGGCTCGAGGTACGCGAGCGCGGCGCGGCCGACCAGTGCCTTCAGTTCGTCCTGCGTCATGCCGCGAATCTAACAGGGCCGCGATGTGACAATGCGCGCCCGCCATGCTGCCGCTTCCGTATGCGCTCGCGCGCCCGCTGTTGTTCCGCGTCGACGCGGAGCGGACCCACGACCTGTCGCTCGCCTGCATCGAGCGGCTGCAGAACACACCGGCGCAGCTCGCCTGGGCGCTTGCGCGCGTCGCGGACCCGGTCGACGTCGCGGGGCTGCGCTTTCCGAATCGCATCGGCCTCGCCGCCGGGCTCGACAAGAACGCGCGCTGCATCGACGGCCTGGGGGCGATGGGATTCGGCTTCATCGAGGCGGGCACCGTGACGCCGAAGGCGCAGCCCGGCAACCCGCGGCCGCGCATGTTTCGTTTGCCGCAGGCGAACGCGCTGATCAACCGCCTGGGCTTCAACAGCGAAGGGCTCGAACGCTTCGTCGCGAACCTGCGCCGCGCGCGCAGTTTCCGCGCCGCGGGCGGCGTCGTCGGCCTCAACATCGGCAAGAACGCGGCCACGCCGATCGAGCGCGCGCTCGACGACTACCTGGCCGGACTCGCGGGCGTGTATGCGCACGCCGACTACGTCGCCGTCAACGTCTCGAGCCCGAATACGCAGCAGCTGCGCGAGCTGCAGGACGACGCGGCGCTCGATGCCCTGCTCGCCGGCCTGCAGCGCCGCCGCGCACAGCTTGCGGCCGAACACCGCCGCACGGTGCCGCTGTTCGTGAAGATCGCGCCCGACCTCGACGCCGAACAGATCGCGGCCATCGCGCGCTGTCTGCAGCGCCATGCGATCGACGGCGTGATCGCGACCAACACGACGATCACGCGCGACGCCGTGCGCAGCCTGCGCCACGCCGACGAAGCCGGCGGACTGAGCGGCGCGCCGCTCGCGGCGCCGAGCAACCGCGTGATCCGAGCGATGCGCGCGGCGCTCGGGTCCGGCTATCCGATCATCGGCGTGGGCGGCGTGATGAGCGCCGCCGACGCGGCCGCCAAGCGCGCCGCCGGCGCCGACCTGGTGCAGATCTACACCGGCCTCGTCTATCGCGGCCCGGCGCTGGTGCGCGAAGCGGCGCGGCGCCTCGCGGACCGCTGACCCGCGCTCGTCGACGTGATCCACTCCGGGTTCGACCAACCGTTGGTGGCGCTGTCGGCGGTGACGCGCCGCTTCGCCGTCGCGTGCGCCGTCGCACTTGCCTGCCTCGGCGCGCACGCCAGCGCTGCGCCCTCGCTCGCCGAGCGCTACCAAACGCTGCGCGACAAGCTCGCCGACAACGCGTTCGGGCGCCCGATCCACCTCGACTCGACCGAGTCGTCCGGCGCACTGCGCGGCGATGCGCACGCGGCGGTCGAGCACCCGTTCGCGCTGCTGCGGGCGCATCTCGGCGAGCCCGAGGTGTGGTGCGAGGTGCTGATCCTCGTCTTCAACATCAAGCAGTGCGAGGCCGGCGCGCGCACCCTGGTCGTGCACATCGGCAGGAAACACGACCAGCCGGTCGCGCAGGCGCACAAGGTCGAGTTCGCGTTCAACGTCGCGAACGCGAGCGGGAGCAACCTTCGCGTCGAGTTGAACGCGGACAGCGGTCCGCTCGGCACGCGCGACTACCACATCGAGCTGGAGGCGATCCCGCTCGACGCGCGCCGCGCGTTCCTGCACCTCGAGTACTCGTACACGTCGGGCGTGACCGCGCGCCTCGCGATGAAAGGCTACCTGGCGACGGTGGCGCGCGACAAGGTCGGCTTCAGCGTCGTCGGCAGGCGCGCCGACGGAGCGCCGATCCACGTCGGCGGGATGCGCGGCCTGATCGAGCGCAACACCATGCGCTACTACCTTGCGATCGACGCGTACCTCGATTCGCTCTCGGCGGCGCCCGCGCAGCAGCTCGAGAAGCGCCTCGCCGGCTGGTTCGACGCGACCGAGCGCTATCCGCTTCAGCTGCGCGAGATGGAGCGCGACGACTACCTGGCGATGAAGCGCAAGGAAGCCGGCAAGCGCGACTGAGGGCATGCGGCGCGCGCTCCCGCTGTCCCGAACGCCGGAGACGGCTCTGCGCATCACTCCCGCGTCAAGCACAACCGCGACAGCGCGGCTTGCAAGGCCGCCTCGACGCGTTGGCGGTCGTTCGCCTCGGGTAGCGCGTCGCGCGCGCCGCGCTCGATCATCCGAGCTTGCCGCCGCAGCGCGTCGCGATCGCCGTCGCGCACGGCGAACGGCGCGATCGCGGCGATCGCTTCGAGCAGATGGATCGTCACCGCCGCACTGGTCCGCCCGTACTCGCGGATCTGATCGAATGCTGCGCCGACCGCCTGCGTGAAATCGAGCCGGCGCATCACGACGCGCAGGCGGCCGCTCTCGTCGGCATGCCACAGCGCGGGCATCTCGCGCCTCGCCAGGCGACTCAAGCCGCTCGACAGATGGTCGACGCAGGCGAGCGCGGTGAACGGGTCGTTGATCCCCGGCGACAGCGCGCGCACCGCGATCTCGACCAGTTGGTGAATCGGGTATTCGACGTCCTGCTCCGGGGTGCGCTGGTTGCCGAGCACGAACGCGGACGCGAGCGCGTCGGCTGCCTCGTCGGACACTGCGCTCGCCGGCCACGCGCTGAGGATCGCGCTGCCCTCGATCGCGTACTGCCCCGGTGCACGTTCGAGGCGCAGCACGAGGCCGTGCCGCGCTGCGAGCGCGACCAGCGCACCGACGTCGACGATCTGCAGATAGCCGTCGCCCGCGGACGGGATGCATCGCGCCTCCCGATCGAAGTGCACCGGCAGTTCGCCGGGCCGATCGCTCGCCGGCGGCGCGCCGAGCGGGCACAGCCGGTCGATCGCCTGCACCAAGTCGCGCCCGACCGCCGCGGCAAGCTCGTCGGCGTGGATCGACGTCGAGACGTGGTGCACGAAATAGATCAGCACCGCGAGGCTCGCGACCGCGAGCACGACGCCGAAGGTCACCGACAGGTGTGGCACGAAGCGATCCGCCTCGCCGTGGCGGATCGCGAGCAGCACGAGCAGCGAATACAGAAAGGTGGCGACGAAGGTGCCGAGCACGACCTGGTTGCGCACGTCGCGCATGAAGCTGCGCAGCAAGCGCGGTCCGAACTGCGACGACGCGAGGGTCAACGCGACCAGGGTCAGCGAGAACACGAGTCCGGCCAACGTGATCATCGAGCCGGCGATCGCCTGCAGCACCGCGCTCGCGCCTTCGGCGTTGCCGGTGTAGAACCAGTCATGCCTGCGCAGCCACGGCTCGGTAATCGCAGCGTCGATCGCCAGGCTCGAGAACGCGAGCACGAGCGCGCCCGCGGTCATCAAGGCGGGAACGAACCAGAAGCTCGACCGGAGCTGATCCCAGCGCCGCCGCAGTTGCAGTTGCAGTTGCACGGCGCGACCGGAGGGTCAGCGCAGCGGCACGCCGGTCTTCGCCTGAAGTTCCTCGCTCGTTACGCCGGGCGCGAGCTCCACCACCTTCAGGCCTTCGCGCGTCACGTCCATGATGGCGAGGTCGGTGATGACGCGGTTGACGACGCCGACACCGGTGAGCGGCAACGTGCACTTGGGCAGGATCTTGAGATCCGTCGAGCCGTCCTTCTTCCTGGCGACGTGCTCCATCACGACGATCACGCGCGGCACGCCGGCGACGAGGTCCATCGCACCGCCCATGCCCTTGACCATCTTGCCGGGGATCATCCAGTTGGCGAGGTCGCCCTTCTCGCTGACCTGCATCGCGCCGAGGATCGACAGGTTGATCTTGCCGCCGCGGATCATCGCGAAGCTGTCGTGCGAGCCGAAGATCGAGGACCCGGGGATCGTCGTCACGGTCTGCTTGCCGGCGTTGATGAGGTCGGCGTCGACCTCGTCTGCGGTCGGGAACGGGCCGATGCCGAGCATGCCGTTTTCGCTTTGCAGCCATACCTCGATGTCCTTCGGCACGAAGTTCGCGACCAGGGTCGGGATGCCGATGCCGAGGTTGACGTAGAAGCCGTCCTTCAGTTCGAGGGCCGCCTTGGCGGCCATGTCGTCTTGGGTCCAAGGCATGCGCTTCCTTTCATGGCGCTGCAAGGCGCCCGCTCTCCTGTCTGATCGTCCGTTTCTCGATGCGCTTCTCGGGGTGGGCGTTCAGCACCAGCCGGTGCACGTAGATGCCGGCCAGGTGCACGTCGTCGGGATCGAAGGTCCCGGTCTCGACGATCTGCTCGACCTCGACCACCGTGACCTTGCCCGCCATCGCCGCGGCCGGGTTGAAGTTGCGCGCGGTGCGGCGGAACTTGAGGTTGCCGCTCTCGTCGGCCTGGTACGCCTTGACGAGCGAGACCTCGGGGACGAGCGCGCGCTCCATCACGTACGTGGCGCCGCCGAACTCGCGCGTCTCCTTGCCCTCGGCGACCATCGTGCCGACGCCGGTTCTCGTGTAGAACGCCGGGATGCCGGCGCCGCCCGCGCGCAGCTTCTCGGCCAACGTGCCTTGGGGGGTGAACTCGAGCTCGAGCTCACCCGAGAGGTACTGACGCTCGAACTCCTTGTTCTCGCCGACGTAGCTCGAGATCATCTTCTTGATCTGGCGCGTCTCGAGCAGCTTGCCGAGCCCGAAGCCGTCGACGCCGGCGTTGTTCGAGATCACGGTCAGGTTCTTGACGCCGCTGTCGCGCAACGCGTCGATCAGCGCCTCCGGGATGCCGCACAAGCCGAAACCGCCGACCGCGAGCAACTGACCGTCCCTGACGATGCCCGACAGCGCCGCGGCGGCGCTCGGGTACACCTTGTTCATCGCGCGGTCCTCCGAGAATCGAACGCGCAAGGGTAACACCGGGCGCCGCGCCGCAATCGATCGTCCCCGACATGCGGTTAGCTCGCATTGCGGGGGCCGGCACCGTGCCGCTAGAGTGGTCCGATCGTCCCCAACCCGGAGCATCACCATGAAGCGATTGCCAGTTCTCTTCGCGGGCGCGTTCGCGCTCGCCGCGCTCGCGTCCGGCCTCGCGCAGGCGCAGACCGTCGTCAAGTTCAGCCACGTCGTCGCCGAGAACACGCCCAAGGGCCAGGGCGCGCTGAAGTTCAAGGAGCTGGCCGAGAAGAAGCTGCCCGGCAAGGTGACGGTGCAGGTGTTTCCCAGCTCGCAACTGTTCGGCGACGGCAAGGAGATGGAGGCGCTCCTGCTCGGCGACGTGCAGCTGATCGCGCCGTCGCTGTCGAAGTTCGACCGCTACACGAAGAAGCTGCAGCTTTTCGACCTGCCGTTCCTGTTCGACAACATCGACGCCGTCGATCGCTTCCAGTCGGGGCCCGACGGCGTCGCGCTGCTCGACGCGATGACGAGCAAGGGCGTCAAGGGCCTCGCGTACTGGCACAACGGGATGAAGCAGCTGTCGACCAGCCGCGACGCCCTGCGCCGTCCCGAGGACGTGAAGGGCCTCAAGTTCCGCATCCAGGCCTCCGACGTGCTCGAGGCGCAGTTCCGTGCGCTCGGCGCCAACCCGCAGAAGATGGCGTTCGCCGAGGTCTATCAGGCGCTGCAGACCGGCGTCGTCGACGGGCAGGAGAACACGTGGTCGAACATCTGGTCGCAGAAGTTCCACGAGGTGCAGAAGACGATCGCCGAGACCAACCACGGCATCGTCGACTACATGGTCGTCGCCAACGCCAAGTGGTGGGACGGCCTGCCGGCCGACGTGCGCAAAGGGTTGAGCGAGGCGATGGCCGAGGCGACCGCGCACGCCAACAAGCTCGCCGAGGACATCAACCAGGCCGACCGCAGGAAGGTCGTCGACGCCGGCAAGGCGAAGGTCGTCACCTTGACGAAGGAGGACCTCGCGGCGTGGCGCAAGGCGATCGAGCCGGTGTGGAAAAAGTTCGAGGCCGACATCGGCCCCGAGCTGATCGGCGCGGCGCTGAAGTCGAACGGCTGACGCCGTGGGCGCCGCGATGCGCTGGCTCGGGCGCCTCGAAGAGGGTCTGCTCGCGCTGCTGCTCGCGGCGATGACCGCGATCACCTTCATGCAGGTGGTCGCGCGCTACGTCTTCAACTACAGCTTCGTGTGGGCGCTCGAGTTGACGACGGTGCTGTTCGCGTGCCTGATCTTCGTCGGCATGGCGTACGGCGTGCGCGTCGGCGCGCACATCGGCGTCGATGCGTTCGTGCGCCTGCTCGCGCCGCGCGCCGCGCGCGTCGCGGCCGGCGTCGCCGCGGCGCTGTGCCTCGCCTACGCGCTGATCGTGCTCGCAGGCGCGTGGACGTACGTGCGCAAGATGTACGACATCGGGATCCTGATGCAGGACCTGCCGGTCGCGCAGTGGATTCCGCGCGCGGTGCTGCCGCTCGGCTTCGCGCTGCTCGCGCTGCGCTTCGGGCAGGCGCTGTGGCGCGTCGTCGCCGGGCACGACGCGCATCTGCTCGGCGACGAAGTCCGGGACGCGCTGAAGCTGCGCGATCAGTGACGGGTGACGGCACGGCCGCCCGATGACCACCGCGATCCTGTTTGCGCTGCTCTTCGTCTTCATGCTCGTCGGCATGCCGATTGCGGTCGCGCTCGGCCTGGCGTCCTTGCTGACGATCCTGTTCTTCGGCACCGACTCGCTCGCGTCGCTCGCGCTGAAGCTGTACGAGACCTCCGAGCACTTCACGTTGCTCGCGATCCCGTTCTTCATCCTCGGCGGCGCGTTCATGACCACCGGCGGCGTCGCCAAGCGGATGATCCGCTTCGCGATCGCGTGCCTCGGCCACCTGCGCGGCGGGCTCGCGATGGCCTCGGTACTCGCGTGCATGCTGTTCGCCGCGGTGTCGGGATCGTCGCCGGCGACGGTGGTCGCGGTCGGCTCGATCGTCATCGCGGGCATGGTCAAGGCCGGCTATCCGCAGGCGTTCGCCGCGGGCGTGATCTGCAACGCCGGCACCCTGGGCATCCTGATCCCGCCGTCGATCGTGATGGTCGTCTACGGCGCCGCGACCGAAACCTCGGTCGGCAAGCTGTTCATGGCCGGCGTCGTGCCCGGCATCGTGCTCGGGCTGATGCTGATGGCCGCGATCTACCTGCGAGCGCGCGTCACCGGCCTGCCGCGGCAGCCGCGCGCGTCGTGGGCAGAGATGCTCGTCGCGGGACGCGAATCGTTGTGGGGCCTGCTGCTCGTCGTGATCATTCTCGGCGGCATCTACGGCGGCGTGTTCACGCCGACCGAGGCGGCCGGCGTCGCCGCGGTGTACGCGTTCGCGATCGCGGTGTTCGTCTATCGCGACATCGGCATGCAGGACGTGCCGCGCGTGCTGGTCGACGCGTCGAAGGTCACCGTGATGCTGATGTTCATCATCGCCAATGCGCTGCTGTTCGCGCACGTGCTCACCACCGAACGCATCCCGCAGACGATCGCCGAGGCGATCATCGGGCTCGGCATGCAGCCGTGGCAGTTCCTGATCGTCGTCAACATCCTGCTGCTCATCGCAGGCTGCTTCATGGAGCCGACCGGCATCATCCTGATCCTGGCGCCGATCCTCTTTCCGATCGCGACGCAGCTCGGCATCGACCCGGTGCACCTCGGGATCATCATGACCGTGAACCTCGAGATCGGCATGGTCACGCCGCCGATCGGGCTGAACCTCTTCGTCACCGCCGGCATCACCGGCATGTCGGTGCTGCAGGTCGTGCGCGCCGCGCTGCCCTGGCTCTCGGTGCTGCTGGCGTTCCTGGTGCTGGTGACGTATCTGCCGAAGATATCGTTGTGGTTGCCGGGGGTACTGTTCTGAGCATTCGGCAGCCGCGCTGGGCGAAAGGACCGCGGCGGCGATGCGGGCACACGGCCCGGAAAACGCCACAACGTCAGCGACTGCCGAGGTCAGTAGCGCCCGAAGCACCGCGTGTATTCGAGAGGGCCGCAGGCGGGTCGAGCCGCACCCGGGCCAGCGCGACCTCGACCGAGTCGACCCGCGGCACGGTCAGCGCTTCTTCTTGCCGGGCCGTACCCTGACCTGGTCCTGGTGCAGCTCGCTCATCCACAACGTCTTGCCGCCGTACGTGAACTCGAACGCGCTCTCGCCGAGCCAGAGCCCGAACTCGAACTGCGCCCTGCTCGGATCGAACGGACCGAGGCTGCTCGACGCGAGGTCGGCCAGTTCGACGTCGCGCGCGCGTTCGAGCCTGCGGCAGCAGAAGTTGGCGCCGTGCGTCAAGGTCTCGATGCGCAAGCTCGGCGGCTCCCCGGCGAGCCTCGGCTCGTGGACGACGAGCCGGATGTAGCGGCCGTTGACCGGGCCGTGCAGCACGATCGAGCCCGGCCCCTCGCTGACGAACGCGATGCGCGTGTAGCGGTCCTCGGTCGCCGGCGTGGTGCGCAGCTCGGCGCTCTGCGCGCACGCGTTCGACGCGGCGACGGCAAGGCACGCGCCTGCGAACAGCGATCGGTGCATCGGGGTGCGCGATGTCACGCGGGCGAGTGTAGTGCGCTGCCTTGCGCCGCGCCGCGGGCGCGGTTTCGCCCACGCTTATCATCGCCGCCACGCCCGCGCAGCCAGTCTCACCCGGAGCGCGCATGCCCCGCTTCGCCGCCAACCTGTCGTTCATGTACACGGAGCATCCGTTCCTCGACCGGTTCGCGGCCGCTTCGCGCGACGGCTTCGACGCGGTCGAGTACCCGTTCCCCTACGCGCACCGGGTGACCGAACTGCACGCGCGGCTCGCCGACCTGGGCCTCGCGCAGGTTCTGTTCAATGCGCCGCCCGGCGACTGGGACGCGGGCGAGCGCGGGCTCGCGTGCCTGCCCGGGCGCGAGGACGAGTTCCGCCGCGGCTTCGAGCAGGCAATCGCGTACGCGCAGTCGTTGTCGTGTCCGCGCATCCACGCGATGGCGGGCCTGCTGCCGGCGGACGCCGAGCGCGCCGCGCTGCAGGCCACCTACATCGCCAACCTCGCGTGGGCGGCGCGACAAGCCGGAGCGATCGACGTGCTGATCGAGCCGATCAACACGCGCGACATCCCCGGCTACTTTCTGAACCGGCAGGACCATGCGCACGAGATCGTGCGCGCCGTCGGCGCGCCGAATCTGAAGGTGCAGATGGACCTCTACCACTGCCAGATCGTCGAGGGCGACGTCGCGACGAAGCTGAAGACCTGCCTGCCAGGCGGCAACGTCGGCCACGTGCAGATCGCCGGCGTGCCCGAGCGCCACGAGCCCGACAGCGGCGAACTCAACTTCGCGTACCTCGCCGCGCTGATCGATTCGCTCGGCTACGCCGGCTTCGTCGGCGCCGAGTACCGCCCGCGCGCCGGCACGTCGGCCGGGCTCGGCTGGTTCGATCCGTACCGGAAGACGCGATGAAGCTGCTGATCACCGGCGGTGCGGGGTTCGTCGGCGCACGGCTCGCACGCACGTTGCTCGCGCGCGGCACGCTCGGCGGCGAAGCGCTGTCGAAGATCGTGCTCGCCGACCGCGTCGCTCCGCCCGCCGACCTCGGCGCCGATGCGCGCATCGAGGCGCGCATCGGCGCGCTGCTCGACCAGTGCAAGGCGCTTGCCGCAGAGCGTTTCGACGGCGTGTTCCACCTCGCCGCGGCGGTGTCGGGAGAATGCGAGGACGACTTCGACCTCGGCCTCGTGTCGAACCTCGATACGACGCGCGCGCTGCTCGACGCGTTGCGTGCCGCGGGCAACGCGCCGCGGCTCGTGTTCTCGAGTTCGGTCGCGGTGTTCGGCCCCGACCCCGCAGTGCCGATGCCCGCGCTCGTCGCCGACGACACCCTGCCCGCGCCGCAGACCTCGTACGGCGCGCAGAAGCTGATCTGCGAGCACCTCGTCGCCGACTACACGCGCAAGGGCACCATCGACGGCCGCGCTGCGCGGCTGATGACGGTGACGGTGCGGCCCGGCAAGCCGAACGCCGCGGCGTCGTCGTTCTTCAGCGGCATCATTCGCGAGCCGCTTGCGGGGCTGGAGGCGATCTGCCCCGTCGCACCCGAGGTCTCGCATCCGGTGTCGTCGCCGGCGCGCACGGTGGCCGGGCTGATCGCGGTGTACGAAGCGAGCCGCGACGCCTTCTGCGGGCGCAGCGCGCTCAATCTGCCGGCGTTGAACGTGCGTGTTGCCGACATGCTGGATGCGCTCGAGGCGGTGGCCGGACGCGCGGTGCGCGAGCGCGTGCGTTTCGTGCGCAACGAGCGCATCGCCGGCATCGTCGCCAACTGGCCGAAGGGCGCCACCGCGGTACGCGCAGAGCGGCTGGGGTTGAAGGCCGACAACTCGTTTGCCGACATCGTGCGACAGTACATCGACGACTGCGCCGCAACGCCCGAGGCCCTGAAAGGATGGCGCCGATGAACCGCATCGGTCTGCAAGGCCGCGTCGCGGTGGTCACCGGCGGTGCGCGCGGCATCGGGTTGCCGTAGCCGAGCGCATGCTGCGTTCGGGCGCGCGCGTCGTGCTGTGGGATATCGGCCGCGCGGCGAGCCAATCGGCGCAACGCTCAAGAGCCCGTGAAACGCCAGACGAACCCGAGGCCGCCGAGCATCACCACGACCTCCATGAAAGCGGTGTGCACGCGCGCCGGAATGCGTTCGAGGAGCCAGCGTGCGACGAACGCGCCGGGCGCTGTGCAAGCGCCGATCAGCAGCCCCGCCAGTGCGAGTTGTGTGTCGAGCCGCGCGGCGCCGCCGAACAGGGCGATCTTCGCCGCGCCCATGATGAGCGAGACGATCGCGTCGGTCGCGATCAGCGCGGCACCCTGCACGCCGGCGGCCATCAGCAACGCGATCAGCAGCAGACCGGCGCCGGTCATGCCGCCATTGATGAAGCCGAAGCCGGCGCCGCCGACCGCCACGCCGCGCGCGCCGAGTTGCACGTCGGCACGCTTCAGCAGACGGCGCAGCGGTACGCTGGCGATCAGGAAGATGCCGATCGCGAGCGCGACCCAGCGCGCCGGCAGCAGCGTGTAGCCGTACGCCCCTGCGAGACAAGCCGGCAGGCCGAGCCAGAGCACGCGGCGTGCATGCGGCCACGAGACGTGGCGCCAGAACGCGGCGACTCGCGAACCGTTGTTGATCGACATACCGACCGCCATGACGGGGATCAGATTGGCCACGCCGACCACCGGCGCGAGGAACACCGGCAGCACGAGCCCGGTGCCGTAACCCGCCAGGCCACCGAAGATCGAAGCGGCAAAGGCAACCAGGCCGATCAGCACAAGCTGGGGGACGCCGACGGACGCCAGGTCGAAGGCGGTATCCATCGCCGCAGTGTCCGCCGAGCCGCCGCAATCGAGCGGTTCTCGCGATCAGCCGCATCCCAGACGATCGGCCAGCTCGGCAAGGCTCGTCGCGCAGACATCGACCGCAACGGTGGCGCTCGCCTCGCCCGTGCTCGGACCATATTCGTCCGGCCGCGCGATGAACGCGGTGCGCAGCCCGGAGGCTTGCGCCGCTTGCAGGTCGGACGAATGCGCCGCCACCATCATGGTCTGCGCCGGCTCGGCGTCGAAGGCCGCCGCGGCGCTCAGGTAGACGATCGCTTTCGGCTTGTAGTCGCGCGCGATTTCGGCCCCGAGGATCGCGTCCCACGAGTAGCCGTTGCGCCGCGCCAGATCGACCATCAGCGAGATGTTGCCGTTCGAGCACGGCGCGATGCGGAACTTCGTGCGCAGCCGCGCGAGGCCAGGGGCGACATCGGGCCGTGCGTCCAGACGATGCCAGGCGAGGTTCAGATGCACGCGCGTGGCCTCATCCAGGCGATCGATCCCGAAGTCCTTCAGCACGACGTCGAGGTTGCGCCGGTGCAGCACGTCGAGCTTGCTGAACGGGATGCGGCCGCTGCGCACCTCGTCCATCGCGGGCTGGTACTGGGCGCGCCATGCGTCGGCAAAGCCCTGCCAGTCGATCGCGACGCCGTGCGGCGAGAGGACCTCCCGCGCTTGGCGGGCGATCGATGTGCGCCAATCGACCAAGGTGCCGAAGACATCGAAGACGAGGGCTTTCAGGTCGTGCATGTCGGCGGCTGGCGATGGCTCAGCGCATCAGCGGGTTGCGCGTGCGAAGTGCCGGAAAGCGCGAGAGATCGCGGTCCGCGGAAAGCAGTTCGGACACTCCGTGATGTAGGCAGATCGCCGCGATCCGGGCATCGTGGATGGCGCCACCGGACGATCGTGCCCGCAGCGCCACTTCTTCCAGGCGCTCCAGGTAGCCGTCGGTTTCCGCCAGTAACGCGACGCCCGGCAAGGAGACTAGCGCGCGCAGCTGCCTCAGCGCCGTCTCGACGGGCGTGGGCTTCTTGAAGATGCGAGCGTTCGTGACCACGGCGACGAACTCGTGCGCGCAGGGCCAGGGAATCGCCCACGCGGCCGCTCCCTGCGCGAGCGCCTCCACGAGCTCGCGAGCGACGCCGTGGAACTGCGCATCGGCGCGATGCGCATAAACGAGCAGGTTGGTGTCAACCGCGATCACGGTAGATCTCGTCGCGGATGCGCTCCCAGCCGGCGTCGCGAAATGCATCCGTCAAACCATCGCCCTTGAAAGGCTGCAAGCGAAAGGTCGTCGTCTGCTTGCGCTCGCGGGCTCTCAAAACCAGCCGCAGCCCCTCCTCAACCAGCGCCTTCAACGTCGCGCCCTCGCGTCGGGCGACCTTGCGGCTGCGCTCCAGCAAATCGTCGGAGATCTCGATCGTCGTCTTCATACGGGTCACCCATATCGCGAACCTGGCTCGTATGGTAACGCGAGGTGGACTGGATTGGCGCGACCTACCCTCGCAGATGGCACGCCAGCGCGGGCGTGCAAGCGCCCGCTACCGCACCGTGAACGGTGCCTGATACGGCCGCCCGAAGGCGACACCCGCGACCACCGTGCCCACCGGCTTCAGATGCACCTTGCCCTCGCGCTTGTTGTTGCGCGTATCGACGAACGACACCGGGCCTTCGACCACTTCCATGATCGACAGATCAGCCGGCGCGCCGGGCTGCAGGCTGCCAAGCTTCGGCACACGCGCGATCACGCGTGCAGGGGTCGCGGTCGCCATCGTCACCACCTGCTCGAGCGTGAAGCCGAGGCCGATGAGCTTGCTCATCACCCACGGCAGGTACGGCATGCCCGGTGTATTGCCGGAAAAGACGTGAATGTCGGAGGAGATCGTGTCGGGCGGGCAGCCCTGCGCGATGGCCGCCTCGGCGATCGTGTAGTCGAAGCTGCCACCGCCGTGGCCGATGTCGAACACGACGCCGCGCTGCTTGGCGGCGAGCGCCGCGGGCAGCAGCTTGCCGTCCTGCACGATGTTGGTGGCTTCGCCGGCGAGGTTCGGCGCGCCGGAGAAACAATGCGTCAGCACGTCTTGCGGGCGCAGCAGATCGAGGATCTGCGACATCAACGGCCGGTCGGCAACGCCCCCGATGTGGCACATCACCTTGGCCGGCACGCCGGAGCGCTCGCAGGCGGCGATGGCGCGCTTCAGCGGCTCGAGCCCGTGCCGTGCGATCACGTTCTCGCTCATGCGCACCTTCACGCCGAGCACCATGTCGGCGTTCTCCGCCACCGCGCGCGCGGCCGCATCGACCTGCGCGTAGTCGATGTTGTACAGCTCGGGCACCGGAAAGCCCGCCAGCCCGGCGTTGGCGATGTGCACGAAGGCAAACTGCCGCGTGCGCGACGCCGGCACGATGAAGCGCCGGTAGGCGGCGAAGTTGTTCGCCCCCGCATCGCCGGCCGACACGACGGTGGTGGTGCACTGGTGCACGATCAGCTCGTCGGCCGGAATGCCGATCGCCGAGCCGTAGGGATAGGTGTGCGCATGCAGGTCGATCAGCCCCGGCGTCACGAGCTTGCCACCGGCATCCATCGTGCGCTGAGCGCGTTCGGGCGCGATGCTCGCTTCGATCGATTCGATGAGCCCGTAGCGGATGCCGATGTCGCGCTTGCCCGCGAGGCCCTGGCCCGGATCGAGCACGTTGGCGTTGCGCACCAGCAGATCGAACTTGTCGTTTTGCCCCATCGCCGCGAGTGCGGCGCCAGGCACGGTGCCGAGCAGCGAAGCGCCGAGCTCGAGAAACCTCCGACGCGATATCGTTTGCATCACACCCTCACCCGGTTGAAGTCGGACGCGCATTCAAGCATGCAGCGGGCGGCCATACAACGGGGCAAGTCAGCATCGCCCGCGCGGCCCTCGCCTTTCGCATCGACCGTCGAAGTCCGCGGCCGCAAGTCAACCCTGCGGCATGCGAGCGAGCAGGCGCAGCATCAGCTCGATGCGCGCCTGCACGGCCGTCAGTGCGCCCGCCGACGGCAGGCGATCGTCGTCGCGTCGCGTCACGCCCCCCGCGGCGACGCGCGTGCTGCGCAGCACCGCGACACCGCGCGCCCGCGCCTCGAGCAGCGCCGATTCCAGTGCGCGATGCACGGTACCGCTGCCGGTCGCGGCGACGACGATGCCCTCGACGCCTTGCGCGAGCAGCGCTTCGACGATGCGGCCATCGGCGCCGGCGTGGCTGATCACGATTTCGACGCGCGGCCAGCGCGGCGCCGCGAGCCACTGCGCGCCGAGCGCGCCGGCGGCGGCCGGCCACGGCCGCAGCTCGTGGATCGACTCTGCATCGAGGCGCCCGATCGGGCCGGCCTCGCCGCTTTCGAACGCATCGAGTCGCTGCGCATGCGTCTTGCGCACCTCGACGCCGGCGTGGATCGTTTGCGCCAGCACCGCCAGCACGCCGCTTGCACGGGCATGCGTGGCGACCCGCACCGCATCGTGCAGGTTGCGCGGGCCATCGGCCTGCGCCGACGTGGCCGGCAGCATCGCTCCGGTGAGCACGACAGGTCTTGCGGGGGCAAGCACGCGGTGCAGCAGGTACGCCGTCTCCTCCAGGGTGTCGGTGCCGTGCGTGACGACGATGCCCTGCACCTCGGGGCGCTCGAGGTGATGCGCGGTGCGCGCGACGAGCGCGCGCCAGACCTCGACGTGCATGTCCTTGCTGTCGATCTGCGCCACCTGCTCGCATTCGAGCGGCAGCGCCGCGAGCGCCGGCACGGCGGCGACGAGCTGCGCGACGCCGAGTTGCGCCGAGGTGTAGTTCGCATCGCCCCCGGCACCGGCGATGGTGCCGCCGGTGCCGAGCACGACGATCACGGATCTGCTTTGCATTTTTCTCGCCCCTGGATGAAAATACAGCTACTGGACAGATGTTCAGGCGCGGAGGTTGCCGATGAAAGAGACACCGAAGCTGACCGATCGCCAGCAGCAGATTCTCGACCTCGTGCAAAGCGCGATCGAGCGCACCGGCGCCCCGCCGACACGCGCCGAGATCGCTGCCGAGCTCGGGTTCCGATCGCCGAACGCGGCCGAGGAGCATCTGCAGGCGCTCGCGCGCAAGGGCGTGATCGAGCTCGTCGGCGGCACGTCGCGCGGCATCCGGCTGCAGGCCGAGACGTTGCGCGCGCTGAACCAGGCGCGCGGAAAGCAGTACTCGCTGCCGCTGCCGAGCCTGCAGCAGCTCGCGCTGCCGCTGGTCGGCCGGGTCGCGGCGGGCAGCCCGATCCTCGCTGCCGAGCACATCGACCAGACGTACCTGATGGAGGCGAGCATGTTCCCGCGCCGCCCCGACTACCTGTTGAAGGTGCGGGGCATGAGCATGCGCGACGCCGGCATCATCGACGGCGACCTGCTCGCCGTGCAGAAGGCGAAGGAAGCGAGGAACGGGCAGATCGTCGTCGCGCGCCTCGGCGACGACGTGACCGTGAAGCGCTTCAAGCGCACGCGCAACTCGGTCGAGTTGCACGCCGAGAACCCGGACTTCGAGACCATCGTCGTGCCGTTCGGCTCCGTCGACTTCGCGCTCGAGGGGCTCGCGGTGGGGTTGATCCGCAACAACATGATGCTGTAGGCGTGGCGCTCCTCGCGGTCGACTCGACCCAGATAAAGAAAGGAAATCGCATGGATGGATGCAGCGACGGAGAACGCAACCTCATCACGCATTGCCTGGCGTTGATCGGGCCGACCCACGAGCTCTCGGCCCGAGAGCGCGTGGTTGCCGAGCAGGCAAGGAACGCTCACGCAGTCCACGATGCCTTCGTCGATGACTTGCGAGAACGGGTTCGAGCGGGCGAAGACCCTCTGGGTGACGAGTTCCTGCGAGTGCGTTGCAGTCTGCAACGCCGCCTCACCGGAGCCATCTACACGCCTCAACCGGTCGTCCGGTCGATGACCACGTGGCTCTCTCAACAAGGGGAAATCTCGCGGGTGGTCGATCCCGGGGCTGGATCGGGGCGATTCATCCTTGCAGCCGGCCGAGCCTTCCCCAAGGCGCAGCTCATCGCGATCGAGCCCGATCCCGTTGCAGCGCTGATGTTGCGTGCGAACGTTTGCGCCCATGGCTGGTTGAGCCGGACCGCCATCTTGAGCACCGATTACCGGAACGTCGAGCTCGCACCGTCCGACGGCGCGACGGCCTTCGTCGGCAATCCACCCTACCTGCGACACCACCATATCGAGCCGAAGTGGAAGGCGTGGTATGCGAGCGCCTTTGGGCGCTTCGGCATCAGAGCCAGCGCCCTGGCAGGACTACATCTGCACTTCCTGCTCAAGACGTGCCTGATCGCAACGCGCGGCGACGTCGGGACTCTGATCACGCCGGCCGAGTGGCTCGACGTCAACTATGGCTCTGCGCTTAGGCAGCTCTTCGCAGGCCAACTTGGAGGCATCGGACTGCACGTTCTCGAACCGGCCGTTGCCGCGTTTCCCGGTACGGCGACGACCGCTGCGATCGTCTGCTTTCGGATCGGCGAGGTCGACGCTCCGGTCCGCGTGCGCTCTGTGCCGAGTGTCGAGGGCCTCGACGGACTGGCACGCGGTGCACTGATTGAACGCGTGCGGCTTCGAACCCAGGAAAAATGGTCTCCTGTCGTCCGCCCAGCCAAGGATGAGTGCCCGACGGGCACCGAACTGGGAGAGCTGTTTCGGGTCCACCGTGGCCAAGTGACCGGAGCCAACCAGATCTGGATCGCAGGTGCGCAGGCGCAAGAGCTTCCCGATCGCGTCAAGCTCGCGGCGGTAACGAAGGCAGTCGACCTGTTCAAGGCCGGCTCGCAGCTCGACGATCCGGCATCACTGCGGCGGGTCATCGATCTCCCCGTCGAGCTTGACCAGCTCTGCGATGACGAACGCGCGCGCATCCATGCCTTTCTCGCATGGGCGCGAGCCCGTGGCGCTCACAGCAGCTATATTGCGCGTCATCGCAAAGCTTGGTGGTCCGTGGGCCTGCGCTCTCCTGCTCCGATCCTGTGCACGTACATGGCGCGACGAGCTCCGCAGTTCACGCTGAATACCTGCGGCGCGCGGCACATCAACGTAGCGCATGGTTTGTATCCGCGCGCGCCGATTTCGGTGCAGGCGTTGACTCGCCTTGTCTCCTGGCTGAACCGCCACGTCGACACCGGCAGCGGTCGCACGTACGCAGGCGGCTTGACGAAGTTCGAACCCAGGGAGATCGAACGCTTGCGAGTACCCGACCTTGAAGCATCCGACCCATGACGAGTGCGCCACCTCGCTGGACGATCAATGAACTGGGCGAGGACGCGGCGACTTCGGCAGACCTCTTTCGTGCGGGACGACTTGCCGAGTCCGACGCGTGGCGAGCGAACTACCGTGCGGCGCGCGAGAAGTTTCAGCTCCTGTTCGACAACCTCAGTGACCTCGACCTGGATCAGATCAACGAGCAGGCGCTCGCCGACGCCTATGCCGCGAAGCTCGGGGAAGCGCTGCGCTATCTCGCCGGGCCGCCGATCTCCGACGACGACCTGCAAGTGATTGCCGACGTGCCGTCGCTCGCCGCTGGTTTGCTGAGCAAGGATCCGCAGACCGCCGGTAGGGTGTTCGGCGTCATCAAACGCGTCATCGACCCGTTTCGCTTCCCCTGGGTCGGCACCGGGCGAGCACCCTCCCAACGGGAACGCGAAGCTGCCTTGCTCGCGTCTTCAGTTCTGCTGGCCGCACAACGCATCGCGGCAGAACGGCGCAACGCAGGCAAAGCGGAACAGGAGCGGATGGTCAAGGACTACCTGCGCGGCTTGGGATTCGAGGAGGCGACGCCTGAAACGATCAACACACTGGTGCAAGGGCCGCAAGCGGGCCAGTTCTGCGGCGAATGTCTGCTGGGCGAACGCAAGGCGGACATCGTGCTTCGCTTGCACGACACACGGCTCATGGCCATCGAGTGCAAGGTCTCGAACAGCGCCTTGAACAGCGTGAAGCGCATCAACAACGATGCC
>Ga0187893_10006411_pt1 | contig 20148 bp, 20 predicted proteins | sample MA1701074metaG_FD_139574 | JGI IMG/M metagenome (GOLD analysis project Ga0187893, IMG submission 139574) | White microbial mat communities from a basaltic lava cave in the Kipuka Kanohina Cave System on the Island of Hawaii, USA - MA170107-4 metaG ...
CGATATGCTGCCAGATCAATTCAGCTTGCTCTTCAAAACTTTCAGGCATATCAATGCCATTGGATAAATAACCATTCAGGCCGCTGATAAATAAAATGCTTGAATTGCCTTTCACTTCTACAGCATGACTATAGTTGCGATAGCGGGGAAATACTCCGTCTGGATTGTGCAATGTAATTGGCATTGGTGTAAGTTGTTTTGGATTCTGCCCGTACAAGTTGTTACCGGCGTTATCTTTTCTTTCAAAAATAAAACAACTTTCAATGAGGACAGCAATGTGCCAATAATATGTCGTGTCTCAGTTTCCCACTAAGACACAAAGCTCACAAAGTATTTATCGCTGTGTTTTTCGTGTCTTTGAGGGAGAATATTTTTAAACCAATACAATAATACTATTGAACCACTATTTTAAAAGTTTGTTTTATCACATCACCATAAATCTTTAAAAGATAAGTTCCTGCTTTTAGTTTGCTCGTTTCTATGAGCAGGTTATTCCCATTCATGGTCTTTTCTTCAACGATCTGTCCGGCTAAGTTTATAATCTTTACTCTATTGGCTTTTGCCGGAGTTCCTGCTATTGTAATGCGAATTGGTTCACCACTTTTCAGCAAGCTGGGACGAAGATCAACAGTGATCCCTTTGTCAAAACGTACGATGACGATATGACTATATTTGAAGCGACCATCAATATCTATCATTTTTAACCTGTAATAAACAGTGTTGCTGAATGCTGATGCGTTTGTATGAATAAATTCATAAGAACCGGCAGGCTGATTGTTTGAATGCACCGTTCCAACAACATCATATTGTCCTGTGCCTGTAGCTGAATATTCAATTTCATAACGATCAAAGTCAACCTGGTTTTCCACCTTCCAGTTAAGTACGGTATTATTATCTACCGGCTTAGCTGTGAAACTAATAAGCGTAACCGGTAAAGGAGTTGACCAGTTCAGCTCATAAGATGCAGAAGCGCCTTGCAGCCCCGCCGCATCAATAAATGCATAATCAAAGCCGGCGCTGGTAGAACCGAGGGCTGTGACCCTTACCTGCAACAGGTTGGGATTATAATTGTTTATCAAATATGGATTAGAAACAGACGGTGGATTAATACCATCTGCGCCGGTTGTTATTTCCACACTATTATACCATAATTCGTTTCCATTTGCAGGCAGCGATGTTATAGCTACTTCGTCTGCACTTCCTAATGTTCCATCTTCAGCATCATTGCCGGTTAACGGGCCAGGCAAAGCGCCGATTCCGTTCAACGGAATAAAAGCGTTTACAACCGGTGTGTTTATCGGGTAATTTTTATCATCAGGAACCGGCAGGCGATCCAAACCAAAGTTTTGAAGTGTGATAGTTGTTGTGCCTGCATTTAAAATTATTTCACCATTAGGCTGAGCATCGCTGGGGCCGCCTTGTCCATTTTTATTTTCACCGGCAGAGCCCCAACCCGCAGGTATTATCAACGCCGGTTTTGCATTGCCAACAACACCTTGCACAGTATTTATCTGTACGGTAAGATTGTTGGTTGTTTGAGGTATGTCAGAAAAAGTATATTGACCGTTACTTTGAACCGCCACAGTTGCTATCACAATTCCTGACGGATCGGTAAGATTAGCATACAATGCAGCCCCGGGCAACAAACCACCGCCACTGTTTGTACCATTGATGATTGCTTCTCCTCCATCCTGAACAAGATTACCATTGCCATCATTCCAAACAACACCAGATAAAGGAATTGTAGCAAATGGTATAGTAACATTGCCCGGCGAAGCATCTTCTTTGCCTGCATTATCAATAGCAGCAAAAGAAATAACTGAGCTGACATTGCCTTCTATAGGGTCAATTCTAATAGGTACCGAAGGGCCGGTTCCGTTGGTGTAAGCAACCGTCACCCCACCGGCCGGCCATGCCGTGCAAGTAGTTGCAGGCGGACAAGCGCCTCCGTTTGTATATGTAGTTCCGTTTATAACAATCGCATTTGTGTTCGCAGGAAATGAAACGATCCGCATATTGGTTACTGTGCCGGCGCCTGCATCAGATGTATTGGGATTGCCGCCCGTACCTACGTGAAAGGAAGAAGCAGCAATTAAAACATTATTAAATCCACCGGGGTTACCTGTAGCAGATAATGTTCTGATAGCAGTTTCCGGAAACTGCTCAATACCAAAATCCCTTGCAGAAATATTTGCAGTAGTGGTATTGAAGTTAGCGGTTTGCAATGGAGAAGTATTTACCCATCCTGACGGAACTGAATTAGCAGGGGCAGCACTTCCCGGCACACCTTGTGTTGTGCTCAGGCGAAGAGTAAGGTTGGTAGTGTTTCGTGGCGCCGTTAATGAATAAGTTCCGTTTGCAGCAACGGCAGCGCAGTTTACAACAATGCCACTGTTATTAACAAGATTCACATATAGCGAAGACCCTGCGTTGGTTCCCGATTCACCTGTTGTAAAAATATTGCTGAATGTATTGTTGGCGCTGTTGTTTATGTCATTCCAAACAGTACCTGAAATATTTACAAGGCTAAACGCCATGTTGCCTATTGCGATAGCCTGCAATGCCGGGTTGGCTTGTGACAATGGATGATTATCGTATCGTATAGTGACTTGTGTCACTCCCTGTGATCCAAAGTCTACCTGCACTGTTCCTTGTTGTGTGGAAGCAGATGTAGAATTGGTGCTTGCATTACCGCCCACTCCGCTTGTTGTGTTTGCATGTGCCACATTACCTGAAATCGTAACATAGTTGCCTGTAGCATTAACAGCAGTTATGCTTTGTGGCAATACTGATGCAGTGCCGTTTAAACCGGTTATTGTTACACGGTCATAGAAGGTGTTTGAATTTGAGGAGCGTTTGTCTATATCCCCTACACGGAAAACAAGATTGTAAACAGGCTGCGAAAAACTGTAAACCGCATCAACGAATGCAGTCTTATTTGTCCAGTCCACATCAATTTCAAGAGCATCGGTGGAACCGGCAAGAATGAAGAAATTAGCTCTGCCATTGTTAGTATTTACTGCCGGGGCAATGATACCACCGCCTGTAATATCCTGGTAAGTTCCGGATTGGGAATTAGTAATAGCTACCGATACGTTGATCCCCGAACCGCCAACGTTGGATGCAGTACCGGAAGTACCCGCATCAACCCAGGCAGGAGAAAATGAAGAGCTCCAGTCAAGCGTTTGGGAGTTAGCTTTTGTTACAAAAAGTAAAAAAACTACGGATAAATAGAGTACAGTTTTCTTCATGGGGTTAGATTAAGTTGCTATTCCATAAGGTTGACTAAACAAAATTGACCGAAATAAACAATTTTTACGCCAAAATAGATAGTAAACTCTTAGAGAAAAGGAGTAAAACACTTAGTTTTCACCGGTGTAAACGCTTAAATGGAAGGATTATTTTGTAAACCTTCATGGGAGCAGATAATTTGAAATGCACAATTGTTTATAACAGCAGGGATTACCTATATTTTATTTTAAAATGTGAAATGTGACCGTAAAATTTTTGTATTCATTGCTTGTTTAGGCAGACAATATTGATCACATGTAAAAATACGTAGTAGATTATCGAATTAAGGTTTATAGTAGTTCTGCATTAGCTGTTGAAATTTAAGACCCAGCGATGGTGATGGTATAGCCAGCTAATTCAATCGTCTTTCATCTTCTTATCATATTGTCTTTGCAGATCGCTTAGAGCAGCATCATAGCCCTGCTTGTCAATAAAGATATCAGGATTATAAGTATCACCAGGTTTGTGCTTATCATGCAGTTTAAATTGACTGGCATGAGATGCCAGCCATATATCGAAAGGAATATTCTTCATTGCATGTAATGTATAAGCATAATCTTCTGCAATATCAGGATAAGCTGATATATCAGCGAATTTTTTTTCAATAACAATTGTAGGCATGTTGGCGATAAGTACTCTGTAAGATCTTTTTTCATCTTTTACAGTAAACAAAAAACTGCATGACCCTTTTGTATGACCGGGATGGTGCAACATAACGAGTTGCATATTGCCCAACTGAATGGTATCGTTATTGTGCAATAAACGATCAGCTTTCACAGGTTCAAAACTACTGGTGCCACCAAAGGCGTAATCGGAGCTTCCACCATCAGCTGATACAGCAGCATCTTTTTCATCAACCATCATTTGAGCATCCGTCATTTTTTTAATGGCAGCCATGGCGCCCATATGGTCGTAGTGAGCTTGTGTGGTGAGCAGTATTTTCAGATCGGAAAATTTAAAACCAAGTGTTTCTATATTGGCTTTGATTTGTGCAGCAGAACTTGCAAGACCGGTATTAATAAGAATATGTCCCTGTTTTGTTGTAATGAGATAGCAGGCAAGATCGTAAGTGCCCACATAATACAGGTTGCCCGCAATTCTAAATGGCTGGTAAGGCTTTGACCATTCAGGGCTTAATGCTTTTGGTTCTTTTACTTTTTGAGCAGTGGATGAAAAAGAGGTTAGTAAAAAGATTGTGATAAATATAATACTTAGCGATAAAAATTTAAGCATAAGAATTGCTGGGTAATAGTTAGCTTTCAAATATAACCAACTTCAATGTAAATGAAAGCAAACAATATTTTTATCAGCATTAAGCATGCAAATTTTCTTACTGATCAAATCTTTATTATTTTAAATGAGAAATAAAACTGCTACAATGAACAAAGATTTAAAAAGCAATGCAAATGTCAGGCAGGCGGTTCCTTTTTTAATGATTGCAGATATGGAGAAATCGTTTGCTTTTTACATTAATGGTTTGGGATTTGAATTAAAACTCAAATGGGAGCCGCTTGGCAAAATAGAGTGGTGCTGGCTTCAGCTTGACGATGCATCTATTATGCTGCAGGAATATAGAACTAATGTTCCGACAGAAAAACGAGGCATAGGTGTAAGCGTATGTTTTATGTGCGAAGATGCATTGCTCATTCATAAACAAGTTGTTTCACGGGGGTTTTCAACCTCATCAGAGCCATTTGTGGGTAACAATCTGTGGGTAGTGGAATTAAAAGACCCCGATGGATATAATATATGTTTTGAAAGCTCCACCGATGTAACAGAAGGAACAACATATTCAGAATGGAGAAGCAGAAGACAATAATAAAATGACCAAACCTTCAAACAAAGATTCATATAATAAGATAGCAGTTCAGTGGGCAGATGACGGTAGCATGTCGTTTGTAAGCAAGCTGATCATTGGTTTTGGAAAGAAACTGATTGAGTAAGAATTCAAGTTCGGAACGATAAACGGTCACCGACGATAAATGTCGGGATGCTGATTGAAGCGTCAGCAAACGTCGCAACAGACGGTGCCATGAAAAACTGCTGCTGGTAAAAAAGAAAAAAATTCAACAACTTCTTAATTCTCACTAAATGAATTTCCTTTATTTCCTTTGTTATGATTTTGAATGCTGGCTATAAATGCAAATACTTTTTTGATGCGATCATACAGGATATGAATATTAGTAGCCATTTCATTGTGCTTTGCAAGCCAGGCATCGTATTCGTCAACGGTAGTTTCAAATAATTTATAAGTTTCTGTCCATTGGTCTTTGAAGGTATTCAGATCAGCATCAAAGCTGACAAGGTCTATTTCCATTTTTTCATAGTTCTTCCAGAAAGGTTTTTCATATTGCTTTTCAAATTTTTCATATACTTTATCAAAATCTTCGGTCATTTTAAATGAGTCATTATATTGACGGGTCATGGTATCAATATCTGCCCAATATTTATTCATCACCACACTGTATTCATCCAGCTTGGCCTGAAAAGCAGACGGGTTTATTTTATACTCCGTTACTTCCGGCAAACTCTCATCAACTGTAAGGCCAAGATAAACTTCATATAATTGAATTTCCGTCTTCAGCTTTTCATAGCCCCTGGCAGGATATTTCATTTCTTTTTGCTTCTTAGCAATGGCAGTACGTAACTCAAGCATTCGCTCTTTCATGTTGAGCACTCCATCATGCATTACCTGGTATTGCTCAATAAAGTTTGTTTCAAATTCACTTAACGGCGCTTCAGACATATACTGAAGGCTTATCGCTTTTAGCGGGTGACTGATATGAGTAGGTTTCATTTGCATGGGTGTAGAAAATGGCTTGCTTAAAATTACCATCTTTCTTAAAATAATGCAAGAGAAGAGCGAGGAAAAGATTGAAAAAAGGGTTGCTAACCTTTATCACAGTTCTAAAGAAATAAGCGAACTATAAAAGGTTAGCAACCCTGTAAACTCGTTATGAAGTTTATTGCTTTACTTCATTGAACATTTCTCTCACCTAATCTACTTACCATTAAATTGTACTCCCGCCAGCGCAGCCTGAATAGCTTCTCCCGGTTTTGCTTTATAAACAAAATAAAGTTTATGCAGCTTGCCATCCGTTACCGGTTCTACGGGCATAAACACAGCGCCGCCCTTTGCATTTTTCTTTGGCACGGGCATACTTCCTTTGCCCAATAATTTTCCATCGGGTGAATCCAATCTTATTTCAAGATCAAAACCTTTTGTTGGCGCAGTTTGCCAGCCGGCTGTTGCCATTACTGAAGCTACATCAGTAAGATCAATACTGTCAAATGCAAACCATCCTTCTGCTGCGGGCAGCAACATATACCGCACACCGTTAAATGCCATGCTTGTAAATCCCTGCATTTCTTCCTTGCCGGTAAACGCAACGTTGTTATTGTGCAATGCGAAGCTGTTGCTTCCGGTTAATGCTTTACTGTTATTACCTCCTTTATCTGTATAGCTGGCTGATAGTACCAGTACACTGTTTGGTTTTTGGTTAGCAGCGGGTGTAATGTTTCCAGATGCAGGCAGTGATTTTTTTACGGCAGTCTTATTGCTTAATGAAAGTATGTAGGTTACTATTTCCTGCAGATCATTTTGTGCAAGAGCAGGATGCGGCGCCATAGCCACTTCACCCCAAACACCTTTGCTTCCTTTCACAATTTTATCTTTTATGTAATTACCTGCATTGGGATCTGCAGCATATTTCTGCGCCACTTGGGTAAATGCTGGCCCGATAGATGCTTCCGCTTCTTTATGACATCCTTTGCAATCCAGTGACTGAGTCAGGCTTTTACCACTCACCAATGCTTGTCCTTGTTGGTGGCCCATTGTAGCAGCGGCTTTATCGTAGCCTTCTATATAATCAACCGATACAAACAAATTGTTATTATCTATCGCAGCGGTATCGCTATCTTTTACGGTTACTGTATAAGCAACAAGTTTACCCGGAATATAAAATGAACGGTTTCCGCTTGTCTGCTGAATCGTTACAACAGGCGCCTCATTGCCTGCATAGATAGCAGCAGGTTCACTTTTTGCAGAAGCACCTTCACTATCTTTTACTTCAACTATGATCTTATAATCACCCAACGTGTTGTAGGTGTATTCCACTTCAGGAGTAGTTGTTTCTTTCGTTTTACCGTCACCAAAATCCCAAACATAAGTGAGCTTATTTTTTTCAGGATCGCTGGCATCCGCTGTTGCTTTTACGGTAAAAGGCAAAGTGCCTGATCTTTTATCTACATTGATGGAAGCGATCTTTGGTGACCGGTTGCCTGCATTGTAGTCAATACGATAAAGACCTGCATCTTCATTTTTACTAAACCATCCTGATCCATATTCAAGAAAATATAGTTTACCATCGGGGCCCATTTCCATATCAATGAGTGAATTCACTTTTATGTTGGAAAAAAATGGTTCCATTTTGTCAAAATCACCATTGGATTGCAACGTTACTGCTTTGATCCAGCCACGTATCCAATCATAAATGATAAGCTTGCCATCATAATAATCGGGCAATCTTGTTTCTTTTGGATACATGTCTTTATAATAAACAGGGCCGGCCATTGCATTGCGTCCGCCTGTTGCCACTTGCGGAAAATCGGGTGAAGATGCATAAGGATACCAAATAAATGCAGGCTGGGCTGGAGGTAATTCACGAAGACCTGTATTGTTTCTTGAATCATTAATTGGATGTGCAGGATCAAATGCTTCACCTGATTGGCCTGTTGCATAATCATAGTGACGATATGCATAGTTATTACCAATAAACAAAGGCCATCCATAATAACCGGCTTTGCGGGCCTGGTTCACTTCATCATATCCTCTCGGTCCTCTTGTTGCCAAACTATCATTGGATGCATCAGGGCCTACTTCGCCCCAATAGAGATTGCCGTTTTTCTGATCAACAGAAATGCGATAAGGATTGCGATTGCCCATTACATATATTTCCGGTCTTGCACCATTTGTTCCTTTGGGAAAGAGGTTGCCTTCCGGAATTTCATAAGTAGCATCATCTTTCACTCTTATACGAAGTATCTTACCACGCAGATCATTAGTATTGCTTGATGATCTTCTTGCATCATATTGCTGATGGTCCGGCAGATCATTCATTGGGCCAAAACCACTGTTTACAAATTTTGCTTTCGGTTCATCAAAAGGAGTGGAGTTGTCGCCGGTAGAAACATACAATAAACCATCAGGGCCAAAAGCAATGGAACCGCCGGTATGACAACAAATATTCCGTTGCGATTTTACTTCGAGTACTGTCTTCTCTGTACTAAGATCAAGCGTATCATTTTTAAAAGTAAATCTTGATAAACGATTCACCCCGCTATCAATGGGACTGTAGAACATATAGACCCAATTATTTTTTTCATAATTGGGATCTTTAGCCAGGCCCATCAATCCTTCCTCGGCATTTACATTCGGCACCGTTGCTTTCCAATACACATTGAGAAAACCAACGGGCTTTAGTTTTTTGGTTTCATTTTTATACAGCAACACTTCACCGCGACGCTGCACAATTAAAATATCAAGGTTAGGCAGGATGGTCATTTCTGTTGGCTCAAAGAATTCTGCCTGTGACAATGGAATTTTAGCAAAGCGGTCTTCATCAGGCGGGTATTGAGATTTTGCTTTTGCGTAATCCAATTCCTTATTGTCGCCAATCGCATATTGAATACCACCTAAGATATGTTTCAAATAATTTTCTTCAGTATAGCTTTCTTCGGTATGTCCCATTTCGGTATAAAAAGCACGGCCGCCATCATAATCATGATACCAGGCCATGGGATGATAAGCTCCATTGGTACCGCCTTCATAAGATGATTCATCAATAGTGATCAGCACTTTTACATCGGGATTCAGTTTTTTATAATTATAGAGCTCATCTGTTCTTTCCCAAATTGAGTCTTTAAAGAAACTGGTAGCGGCAAAATTTTTATCCTTGATAATAAATTTTGCTTTCTGCGGTTTAGGATGGCTTACAAAATAAGCGCCAACCAATCTGCCATACCATCCCCAGTCGTATTCTGTATCGGTAGCAGCATGAATGCCAACAAAGCCACCGCCTGACTGTATGTAACGTTCAAAAGCGATTTCCTGGCGGTTATTTAAAGCATCGCCGGTTGTATTAAGGAAAATAACAGCGGAATATTTTTTCAATGAATCTTCATTGAACCAGCCGGCATTTTCAGTAGTGTCAACATCAAAACCGTTTTCAGCGCCGAGTTTTTTAATGGCTGCAATTCCATTGGGAATAGAAGCGTGGCGAAAGCCTGCTGTTTTGGAAAACACCAGCACACGGGGCTTGCCACTTCTTTTTTTACTGCAGGATGCAATGATGCAAATAATAGCAAGTAAGCTTAACCAGAGAATTTTTTTCATATAGAAGTTTATTATAAAAAGCAGTTGAAGATAAGCGATAAATTTAAGCGTAAAACTTTAAATAACAGTTCTCATTTTTTTTCATTTTCCCATTTTAATTATGAAAGGTAAAAATAGCAAACACCTGTTGGTTTGATTTATGTCAAAAAAAGCTAGAGAGAGAGTGAGAGTGAGAGTGAGAGTGAGAGTGAGAGAGTGTGTGTGTGTGTTACCTTTACTACTTTGCCTCTTAGCTCCTTTATCTCTTAGCAGCCAATCATCACCGCTATCAGCCACTGCTATCAAAATGCGATCGGGTATTTCTTAATATTGTTTCTTTGGAGATTTAATTTTAAGCAATTATATGAGACGCTTTCTTTCCACCGGCAGAGTTATTTTCTCTGCAATCTTTTTTTCGTTTGCTGCTGCTGTTTCTGGGCAAGACAATTATCAGTACACTGTTGATCTTACCAATGTTCAGGATGATAAACTGACTGTTGATTTGGTATGCCCAAAGATCAATGCTGCACAGACCACTTTTTATTTGCCCCGCATTGTGCCCGGCACTTATATGAATAGCAATTATGGAAAATATGTGCATGACTTGAAAGCAATGGATAAAGCAGGTAAAGAATTGCCGGTAAAGAAAAAAGATGATAATAGCTGGGAAATAAAAAATGCCAAAAGCCTTCATCGTATCAGCTACAAAGTAGAAGATACCTGGGATTCGGAGATCAAAAACATGGTATATCCTATGTGCGGCACCAGCTTCGAAGCAGGAAAAAATTTTGTGATCAATACTCCCGGGCTATTCGGTTATTTGGATGGTTTGAAGAAAACAACATTTGAACTGACATTTACAAAGCCACAAAACTTTTACGGCGCTACAGGATTGAAACCTGTTTCTTCCACTCACACAACAGATGTTTATCGCTGCAGCAATGCAGATGAGCTGTATGATTCACCTATTATGTTTTCATTGCCCGATACTGCCACAATTCGTATTGGCAGCGCAAATGTTATGGTAGCAGTGTATTCGCCACGTAAGCTGGCAACATCAAAATTTATTGCCGCTAATCTTGAAAAGCTTTTGATAGCAACCAAAGATTATCTTGGGGGCAAGCTGCCGGTTGATAAATACGCTTTCATCTTTTACTTCAATAGTGAACAAAAAAAGCTGGAGATTTCCGGTGCATGGGAACATTCTTATTCTTCTTTTTACAGCCTTGATGAACAGCCGCAGGAGCAAACAATTGAGAGATTGATAGATATAGCTGCTCATGAGTTTTTCCATATTGTAACACCGCTTACTATTAGTTCAAAGGAAGTGAAGGAATTTAATTTTAATGAAACTAATCTTTCCAAACATGTGTGGCTGTATGAAGGCAGCACGGAATATTATTCGCATCACATGCAGGTATGGGCGGGATTGAAAACACCAGAACAATTTCTTGCAGAGCTTTCGCAAAAAATAAATTATTCCCGTTCTTATTTCAACGATTCACTTTCATTTACTGAACTAAGCAAAGAAAGTGCAGGTAAATGGCATGAACAATATGTAAACGTGTACATGAAAGGTGCATTGATTTCTGCCTGTCTCGATCTTTATTTACTAAAACTATCCGATGGTCAATATGGATTAAAGGACTTAAAGCATGACCTGGGAGTAAAATATGGTAAGGATAAATATTTTGAAGACGCTGTTTTGTTTGATGAAATAGAAAAGCTAACATTTCCCGGTGTAAAAAATTTCTTTCTTACCTATGTGGAAGGAAATAAACCTATTCCTTACGAAGAATTTTTTGCGATAGCCGGTGTGCAATATTTGCCAAAAGAAATCACAAAAGACATCAGTCTTGGTGGTATATCTATTACTCCAAATGAAGAAGGCAAACTTGTGATAGGCACAAAAAAAATGAATGAGTTTGGTAAAAAGTTGGGCTACCGGGATAATGACGAATTACTAAACATCAATGGTAAAACGATAACGTTAGATAATGCACAGCAGCTATTGCAGGAATATGTAAGCCAGACCAAAGAAGGTGATAAAGTGGAAGTAAAAGTGAAAAGAAAAAATGCTGCAGGCGAAATAAGCGAGATGACGCTGACTGCACCCGCAGTAAAAGTGGAAAAAGAACAATTTCATGTACTGAAAATGAATGGCAATGCTACCCCGGAGCAACTGAAAATACGCAATGCGTGGCTGCATGCTAATTGCCGGTAAATTATCGTTAACAGTTGTTGACTTGAGGGGAACAAACAAGTATTGATAAACTGATGAAAAAAAAGAAGAAAGCTGCTATAAGACAAGCTTCTTCAATTGCGGGATCTAAGACCCCAGCATTGTATTTGTTATACAGATGTGACACCGTGAGCAAATAAATCCACACAACCTTTTTATTTAGCAGCACTTTCATTGTTTCAAATGCAATTGATAAAGGTATAATAATTGTGAAGCTGTTATTATTTAACTCTTAAAACGATCTATTATGCCTATTGTAAAAGTAATTGAAGTTATTGCTTCTTCTGATAAAGGTATTGAAGATGCATTGCAGCAGGCCGTAGCCGAAGCATCAAAAACACTTCACAATATTGATTCTATATATATAAAAGATATCAAAGCACATGTAAAGGATAATAAGATCACTACTTATGGATTGATCTGTAAAATCTCTTTCCGGCTGGATGAAAAGCGGTAGTCAGAGACATGCGGCCTGATGTCAGAAGTATGAAGCAGGAAACAATTTCGGTTTGTGTAGTACATTCTCAAAATCGGGAACTATCCGACTTCCGGCTTCCTTCTGGTGAATAATTCTTTAAAGAGAAAAATATTTTCTCAAAAAATGGGGTGGAGATGTTATGGAATAAATGTAAAATTATTGTTTATTAAACAATAATTTATTGGCATGGCTTTTCAGTTTATTTCAATAGAAGTTTCTTGCAAGAGGTGTACTTGCTTTCAGGCAAGATCTGAGATTATACTCACACTACCTGATCTGGATAATGCCAGCGAAGGAAAAATAGAAACAACGGAGGGCTCTGGTGATCATGATGCACAGGATTTATTTTCTTTTTAACCCTGCTTTGCTCTTGTTCTCGCAGCTTTTTTTGCCGCTATTGAGCGCAACCTTGATCCCTTTGTTCTTACGGCTTTTTTTGCAGCGGCAGAACGTTCTGAAGCAGATCGTTTCTTTGCTGCGCTTCGGGCCTGCTGTGAAAGTGCAGCCCTGCTCACTGTTGATGTAGGTTCACGTTTCATTGCTTTTGCTCTTGCACGGGAACGTGTTTGCGAAACAGGTTCATGTCTTTGTCCCTTTTTGTATGCTCTCGCTGCACTCTTTCTTGTTTTTTCAGATACACGGCCTTTCTTTGGGGGTTTTAATTTAACACCTGCCCTTCTTGCCTGTGATAAACCGATAGCAATGGCTTGTTTTGCTGACCTGGCGCCGTGTTTTCCTTTGCGTATCTTTTTTATTTCTTCATGTACAAATTCACCGGCTTGTGTAGATGGTGATTTGCCTTGCCGTTTTGCGCTTTGTGCTTTCCTGATTGTTTTCTTTTCGGGCATAATTTTTTTTACATAATGAAATACAATTGGTATGCCATTAAAGGTTTAAAGAGTTCCGGGGTGTTCATATTGTTTCCGGATTTGGTAATCCTAAAATTAATTTTTAGACGAATTTGCAATCCTGATGAAAAATATCAAAAACATTGCGGGCAGACTTTTTGTTACATTAACTGAAAACAAAAAGCATGAAAAGCAAAGTTCATTATAAATCACATCCGCTCCATCCCATGCTGATCGCTTTTCCAGTTTCTTTCTTCATGGGCACATTGTTGTTTCATATAACAGGATGGGTGTTGGATAAACCCGGTTTATTGACAACAGCTTATTATCTCAATATAGCAGGTATCGGCTTTGGATTGCTGGCTGCAATACCGGGGTTGATAGATTTTATTTATACAGTGCCTCCAAAAAGCTCAGGTAAAAAAAGAGCGGCACAGCATGGCATCATCAACGTAACTATGCTGCTGATATTTACCTCAGCATTCTTTTATAGAAGAAATACTGATATCAATCATTATATTCTTTTGCTGATTGAAACCATCGGCGCTGCATTACTTGGTGTAGCAGGATGGATGGGTGGCACATTGGTGTATCGCAATCAGATCGGTATTGATCATCGCTATGCTAATGCTGGAAAATGGAACGCAGAATATTTTGACCAGCAAAATGGAGCCGTAGTAGTGGCAACTAACGATGAACTCAAAGTAAATGCCATGAAACTTTTACATTTTAAAAACAAACGTATCGTGCTGGCAAGAACAGATCAGCGCTATGTAGCTTTTGATGATAAATGTACGCACAGGGGCGGCTCATTAGCTGATGGCAGCCTGGCCTGCAATACCGTTCAATGTCCCTGGCATGGTTCACAGTTTGATGTAATAACAGGAATGTTAAAAGCAGGGCCTGCTACAGAAGGTATTCATGTGTATGAAGTAAAAGAAACAGAAGACAAAGTAATGGTTGTGTTATAAATTTTTCATCAATCAAAAGCCAAATGTTTTTCGCTACAAACTTTGTCCGAAGGTCAGCAAATTGTTGTCAGGGTCAAGCAGGGAAAATTCTTTTTGTTGCCATGGTTTGGTTTGCAAATGTCCTGCTTCAGGCATTGCTAATTGTTTGTCCAATGCTGACCGATACAGTTTGTCAATATCATCTGTCCGGATATATACTTGTCCGTAATTGTCTGCCGGATTCAGTTCTTTAAATTCAAAAAAATGAATTTGAATGTTATCTTTTTGAACCATCAGGTATCCATCATAGTCTTTACTGCCAAACTGCTGAAATCCCAATTTGTTTATATAAAATTCCCTGGTAACAGCTTTGTCACGCATTGGCAGTTTTGGATTAATGTCTGTAAGCATGGCTTTTGAATTTTTTAAATAACAAAAATGATTAGCTATGAATAAAAGGAGGCAAAACATAAAACTATCTGAAACTCGTCTGTGAAGCAGATCATGCAAGCCCATTATGGAAGCAATTTATTGTACACTAACTTTTTTTACATTTAAAGTCTTGCCAGAGTTGATCGAGTGATTTCCAAATACCATGTGTAAATGGCTTTGGTGATAATTCAAAAAACAGTATTGTTTTGCCTGTTTCTGTACAAGATATTGAATGCATTATGCAATGTAAGGTTATTGGTTTACGGGCGATGAAGTCCAACATTTGAATTGTGCCTGTAAAAGAGGCCAACTCACTGCCGTAAGACTTGGCAAGCTCAAACTCAGTTATAACCGGTATTGGTTTTTCGTTAGCATGCTTACTACTATCGCTATTAATCTTTATTAGTCCTGTGTAGTAAGCTTTCAAATCGCTTTCAAGGCTCGTTTTAGTTAATAAAGGCTTATCATCAAGATACCATAAGAAAGCATATGACCAATATTCTTCGCTTTTTGAATCTCCCCAACCGGGAGCAAATCGAATATCTTCAACACCTTTATAAAGAATTTGAGGTGCAAAAAATGGCGGTAATAAAAATCGCTCAATAGTCCAATCTTTTGGTATCGGAAACAAATAAGGCGCTTCCCATTTGTGACCGTCAAATTGGGAACTGGTTTCCTGACCGTAAGCAGCAGCAAAAAACAAGCAAAGTGCAGCAAGAAACAGATTCTTCATTTTTGACTTCAAATATTAATGAGTTGCAGTAAAGATAGGACTAACAAAGATTATGAGACAATAGGATGACTGAAAACAATGAACTGCCGCTGTTGCTGCTATTCGTATCATTGAGAAGTGGACTTGTAACACTAATCAAGACAGTGGCTATATTAGTGTTGATAGCCGTATATTGCTTTGTAAAATCAGACATTAATACTCTACGCCAGTTTATAAGCTATTAAATCGCAGCTTTCTATTCTGACTATTAAATTCCACATTTTTTATGTGGCTTTATCGCGGGTATTACGAATGAGGCCAACGCCGGCAAAGAAGAAGACGGCGCCTAATACGCCAAAAAGAATGATTTGTTTGACATTATGGGTATCGGCTCCGCCGTTAAGGAAGTTAACCCCGGCTAATATCAGCCCCACCACACCAGCCAACGCCAGTATAATGCCCAGTGTTCGCTTTTCCATATCAGTGCTTTTTAGAATAGCATGGCAAAGGATATGCCTTATAGGCAGCTTTTTTTTTGTACGACGTGATTTCGGAGCGATGGGAGTGTTTATGTTTTGTTGTATGAACTTAATAACAGAGAAACGAGCAGGCAACTGAAACCGGACAATAAAATAGCAGGAATATCTTCCACAAACGGATGTTTGAAATAAAGAAAGAGCCAAAAAGGAGTAGAAGAAATTACGCATCTTTCAATAGCAATTTGTTTTATGCTGCTTTAATACTTTGCAGGTTTGCTGGCATAATTTTTTTTGTATTCAACACCATTAAACAGAAAACCTGCAAAATGTATGGAAACTATCCAATCGGTGAAAATTAATGAACCCACCATACAAGAACTTAGCAAACTATTATTGTCAGGCAATCATCATGAAAAGGAAAAGGCTCTTAAGCTGATAAGGACTATAAATGAATTGCCCATGCTGGATGAAATGTTTAGCCGGTATTTTGAGATCAGTGCGTTCTTTTGTGAAGCTTCGAAAGAAGTGGCCATACAAATGAAGAGACTTTCGTTGATTTGACATTTTATAAAATAACGGCGGCCAGCATTATGAGGTTCAAGTTACAGCAATTTACAGACTCTGCAATGCACTTGCCGGAACAGTATTGTTTTTAATGATCAGGTAAAAATCGCTGTTCAGCTCAAATTCAAACTGCTGATTCTTTATCAATAATTTTATCATGTCACTGTTCAGCAATGCCTGCACAAATTCTTTGGCCATTGGCGAAAGACGAGCATCAATTTCAGTGCGTCCGTTGATGAGCTTTACGCCGTTGAAACTAAACTTTAATCTTTTTCCACCCATTGCTCTCGTAAAATCGGATTCATCGAGCTTCAGACTTTGTTCGCCTTTAATAGATCTCTTCAGAAGGATAGCAATAACGGGAAGATATTTTTTCCAGGTTTCTGTAAACATTCCTCTGTTTAAGTTTAATGCAATAATGAATTTGATTGAGTTATATTAGTTTATCAATCTTCTTCACTAAGGCGGGTAAACGAAGCGCCGTTGAACAGCCTGGAAAGTGAAAGATCTTTTGATTCTTTCCATAACTCATACTTGTGCATGTGTACAATACGCCAAAAATTTTTTGACTTGAGTTCTTCGTAATCCGGCGATTGAATAAAAAGGCCTGTTACCGTATTGCGGTCTTTAAAATGTATATTAACGATCGGGCTCTTTTTGATTTTGGTTGTCACGAATTTTTCTATCATTTCAGGTGTCATAGTATGCTGTTTGTTTTAACAATGGGGTTTAATAAGGATTTGTCTTTTATAAATGAAAGCAGCAAGGCAGTTTTGCAATTTATTAAACTTGTATGCTAAAGATGATTGAAAAAAGAAAAGAGCCTTACGAGCTCTTTTTCTCAAACGATCTTTTTACCATCTTTTGTTATTGGATCTCGGGGTTTTTTCTCTTGCAACAGTTACACTCATCGCTCTGCCTTCTACTTCGGTGTTGTTAAGTCCCTTCATCGCTTTTTGAGCATCTGAGTCCGAATCCATTTCAACAAAACCGAATCCGCGGCTGCGGCCGGTTTCCCGGTCGGTTATTACTTTGGCAGATGATACAGCACCAAAAGCGCTGAACATTTTGTTAAGTTCAGCATCTGTGGTATGAAAACTAAGGTTTGAAACATACAGGTTCATAAATAAAACAGTTTTGAATAAATAAATAAAATAGCAGTGAAAAAGCACTTGCAGCATTAAGTAACGAGGAGATTAACTATTACTGAAACGAAAAGTAAGAATTGATGCTGATCAGGACTGAATGTTGAAGAGACTTTTTTATCACCCGGTAAAGGTAGGTGTTTAGTTTGGTAATACTTCAAAAGCTTTTTTATGCTTTAAAATATAGCTTATGGTTTACGCCGGTTTTTTTTGCACCTTATATCTATTATCCGAAGATTTTGAAAGAATATCGGATCAATATTACACTATATGCTTTAACTTCTATGGCAGAAAGTTGATTAAGGAAATAATAGAAATGGTTAAAGAATATGAAATTCATGAGGTGATACAGGCAAAACAGGAAGAAATTAAAATGATACTGAAGCTATGCGAGTTACCAAATAAGCAGGCTGTTCTATTTTTGAAATGTATGACTTTTCACTATTCACATTTGACTTGTTTCACTTTGTTCCCAATGACGATTCACAATCAAAATCCTTTTTTCTCTTCAGATTTTAATGCAGGCAATTTAAAATTATCCAACGTACTTTTCTGTGCTATCATTTTTTCAATCTCTTCTATTGATCTTGGCGCAAAACGGGAGAGCAATTCATAACCATCTTCGGTAATGAGTGCATCATCTTCTATACGAACTGCAATACTCCACCATTTTTTATCACAATCACTTCCTTCGGGAATATAGATGCCCGGTTCTATTGTCATCACCATATCTTTCTTCAAAGTGTTATAAGTGCCACGGTCATGTACATCCAGCCCGATATGATGGCCCAGCCCGTGCGGATAATATTTATTGGCTTCAGATTTATCTTTAATGATGCCGAGTTTTAATAACCCTTCAGCCACAGTATTTCGGGCTGCCACTTCCGCATCTTTCCATTTCGATCCGTTGCGCAAAGTTTTAAATGCAGCTTCCTGCGCATCATATACAATTTGATAAATAGCTCTTTCTTCCTTCGAAAACTTACCATGTGCAGGAATAGTTCTTGTTACATCAGCCGTATAACCGTGATATTCTGCTCCCACATCCATCAGCAAAAGCGTAGAGCCTACTTTTGTTTTTGTGTTTTCCATGTAGTGCAGTATGCAGCCGTTTTCTCCGGCACCAATGATAGAGCCATAACCCACACCTTCAGCGCCATGTTTTTTATGAACATATTCATGCAGGCCCTGTATCTCCAGTTCGCTCATATCGGGCCTTACCACTTTCATTACTTCATTTTGGCCCTGGCAGGATATTTCTACTGCTTTGCGAAGCAATAATTTTTCTTCCGGTGTTTTTATTTCACGAAGTTCGGCTGTAAGGGTGCGATAAACTTTGGTGTCAAAGCGTTTGTCTTTGCTGAGATCATCGGGTATGACAGCTTTCTGTTTGAAAAGAGCTATCAGGTCGTCGAGTCCTGCCTTATTAAATTTAGTAAACGGTACATCGGAAGAAAGTGCATCGAATAGTATTTTGTCGAACTTTGAGAAATCAATATTGAATTTTTCAAAGTCTTCTCCGTTAAATGCCATTTTAAAACCAAGCTTTTCTTTTACTCCTTCAGTACCCAATCTTCTTCCATTCCATTGCTCGGCCTTTGCATCTCTTTTTTGCACAAATAATATTTCATTGTATTTATTGCCGGCAGAGTCTGTTTGATCTTCTTTAAATATCAGCAGCATGGAATGAGGTTCTTTGTAGCCACTGAAATAATACATATCAGGATTTTGATGATAGAAATATTCCACATCATTGGAAAAAGTGCGGGTAGGATAGGCAAATATTACAACCACAGAATTATCCGGCATGCTGTTACGTAATGCATCGCGACGGCCTGCATGAAAATCTTTTGTGAGATAATCTTTGGGGAGAAAATCTTCTTTCTGTTCAGGAGCCGGCTGTGCCAGGCAAACAGTGGAGATAAACACAAGAAGAAAAAAGCTGATGTGTTTGGCAAAAAACTGTCGCATAAAAAAGGTGATTGTTTGGATTAAAAATAATCCATTCCAATCACCGCGGATAATAAAATACATGAATGGTTTTACCTATTCATCATCTTCTTCCTCGTAATAAGCATCTTCGCTGCTGTAGTGCTCTTCCCATGCTTTCACGGCTTCATCGCTCAGGCACTCTACTATATCGAACAATGTTTCTTTCTTTTGTTTCCATTCGGTTAAAGTAGGGTCTTCGAATCGCTGAATAAAAAGACAATGGTCTGTTTCCACTGCTACTTTGATCAGCATGATCGGGGAATCTTCTTTTTCTTTTACCAGGTAATAACAGCCTGTTTCCAGTAAATCGTACGTGTACATACTTCCTCCCTTTTTTTTAATTGCTTTTAATCGTTTCTTTTCACCAATCGTTTTTACAAAATCCAAATGAGCAGCAACAAATCATTGCACTTTCAAATGGCCACTCATTGCAGTTGGATAATGGGAGAATTTAGAAAGGTTAGCAGGTATAAAACAAAATTAGTGTTTTGATTGATTGATGAAATTGAAATTTGGTCAGTGTGAATTAAAAAATTGAGAAATGTTGTAATTGCTTGATTTTAAATAAAAAAGGCTGGGTATTTAGAATTTTGGCTTTAAAAAATCAAGAGATTCATTTACAGGAAATTGTGCCAGGATAAG
>Ga0187893_10006412_pt1 | contig 20147 bp, 14 predicted proteins | sample MA1701074metaG_FD_139574 | JGI IMG/M metagenome (GOLD analysis project Ga0187893, IMG submission 139574) | White microbial mat communities from a basaltic lava cave in the Kipuka Kanohina Cave System on the Island of Hawaii, USA - MA170107-4 metaG ...
AGGGGCCGGCGGATTTTTGTGCGACCCGTCCTGCCGGCTGGGGGTATCGAGAATTGGCGCGCGGCCGCGGCTGCCCAGAGGCGCCAGCCGGCCTGGCTGGCGGAAAGTGCAAAACTCGAACTTTGTCTCGTGACCCGGTCCTGCCTTCCTCCTTGGATGGACTTGTCTCCCCGGCCCGAAGACAATTCCCCGGTCCGAAGAGGGGAGCCGGGGACCTGCCTCGGGCCGACGGACCGATGTTCGATGGACCTTTCGATCACCTGATCTACGCGATGGGAGTCGTGCGGCGATGAGAACGCACGGGGTACGTGGCGGCGAACGACTCAGCCGCCGGGAGCTCTTGCGCAGATGGATGGCGTCGGGTGCGGTGGTGCTCTGCGCGAAGACCGTCGAGCCCGCGAGCCCACGCGCGCCTGCAGCCGGCGGGGCCCGGCGGCTCGCGGCGGGCGTTCATCTGTTCCTCGACGAAGACCTCATCGCCGGCCAGAAGGATCTCAAGAGGACGATCCATCCTCCGCGACGCCTGCCGCGGCCGATCGTGACGGCCAAGGAAGACCGGTGCTTCCAGCCCTACGTGAGCGTCCTACGGGATGCGCAAACCGGTCGATTCAGGATGTGGTACAACAGCGCCGTCAGCTCGACCCGGTCTCACCTCGGCTACTTGGAATCGGAGGACGGGATCGACTGGATCCGACCGCATCGCGAGCTGGAGGACCCCGGTGGCCTGCCGGTGGGATTCGGCGCGTACGTCGTCGACGATGGGGTGGATTTTCGCGATCCGACCAGGCGATTCAAACTAGCCTGGGAGAATGGCGGCCTGTTCACGGCGTTCTCCGCCGACGGTCTGACCTGGACGCCTGCGAGCGGCCGGCCTGTTCTCCGCGACGGCGTGGGCGACATCATCTCGCTCAGCCGTGATCCGATCCGAAAGCGATACCTGCTCCTCTGCAAGGTTCATTCGAAGCCTCAGGACGGCTACGAGGGAAGCACACCGAACGCGCAGGAGGGGTATCGCCGCCTGGTCGGCCAGAGCGTGAGCGATGACTCGTTGAGCTGGACGCCGGCCCGGCGCATCATCGCTCCCGACGATCGGGACGAGGGCATCACGGAGTTTTACGGCATCGGTCAGGTGATCGCCCTCGGCGGCCTCCTCCTGGGGACGCTGAAAGTCCTCCGCGATGACCTCTCTCCGGAGCCCGGTGGCGAGAAGACGGGCGTCGGCTACACCGTGCTCGCGTGGACGCGCGACGGCGAAACCTGGCACCGCGACCGCGAGCCGTTCATGGATCGCAACCCCGAGGCGCGGACATGGGACCGGGCCATGACCTGGGGTGATTGCCTCCTCCCGGTGGGCGACGAACTGCTCATCTACTACGGCGGCTACGCTCGCGGGCACAAGGTCGAGAGGTTCACGGAGAGGCAGATCGGCCTGGCGCGAATGAAGAGGGACCGCTTCGTTTCCCGCGACGCAGGGGCGGGCGGCGGATCGCTCCGCACGCCCGTCGTGTCCTGCGCCGAAGGGCCGGAAGTCAGCGTCAACGCCGATGTCGCCGGCGAGCTGCGAGTCCGCGTGCTCGACTCGGCCGGCGCACCCATCCCGGGCTTCGACGCCGCGGAATGCATTCCCTTTCGCGGCGACTCGCTGCGCCACCGCGTGGAGTGGAAGCGGCCGCCGGCCTCCTTGAAAGACAGACCCATCCAACTGGAGTTCGTCCTCGGCGATGCGCGGTTGTACGGGTTCGAGATCCGTTCCTGAATCGCTCTGCACGCTCGAGCTATCGGACCTCCGTCGCTCGGTCGACCGTGAAGGAATAGAGCCTCCCGCCCGATGCGACGGCGAACCGCAGCCGGATGCGTCCCTCCGGGGCAAGTTCCCGGAGAGAGCGGCCGCCGAGGTCGACTCGGTGCCGGAGCGAATCGCCTTCCACGGTCGCCTTGCCCAGTGTCTCGCCGGTCGCCTTCTGCACTTCGACCTCGATGGGTCCGGCTCCGTTGACATACAGATCCGCGCCGTCGAGTTCCAGCGGTCGAGTGATGAGCCAGCCTCCATCCACCGAGACGAATCCGTGCGGCTGGAGCCGCGCCCGGAAGATCCCGCCCCCGCTGACGCGATAGGGCCGGGGGTGGCTCTTGCCCCACGATGAGGAGCCGTAGTAGTAGATCAGCTCCCCGCCGATCTCGAGCGGCGCGTTGCTGAACTCGGTCATGTAGCCGCCGTCGTTCCTCGCATCGTTGCCGCCTTCCTTGCCGTTGCGGATGAAGACCTCGGCCTGGCCGTCCTCGTTCCTGAAGGGAACTCTCCGCCAGTGGAGGCCGTCGCGGCTCGAGACGAGCTTCAGGTAGGCGGCGCCGGCGGCGGAATGAGGGTAATCCCCGGCACTGTGCCAGATGCGAAGTCCACCAAGCCACATCGACTCATACCGCCAGGCCGTGGAGGAGTAGTACTCGTCGAACGGCATGTCGCCGTCTCGCTCCGCCCCGGCCGGGACCAAGGCGAGCCGATCGATGCGCGCAAGATCGATCGGCCTGTCGAGGCGATCGACAAAAAGGAGCCCGCGCGAACGCAACCGATTCTCGTTCTCCACGTTCGCGGCGGCGGCGAAGCGGATGTTGGCCAGGAAGCGATTCTCGTCTCGGTCGTGGTAAAAAGTCGTGACGTCGCCGCTCCCGGTCATGAGCCGCCCATCCTGCTCGAGCGTCCGGCTGCCGGCCATCATGACCTGCGGACCTCGCTCCCATCGAACGCCGTCCGACGAGCGCATGAAATAGGTCCCTTCACGCCCTTCCCCCCAATTCGCGAAGTGGAGCCAGCCCTTGTACGGCCAGGCGGAGTCGGCGGCATCGTACGTGCATGAGAAGAGGTCGATGTTGGTCGCGCTGGTCTTGCTGCTGGGGTCGTAGAGATCGATCGCTATGCGCTGCGGCCTGCCGTCGTCGCCCTTGAGCCAGTTCAGCGCGTCGAGCGACGTGAATCGATAGAGCCTCACCCGGTCGGCGGACGGCCCGGGGTAACTGGAGGCGAACGCAAGAGCGAACATCACCCATTTCTTGAGCTTGGGGTCCCGGAGGATCGTGCCATTGGCCTCGAGCGTGCCCTTCGTCTCGCCGAACTCCCCGCTGAACTCAGCGTCGAGCGCGATCACGGGCTTGTTCCCGCCATCGTCTTTTTTCGGCTGGTGCAGCGTCCGCACAAGACCACTCTGCTGGCTGATCAGGTAATCATCCACGAAGAGCTGCGCCTGGCCGGCCTTGAGCTTCACTGGAGGCGTGGAGACGTCCGCGCCCGGCGCGGGTTCGACCCAAATCGCCGCCGCCGAGAGTAGCGCAACGCAGCAGGGAGAGATTCGAAGTCTCACCGAAATAGCTTCTGGCTGAAGAAGTAGAGGTCGCTCTTCCAGACCGGCCAGTTATGGCCGCCGGAGCCGACGTGCCAGGCGTGAGCGATCTTGCGCTCTTCGAGGGCGTCGTGGAAGGCGCGGCTCACGCGCATGAGTCCATCCTCGTCGCCGCAAGAGAGCCAGAGGAGCGCCAGCTCGCGCCGGGCGAGGTCGGGGTCCGGGATCAGGTCTGCGGCGCTCTTCGTGTTCGGGGCGGACGAGAATCCTCCGACCCACGCGAACGCATCGAGGTGGCTCAGCCCGAAGTTCAGGGACTGGCCGCCGCCCATGGAGAGGCCCGCGAGCGCGCGGTGCTTACGATCTCCCTTCACGGAGTAGCGGGTCTCGATGAACGGGATGACGTCCTCGATGAGATCCCGCTCGAAGGCCGCGAACGCGGGGAACTGCTCGTTCCAGGGCGTCCGCGCCGTCACCCCTTGCGCGGCGCGCCCATTCGGCATGACGACGATCATCGGCTCGGTCTTCCCTTCCGCGTGCAAGTTGTCGAGGATCGCGCCGACGGAGCCCTTCTTCTGCCAGTGATCCTCGTCATCGCCGATGCCGTGGAGGAGGTAGAGGACCGGAAACTTGCGGCCATCGCCGTAGCCCGGCGGCGTGTAGATGACCAGCTTCCGCCGCATGCCGATGCTCTTCGAGTCGTACTCCACGGACTCGATCCGCCCCTGCGGTACACCCTCTCGCCGCAAGTCGAAACCGTCCGGAGCGGCGACGCGCGGTCGAGCAGGGCTCGCCGGCGCATCCTTCCCGTCCCTCACGTCTTTCCCGCCCTTTCCGACCCGCGTGGCGACCAGCTCTTCGGTCGCGAACTCCCCCACCTCGCGGGTGAAGGCGATCTTCTCGGCGGAGAGTTTCCCTCTGTATTCGATGCGGATCGTGTTGCCCTGGAAAGGGAGCGCTTCGACGAAGGTAACCGCATCCCCATCCAGCTTTCCGTCGGCCAGCTCGACGGTCCGCTTCTCCCCGGCGATCTCGGAGAGCGCCTGGCCCGTGACCTTCTGCCCGTCTACCTTGAACGTGAAGACGTACTTCTGCTTCCCGACCTGCGTGTCGAACTCGGCGGCCCACGAGCCGGAGAGATCCGCAGCGCGCGCCCGCGCGGTGGCGCCGTCGGCGAAGAGGAGCCCGGCGAACTCGATCAGGTACTGGCGCCAGTTGATCCAAGTGTGGCCGCCGGCGCTCTCCTTGTAGACCACGTCGAATTTGTGCTTCTCGAGGAGGGCGACCGTCGCTCGGGAGGTCTCGATCAGGAAGTCCTCCTTGCCCGTGGCGAACCAGACGAGCTCGAGCCCTTTCTTCAGCTCCGGGTTTTCGAGGGCCGCCTTGTTCCGCTCTTCCCACGACGGGCCCGCAGGCGCGCCGCCGGCACTACCAGGGCCGCCGCGGCCCCCAGTGATGCCGAAGATCCCCGAGCTGAAGACGCCGAAGTAAGCGAACTTCTCGAGGTTCGGGATCGCGATGTTGAGCGTCTGCCCTCCGCCCATCGACAAACCCGCGATGGCGCGGTGCTTTCGGTCCGTGTGGACGCGGTAATTCTTCTCCGCATAGGGCACGACGTCGTTCAGGAAGTCCCCCACAAACTCATCGACGGCCGGTCGCGGCGCGTTCGGGTCGCGCGGGCCCATCCGGAAGGGGCCGGTGTGCCCGGCCGGCATCACCACGACCATCGGCTTGGCTTTCTTGGCCGCGATGAGGTTGTCGAGGATGAACCCCGCGCGGCCGACCGAGGTCCACGAGTCGTCGCAGTCGGAGGCGCCGTGGAGGAGGTAGAAGACCGGGTACTTGTCCGTGGCCGATTCGTAGCCCGGCGGCGTGTAGACGTGCATGCGCCGAGGACGGCCGAGCGATCGGGAGTGGTAGACGACCTCCGCGACGGCGCCGTGGGGAACTTCCTTTGTGTCCATGAAATCCGAACCGGGGACGTATACGAGGCTCCATGCGTTCGCATTCGACTCGCTGGTGGCGGGGTTCGACGGATCCATCACCGGCACGCCCTCGATGTCGAAGCGGTAGCGATACGCTCCGGGCTCCACCGGATCGAGGGTGACCTCCCAGGTTCCCTCTGCAGCCTTTGTCATGTCCTTTCCACGGCCGACGCCGGGGATGTCGCCGCCGCTCAGGCGGACGGCCTCCGCCTTGGGCGCGTGGAGGCGGAAGGTGATTCGCCGCTCCGAGGAGACTTCGGGCGAGACCACGCGGGGGACCCGGTCGCGCTTCGGCGCGGGTTCCTTCGCTGTGTTTTTTTCCGCCTCCTTCTTTGCGTCCTTCCCCGGCTCCTGCGTCGGCGCGGGCGAGGGCGAGAGCATCGAAGAAATGAGCAACGCTGCCGCCAGATTTCGAACCGTCATGGTGATCCTCCGGAAATTGGGGATTCCTTTTGTAATGCAGTTGCGCGCTCGCGCGGGTCCAGAGCCGAGGTGAGGCGGCCGAGAAGACCGAGGAGCGCATCGGCTTCTCCGGGGTGCAGAACCTCACGGAGACGCTCGCGAAACGGCTCGCTCTTGACCCAGAGTCGCTTGTAGGCTTCGCGGCCTGTCCTCGTCAGCTTCACCCGCCGGGCTCGGCCGTCTTCGGGGTGCCGCCCGCGTGTCACGAGGCCTTTCTCCTCCAGTGCAACCAGCATTGCCCCGACGGTGTTCGCGTCCGAGGAGGCTCGCTCGACCAGCTCGCGCTGCGTGATCCCGTCCTCCTCGGCGAGGAGGGAGAGGAGCACGAACTGGTTGGCGGTCACTCCGAGGGGCTGGAGGTAGGCATCCGCCCGGCGGTGGAGCGCCCAGTAGGCGGTGCGCAGAGCCATGGCGACTTCGTGAGCGATATTCATGCCTTGACCCAGAACTGTACGTATACGTACGACTTGCGGGAGGGTAATCCGCTTGAGCGGACAAGTCCAGCGGAAAAGTTCAGGGCAAAGGGAGGCCTCCGCCTACTTTCCGCTCTTCTTTCGCCGCCTGGCCCGCAGAGCGCCCTATCTTCTCGACCCTCGCCTCCGTTCCGCGGGACTCCGCCCCTCACGCCCCCCGCAGGTGGTTCACGGCGCTCTCGAAGACCGCGTAGCCGTCTCCAGCCCTTTCTGGAGCCGCGGGGAGCCCTTCGAGGGCCGCCCTGCGGGTCCACGACGGGTGCGCCAGGGCCGAGAGGTGCCTCTCGGGGTGCGGCATCAGTCCGAGGACGTTGCCCTCGCGGTTGATGACGCCCGCTATGGCGCTCGTCGTGCCGTTCGGGTTGGCGGGGAAGCCGCTCGCGACGCGGTCTCCGTCGGGCTCGAGGTAGCGGAGGGCGATCTGGCCGTTCCGTTCGAGGCCATCGAGGTCTCTCGGGCTCTTGAGCACGAACCGCCCTTCTTTGTGGGCGACGGGAAGCTCCAGGACCGTCCCCTTCCTTAGGAAAGGGGTTCGGTCCGTTTCGACCCTGAGGCGCACCCAGCGGTCCTCGAAGCGGCCCGACTCGTTCTCGATGAGCGATGCGACCTTCTCACCGCCCGCGTCGAGGCCCGGGAGGATCCCGAGACGAACAAGCACTTGAAAGCCGTTACAGATCCCGATGACGAGCTTCCCGGCGCCGACGAACTCCGCGAGCGGGCCTCCGAGCTTCGTGTGGAGCTGGTTGGCGAGAACCGTGCCGGCCCCGAGGTCGTCTCCGTAAGAGAAGCCGCCCGGGATGGCGAGCGCGCCGAACTCGGAGAGCCTGCGTTTTCCGTCAAGGAAAGCCCGCACGTGGACCCGCTCGACTTCCGCTCCGGCGAGGCGGAACGCATGGGCGGTCTCGAGGTCGCAGTTGGCCCCCGCCATGCGGAGGACGAGGACTCGGGGGAGGGTCATCGCGCTGTCCTTACCTTACTGGCCTCACGAAAGCTGGAGCCCTTCCTTCCAGGCCTTCCTCAGGTCTTCGAGGGCGGCGGCCACCACCGGACGGCCGCTGGTGCCGAGGATGCGGAGGATCTTGTAGCCCACCGTGCGGCCGATCTCGGCCGCCGGGAGCCCCTCGAAGGGCCCGCCGGGTCCGAGGAGCCCCGCGGCGTCCTTCGCGCGCACTTCGAGAAGGAAGCGGGAGCAAGACTCCGAAAAGAGGAGCGCCTCGTCGCGAAGGAGTGCGTTCGGCCGCGGGACGCGATCGAGCCGGATTTCCGCCCCGACTCCGCCCGCGAAGGCCATCTCGGCCGACGCTACCGCCAATCCGCCCTCGGAAAGGTCGTGACAGGCGAGGACGAGCCCATCGCCGATCGCGCGGTGGACGGCGCGCAGGATCTCGCGGGCCCGTGGGAACTCGGGGGCCGGGACGAGCCCTCCCCGCCCGCCGAGGAGCCCGAAGTAGTGGCTTCCCGCCATCTCGTCGCGGGTTTCGCCGACGAGGACGAGCGCGGTTCCCTCGGTCTTCAAGTCCATCGAAACGAGCCGGCCGGCGTCCTCCACGATCGAGATCGAGGAGATGAGCAGGCTCGGGGGCACCGCAATCGCCCCCGCTTCGGTCTGAAACTCGTTGTTGAGGCTGTCCTTCCCCGAGATGAACGGCACGGCGAAGCCCAAGGCGGCGTCCCGGCAGCCGCGGGTCGCCTCGACGAGGGTCCCGAGGACTTCGGGGCGCCTCGTGTTCCCCCAGGCGAAGTTGTCGAGGATCGCGGTGCGGTCGGGGTCGCCGCCGGCCGCGACGACATTCCGGAGCGCCTCGTCGATGGCCGCCATGGCCATGCGATACGGATCGGCGTCGCCGTGGCGCGGGTTCATGCCGCAGCCGATGACGATGCCCCGGCGCGAGCCGAATACGGGCTGCACGGCCGCCGCGTCGCCCGGCCCGTCGGCCCACTTGCCCTGAAGGGGTTTCAGGACGCTCGCCCCCTGCACCTCGTGGTCGTACTGGCGGATAATCCATTCCTTCGAGGCGACGTTGGGGGACGCGAGGATGCGCCGCAGGACCGGGCCGAGGTCGGCGGCGGCGTCCGGGAAGACGGCCGGCTCGATCGCGGGCGGGCGATAGACCGACTGGCGCGGCGTGCGGGGGCGGCCGCCGTGGAGGAAGCCGAGGTCGACCTCCGCGACGGGCTCGCCGCCGTAGGAGATCTCGAGCCGACCTGTGCCCGTGAATCGGCCGATGTCGGTGCACTCGACGTCTTCCGAAGCGGCGAGCGCTTCGAGCTCCGCCGCCTTCTCGGGCGAAACGGCGAGCACCATGCGCTCCTGCGCTTCGGAGATCCAGATTTCGACGGGGCTCAGCCCCTGGTACTTGAGCGGAACTCTCTCGAGCCGCACTTCGGCGCCGACCTTGGCCCCCATCTCCCCCACCGCGCTCGATAGGCCGCCCGCGCCGCAGTCGGTGATCGCCCGGAAGAGCCCGAGATCGCGCGCCTGGAGGAGGACGTCGAGGACTTTTTTTTCCGTGATCGCGTTTCCGATCTGGACGGCGCCGCTCGAAACCGTCTCCGACTCCTCCGTCAGCTCGACGGAAGAGAACGTCGCGCCGTGGATCCCGTCCCGGCCGGTCCGCCCTCCGCAGACGTAGATGCGGTCGCCCGGCCGCGCTTCTTTCTGCAGGGCGGCGCGCGGGATGAGGCCGACGCTCCCGCAGAAGACGAGCGGGTTCCCGACGTAGCGCTCATCGAAGTAGACGGCGCCGCTGGCGGTGGGGATGCCCATCCGGTTGCCGTAGTCCCGAACGCCCGAGACGACGCCGCGCAGAACCCGTAGGGGATGGAGCGCGCCCCGAGGGACTTTGTCCTGGGGCAGGTCCGGCGGACCGAAGCAAAAGACGTCCGTGTTGACGATCGGCTTCGAGCCGAGGCCGGTGCCCAGCGTGTCGCGGATGACGCCGCCGATCCCGGTGCCGGCGCCGCCGTAAGGCTCGATCGCCGATGGGTGGTTGTGCGTCTCGACCTTGAAGCTCACGCCATGCGTCTCGTCGAACGCGATGACCCCCGCGTTGTCCTCGAAGACCGAGAGGCACCACGGGGCGGCCAGCTCCTCCGTCGGCCGCTTGATCATCTCTTTGAGAAGGCTCTTGATCCGCTCCACTCCGCCATCCGTCCTGTGCTCGATCGGATCCGTGAATGTCTTGTGGCAGCAGTGCTCGCTCCAGGTCTGGGCGATCGACTCCAGCTCGACGTCGGTCGGCGCGCGTCCGAGGGCCCTGTAGTGGTCGCGCACGGCGCGCATCTCGGCGAGGTTGAGGGAGAGGACGCAGCGCCCGCTGAGAGCCACAAGTTCATCATCGCTCAGTCTCTCGAGCGGCACCTCGACTCGACGGAAGCGGTAGGCCGCCCCCGGCGAGAACGGCTCCGGCAGCGCGGCCTCGTCCCAGAAGACCTCCTCGATGGCGGGGTTCATGAGCGCCTTGAAGCCGATCAGCTCCCGCTCTTCGGCCGAGAGCGTCCGGTCGAAGGAGTAGCGGCAGGCCGTGCGGATCGACGCGCCGCGGATGCCGAGATCGGCCAGCGCTTGGACGGCGGAAGCCTCGACGGGATCCATGACGCCGGCGCGTTTCATCACGGTCGCGCGGTGGCTCCAGCCGCCGGCAGCGTCGAACCGGTCGGCCTCTCCCGGCGCCGCGACTCGCCATTTCTGCGTGACGGGGTCCGCGAAGACCGCCGTCGCGGCCCTTTCCACGTCGGCCCGGGCGAGGGCCGCTGCGCCTTCGCCGGCCGCAAGGAAGTAGATGTCGGCCACTCGAACTCGCGGAGCCTCAAGGCCGAGGAACCGCACGTCGCCCGCCGTGGCCCGGCCGCGCGGGTCGTCGGCACTCGGCGCGGGGGAAACCTCGATCCTCCAGAAGGGTCGTTCCATGGGAGTCGAAGGGCAGGATACGCGAGGGCGGACGCGAATCCAATTGATTCGGAAAATCGGGGGATTAAGCGAGGTTATCGGAGGCGGTTCCAGGGAGGGCTCTCACGCTCCGGCGCCGTAGGGGGGGCAACCGCAGCCGCAACCGCTGCCGCCGCCGCTGGCGCAGCCGAGATCCGGTCCCCGTCCCCTCCCTATGAAAATCTCTGGCATCACCCCCCGACCCTGGAATACTCTCCCCACCGCGTATGCCCCCATCGCAACCACGCAATGCCCTCGACTTCGAGGCTCCCATTCAGGAACTGGAGTCGAAAATCGAAGAGCTGCGCAGCTTTTCGATGTCCACCGACGTGGACCTTTCTGGCCAGATCGAGCAGCTCATCGAGAGGTGCAACGAAAAGAAGCGGGCGATCTTCGCCAAGCTCACCCCATGGCAGAAGGTCCAGACCGCCCGCCACCCCAACCGCCCTCTGACCACGGACTACGTCCATCTCCTTTTCGAGGACTTCATGGAGCTGAAGGGGGATCGCTCCTTCCGCGACGACCCCTCGATCATCACCGGGCTGGGACGCATGGGGGGCGAGCCCTGGATGGTCGTCGGCCATCAGAAAGGCAAAGACACCGCTCAAAAGCTTGCGTGCAACTTCGGCTGCCCTCACCCCGAGGGCTACCGGAAGGCAATCCTGAAGATGAAGCTCGCGGAAAAGTTCGGATTGCCCATCATCACGTTCATCAACACTCCAGGGGCGTATCCCGGCATCGGCGCGGAGGAGCGCGGCCAGGCATTCGTCATCGCCGGCAACCTCATGGCAATGGCGGCGCTCCGTGTCCCCATCATCTGCATCGTCATCGGCGAGGGAGGGAGCGGCGGCGCCCTCGGCATCGGGGTGGGCGACCGGATCCTCATGCTCGAGCACTCCTATTACTCGGTCATCTCGCCCGAAGGGTGCGCTGCGATCCTCTGGAAGAGCGCCGAATACAAGGAGAAGGCCAGCGACACTCTCCGCCTCACCGCAGAAGACCTCTCCCAGTTCGGGGTGATCGACGAGATCCTCCCCGAGCCCCTCGGCGGAGCACACCGGGACCACCAGGCGGCAGCGGCCGCCGTAAAGGAAGCGGCCCTTCGGCATCTGAAGGAGATCAAGTCGCTCGACCCCGAAGAGCGAATCCGCCAGCGCTACGCGAAGTTCAAGCGGATGGGAGTCTACCAAGAAGGTTGACACCGCACCTAGGGCGTCCCCATTCCTATTCTCTTTCCCGTTCCCGTCCCCCCCTCGGGGGCCGTTCCTTTTCCGTCTCTCCCGCCCCGATTGTTTTCCCCCTCGTGATTCGTATAATTCAGGCTTCTTTCGTCCAGTCGAGGAATCCCGGCCGGCGGCGGAGGAGGGATTGCAACGGTTTTGGCCGCAGTCGGGTCTATCACCTGGATTCCTTATTAGGGGATTGAGACTATGCTGAAAAGCTCCCTGCCCGTTACTTTTGCCTGCTTCCTGTTCTTCCTTTCGGCCTGCGACTCGAGCGACAGCTCGAGCGATTCGGCGAAGGGGCCGAGCGTCGACAAGATCATCGAATCCGCCGAGGGGCTGATGGAGGAAGCCAGAAAAGCGGGGGCGGAGGACTACGCCGCATCCCAGTTCGAGCTGGCGGCCAAGAGCCTCGCCGATGCGAAGGACCTCGTCGCAGAGGGCAAGGCGGACAAGGCGAAGACGAAGGCGAAGAGCGCCGAAAGGAACTTCAAGGCCCTCGTGACCCAAGGGGACGAGGTCAAGAAGGCCCGCACGGCGGCGCTGGCGGCCAAGAAGAAGGCCGAAAAGTCCATCGAGGACATGAAGAAGCGGAAGTGGGACGTCGGGGCTGCGTCGGTCGTCGAGGAGATCGACAAACTCATGGGCCAGGCGCAGGAGGACATCGACAGCGGCGACGCCTCAAAGCTCAAGGCGGCCCCGAGGCGCTACGAGCGCATCCCGGACCTCGTCAAGCGAGCCCGCGAGGAGACCCACCAGAATGCGGTGGCCATCGAGAAGGGCGACGCCAACAAGAAGGCCGCCATGGAGGCCGAAGGGAAGGCCAAGGAGGAAAATGCAGACAAGCATGCGCCGGACGATCTGACGCGAGCCCAACAGGTCATGCGGGAGGCCGACATAGCCTACAATCACTCGCTCTTCCAGGAAGCTTCGGACGGCTATGCCCGGGCGGAAACCGCCTTCCAGGAAGCGGCCAGCCGGGCGCGCGAGGCGAAGCAACTGGTGCAAGGCACTCCGGCTCCGCCCGAGCCGACTCCACCGGGGCCGGGCCCGAAGAACGACGCGCCGCCCCCCGAAGAGCCGACGCCCACGCCGACCCCCGAAGAGGTCAAACCGGGCGAGCTGAGCGCCGAGGATGAGATCTTCCTCGAACGGAACATTGCGAAATTCTGCGGCGGGAAGGACATGGCGCCCGTGTACGACGCCGCCACGGGGGAGCTGACCGTAGAATACGGCTTCGGCGACCAGATCAGAAAGGATGTCAGCTTTCCTCGCGGGATCAATGAGAAGCACATCCTCTACAAGGATCCGATGATGATCGGGCAGCGGATGCCGAAACCAGGAGAGCGTGTCGTGTCGGAAGGAAGCTTCGTATTCGGAGCCAACACGCTCGGTTTCTTCCTGCTTCCCTTCCCATTCAAGGATAAGGTCTCCGTCGAGTACTACATCGAGATCGGCCTATTCAACCCCGGCGCTCCCATTGGGCCGGTTCTCATGTCGAACGAGAGCGGGAAGAACTACATCTTCTCGAACATGGCGACAGTGGAGGTCTGGAATGACGCCAAGCAGGTCTCCGGGCGGGGGTCTCCCCTCAAGAAGTTCCAAGGACAGGCGTCAAAATGGTTCATCAAGGTCAAGACGGGAATGAGAACGGTCTACGAGGTCTCCGCGGACGATCCGAAGAAGGCCAAAGTCTCCATCTATCTCAACATCGATGACGAGGAGGAGCCGATCAACGTGCAGACGGTCCCCGCCATGACGGGCCTGGTCGGGTTTTCCTGGGGGCCCGTCAAGTTCAACGTCCGCGACTCCTTGAAAATCACGGGGAAATTAGATAAGGAAGCAGCCGTCAGATTCTTGAAGAAGAAACTCGGTTTGGGGGGGGGGCCTCCGCCCGGCAAGGGTGCCGGTGGCAAGGCACCTGCTCCAAAAGGTGGACCGAAGGGCGAAAAGGCCGTGCAGCCGGCGGCGAAGGAAGACGCCGGCGATGAGTCCGCTGCGCCAAAGGGTAGTCCAGCTCCAAAAGGTGGTCAGAAGAGTGAGAAGAGTGCATCCAAAACCAAGAAGGAAGAAGACGCCGATTTTTGAACTCGACCCGACTCTGCGGTCCGTAGCGCGCGCCTGCGCCTCAGCCAGGCGCCGACCCCGATGACCGCCACCGTAGAACGCACCCCGCTCGCCGATGCCCACCTGAGCGCCGGTGCGACCATGGTGGACTTCCACGGATGGGAGATGCCCATCCGCTACAGCCAGATTCCCGAGGAGCACCAGAAGGTGCGCCTCTCCGCCGGTCTCTTCGACCTCTGTCACATGGCGAGGATCGAAATCACCGGCAAGGACGCCGTCCGCTGGGTCCAGGCGGTCATCACGAACGACGCCGACGCGATGGCGGTCGGCGACGCCCGCTACAGCCTCATCACGAACGAGCAGGGCGGGATCGTCGACGACGTCCTCGTCTACAAGCTCGACCAGAGCGTCTTCATCGTGGCCAACGCTTCCAATCACGACAAGGTCCTCGCTTGGCTGGAGGCCCACAAGCCGGGGGATGCCGACGCGACCCTCGTCGACCGCACTCGCGAGTGGGCCATGGTCTCGATCCAGGGGCCCCAGTCGGTCCGCATCCTGGATCCCATCGTCAAGCTCATCGACGTCTCGCACTGGGACCTCTTCGAGTACTACCACATCTCGCGGGCCCAGATCCTCGGCAGCGACGTCCTGATCTCCAGAACCGGCTACACGGGCGAGGACGGCTTCGAGATCTACCCACCGGCCGAAATGGCGTGCGGTCTGTGGAGCGCGATCCTCGAAGAAGGGGGAGCGCGTGTGTCCCCGATCGGCCTCGGTGCGCGCGACACGCTGAGGATCGAGGCCGGGATGCCGCTCTACGGCAACGAGCTGGACGAATCGATCAATCCCTTCGAAGCACGGCTCGACTTCGCCGTCAAGCTGAAGAAGACCATGCCTTTCGTGGGCCGCGATGCCCTCCTGGCCATCCGGGGAAAGGGCGTCGCAAAGCGGTTGGTCGGCTTTCACGTCGACTCGCGCAAGATCGCCCGCCAGGGCATGCCGGTTTTCCAGGGGGGCGAGAAAGTGGGGTGGATCTCCAGCGGAGTCCCCTCCCCCACTCTGGGAATTCCCGTCGCGCTGGGGTATCTCGAGTCTCGGGTCACGAGTCCTCAAGGGATCGAGGTCGACATCCGCGGCGCCATGGCCCGGTTGATCCCCGAGCCCTTGCCGTTTTTCTCCCGCACCCGCCGCAGAGGGGATCGCGCCCTCTGAGAGCGCACGTACGAGAACCAGCACGAATCGAGCCAGAACGAATCAAGAAGGAGAATCGATGACTCGGCCGACGGACCTGAAATACACGCCGACGCACGAGTGGCTCCGCGTGGAGGGCAAAGTAGCCACGGTCGGAATCACCGACTTCGCCGTGGAGCAGTTGAGCGACCTGGTCTTCATCGACCTCCCGAAAGTCGGGGCCGAGGTCACCAAGGACTCTCGTTTCGGCGAAATCGAGTCCACGAAGACGGTGAGCGACCTCATCGCCCCCGTCAGCGGGAGGATCGTCGCGGTCAATACCGACTTGATCGAGCACCTTGATCTCGTCAGCCAGACCCCCTTCGCGAAAGGCTGGATGGTGAAGATCGAGATGTCGAAGCCGGCGGAAACGGGTAACCTCCTGAGCGCCGCCGACTACCAGAAGCAGCTCGACGCCGAGGATCACTGATCTCCGGAAACTGTGCTCCCCGGAGACTGTTGCCCGTGAACTGTTCCCCGTAAACTGTACTGTCCGGAGACTTCCCCCATGCCTTACGTCCCACACACGGCCGAAGACGTGCGGGAGATGCTCGCCTCGATCGGTGCATCATCGCTGGAAGACCTCTTCCGCTCGGTCCCGGGCGATGTTCGGCTCGGAGAACCTCTGCGCGTGCCGCCGGCGCGGACGGAAAGCGAGATCGTCGCGTGGATGGGAGGCCTCGCGGCGCGGAACCGCCGGGTGGACGACCGCCCGTCGTTCCTCGGAGCCGGAGTCTACAACCGGTTTATCCCCTCCGCCGTCGATTCACTCTCGAGCCGGGGCGAGTTCAACACCGCCTACACGCCGTACCAGCCGGAGGTGAGCCAGGGCACCTTGCAAGCGATCTTCGAATACCAGAGCATGATCGCCCGCCTGGCCGGCATGGAGATCGCCAACGCCTCCATGTACGAAGGGGCGACGGCCCTGGTCGAGGCGATCCTCATGGCCTATACCGTCCACGGTGCGGGCAGCCGCGTCCTCATCGCCGAGGGGGTCCATCCCGAGTACCGCCGCGTGGCGGAGACTTACTTCCGCCACCACCCGATCCGGATCGAGACGATCCCCCTCGGGGTCGGCGGGGTCATCGACCCGGGGGCGCTTCAGGAGCGGCTCAATGCGGCCGGCGACGGCCCGGCCGACGTCTTCGCCGTCGTCATCCAGAACCCGAACTTCTTCGGCTGCATCGAGGACGGTCCGGCCGTCGAGGCGGCGCTGAAGGGCGCCGCGGGCGGTTCGGAGGACGCGGCGGCGCATCGGCCGCTCCTCATCGCCGCCGTTGATCCAATCTCGCTCGCCCTCCTCGCCCCTCCGGGGAGCTACGGCGCCGACATCGCGGTCGGCGATGGACAGTCCCTCGGGAACGAGCCGAGCTTCGGCGGCCCCACCTTCGGGTTCTTCGCCACGCGCATGGCTCACGTGCGCAAGGTCCCGGGTCGGATCGTCGGCGAGACGAAGGACCGCGAGGGGCGGCGCGGCTACGTCCTGACTTTCCAGACGCGCGAGCAGCACATCCGTCGAGAGCGCGCCACGTCGAACATCTGCACGAACCAAGGGCTCTGTTGCCTCCGAGGGGCCATGTACATGACCCTCCTGGGAGAGCGCGGAGTGCGCCAGGTGGCGGAGCGCTCGTGCCGCGCCGCACACTTCGCCCGGCGGAGGGTCCTCGAAGTCCCCGGGATCAAGGCGGCCTTCGACGCGCCGTTCTTCCAGGAGTTCGTCGTGACCCTGCCCCGGCCGGCGGCGGAGGTCTACCGAGCCCTCGCGCAGAAGGGAATCCAGGGCGGACTGCCTCTCGACCGGTATTTCCCGCGCCGCACGCACGAGATGCTCCTCTCCACGACCGAGATGACGCGCCTCGGCGACGTGGACGCGCTCGTGGCGGCCTTGCGGGAGGTCCTCGGGACGCAGAAAAGCGCTCCGCTGGCTCCCGTTTTGGAGGGAGGCAGGCGATGAGCCCTCCGGCGAACGCCGAAGCCGACCCGAAATTCACCCCGACGGTGTTCGAGCTGAGCCGGCCGGGCAGGATCGGCGTCCGCCCGCCGTCGATCGAGGAAAATGACCTTCCGCCCCTCCACGAATGCCTCCCGGCTTCCGTGAGGCGCGCCGGCCCGGTCGGCCTGCCCGAGGTGAGCGAGCTTGATGCCGTGCGGCACTATACGCGACTCTCGGCCAAGAACATGAGCATCGACGCGGGCTTCTATCCCCTCGGCTCGTGCACGATGAAGTACAACCCGCGGATCAACGAGGTCGCCGCGGGGCTGCCGGGGCTCCGAAAAGTGCACCCGCTGGCCCCCGAGGACGAGGTCCAGGGGATCCTCGAGCTGTTCTACGGCCTCCAGGAGGCGCTGGCGGCGGTCAGCGGGCTTCCGCACGTGACGCTCCAGCCCGCGGCGGGGGCACACGGCGAGCTGACGGCCTTGATGATGATCAAGGCCTACCACGAAGAGCACGAGCCCGGCAGGCGGCAAGTCGTCCTCATCCCCGACAGCGCCCACGGCACGAACCCCGCAAGCTGCACGATCGCCGGCTTCGAGACGCGCGAGGTCAAGTCCGGTCCCGACGGCACCGTCGACCTGGAGGACTTCCGGTCGAAGCTCGACGGCAGCGTGGCGGCGATGATGATCACGAACCCGAACACGCTGGGGATCTTCGAGCGCGCCGCGCCACAGATCGCCCGGTCTCTCCACGAGAGGGGCGCCTTCCTCTACATGGACGGCGCGAACATGAACGCGATCCTCGGCATCACCCGCCCCGGCGACTTCGGCGTCGACGTGATGCACTTCAACCTCCACAAGACCTTCTCGACCCCGCACGGAGGCGGCGGCCCGGGCGCGGGCCCCGTCGCCGCGAACGACCGCCTCGCGCCGTACCTCCCCGCGCCGCGCGTGTCCGTTTCCCGTCCGACCGGCCGTCCGGCGGATGGGCGCGCCCCCGAAGGTCCGCCGCGGTATTTCCTCGATCCCGGGGGTGAGCGGTCGATCGGCAAGGTACGCTCGTTCTTCGGCAACTCGGGGATCCTGATGCGCGCCGCGGCGTACATAGCCGCCCACGGGCCCGCGGACCTCAAGGCCATCAGCGAGATGGCCGTCCTCAACGCCAACTACCTGCGCTCGCGCCTCAAGGGCGAGTACCACCTGCCGTACGAAACGCCTTCCCTCCACGAAGTCGTCTTCACGGCCCGCAATCAAGTGCGCGCGAGCGGCATCCGCGCCCTCGACATCGCCAAGAGGCTCATCGACCTCGGGTTCCATCCACCCACGATCTACTTTCCGCTCGTCGTACCCGAGGCGTTGATGATCGAGCCGACCGAGACCGAATCGCGCGAGACCCTCGACCGCTTCTCCGAGGCGATGGCGAGGATCGCCCGAGAGGCGAGGGATTCTCCCCAGGAGCTACGCGAGGCGCCGGTCCTCCAGAGCGTCCGCCGCCTCGACGAGGCGGCCGCGGTGAAGACGCCGATCCTGGTGTGTCCTTGCGCGGCCGGCTCCTCCTGAGCGGCCCGCGTTCGGGCGCCTGGAACATGGCGCTGGACGAAGCCCTCCTCGACTGCGCCGAGGAGGACCTTCTGACCTTGAGACTCTACGCCTTCACGCCGGCCACCATCAGCCTCGGCTACTTTCAGAGCCGGGCCGCCGTTCCGGAGAGTTTCCGGGAGCGCTTCCCGCTCGTTCGCCGCTCGACGGGAGGCGGCGCCATCGTCCACACACCCAGCGAGGTCACGATCTCTTTCACGGGCAAGGCGCAGGGGCGGGCTCCTCGGCCCGAACGGGCGGTGGAATGGCTCGCCCGAGGGCTCGGGGCCGCCCTCGAGCCCCTGGGGATCCGCCCGCGCCTTGCGGGCTGCGAAAACCGCGGCGAAGGCCGCGAAGATGCGGCGAGGGAAGGCTCGGTACTCGCCTTCCTCTGCGGAGCCATCCGCCGCCCCCTCGACATCGTCGCCGACCTGCCGAGCGGCGGTGCAGTCAAGATCTTCGGCAGCGCGCAGCGCCGCTGCGGCCGGGCGTGGCTCATCCACGGGAGCCTGCCGATCCGGGACTCGCGGTCGCTCTTCCCGGAAGGCACGTTCCCGCCCGGCGAAGGGATCGGCATCGCCGAGCTGATTCCCCGAAACAGGCCGGACCACGGAGGGGCGGGCTTCCCGCTCGCCCTGCGCGACTCGGTCCTCCGGACCCTCCCCATGGGCATCTCCCGGGCCGTTGGAGTCGAGTTCACACAGGAAAGGCCGACCGTCGCCGAGCTGCGCCTCGCCAATCACCTTGTCGCCACTCGCCACGCGGCCCCGGAGTGGATCGACCGCCGGAACGGCCCGTGCGCGACGCTTTCTCGATTCTCCGAATCTTCATGATCGATCTGCATAAACTCGGCCTGCCAAGAATATTCTGGACTGGGCGCGTTGGGATTCAGCAGAATACCTCCATGGTCGGTGGTCCTCCATGGATCCGAAGAAGGAGAGTGTGGACATTGAATAAGCCTTCAGCGCTTCTTTCGGCGGCCGTGTTCGCGGCCCTGATCGGTGTTCCCGCGGATCGGCGCCTCCCCGCCCGGGATGGCGACCTCAAGGCAAACCTGGATCTCCCGTTCGATGCGATCGGCGAAGATGAGGAAGAGGAGGAGGCTCCGGAGGTCATTGTCTTTTATGGGGCGCAATACGAAGGCGACTTCTTCTGCTTCACCTGCGACCGCTCCGGCTCCATGGAGGGAGAGCGCTGGACGAAGCTCCAGCGCGAGGTGGTCAAGAACATCGCCCAGTTCTCGGAAAGGGTGCAGTTCGGCATCGTCTTCTTCGCCGGAGACACGAAGAAGTTCCCCCCTTCCGGTCAGCCGGCCGATGCCAATCCCGGGATGAAAGCCGCCGCGATCTCCATGGTCATGTCGACGACGCTCGGCCGTCAAAGCTGCTACAAGGAAGCCCTATTCGATGCCCTGGCGTTCGCTTCCCGGTCAAGCACGAAGCGAAAGGTGATCATCTGCCTCGGCGATGGCGAGCTGTACTGCAGCGGTCAGCGGGGGGACGCGTATGGCCAGCAGGCGCTCACCCAGATCAAGGCACGGAATGTCTCCGGCGCAAAGATCAACTGCATCGGAATCGCCGCTCCCGGCGGCGAGGGCGAGCGGTGGCTGAAGACCCTCGCCGCGCAGAACAACGGCCAGTACAGGCGGGGCGAGTGAGCCGGGTAAGGCATTCACCACCGTCGTTTAAGGACGGTGGCCGGAGCCGGGGAGTTTGCGGGCGTAGGCAGGGCCTTTGAGTGAGTGACTATGGGACCCACTGAGTACAGCTCGTCGTAAAAAGGTTCTCGAAATCAACTGAAGACGAGCTTACTTCAAGGGGGTGGGCAAGCCACCCCTCCGGTCCTCGCGCTGTCGCGCTCCCCTCCGGTCGGCCGCTCCGCGGCCGCCTCCGGGCACGTCTCGGAGGCGACCGCTTCGCGGTGCCCGCCTC
>Ga0187893_10006413_pt1 | contig 20144 bp, 15 predicted proteins | sample MA1701074metaG_FD_139574 | JGI IMG/M metagenome (GOLD analysis project Ga0187893, IMG submission 139574) | White microbial mat communities from a basaltic lava cave in the Kipuka Kanohina Cave System on the Island of Hawaii, USA - MA170107-4 metaG ...
AGATCGAGGCCATGACACTGGGCAGTAAGATCGCGGTCATGCAGGGCGGCGAGATCCGCCAGTTCGGGACGCCGCAGGAAATTTACGACCAGCCGGCAGATCTGTTTGTCGCCAGCTTCATCGGCTCGCCGTCGATGAACTTCATCCGGACCGAGCCGGTGGAGCACCTTGGCAGCGTCGGGGTACGGATGCAGACCACGGATGAAACATTCGTTCTGCCGATGCACGACGCGGAAAAGGCGCTGCGTCCCTGGATCGGCCGGGAATTGATCGTCGGCATCCGGCCCGAACTGATCACCGACAGTGCCAGCAGTCAGCGTATCGACAGAAATGTCCACACCCGCGCCTACAAGGTTGAACTGGTGGAACCGACCGGACCGGATACACTGGTTTTCATCCGTATCAACGGCGAGGTCGTTTGCTGCCGCGTACGCCCCGAGCAGGCCTGCCGGGCCAACGACTCCATGGAACTGGCGTTCAATCTGTCGAAGGTGGTTTTTTTCGACCCTCAATCCGAGAAACGCATCATCTGAAAAGGTCCAGACGGATAACGCGATCAGGGCAGTCCGGGATTCCCGGCATCGCGTTGCCCCGCGCGGCCGTAGCGAATCTTGAGTGCGACAATCGTAAGCGACAGTATCAGCGTAATGACATTGGTGAGAATGATCGGCACGGACTCGATCAGGATGCCGTAGATCAGCCACAGAATCACGCCGGCACTGAAGATCAGCAGCATTCTGGCGGAAACATCCTTGCCGGACTTGCTGGCGTACATCTTCATTGCTTGCGGAACAAAAGCGATGGTCGTGAGCGCCCCCGCCGCGAATCCGACTGCGTCAGTGATACCTGTCATGGTTTTGCCGTGTACTGAAAAAGAGTGGCCAGCCCCCGCAAAGCGGGCGTTTCCGCAAGTATCACGTAGGTCGGCACGGCCGAGACATAAGCGGAAAAACGGCCGTTACGCTCGAATCGCTCGCGAAACGGGGACTGCACAAAATAGTCTTCCAGCCTCGGCACGATTCCGCCGCCGATATAGCATCCTGCGCGCGCGCCCAAGGTCAGAACCAAGTTTGCTGCGGCTACGCCCAGGACGGCGCAAAACATGTCGAGCGCTTCCCGGCAATGCGGCAGATTTCCGCTGAGCGCGGCCTCGGTAATCTGCGCCGGCGCCAGCGGCTGCGCAGCGCAGTGGTCCAGCGCGCACAGAGCCTGATAGATGTTCCCGAGTCCCATTCCGCTTACCACCCGTTCGGTTGAAACGTGCTCGAATCGCTGCATCAGCCAGCGCAGGACTTCGACCTCGCGCTCGGTCGTCGGACTGAACGCAGTGTGCCCGCCCTCCCCCTGCAACACGATCCAGCCGTCGCCCGAGGGAAGCAGCCCGGATACGCCCAGTCCGGTTCCCGGCCCTATCACCGCGATCGCAGTTCCTGCAACCGGCTTGCCGCCGCCGACCTGTCTGGTCTCGTGCCCCTGCAGCGTCGGCACGGACAACGCAAGTGCAGTGAAGTCGTTGATCACTTGCAGCCGATCGAGCATCAGCGCCTGGCGTGTTTTTTCTATCGAGAATCCCCAGGGTCCGTTGGTCAGCTGGACGAAATCACCGGTAATGCCGGTCGCGACATCCAGAGCCGCTTCGCGAACAACGGGATTGCCGTGCGCGGCCAGGTAATGGCGGATCGCCGGCTCGAGGCCCGCAAACTCGGCGCAGCGCATCGTCAGCTCCTGGCACGGTTGACCGGAGTCGCCGTCAACCAAGGCAAAACGTGCATTGGTCCCGCCGATGTCGCCGACCAGCCGCGCGGCTTTGCCCATCGTGTCTCCTCGCTCGGACCGGCTTAGGCGCCATCCGGCCTGCACTACAGCACGCCTTTGACCGCGTTGACCACGCCCTCGACGGTGAACCCGAAATACTTGAACAGATCGCCCGCCGGCGCCGACTCGCCGAAACGATCAAGTCCTACGACCGCACCGTCCAACCCAACGTACTTGCGCCAGTAGTCGGTGACGCCCGCCTCCACTGCAATGCGTTTGACCCCCTTGGGCAGGACCGCTTCTTTGTAGGTTTCGTCCTGACGATCGAAAACATTGGTGCTGGGCATCGAAACCACGCGTACCGCGATGCCTTGTCGTTCCAGTTCCTTCTTGCCACCCATCGCCAGTGCCACTTCCGAGCCAGTGGCGATGATCACTGCCTGCGGCCTTTCGGCGTCCGCAAGAACATACGCTCCCTTCCCAATCAGCGTGATCTGGTCCGCGTTGCGTGACTGAAACGGCAGGTTCTGGCGCGAGAAGAGCAGGCACGTGGGTCCGTCGCGGCGCTCGATCGCCGCAATCCACGCCATCGCGGATTCCACCGAGTCGCAGGGCCGCCACACGTCCAGGTTCGGTATCAGCCTCAGACTCGCCGTATGCTCGACCGACTGGTGGGTAGGGCCGTCCTCGCCCAGACCGATAGAGTCATGGGTGAACACGAACACGACACGGATCTTCATCAGCGCCGCCATGCGCAGCGCGTTCCTCGCGTAATCGGAGAACGTCAGGAAGGTGCCGCCGTACGGAATCAGGCCACCGTGCAACGTCATCCCATTCATAATCGCGCACATCCCGAACTCGCGCACACCGTAGTAAACGTAGTTTCCGCCGCCCTCTCTCGACACCGCCCTTGACCCCGACCAGAGCGTGAGGTTGGACCCGGCAAGGTCGGCGGAGCCGCCGACCAACTCGGGCAGCAGCGGCGCAAGATTTTCGATCGCGTTCTGTGAAGCTTTGCGGCTGGCGATGGATTCGGCCTTGGCATTGACCTTGGCAAGCAGATCCTGCGTATGTTCGCGCCACTTTTTCGGTAGGTCGCCGCATGCTCGACGCGTGAATTCGACTGCGTCCTCCGGAAAATCCCTGGCGTAGGCGGCGAACTTGTGGTTCCAGCGCGCCTCCAGTTCGGCGCCTTTCTTGCGCGCATCCCAGTCGGCATAGATCTCCTCCGGGATCTCGAAATGCGAAGGCTTCCACCCGATGTTCTCGCGTGTTACTGCAACTTCCTTTTCGCCAAGCGCCGCGCCATGCGCCTCGTGGCTCCCGGCCTTGTTCGGCGAGCCCATGCCGATCACCGTCTTGCAGCAGATCAGGCTCGGCTTGTCGTTAACTCGTCGGGCATCAGCGATCGCCGAATCCACGGCGGCGAAGTCGTGGCCGTCGACGTCGCGCAGCACATTCCAGCCGTAGGCTTCGAAACGTTCTGGCGTGTCATCACCGAACCAGCCGCTGACGTGGCCGTCGATCGAAATGCCGTTGTCGTCGTAGATCGCGATCAGCTTGCCCAGGCCGAGCGTACCTGCAAGTGACGAGGCTTCGTGCGAAATGCCTTCCATCAAGCAACCGTCACCGACGAAAACATAAGTGCGGTGATCGACGATGTCGTACCCAGGGCGGTTGAATTCCGCGGCAAGCAGCTTTTCCGCGATGGCCATGCCAACCGCGTTCGCGAGGCCCTGGCCAAGAGGGCCGGTGGTGGTCTCCACTCCCGGTGCTATGCCGTACTCAGGGTGGCCGGGTGTCATCGAATGTAATTGACGAAAACGCCGGATCTCATCCATGGGCAACGAATAGCCGGTGAGATGCAACAGCGCGTACAAAAGCATCGAACCATGGCCGTTGGAAAGTACGAAGCGGTCGCGGTCGGGCCATCCGGGATTGGCCGGGTTGTGGCGCAGATAATGATTCCACAAGACTTCGGCGATTTCCGCCATACCCATGGGCATGCCGGGGTGGCCGGAATTGGCTTTCTGTACCGCGTCCATCGCCAGCACCCGGATTGCGTTGGCGAGATCCTTCCTGTTTGCCATGGCTCCCTTTGAAAACACAAAAAATCCCGGCTGACCGGGATCGATAACGCCGGTATTCTAGCCCGGATGGGCCATCAGAACGGCGCGTTACTCGTCAGCGCGGCGCGGCAATCTGATGCCAAGCTGCTTGAGCTTGCGATAAAGATGCGTGCGCTCCAGACCGACCCTTTCGGCCACGCGGCTCATGTTGCCGCCTTCACGAACGAGGTGATACTCGAAGTAGACACGCTCGAACGCATCACGGGCCTCACGCAACTCGCGGTCCAGTGGCAGCGATTGCGCAGCACTGGGAAGCGCTGCCTCAAGGGTGGCAAACGCGTTGGTTACATCGACAACACCGATTTCCGCACCCGCTGCAAGCTGGGCCACGGTCTTGACCACGCTTTCGAGCTGAACGAAATTGCCCGGCCACTGATAATTGCGCAGTGCGTTCAGAGCCGCGGTATTGAACGCCCGGGGCGGCACTTCCTCCGTCTCTATCGCCCGCGACAGGACCAGATTGGCGAGCTCGGGAACATCTTCGGCGCGCTCCCGCAGCGCGGGCACACGCACTATCACGCCGGCAAGCAAGGCATATAACCGCGAATCGAATGTGCCTTCGGCCACCAAATCGACCAACGGCGCCGAAGTCGAGGAAACGATGCGCGCGTTGTAGCGATCCAGCTTGAGCGTTTGGCCAAGAAGACTCTTCTGCTGGCTGCGCGAAAGAGCGTCGACATTGCGCAAGAAGAGTATGCCATCGGCCGCCTGTCCGACCAGGTTGTTCTCCGCCTGGTCGAAAGCGGCCAGATCCTCCGGCACCACCCACGCAGTATGGGGCTGATGCAAGAGGTGTGCGCATTGCTCCATCCCGGTCCCGGGTTCGCCGACAAAGAGCACAGGCATTTTCAATACGCGCAAACGTTCGATCTGGGCGCGCAACAGTTCCGCCGAACGCGTCTTGCCGACGGTGACCAGCACCGCCGGCACGCCGGTCTTGGCGGCTCCCTGCTTCAGCGCCGTCCCAACGGTTGACAGCAGTTTCTGCATTGCGATGGGCTTTTCCAGAAAGGCGTAAGCACCGATACGGGTCGCCTCCACGGCGGTATCTATCGTGCCGTGCCCGGACATCATCACCACCGGCATGGTGAGTTGACCGGTACTCGCCCACTCCTTCAGCAGCGTGATGCCATCGGTATCGGGCATCCAAATATCGAGCAGCACCAGATCCGGACGAACACGACCACGGATCTGGCGTGCCTCGCTCGCGTTCTGCGCCAGGCGCACCTGGTGCCCTTCATCGCGCAGAATTTCCGAAAGCAGTTCGCGGATGCCGATTTCGTCGTCCACCACCAGGATCTGGCTCATCTGACCGCCAGTCTGTGAGCCCGCAGCGAGGCCGTTTCGATCGGTGCCATCGGCAGCGTCACGGCCACGCTGGCACCGGTCGACGGCAGGTTGGTGACAGCGATGCTACCGCTGTGTTCTTCCACAATCTTTTTTACAATAGCGAGCCCCAGACCCGTGCCCTTCGTCTTGGTGGTGACATAGGGCTCGAAGACCCGGCCCAGCAACGCCTCGGGAAAACCGGGACCGTTATCCTGAATGATGAGGCGCACGCCGTCTCGAGCCACATCGGTGCGCAGCAGGATGCGCGGCACGGCAACGTCTGCCACCGCCTGTTCGGCATTCTGGAGCAGATTGTGGATGACTTGTCGTAACTTCGCGGCGTCGCCCGCAATGTGCGGCAAGTTCGCAGTCAGGTCGAGTTGCAGTGCCGGGCGCGATGATTCGTACAGAGCGACCACGTCGCGCACGAGTTGATTCAAGTCCAGAGGCTGTAGGTCGGCTTCCGGCGAACGCGCGTACTGACTGAACGCATCGACCATCCCTTTGAGAGCGGCTACCTGATTGACGATCGTCTGGGTGGAGCGCTGCAGGATTTCCGCTTCCTGCTCACCAAGCTTTTCGGCAAGCCGCCGCTGCAGCCGCTCCGCCGAGAGTTGGATTGGTGTCAGCGGATTCTTGATCTCGTGCGCGAGCCGCTGCGCCACCTCGGCCCAGGCGGCGAGCCGCTGTGCCTGTAACAGTCGGGTGATGTCATCGAATACCAGCACCATCCCGGATTCCACGCCGGCAGCGAGCCGTGAGCCTCGCAGCAACAGGTCCTGCCTGCCCGCGGCGCCCATAAGTTCTGCCTGTTGTTCCCAGATGTCCGTGCGCGCCTGCCGAAATGCTTCATGGACGATGTGGCCAACCGCAGCGAGCCGCGGTTCGCGCTCTGCCCATTCCTGCGGCGGTGTGCCGATCAGCGCGCCTACGTCGACGCCAAGAATTTCGACCGCGCTGGGATTGGCCGAACGCAAGCGGAATTCTGCGTCAAAAGACATCACACCGGTCGAAAGATTGCCTAACACGCTTTCAAGATAGGCCTTGGCAGCGGCGAGTTGCTCTTGATTGCGCTGCGCATCGGCGCGTGCGTCGGCGAGCTGCATTGTCATCGTATTGAAGGATTCGGTCAGAAGTCCCAGCTCGTCGTGAGTCTTGACCGTGTGGCGCGGACTGAAATCGCCTTGCGCGACCGCACGCGTGCCAGCCGCCAGTATGCCCAGCGGAGCGGACAAGCGTCCACTGAACAGGATCGCTAGAAGCAATGCGGAGAGCAGTGCCAGAAGGAGCGATAACGTCAGTGTCAACGCGAAAAGGCGCTTCAAGCCCTGACGCGACAACGACAATTCCTGGTAATCGCGGTAAATCTCCTGAACGGTCTGTGCGTCGCGCGCAAGTTGCGGTGGCGCAGGTTGCACTAGCTGCAGCAGCGAAGTGGCCCCCGAAACGTCGTTCACCGGCACCAGCACCCGAAGTTGCAGCCCGCCCTCTCCGACCGCCTCGATTGCAGTGTACGGTTGCTGCATGCGCACCTGCCGCACCACGGAAGGTGAAGGCAGTTCCGGAACCAGACGCGTCGGATCGGCCCCCGAGAAGGCGATAACCGAGCCGTTGGGGCCAAGCAATGTTACCTCGTGCACAGCCGCTCTCTCGCGCAACGAGTTGAGAACGGCCACCCGACGCTGAGGCGAGCGCTCGGTAAGTTCCAGAGTCATCGACTCGGCTTTGGCGCGCAACTCTCTCAGCATGTTGTCGAGAGTGACCCGCCCCAGGCTCAGGCCGCCTTCAAGCGCCTTGTCGACCCGCACGTCGAACCATGACTCGATCGATCGCGACAAGAACTGCACCGACACACCGTAAACAAGTGCGCCTGGCAGTACCGCTACCAGCGCAAACAATAGCACCAGCCGAAGTGTCAGCTTCGAGCCGAATACGCGCGCCTTGAGGCGCCGGCGCAGCAACAGCAACTGGTATCCGACCACCAGCATGAGAACCAGCACGAGTCCCACGCCCAGACCCAGCAGCAGCGGAAGGTCACTTGAGAACAGGGGCGTATCGGCGCTCGCGCTGGAGAGCAGGTATAGCATGATGGCACCGAGCAGCAGCACCAGCGCGATCAGAAACTTCATGCCGCGGGTCATCAACGATCGCCTGAGGATACGTGAGATGGTGGTCATCGCATCAGCGTCCAGCGAAACCACTCTGATGAGAGGTTCCAGTCGCGCGAAGCCAGCGCATAAATCTGAAACGGCTTGGGTAATTGCGAGACGTCGAGCCGCATACGGATCGCGGCCTCGTAGATCTTGCCCTCGTCCAGCACATCGACATCCGCGACGAATCTGCGGCGCAGTCTTCCGAGCAGCGCCAGCGCGTCGTTCAGCGTGTCGAAATTCTGATGCAGCGCACCGAAGCTGAGCCGGTACTGGCGTGTGAGCGCGTTGTAAGACAACCTGTATTGCTGCTGCAGCCCGGCCACCGACTTGTTCCACAAGTAAGCCGTGTACCAGCGTGGATAGATGAGCTCGAATTCAACGACGAAATGCAGCGGCAAGCCCTTGTTGAGCGCGTCCTCGAGAGTTGGCGTAAGTCCGACTTCAAAGTTGGTCTCGAGATAATATTCGCCGCCATTCAGAGAAAGTTCCGCCGACTTGACGTGAATTCCCTCGGTCGACGCCAGCGACGCGCCGCACCACAACGCGAACAGCGCGAACAGCCGCCGCAACATATCAAGTCTTCTGCAGGAGAGCGTAATAGAAGCCATCGTGCTCGTTGTCCGGAAGCATCAGCCCGTCGCGTCCCGGCATCGCACCAAGAACGCGCGCGTCCGGGTGCCGCGCCGCGAAGTCGCCGATTCTCTCCTGATTCTCCTCCATGAAAATGGAGCATGTCACATAGAGCAATTTACCACCGGTACCGAGGACCTTCCACAGCGCTTCGAGTAAGCGGTGCTGCTGTCCGGCAAAGTGCCGGACGTCACCGGGCCGCCGCAGCCATTTGACGTCGGGATGGCGGCGCACGACTCCTGAGGCGGTGCAGGGCGCATCAAGCAAGATCCGGTCGAACGGCCTGTAGTCCCACCATGTGTCGGTCACCGCTGCATCCGCGCAGGCCAGGGATGCACTGAAGCCGAGGCGCGCCAAGTTCGAACTCACGCGTTGGAGACGCGCTGGATCGGCATCCAGCGCGGTTACATTCACATCGGCGAGTTCGAGCATATGTGCGGTTTTTCCGCCGGGCGCAGCGCACGCGTCAAGCACGCGCAAGCCATCGCTTAGATCGAGCAGCTGCGCAGCCAACTGCGCACCCGCATCCTGCACCGATACAACGCCCGTGGCGAACCCGGGAAGCTGTTCAACCGGTAGCGGATGCAGCAGGGTGACGGCTGCGCCGCCGAGCATGCGTGCACCCAATCCTGCCTGCTCCAGTTCATGCAGGTATTCTTGCGGCGTTGCGCGCCGCTGATTGACCCTGAGCGTCATCGGCGGATGGGTGTTGCCGGTCTCAAGAATATTGTGCGCTTGCGACGGGAAGTCGCGTCGCAGTCGTTCGATCCACCAGGCAGGATACGAGTAACGTCCCTCGTCGGTACTGTCCGCTTCCATCAGCAATCCGGCGCGATGGCGCAGAAAATTGCGCAGTACGGCGTTGACGAACGCCTTGACGTGGCGACCTTCGATTTGCGCCGCGCTCTCCACAGCGTGATCGACAACGGCATAGCGCGCGGCGTCACTGTATTCCAGCTGGTACAGCGCGACCAGAATCAGCGTTTGCAAGTTCGTGTTGTCGACTTTCCTGAGCGCGAGTTGCGACATGACGGCGCGCAATCTGCCCAAGTACCGCAACGTCCCGTACGAGATATCCTGTATTGCGCCCCGTTCCGCCCGTGTGAGCAAATGCGCCCGCTTCCAGGCCGATTCAAGCGTATATTTCAGGCTCCTGCCGGAAAGCACCGCAGCCACGGTCCGCGCTGCGATGCATTGAATATTGCGCATCGCGTTTCGGGCTCAGGCGCCCAAGCGTTCGCCGGTGGTGAGTGTCAGTCCGCGCAGGAACTCCGTGGCTGCGAGGCGTTTGCCTCCCGCACGCTGCAACTCGGTGACACGCAATGCGCCGCTACCGCAGGCTACGACGATGCCTTGCGCATCGGCACGAAGGATGGTACCGGCCTGCGCAGGCGAATCGGACGTGACCGCGGCACGCCAGATCTTCAATGATTCGCCGCGCCACGTGGAGTAGGCGCCGGGAGAAGGATTGAACGCCCGCACCTGGCGGTCTAACTCGACCGCTCCGAGGCGCCAGTCGATTGCGGCTTCGTCCTTGTTGATCTTGTGCGCATAAGTCACGTCGAGCTCGTTCTGCGGCGCGGCTTCGAGTGCCCCGCTTGCAATTGCCGGAAGTGCTTCGACGATGCAGCGCGCGCCGAGCGCTGCGAGTCTGTCGTGCACCGTTCCCGCGCTGTCGTGCGCTTCAATCGTGATGCGCCGGGCAAGATAGACCGGGCCGCTGTCCAGTCCCTCCACCATGTGCATGATCGAGATACCGGTTTCACTGTCGCCTGCCAGGATGGCGCGCTGAATCGGCGCAGCACCGCGCCAGCGAGGCAGCAGCGAGGCATGGATATTGATGCAGCCGGCCGGGAACAGGTCGAGCACCGGGCGCGGCAGAAGCAGACCGTAGGCGGCGACAACCATGAACTGAGCGTTTGCGCCGTGCAAGTGTTCCTGCAGTTTCGCATCCTTGAGGGTCTGCGGCTGCAAGAGCGGCAGTTGAGCCTGCTGGGCGATTTGCTTGACTTCGCTGGCAGAAAACCGGAGACCGCGGCCTGCGGGACGGTCTTGACGGGTCAAGACCAGAGCGACTTCATGCCCTGCCTCGATCAACGCCTGCATCGCGCTGGCCGCAAACGCCGGCGTTCCGGCAAAGACGATCCGCATCAGAGCGTCTGCCGCCGCTGCTTCTTCAGTTTGCCCAGAATGCGCGTTTGCTTGAGGCGGGACAGATACTCGACGAAGACCTTTCCCTTGAGATGATCAATTTCATGCTGTATACACACCGACAAGAGCCCGTTGGCCTCCATCGTGAACGATTTACCGTCCAGATTCAGAGCGCGTACCTTCACCCACTCGGCGCGCGCGACCTTCTCGAAGATTCCCGGCACCGACAGGCAACCCTCCTCGCAATCCGACTTGCCACGCGACTCGAGAATCTGCGGGTTGATCAACACCAGTAACTGGTCACGGGTCTCGGAAAGATCGATCAGGATAAGTTGCTTGTGCACGTCCACCTGTGTAGCCGCCAAACCTACGCCGGGTGCCCCATACATGGTTTCGGCCATATCTTTGGCCAGTTTGCGAATTTCCACATCGACAACAGCCACCGGTTTGGCTACTTTATGCAGCCTCGGGTCGGGGTAGCGTAGGATCTGGAGTATCGCCATAATTATTTGCTAATTTAACAAACTAGATGCAGAATTTAAACCAAAGTATCGAGTCTGGCGCCAGGCGCGTGCGCGTACCCGGCGAGGGATGCGATTCTGGATCGAGAGAAATGGGGGCCTGAGATGGTCAAATCGATTATATCCCTGCTGCTGTTGCTGGCCGCGTGGATGCCTGGGACGAGCGCAAGCGACGAGCTCGCGCTCGCCGAAACCGCACCGGATCGTTATGTCGTGGTAAAGGGTGACACCCTCTGGGACATCTCGGCGCGTTTCCTGCGCGATCCCTGGCGTTGGCCGGACATCTGGGGTCTGAACAAGGACGAAGTAAAGAATCCCCACTGGATTTACCCCGGTGACGTGATCTTTCTCGATTTCACCGGAATGACCCCGCGACTGCGCCTTCAAGGTGCCGATGGGGCGACTGACTGGCGTCTGGTGGTGACCAAGCTCAGCCCGGCGATACGCAGACTGGATCTCGCGGCAGCCGCGATTCCCAGTATTCCCTTGGAAGCGATCGCGCCTTTTCTGACTAAGCCGATGGTGATCGAGGAGGGCGAGCTGGCCGCCGCGCCGATTCTGGTTGCCGGGCAGGAAAACCGGGTCGTGCTCTCCGCGGGCGATAGCGCCTACGCCAGGGGCCTGGTTTGGGAGGATGGCGCGGAGTGGAACATCTATCGCCCGGGCCGTAATCTGGTTGACCCGGATACGAAGGAATTGCTTGGACGCGAGGCCACGCACCTGGGCGAACTGAAAGTAAGCCAGTTTGGTGACGTGAGCAAAGTTGCGATCACGAAATCGGTCCAGGAAATTGCTCCAGGGGACCGTCTGGTCAGGATCCTGCCAGCCCCGATGGTGCCCTACGTTCCGCGCGCACCGGAAAAGCAGATAACGGGCAAGGTGATCGCGGCGCCGAACAGCAGCGTCACTGAAATTGGCCCGCAGACGGTGGTCGTACTGAACCGCGGTGCGCGTGAAGGTCTGGAAACGGGTAATGTGCTTGCCCTGTATCGCGAACTTCCCATGGTCAAGCCCGCCGGTGCGAGCGATCCGAAAGAGAGAATCAAGCTGCCGGCGGAGCGCTACGGTCTAGTATTCGTTTTCCGGGTATTTGACAAAGTATCTTACGCGCTGGTAATGCACACCACGCGGCCGGTAAACCTGCTCGACTCGGTGCGAACACCCTAGCCGCTTCGCCGACGGCGCATGCCGGCGGACCAGGAACTCCTAGCCTGGCTCAAGCTCGCCCTCGTACCCGAGCTTACCCCCGCTTCGCTGCGCAAGCTGCTCGGCGAATTCGGCGACCCCGAATCCGTGTGCGCGGCAAGCCGTTCTGCACTCGGGCGCACCGTCACAAATGAGGTCGCGGATGCGATTCTGCGCGGACCCGACGTTGGCCGCATTAACGTCACGCTGACCTGGCTCGACGAACCAGGCAACCGTGTCATCAGTCTTGCCGATGAGGCCTATCCCCGGACGCTACTCGAAATCAGCGATCCGCCAGCGTTGTTGTACGTTAAGGGTAATGCAGGATTACTCAACGGCGCCGCGCTGGCCATTGTCGGAAGTCGCAGTGCCACCCCGCAAGGCAGCGCCAACGCCGAGGCCTTTGCCCGAGAACTCTCGGACGGAGGTTTCACCATCATCAGTGGGCTTGCGCTTGGAATCGACGCGGCCGCGCATCGCGGCGGCCTCGCCGGCACCTCCTCTTCGCTGGCAGTGGTCGGAACCGGCCTCGACATAGTCTACCCAGCACGCAATCGCGATCTTGCGCATCAGCTCGCCGCGCAGGGTGCGCTGATATCCGAGTTTCCTTTGGGGACAGCCGCGCTTTCCGCAAATTTTCCCAGACGCAACCGACTTATCAGCGGATTGTCGAGCGGCTGCCTGATCGTAGAAGCGGCGCTCAAGAGCGGATCGCTGATCACGGCACGCTACGCCCTGGAGCAGGGGCGCGAGGTATTCGCGATCCCCGGATCGATTCACTCGCCGCTGTCGAAGGGTTGTCACCATCTCATCAAGCAGGGCGCCAAGTTGGTTGAAAGCAGCAATGATATTCTGGAAGAACTTGGCGCAACGCAGCGCCGGCAGCACGCGACTCGTGGAAACGCGGAAAACTCTCCCGAACAGGTCCAACTCCTCGCGGCACTTGGATTCGATCCGATTGACCTCGATACGCTGTGCGCGCGCAGCGGCTTGACGCCGGAAACCGCTTCGGCGATGCTGTTGACACTGGAACTCGACGGCAACGTCGGCCGGCTACCGGGCGGCAAGTTCCAGCGCGTGCGCTAGCGTCAGGGGCGTCAACACCTTCAGACAGGGGCTCATGTTCGACATACTTGTCTTCCTGTTCGAAAACTACTTTCATTCCGGTACCTATCCCGATCAACAAACACTTACCAAACGCTTGTCCGCTGCTGGATTCGACAGCAGGGACATTTCGCAGACTCTGACATGGCTGAGCGGCCTCGAGCGCGTCAGCCATGGTAACTCCCGCTTTTCCAGCAGCGACGGATTCCGTTTTTACACCGAGCAGGAACTGGCCGGTCTGACGACCGAGGCGCGAGGCTTCCTGCTCTTTCTCGAGACCGCTGGCGTGATCAATGCATTACAGCGTGAACTCGTCATCGAACGTGTACTGGCGCTGGACGAGCCGGCTGTGGACCTGGAGAAAGTAAAACTCATTGTCCTCATGGTGTTGTGGAATCAGAACGAGTCGGTGGATTCACTGGTTCTCGAGGAGCTGGTTGCGCCAAATCAGGAACGCTACCTGCAATAGTTAGCCGTTGCGTCAAGCTGCGCTTGCTCCGACATCGGCAAGTTCTTATCATTGCGCCCTCCTTTTGCAGCCGGTAGTGCGATGTCCCAAAATCTGCTGATCGTCGAGTCGCCCTCCAAGGCGAAGACTCTCAAGAAGTATCTTGGCCGCGGCTTCGACATAGTCGCCTCGTATGGCCACGTCCGCGACCTCGAAGCCAAGGAAGGTGCGGTGGATCCATTGGAAAATTTCCACATGAAGTACGCACTGGTCGAGAAGAACAAGAAGCATGTCGATGCAATCGTCAAGGCGGTGGGCAAGGCGCAGAGTATCTACCTGGCCACCGACCCCGATCGTGAGGGGGAAGCCATCGCCTGGCACCTCGGCGAGATCCTGAAAGCTAAGAAACTGCTGAAGAACAAGAAACTTCATCGAGTCGTCTTCTACGAGATCACCGAATCCGCGGTGACCGACGCGGTCGCAAACCCGCGCCAGATCTCCATGCCGCTGGTCAACGCGCAGCAGGCTCGCCGGGCGCTCGACCACCTGGTCGGCTTCAAGCTGTCGCCGCTGCTCTGGAAGAAGATCGGGCCCGGCCTGTCCGCCGGCCGCGTGCAAAGCCCCGCATTGCGCCTCATCGTCGAGCGTGAACAGGAGATCGAAAACTTCAAGAGCCGCGAGTACTGGACGATTCACCTCGACAGCCAGAGAGAAGATCAGAAATTCCGCGCGCGTCTGATCCAGTACCGCGGCGACAAGGTTGAGCAGTTCACGATCGTTACAGATGACCAGCACAGGCAAGTAGTCGCCGACATTGAAAAGTCCGCGAAAGGTACGGCCAAGGTGGTGCGTGTCGAGCGCAAGCCCAAGAGCCGCCAGCCTGCCGCGCCGTTTACCACCTCGACGCTGCAGCAGGAAGCTGTGCGCAAGCTCGGCTTCACCACCGGGCGCGCGATGCGTACTGCGCAACAGCTTTACGAAGGCGTGGATATCGGCGGCAGTACCGTGGGGCTGATCACCTACATGCGAACCGATTCGCTGGCCCTCGCCAACGAGGCACTGCGCGAGCTCCGAGACTACATCCAGCAGAAATTCGACGCCTCTTATCTGCCGCGCGGGCCGATCCAGTACCGCAGCAAGTCGAAAAATGCCCAGGAAGCGCACGAAGCAATACGACCGACTTCGGTTTTCCGCACCCCTGAGTCGATCCGGAAGTACCTGACCTCGGAACAGGCGACGCTTTACGAGATGATCTGGAAGCGCACGCTCGCCTGCCAGATGACTCCGGCCAAGTACGACACCACGACCGTGGATTTCGCGGTCGGCCGCGCCGACACCTTGTTCCGTGCCAACGGCCAGATTCTGGTGTTCCCGGGTTTCATGGCCGTTTACCTCGAAGATGCAGATGACGCGGAGAAGGAAGAAGAGGCCAGACTTCCCCGGCTGCAAGAGAACGACAGCGTTCCAATCGAGCGGCTTTTTGGCGAGCAGCATTTCACGCAGCCGCCACCCCGTTATACCGAAGCAAGCCTGGTAAAAACCCTGGAGGAGTTCGGAATTGGCAGGCCTTCGACCTATGCCAGCATCATTTCCACTCTGCAGGACCGTGGATACGCGTTGCTGGAGAAAAAACGCTTTCAGCCGACCGACATCGGACGGCTGGTAAACGGATTTCTAACCTCGCACTTCAACCACTACGTGGACTACGGCTTCACCGCCAACCTGGAAGAGGAATTGGACGAGATTTCCAACGGCGATCGCGACTGGATCCCGGTACTCAAGGACTTCTGGAAAGAATTTTCACGCGATCTCAAGTCCAAAGAAAAGGTCGCCCGCGGCAGCCCGCTCGAGGAATCCTGCCCCAAGTGTCGCAAACAGTTATTTCTGCAGAACAGCCGTCGCGGCATGTTCGTTGGCTGCAGCGGGTATCCCGAATGCGATTACACACGGCCTTGGGGAGACCAGCCGGAGGGACCGATAACACTCGGCAGCGATCCGGACACCGGCCAGGAAATCCTTCTTCTCAAGGGACCTTATGGATTCTACGTCCAGCTCGGTCAGACACCGCAGGACAAGACCATAAAGCCGAAACGCGCAGCGTGGCCGAAGAACATTCCAGCTGCGTCGGCAGACTTGAATACCGCGCTCAAATTGCTCGCGCTGCCGCGCCAGCTTGGTCCGCATCCGGAAACCGGCAAGCCGGTTGAAGCCAGCATCGGGCGCTTCGGCCCTTACCTGAAACACGACGGCATGTTCAAGTCCATCCCCAAAGCCGATGACGTGCACGACATCGCGTTGGCGCGTGCCATTCAGCTGCTTGCGGAAAAAAAGACCGGCGGTACCGGTGGGCGCGCACTTGGCGCGCACCCGGAGGACGGCAGATCGGTAGTCGTTCACAGCGGCCGCTACGGCCCTTACGTGAAGCACGGCAAGGTTAACGCCACCATCCCGGCGTTAACGGATCCCGCCAAGCTCACTCTCGAAGAAGCGGTTGAACTGCTTGCTGCAAAATCGGCGAAAGGTTCCACCGGCAAGAAGAAAACCCCCGCCAAGCCGAAAAGGCGGAAACGCAAACCCTCTGCCTGAACCCAGTTCCTAGACGTCGAGATTGCGCACGCCCAGGGCATTGGTCTCGATGAACGCGCGGCGCGGCTCCACCATGTCCCCCATCAGCGTGGTGAAAATCTCGTCGGCCGTTATCGCGTCTTCGATCTGGGTTTTGAGCAGCCGACGGGACTTCGGGTCCATGGTGGTTTCCCACAATTGTTCCGGATTCATCTCACCAAGACCCTTGTAGCGCTGAATCGAGACCCCTTTCTTTACCTCCTCGAGCAGCCAGTCGAGGGCCTCCTTGAACTCGCCCACCTGATGTTCCTGGTCGCCGCGCTTGACATACGCATGCTCCGCCAGCAGGCCATGGAGGACTTGCGCCGTCTGTCTTATCTGCGCGTAATCGCCGCTCTCGAGAAAATCGTTGTCAAGATAGCCGATACGCAGATTGCCGTGTCGCAGGCGTTTGATCAGCATCACCTGGGTTTCGTTCTTCGGGTCATACTTCGGCTCGATTACCAGGCCCGCAGGCTTGCACAGGGCCGTGAGGCGTTCCGCGGAACGCTGTGCCGCCTGGGCATCGGCAAGACTGATTTCGGGGTCTTTCAGCAGCGCGGCTAACACCGCAGGGTCGATGCGCTTGCCGAGCCTCTCTATCACCGCTTCCGCGAGGATGTACGAACGCGCCACGGCTTCCAGCGCATCCTGTGCCAGTGCCGGCCGCCCGTCGCCTGGGTAGAGTTCCGCCTCATTCAACGCCAGCCGCAGCAGATATTCCTTCAGTTCGTGGTCGTCTTTGATATAGCGCTCTTCGCGGCCGTGCTTGACTTTGTATAGAGGCGGCTGGGCAATGTAGATATGGCCGCGTTCAACCAGGTCGGGCATCTGCCGGTAGAAGAACGTCAGCAAAAGGGTACGGATGTGCGAGCCATCGACGTCCGCGTCGGTCATGATGATAATGCGGTGATAACGAAGCTTTTCCGGCTTGAAGTCCTCCTTGCCGATCCCTGTTCCGAGCGCAGTGATCAGGGTGGCGATTTCCTGCGAAGACACGAGCTTGTCAAAGCGTGCCCTTTCGACATTGAGGATCTTGCCCTTGAGCGGCAGAATCGCCTGGAATTTCCGATCTCGTCCCTGTTTTGCCGAGCCGCCGGCTGAATCGCCCTCGACCAGATAGAGCTCGCAAAGCGCCGGATCCTTCTCCTGGCAGTCTGCAAGTTTTCCAGGCAGGCCGAACCCGTCGAGTACACCCTTGCGGCGTGTCATCTCTCGCGCCTTGCGCGCTGCCTCGCGTGCGCGCGCCGCTTCTATGATTTTGCTCACGATGATCTTTGCATCGCTGGGCTTTTCCAGAAGCCAATCGTGCAAGGCCTGCGATATGGCGTCTTCCACAACCGGCCGTACTTCGGATGACACCAGTTTGTCCTTGGTCTGCGAAGAGAATTTGGGATCCGGCAGCTTGATCGACAGGATGCAGGTAAGGCCCTCCCGCATATCATCGCCGGTCGTTTCGACCTTTGCCTTCTTCGCCTGCTCGTTGGCCTCGATGTACTGGTTCAGGGTGCGCGTCATCGCGGCGCGCAACGCGGTCAAATGAGTGCCTCCATCGCGTTGCGGAATGTTGTTGGTGAAACACAGCACCGATTCCTGGTACGAATCGTTCCACTGCATGGCGACTTCCACGCCTATCTCGTCGCGGTTGTACACCGCATGGAATATGTTCGGGTGCAGTATCGTCTTGGACCGATTGATGTATTCGACGAAGCCTTTGACGCCGCCGGCGAAGGCGAACGTCTCTTCCTTGGCGGTTCGCTGGTCATGCAGCTCGATGCGCACTCCGTTGTTCAGGAATGAAAGCTCGCGCAGCCGTTTCGCAAGGATTTCGTAATGAAATTCGATTCTGCCGAAGACCTCCGCATCAGGGTGGAAATGCACTTCCGTTCCCCGACGCTCTGTCGTACCCACGACTTTCAGGGGAGAAACCGGATCGCCGTTACGAAACTCCATGAAATTCACCTGCCCGTCACGGCGAATCGTCAGCTTCAGCGAATCGGATAGCGCGTTCACGACGGACACCCCCACGCCATGCAACCCTCCAGAAATCTTGTAGCTGTTGCTGTCAAACTTCCCGCCGGCATGAAGCACGGTCATGACAATCTCTGCGGTGGACCGGCCCTGTTCGTCTTCCGGGTGCATGCCGGTTGGGATTCCGCGGCCGTTATCGACGACACTGATGGAATTATCACTGTGGATCACGACCTTTATTTCGTCGCAGTGACCCGCGAGTGCTTCGTCGATCGAGTTGTCGAGCACCTCGAACACCATGTGATGCAGCCCGGTACCGTCACTCGTGTCGCCGATGTACATTCCCGGGCGCTTGCGCACCGCCTCGAGGCCCTTCAAGACCTTGATACTGTCGGAGTTGTATTCTGATTCTGACATTTTTTGGAGTCGCTCCGCGTTTCAGATTCGCATCGGCATCACGACATACTTGAACTCTTTGTTTCCGGGAACCGATATCAGCATGCTGCTATTGGCGTCGCCTACGGCGCAATCCACTTCCTTGTCGTCGAGGTTATTGAGCACGTCGAGCAGATAAGTGATGTTGAAACCGATATCCAGGGCATCACCGTTGTACTCGATCTCCAGTTCTTCCTCCGCCTCTTCCTGCTCGGCGTTGGTGCACACGACCTTGAGGCTGTTACTGGCAATCACCCAGCGCACACCCCGAAATTTTTCATTGGAAAGTATTGCGGCACGCTGCAATGCCTGCAGCAGTATCAGGCGGTCGAGGGTGAAGTGCTTCTTGTAACTGGTCGGTATCACCCGCGTATAGTCGGGGAACTTTCCGTCAACAACCTTCGAGACCAGATCGATTCCGGAAAAACGGAATTGCACCTGGTTCGGCAGTATCTGGACCTCAACCTCTTCTTCTCCGTCAGCCAGCAGTTTGGTTAACTCCAGCACCGCCTTGCGCGGAACGATTACTTCGGTCTTCGCCACCGGTTGCGGCAGTTTCGCGGCAGCGTATGCGAGTCTGTGACCATCGGTCGCCACCATTTTCAGTTGTTGTTCCTCTACTACCAGTAACAGACCATTGAGATAGTACCGGATATCTTGCTGCGCCATGCCGTACTGCACCAGCAGCAGCTGTTGCCTGAGCACTTTCTGCGGCAGTCGAACAGAAACCGCGCCACCCCCACCCTGCGCCAGTTTCGGGAAGTCCTGCGCTGGCAGCGACTGGAGGTTGAATCTGCTCTTCCCCGCCTTGACCTGCAGACGCCCTTCCTGCGCATCGAGGCTGACGACCGTCTTTTCCGGGAGTGAACGCAGGATATCCTGCATTTTTCTGGCCGAGACTGTCACCGCATAGTGCGAAGCAGACTTCTCCAACACAGCGGTGGTAGAAACCTGGATCTCCAGGTCAGTAGCCAGAAGGTTCAATGACGCGCCATCCGTTTCCAACATAACGTTGGACAGAATAGGCAACGTATGGCGGCGTTCCACGATTCCGGATACTGCCTGCAGTGGCCGCAGAAGTACGTCTTTTTCTATTTCTAAGATCTTCATTATTAAACCTTGATAAGGTTAATAGATTATCGAAAACCTGTTGGCTGTATCAGATGTCGCATTCAAATCATGCACTTCCGTTTCTGTATAACTCGTGTAATCGCGGTGGACGGATTGTGGATTGTTGCCGCCGGTCCGACGTTGCGTTGCTTATCAACAAACTGTACAGCGTTTATCAACCGCGCAAAGTCTGCAGCAGCGCGTCGAAGTCACGTGTAATCTCGGCATTGCTGGCGCGCAGATCCGTTATTTTTCGGCACGCATGCAGTACCGTAGTATGATCGCGGCCGCCGAACGCGTCGCCAATATCGGGGAGACTCAGGTGCGTGAGTTCCTTTGCCAGGGCCATGGCCATCTGGCGAGGTCGCGCAACAGTGCGCGCGCGTTTTTTCGAGTACATCTCAGAAACCTTGATCTTGTAGTAGTCAGCCACGATCCGCTGGATATTTTCCACCGAAACCTGCCTCACCTGCACCGCAAGCAGATCTTTGAGCGCTTCGCGTGCAAGGTCCACGGTGAGTCTGGCACTGGCAAATTTTGCATACGCAAGAACACGCTTGAGGCCTCCTTCGAGTTCCCGGACATTCGACTGAATGTGGGTTGCAATGAAAAACGCGAT
>Ga0187893_10006414_pt1 | contig 20144 bp, 14 predicted proteins | sample MA1701074metaG_FD_139574 | JGI IMG/M metagenome (GOLD analysis project Ga0187893, IMG submission 139574) | White microbial mat communities from a basaltic lava cave in the Kipuka Kanohina Cave System on the Island of Hawaii, USA - MA170107-4 metaG ...
AGTTCCGCACTTTGACTGAAAAGGACGGCCTGCCTGACCGGGTGATCTCTGCGCTTCATGTGGATGCTTCCCAGCAGGTGTGGTTTGGCAGTGGCGGTCGATTGTGCCGGCTGGCAGATGAACAGCTTGAAGTCCTGGGTCTGGAAAAAGGTCTGCCTAAAGCGACAATTGAATCCATCATCAGCGACACCGAAGGGAACTTGTACGTAAGAACCGCGGCTCATCTGGTGTGTCGCCGATCCGGGCAGGCTCGTTTCGAACCGATCGACTCCGGTCTGCCCGTATCGAACACGTTTGGGTCGCTGTTTGTGGACAAGCAGGGGACATTGTGGGTTCCAACAAGCTTGGGACTTGCCGAACGGCAGGGAGAATCGTGGCGGCTGCTCAATTCACAGAGCGGCTTGCTGACAGATTCGGTATTCGCTGTAACTGAGGATCGAGAAGGATCGCTCTGGATCGGTCTCGGCGGAGGGGGGCTGGCCCGATGGCAAGGTCGGAAGGCTTGGACCGGTTTTCGCCGCAGCGAAGGACTGAGCAGCGAGGTTGTTTGGTCTATCACACGAGACCAGCGCGGGACTCTTTGGGCGGGCACGGAACTCGGGTTGGACTTCTGGGATTCTAAGACAAAGCGATGGCGGGCCCGGCCGCTGCCGGGGGTTCCAAGCACACGCCACCGGGCATTGGCGGTAGCTCCCGATGGCGCCTTATGGATCGGATCAGACCGGGCGGGGGTGTCAAGGCTCGAGCCTGAAAGCGGAAGGCTTGAAACTTATCTCGACCTGGCCGGGCAGCGCCTGCCCCGAACGCGGGCTATGGTGGTCGACAAGCAGGGCGTTGTCTGGGTTGGAACAGTGGAAGGGCTTTTCAAGGGCACGCACCAGGGAACCGGGTATCGCTTCAAGCACGTCCGGGTTTCCGGAGGCACGGACCAGAACGACAGTTTCTTCAGCCTTCAGCTCGATGCCCAAGGCAGGCTATGGGCTGCGGGCCGCGGGGGACTCGCCTGTTTCGATGGAGCGCGATGGACGCGATACACGGTTCAAGACGGTCTTACAGACAATTTTACGGCCAGCCTGACGGTTGGATCGGATGAGTCGATCTGGGTGGGCTATCGGGGAGGTTTTGGCGTCACACGTCTGCAACTTTCGGGGCAGCGTCGGAATTTCAGGCATTACCGCACGGAGACTGGTTTGATTAGCGACAGGAGTGTCTTTCTTGGGAATGACGGAACCGGCAAGATCTGGGTTGGGACCGACGCGGGGATCAACTTGATCCACGGAGAGCAGCTTGATTATGTTGCGCGAGCCGAGGGCCTCATCTGGGACGACACCAGTAGTAATGCTTTCTTTCTCGATCAAGACAGATCGGTTTGGGTGGGGACGAGCCGCGGACTGTCCCATTATCAACCGGCCCTTGACCAGTCTCAGACGCTGTCTCCTCCTGTAGTCATCGTCGATGCCAGTTTAGGGGAGAAGACGTTTGATCCAGCCGTCCCGGCGCGGGTCAGCTATGCGGAGCGAACCTTCAGTGTGCGATTTGCGGCGCTCACTTTTGTCGGCGAACAGCGCTCCCGGTTTCGTTACCGACTGAAGGGCGCAGAATCCGAATGGGTTGAGACTCAGCTCGGCGAGGCCCGGTTCCCAAATCTGGGCGAGGGTTCCTACCGGTTCGAAGTCCTCGCTCAGAATAATCTCGGCCCCTGGAGCACCGAGCCCGCCTCCTTCTCGTTTGTAATCGCGCCGCCCTGGTTCCGAACCCTGACAGCCCGTTTCGCTGCGCTGCTCCTTCTCTCTCTGCTCGCAGCCCTCACGCTGCGGTGGCGCACGCGCTCACTCTTGCAAGCCAAGAACAAGCTCGGGTCCATTGTGGCAGCGCGTACCCAGGAGCTCCGCAAAGAGAAGGAAAGGATTCAACAACAGAACATTGAAATTGAAGCGCTGCTCATCAAGGCTCAAGAATCGACCCGACTCAAAAGCGAATTCCTGGCCACTATGAGCCACGAGATTCGGACGCCGATGAACGGTGTAATGGGCATGAACAACCTGCTCTTGGACACTGACCTGACACCCGAACAGCGGGACTATGCGGAAATGGTAAGAAGATCCGGGGAGGCGCTCCTGGAAGTCATCAACGACATTCTTGATTTCTCCAAGATCGAGGCGGGCAAATTGAGCCTCGAGGTGGTGCCCTTCGATCTGCCTAACCTCATCGAAGAGGTCGCCGAGCTGTTGGCTGTGCGGGCGCACGAGAAGCAGTTAGAGCTGGTCTGTCACACCTCGTCAGCCATTCCTGCCAGCCTGCACGGCGATCCGGTGCGTGTCAGGCAGGTTCTCCAGAATCTTATGGGAAACGCTGTGAAGTTTACCGAGAAGGGCGAAGTCGTCACCCGGGCCGAATTGCTGCGAGCCGACGTGAACGACGTCTTTGTTCGCTTTGAAGTGAAAGACACCGGCATCGGCATTGCTGAAGAAGCCATGAATCGGCTCTTCCAATCATTCTCTCAAGCGGACGGCTCCACGACTCGCAAGTATGGCGGCACCGGTTTGGGGCTGGCTATTTCCAAACAACTCACTCACATGATGGGCGGGGAGATAGGCGTCGACAGCGAACCCGGAGCGGGCAGCAGCTTTTGGTTCACGGCTCGTTTCGACCGTCATCAAGAGCTGCCGGGACCCCGCTCGGAGAAACCCGATTTATTCAGTCTGCCGATTCTGCTCGTCGAAGACAACCCTTCCAGTGCCGAAGCTCTCCAGATGCTTCTGCTGAGTTGGAATGCCCGGGTGCGTTGTGTGTTTGGAGCCGAGGCTGCCGTCCGAGTGGCCCAACAGGCAGAAGCGGCGGGACAGCGTTTCGGTCTCATCATTGCCGACCAGTTGGAGGCTCCGAGAGATGTCTTCTGGATGATTGAACAGATTGCAGACTGGCCTGACCTGAAAGAGACTCCCATTGTGCTCCTGTCCTCCAAGCGACTGGATCTTTCAAAGCGCACACCGCGACTATTGCAGCAGGTTGCGAAGCCGGTCAGGAGAGCATCCCTATGGACGGCAATCCAAGCGAACCTGGTGCGCTCGGGAAAAGACCCGAAGAAAAAGCCTGCCGCCAAGAATGGCAGGAATACACCACCTGAGGAAGGCAGGCTGAACATTCTTGTTGTAGAAGATAACCCTGTGAGTTCACTGATGACCGCACGGTTCCTCGAAAAGCATGGACATTGTGTCTGGCAGGCTGCCAGTGGCAAGGAAGCAATCGACTTCTTCAGCCGCCAACTATTCGATGTCATCCTGATGGACCTTCAGATGCCAGATATCGAGGGTCTCGAAGTGACCCAGAGCCTTCGCAACATCGAGGGAGCCGAAAGACACTGCTCTGTGATCGCGACGACAGCCCATGCTCTGGACGGCGATCGGGAACGCTGTCTGGCCGCAGGCATGGACGATTACCTCACCAAACCGTTGCAGTTCACCGAGTTGCTCCTCGCGCTGGATCGTGTCACCCGTCAATCGCCCGGATCCGACCGCGGGAAGACAGTGCCACCGACCGAAACCGTCAAAGCCAACTAGTCCTTGGTTAGTGGCACAACCGAACTCGACCGATGCAATCGTCAGATTCTCGGGCAGAGCTCAGGTCCGATCCTCGGGAACGAGTCGACCCTGGGCAATTCAGATGCCCGTTAGCCGAACTCTGGACCGAACATAGCCCACATCTCCCCTGGAATGCCTGGCTGACGATTCTCCCCCAAAGTCATCCGCGTAAAAGGACGTTGATAAACAAACCCGACTTCCCGGAGCCAGTCGAGCCAGGTCGGAGAATGCAGCAAGGGATCAACGATAACCGGGGTTCCAGGCTTAACCGAGGATAAGGAGGCCGCCACAAGCCATTGTGAGACGATCTCTTTTGGGGAGTGCACGGGTCCAATCTGATCAAAGTTGAAGCCGTGCCGACCGAAGCAGTAGCCTTGAAGACCTGTTGCACCCCAGGCGATCCAGGCATATTCAGGCGATTGATCCAGCGCCCAGTTTAGGATCTGACGACGGTCTGCACCGAAGACACGGCGATCTGCCTCCGCGATACTGACCAAGTCTCGAGGGTGCATCGGTCGAATCACCAGGTCCTCAGCCCGGCCGAGACTTGAAGGTGAGATTCGATCTCCGGTTTCTGCCCGTTGCATCCGGCAAAGTCCGTATTCATCTTCAAACCCGAGACGTTGATAAACCGGGCGTCCCTGCGGTGTGGCGTCTAAACAAACGGACGGAATGCCGCGCAGAATGCTGATGGCTTCCTTGAGAAGTCGTGTGCCAACCCCCTGGCCGCGAACCTCAGGGTCGACCAGTACCATGCCGATCCAGGCAAAGCGGTTCTCGTAGTTCACTGTCGTCACAGTTCCCACAACCTTTCCATCCTGAACCGCGGCACGGCAGCCATGAGGACTCAGATGCAGAAACAGTTCCCAGTCTGCAGCCAATTGGTTCCACCCCGCGATCCGGCACAAACGCAACCCAGCGGGAATGTCGGCCCGAGTCAGATCACGGTAGTCGATAGCCATTTACAAAGAGTTCGCAGGTCGAAGTGCGAAGCGAGAGTGAGGCGGCAAAGCCGTCAGGTTCGCTGTGTCAAGAGAGAAGACCCTGCAGTCATTGTAGGCAAAACTGCAGCCTTGGGCTTACGGAGTCAAGCTTTCGAGCCCGACGCATTCCTTCTCTGTGGCGGACAGTTGAGGCTTTAAAACCTGACCGACAGGGCTTCCCAGTCTCTCTAAACAGATGGCACTTTGCATTCCTAGCCAATTTCGCGGTTATTTCTCGGCCTGAATACCCAAGAGCCGTGCAGCGTTGCCGTTGTAAACTTTTTGCAGAATGTTCTCCGGGAGACCTAGTCCGTAGATCTGCCATCGGCCCTGCGGCGGTACCGGGGCCGGCGCATAATCGAAGTACTCGTCTTCGGTCTCAAGAAAGCGATAGTAGATCTCGTACAACTTGTCGCCAAAAATCTGCTGCGGCGTTTCCATGCCGTTCGGCACCGCATCGGTTCCAAACAGAATCCGATCCTGAAATTGGTCGAAGAACTTGCGAGCGGTGCGCGGTTGCCGCCCCAACTCCCCAATTCGGGCGCCGATCTCCACATGCATGTTTGGAAAGCGCTCCAAACACTCGGAAACCGAAGCCAGATTTTCGGCGTTGTTCCCGACGTGCAGAGCAATGAACTGCGTCTTCGGATGGCGCGCGAACACCCGGTTGCGAGCTTCCAGCAGCTCGCGATTGCTTGGGAAATCGAGGCCGTGAAACGACCAGCTTGGATGGTTGGCCAGTTCCTCAAAGCGCTCGTTAAACCGATCCGTTTCGAGAAAGAAGGCTTCCGGATCAGAGACATGAATCGCCACCGGGAGTCTCAGCTGTCCGCAAACGTCCCACATCGGATCGAAGCGCGGATCGTCCACTTTGATGAGCGGGCCGGAGGTCAAGTCTTTTCGAAGGTAAAGTCCCAGTGTTTTGAGAATCTTCAACCCGCGCGCGCCTGCCTTCTGCGCCCGTTCAATTTCGTCCGCCTGGAACTTCGGGTAGTCCGCCTGATGGCTACGGTTCCACACCGGTTCCGCAAAAGTAAGGAAGCGGCCTGGATGCGCCTGATCAAATCGCTTGAGGCTGGCAGCGAGGCCAGCGCCGGTCCCGCCGGTAAGATTCACCATCGTACGAATATTCTTGCGATCCATCACTTCCAGGAGCTCTTGGGTGGTAGCTAGAAACTTCCGCTCTTCACCCATCGGCACGCCTTTTTCGCTCCTGGCAGAAAAGGTCAAATGCGTGTGAATATCGATAACGGGAAAGCGTGAGCGCTCGATCGAGTGCGTGGCGACATGCAACATACTTCTCGGTTCGAAGTCGCCAAGATCAAGACCGGTCTTTCGGCGTGGACTCGAGGCTTGAGGTCGCGCCGGCGCGCCGATCAATCGGGGCGATGAAAGACAGCCAAGCACAGAACCGGCAGCTGCAGTCAACCACTCTCTGCGGGAGTATTGGGGCATGGGTGTTCTCCATGAAATGACGTCGTGTGGCAACCCTGGTTTTCAGGAAGTCGCAGCGTTCGGCTGATCCGGGAGCGTTACTCTGAGACCGTTTGCTTGCTCAGAAACGCTTCCAACTGTCGCTGGTCCGGCTGCCCTTCTGTTCCACCAGGTTTGAGCGTTGAAAGAGCTCCACAGGCTGCTGCAAATCGCAGACACTCGGGCAGACTCAAGCGTTGCAGCCAGGCATGGAGAAACCCGGCGTTGAAGGAGTCCCCGGCGCCGGTCGTGTCCACGGGCTCTACGGGAAAGGCAGGCTGATGCAACGGATGCCCGTCGCGCATCGCGAGACAGCCGTCCTTGCCGAGCTTCACAACGGTGAGCATTCGGTCATTCGCCAGGGCTCGCAGGGATTCTTCAGCAGTCTTGGTCCCGGTTAAAGAGAGGGCTTCCACCTCGTTTGGAAAAAACAGATCGGTCATTTCCAGAGTCGCCTCCAGATCTTGCCCCCAGCTTTCAAATGGATCATACCCGGGATCAAGCGAAGTCGTCAGTCCCATGTGACGCGCTCGCGCGAACAGCTGACGGCAGCCGGGTCGCAACCCCCTTTGCAAATAATAGGAAGACACATGAAGATGGTCAAACTCCTTCAGTAGTCTCTCAGGAATGTCTTGTTCACTGAGTTCGGCAATGGCACCAAGAAACGTCACCAGCGCACGATCTTCCGAGGAGCTGATGGAAACTGTGACCCCGGTCTTGAGCTTCGGGTCGCGAATCACCTTCGAAACATCCAAGCCGCTTCTCTCCAGGATCTCCAGACAGAAGCTTCCCCAAAGATCCGTCCCGATCCGGCTCATAAATGAGACCGCATTACCCAGGCGGGCCAGACCCATGGCACAAATTGCCGAAGCACTGCCAAGCGTCATTGCAAAATCGCCGGCGAGCACTTCTTTGCCCGGCGTCGGGAACGTCCCGCAGCCGTGCAGAATCATGTCTGGGTTGAGTTCTCCAGCAACAAGAATCTTGGGCATGAGAAGAAGGGTCAGCCGTTCGATCTGTCAGTCAGTTCGCGGCAGCCGTGAAGGACGTTGACGAGAGCCAGGGACAACATCTAGCTCGGCTGGTAATCGGACTGGTGACACCTCGTGTCTAAGAGCGAGGGTGAATGGCAAACTGGCTGACCACACGGTGGATGACGTCTTCGCGTGAAGGCGAGTCGGGCTGGAGTCCAAGGGTGAGACAATGAAAAAACGCGAGCAGTTGCCCAACCAGCGTGTCAAGAATCGGAAGAGTCGCGTCTCCCAGCCCGGCGCCACACTCAATTACTTTGTCCCGAGGGTGTCCGATCTCAAGGGGCACTTGCTCTCCCACGATCACCTTCCGCATGCCAAGACGCTTCTCGCTCAGCTCACGAATCAGGTCCACCTCGTAAGCACGTACCAGCGGCTCGGACGAAAGGAAGCAGACAATCAGCGTGTCAGAATGCACGGCGGCAAGCGGCCCGTGCCTTACACCCAGGTAAGTTTCAGCCAGGGTCGCCACCTGCCCAGCCGACATCTCAAGCATCTTGAGAGCCGATTCCCGGGCTGAGCCATAGCGGACCCCGCTGCCCAGAAAAAGCGCCGACCGGAAAGCCTGTCGTCCTAGAGCTGCGATGTCTCCGGACTCATTGGCTAGAAGCCTTTTCGCGGCCCCGACGAGTACCTCTGTCTTTTCCTGGTACAGGCCAGGTGACTGCAAAAGTCCAAGAGACCGCCCTGCCCACACCAGGTTGCTGAAGCTGCTCGTCATTACGAGGCTGCGGTCGCAGGTCGCATCGTCCAAAACCAGCGTAACAAAAGCTGGATCGTCACGCCGAAAAGAGGCCAACCGGCCGTTTCGATTGCAAGTGATGGCGAGATGACGAACCCCCGGGGAGACTTTATCCAAGACGTCGACGACCGCGGTACTCTCCGGACTATCGCCCGACCTTGCCAGCGAGACCACCAGGCGGGCCGGAGATGGAGGCAGAACTGCGTGGGAGTGTGTCAGGATTAAGCCAGCCGGAAGGACATGGACTGGAACCCCCAGCTCCTGCTGGAGTGTTAAGCCAACGCATTCTCCGGCATAAAGTGAGCTGCCAGACCCGGTGAGGGTCAGCGAGCCTTTCTTAGAACGCAGACCCGATTCGGCCAAGATCGCCTGCAGACGGCTGAGGTTTTTCCCGACACGGTCTGCCGTGTCGACCCAGGTCAAGGGTTGCTGGCAGATTTCACGCAAAGTGTGATAGTAACCTGCCTTGCCGCTACCCTTCAGCTTCCGCTGAAGTGCGGCAAATTCCGGCGCCTGGGCACCTAAATCGGAAAGCCAGCTGTCGACCGCTTGCGGCGAGAGGTCGCTGGTATGGTGAGCGCTCATTGAAGGGCATGGAAACCAAAGAAAGGCAAAGGCAAGCAAACGCAACTATCCTCTAAATCTCAATGAAAATCAACCCGCATGGCAGCCCGCCTGTGCCTGTGGCGGTCGTCGGAGCGGGAGCGGCGGGGCTCATGGCAGCGATCTTCGCAGCGTCACGGGGAAGCCGGGTGCTCCTGCTGGAGCGCACGCGTGATGGTGCGCAAGATCTTGATTAGCGGCGGGGGTCGGTGCAATATTCTGCCTTCCACGCTCGCACCCGAGCAATTCGTAACGAACGCGCCGGCCCAGTCGCTTCGCCGCATGCTGCGCGCCTGGTCACTAGAGGGCCAGCGGCGATTCTTCGAACAGGAGGCAGGCCTCCCACTCGTTCTGGAATCAGCTACGGGCAAGTGGTTTCCGGCATCCAACAGCGCGCGGCAAGTGCGCGACCAGCTCTTGACGCTGGCGGCTCGCAAGGGTGTTGAGGTCCGCTTCGATAGCCAGGTTAGGGGGATCGAGCAGCGGGCGGGTTCGACGGAATGGAGGTTACGCCTGGGTGACAGCGAGCCGGTTCGGGCTACGACTGTGATCGTCGCTTCCGGTGGGCTGTCTGTGCCTGCCACGGGAAGCGACGGGATGGGTCTGGTATGGGCACGGCAATTGGGGCATCACGTGCACGCGACCTATCCTGCACTGACGCCTTTAATCCAGAATCCTCAGCGCCATCGGACCTTGGCAGGAGTATCCTTGGAAGTCACGCTCACCGCCACCGTCGCCGGGCAGAAGCCTTTTCGCACTCGCGGCGGATTCCTGTTTACCCATCAAGGCTACAGCGGCCCTGCCGTGCTTAACATCTCGCATCTGGCGGTCCGATCTCAGCAAGCTGGCGGGCCACAGCAGTCAATTTCCGTGCAGTGGAGCCCGCTGGAGTCGGCCGCATGGAATGAGTTGCTGCAGCGGAGCTCAGGTCCTGTGAGCGCAGTTTTGCGGCGGCATTTGCCTGCCCGCCTGGTCGAAGCACTGCTGGATGAAACCAACATTGGAGGGAACCGGAGCACCGCCCAGCTTCGCCGCAATGAACGCCAGCAGCTGGTAGAACTGCTGACTCGGTATCCGCTGCCTTGGAGCGGGCACGAAGGCTACAAGAAGGCTGAAGTTACTGGAGGCGGCGTAGCTCTCGACGAGCTGGACCCACGTACGTTCGAAAGCCGGCTGCACCGCGGCCTGTTTCTGTGCGGTGAAATGCTGGATGTCTTTGGACCGATTGGAGGATACAATTTCGTCTGGGCCTGGGTCACCGGTCGGGCAGCGGGGCTGGCCGCGGCGGAGAGAGCCCAAGCGATGCGGATTGAGTAGGAAGCGTCACGCAGTCGCGGACCCGTCCTTAGAGCCGGTCAACACCCAAGAAACCCCTTGCTTTCTCACTGGCATCTCCAGCAATCTCGGAGGCCGCCGCGTGACCCTGATGATTGTCGAGCATGTGGGAGCAAAACCATGATCCATCGAACCTGCTTCTCTACGTTTCTGTGCTTGATATTGGCATCCCAACTCATTGCAGCCGAGGAGACCGACATGAAGGCGAACCCATTCATGGCAGCCACGCGGCTGATTGAAGAGCAGGTGGAAAGCGGGTTGGTAGGCGCTGCAGTTCTGCTGGTGGCCCACAACGGCAGGATCGCAGTCGAACAGGCGTTTGGAAGTCTGTCGCGGAGGACTGGAGCCAAGCCTTGCCGCACCGACAGCGTTTTCCTGGTTGCTTCCATTTCGAAACCTGTGACAGCGATGGCTGTGATGAAGTTGATTGACCAGGGGCGAATTGCCCTGGACGATCCAGCCCAAAAATATTTGCCGGAGTTCACGGGTGACACCCGCGGAAGCATTACGATTCGCAACCTGCTGAGCCACACTTCCGGACTCCCCGATATGCTGCCCGACAATATCGCACTCCGAAAACGGCACGCACCGCTGAAAGAGTTCGTGTCCGGCGCTCTTCGCACGCCTCTGCTCTTCCCCCCGGGGACGCGCGTGTCGTATCAAAGCATGGGTATTCTACTGGCTTCAGAAATTGTGGAACGTGTTTCAGGCATGCCTCTCGACCGTTTCCTGCAGCGCGAGGTCTTCGGGCCGCTAAAAATGCGGGACAGCTCGATGGGAATCGGCAAGCGAAAGATCGAAGACACCGTGCAATGTGATCTGCCCGCGCAGGGCGACTTGCGGATGCAGGACACGGATGCGTCGTGGAACTGGAACAGTCCCTATTGGAGAAATCTCGGTGTCCCCTGGGGCGGGATGCACACCACGGTGGGCGACATCAATCGACTCTTGCAGGCAATGCTGGAGAATGGGCGTCCGATTCTGCAACCGGCGCTCGGAAAGTCGATGATTACGAATCAGAACGCGCAACTCGACAAACCTTGGGGACTGGGGTGGGCAGTCGGAGAGAACACACTTTACGACGGGGCGCCGGCGAGGGTGTTCGGCCACAGCGGCTCGACTGGAACATTGTGCTGGGCCGATCCGGACAGAAAGCTGACGTTCGTCCTCTTCACGAATCGGCCGCTGGACAATGATCCGAGCCAATTCTTGCGACAGGTGGCGAAAGCGGTTTCAGAGGCCGTGAGACAATGACCAGCGCCCCCAGGCGGCCGGAGAAATCTTTTCAGGAGATCTCGCATGAACCCAATTTGGGCAAACGATGAAGAGCTCTTTACTCTCGCCCGCAAGGAACTCTTTACCGCCGTCGTCGGCGATGTCATGGACAAGATGAACCTGCGCCGACAGTTCCTGCCACCACAGATTCGGCCGTTAGAGCGCCGCATGGTCGCCATCGGCCGCGCCCTCACTGTGCTTGAAGCAGACTTCTTCGAAGAGATCGGAGGCGGGCGCAGTTCACTTTCCGGGCGGCCGTTTGGATTGATGCTTGAGGCTCTTGACGATCTCAAGCGGGATGAGATCTACGTCTGTACCGGCGCCTCGGCAAGCTATGCCTTATGGGGAGAACTCATGAGTCTGCGGGCTCAGCGATGCGGCGCGGCCGGCGCCGTCGTCGATGGGTATTCTCGCGACACCCAGGGGATCCTGGAACTCGCATTCCCCACCTTCTCCTACGGATCCTACGCGCAGGACCAGGGTCCTCGCGGGAAGGTCATCGACTTTCGGGTACCCATCGAGATCGGAGACGCCCGAATTCAGCCCGGCGACATCCTTTTTTGCGACGTGGACGGCGTCTGCGTTGTTCCCCGAGCAGCCGAACAAGAGGTTTTCGTGCGCGCTCTGGAAAAAGCGCGCGGAGAGAAGCGAGTTAGAAAAGCAATCGAAGACGGCATGAGCGCCAGCCAAGCCTTTGAGACATTTGGCATCATGTAAGTCAGGCCGCGAGGTCGCCTACGAGTTCTTCACTCCCAGCCCCAGAACCTGTCTGCAGTAACGCAGGCTGCGCTCCAGCTGATCCTTCTGGTATTCCTGTTCGGCTGATTTCTTGTCTTTATCCTGGGGCAGTTTAAAGGTTTCGCGTGCCCTGCCTCGCTTGGCCAACGCCACAAACTTTGCAAACTCGTGGGCTCGCACCTGCTGATAAGCCTTCCAGAAGTCGGGTCTCAAGTAAGGATACGGGCGGGTGATACCGGAAATGATCTCCAGAATCACCGGCACGTTCGGACAAAGCTCGGCATATCTCATCATGTAGGCTTTGAAATCAACGTCGCCCTCGCCCATTGCGGTCCACTGCACCTGGGCACCTTCAGAAAACTCCCAGACTGCCGAATCCCGAATGCCTGTCGTCGCAGCATACGGTCCAAGAATTTCGAGATTCTGCATTGGATCTTCCAGGGTCCAGGTCGCATTTCCCGAGTCCATGGTCACGCCGACATAGTCCCGTCCTGCCTCTTCCACCAGCGTCACCAGTTCCCACGCTTGCATGTCGCCAGCGTGATTCTCGATCGCAATCTTCACACCTGTGTCCAGCGCCAGTTGCCGGGCGGTCTTACAAACCGTCACCGTGTCGCGAATGCGGGCCATGATACCCCCATCGCTCTGCCGGTCGGACGCATTGCCCTGATAGCAGCGGGCTACCGGAGAACCGAGGGTTTTGGCAACGCGGAGGGTAAGAGCCAGATGTTCCTCGGCAGTCCCAAATCGTTTGCTGAAAGTGTTGGAGGACGGACAAATACTCCCAGTGCCGGCATGAATCGCAATGCCAAGCCCGTCAGCCTTCGCCTTGATTTCTTTCAGATATGCATCACTGTGGCTTTCGTAAACATCCAGGTCGGAAAAGAGAACTACATCGACTTTCAGAGTAGCTGCGTAGTCCAAGAGTTGCGGAGCTTTCCAGCCGAGCGCTCGAACAGAGAAATTATCGAATCCAAGCTTGATGTTGCTGTGTGGTAGCGGCACAAAGGAAGCGCCAGCGCCCGGGGATGTCAATGTGGGTGAAGCTGCCGCGAGAAAAGCGGATTGTAGAATCCTTCTTCGGGACACTTGGGAAACACGCAATGACATGATGATCCCTCGGGTGATCCTATTCTGCTCTGCTGAGTCAACCCGGACAGGAATCCAGGCAATTCGCCATCTTGGGGTTCCTGCTTTGGAGAAATGGCGGAGCTGACTTTGAACGCCAACTACTGCCACCTTCACCGAAGAAGTGTATACCACGAAGATTGCGTGTCGCAATTTGAACAGGTTCCGATGCCCGCCATTTCTTCTTTTCACCCACACAAATCACCGGCAAGTGCTAAACTGCCTCCGATTGCCCGCCAGCGTTACGCACGACTGCTTCCTGACATTTTTACGAAATGGATCGGCCGATGCCAAGATCGAGTCAAACCAGACGGCAAGTGATGCCTGTCTGTTTCGCCCTCCTATTGTTAGTGACAGGTCAGCCATCGGTCTTGCAAGCGGAACTTCCCTCCCCCCTGCACAGGGTGCTGGACACGATTTCAGCCAGATCGCTTCGGGGACATCTCTCTTTCATCGCTTCGGATCTGCTGGAAGGGCGCGACTCTCCCTCCCGCGGTCTCGACATTGCGGCTGAGTACATCGCTGCCCAGTTTCGACGCGTTGGATTGGAGCCCGCGGGCGGCGACGGCTACTTTCAGACCGCACACTGGCGCGTAGCGGAACAGGACCCAGAGCTATTCCGGCTTCAGCTACAGCTCAATGGACGCAGCTTGGATGTGGGTGGACGACAAGTCAGCTTTCGCATCGGATCGGCTCTCGAAGTTTCTTCCTCGGAGCTCTTCAAGCTCGAGTATGGGAACACGGCAGCTCTTTCGGCCCTGACGGCTGCGGACGTGGAAGGGCGCGTCGTGCTGACAGAGATCCCTGACGCCCAACGGGAGGACATTTCTCGTTGGGAGGAGATGGGAAGGCAGCAACAGGCTTTCCTGAGAAAGCTTATGGAGTTGAAGGCGCAACTCGTCATCTCACTCGATCGGCAGAGCCAGATCGGCGCCGGTGCAGGCAAAGGCCGGCTGGTTGACCCCGAGAATCGGAGCCCGCTGGTTTCAGCCAGAACACTTCCATGGATCAGGGTTCACAGCGCAGAAGCCGTTAACGCGTACGATGCCCTGCAACCGGGGTCGCATCGGGGCAGGGTGTCGCTATCGGTTCCAGCCCCTGTAGAAAGGCCGGTGAAGCTCCGGAACGTCGCCGGGTTGTTGCGCGGCTCCGACCCGGTGCTGCGGGACTCCTACATTCTCGTCACCGCACACTACGATCACGTTGGTACCGATCCGTCACGCGAACCCGATCCGATTTTCAATGGTGCCAACGATGACGGGAGCGGCACCGTATCGGTAATCGAGGTGGCGTCGGCGTTGTCAGCGCTCCATCCACGGCCGAAGCGAAGTCTGGTCTTCATGACTGTCTTCGCCGAAGAAAAAGGTTTGTTGGGTTCACGTTACTATGCGCGTCACCCGCTGTTCCCGCTGGAAAAGACGGTTGCGAATATCAACCTGGAGGTCATGGGACGAACGGACGGACCGGACGGCCATAAGAATAAAGCCGCGGTGACCGGATTTGAGTATTCCGACCTTGGTGAGGTTTTCGTGAAGGCTGGCCGGCTTTCCGGCGTAGAAGTCTATCGTCACCCGACCTTCAGCGATGCGTTCTATACGCGCAGCGACAACCTCGCTTTCGCGGAAAAAGGAGTGGTCGCTCATTCGCTATGCGCGGGGTTTTTGTTCCCCGATCTGCATGCTCCGCAGGATCACTGGGACAAGATCGATTACGCCAACCTCGAGAAACTCAATCGTCTCTTGACGATCGCGCTTTGGATGATCGCTGAGAACCCGGTACCCCCACGATGGAATGCTTCCGCCCCGAAGGCGGCGCCTTATCTCAAGGCATGGAACGAACGGAACAAATGAGGCAGGAGAGTCCGTGGACGCTGTCATTATCCAAGTGGTTCTGTTCTCAACAGTCGCCGCTTGTGTGTATATGTTTCGCCGCCTGTGCAGACAAGTGAAGCAGCACGAGTGTTCCAAGTCGGCGGCGGTTCTTTGGTACGGATGTGTCAGCTTTTTGCCCTCAATCAGCTTCTTGTTGCTCTTTTTCGCCCTCGTAGGACTGGAAGAACTCACCGGTGCAGGCTGGATCAGCGAACTCTTGGCGCGTTCGCTGATTCCCGTTGGAATCATTGCTGCCGGCCTCGCTCTGACAGCGAATCTTGCATTTGGTGTTACCCTCGCCATGATGAGGACGGGCCCGAAGCAATAAACCAGAACGCTCCAACGCACGGCACCTTAGAACGAAGCCTTCGGCCAGGCACGTCAGGAGAAGGGCATGCTCGATGATTTCCATCTCTCACGCGATGTTGTTACCGGCCTGCTGGTTGCGACCTTGGGTGTTATCGTGATCCTGATCCTGAGGATTTCTGCCTACCGTCGTCAGACAACCCGATCCTTGATCCTGTTCCGTCAGAGGGACCATCAGCTCAAGAGCCTGCGACAGCGGCTTCAACAACTGGAAGCATCGCGCAACAGCGGGGTGCTGCTTTTCAGCGAAATTACCAGCATCCTGGGAAACATGCAGCTGCATGAGGCGTCCCTGAATGCCGCGTTCAGCCGAATGCTGGAGATTCTCTCCATCGATTTCGGCGTACTTGAACTGCCGGGCGATCATTCGGCCGTCCTCCGGATCTGCCACGGAATCGATGCCGACGCATTCGACCAGGCGTTGGAACAGATCGCGGTGAGAGAATGGATACTCGAGGACAATCAGCTTCCTGTCGATCCGATTACGTTCGAGGCCTACCAGAAAATCCGGCAAATGCGTGTCTTGGAGAAAGCCCGCTCACTGCTCAGCGTGGCCTGCAGGGTGAAATCGGTTCATGTGGGTCACTTCACGGTTGGCTTTCATCAAGCGCACGTGTACACCGCAGCGGAGCTTGAGGGGCTGCGATTCTGCGCCGACCAGTTTGCCATTTACAGCCGGATGCACCAGCAACTTCAGGACACTCAGGAACTCTCGCAGCTCAGGCACGATTACATTGCTAATGTTTCGCACGAATTGCGGACGCCGCTCACGACGATCTATGGCTATCTGAACATCCTGAAAAGCTACCCCACGCATTTATTTCAAGAAGATGAGAAGCAGCAGATGTTCTCAGTGATGACGGATGAATGTCAGCGCCTCATCCGGCTGATCAACAACTTGCTGCTTTCTGTCAAGGTTGAACGGGAGGATTTCACCGGCACGACGACTTTGACACCGGTGTCTCTGGGCGACGTGGTGGCGCAAACGTGCCGTTTTATGGAACGCGAACTCAAATCCAAGAGTGTTGAGATGCGAGTTGAAGTCCCGGCCAACCTGCCCAGCATTGAGGGAAATCTTGATTTGCTTTACCAGGTTTTTCAAAATCTGATCGCCAACGCGATCAAGTTCTCCGCGAAGGATCCGCGAATTGAACTTCTGGCGCGAGAAGAAGGCGATACGATTTCGATATCGATCGCCGACAACGGCGTCGGCATCGAAGAGCAGGCATTGGCCAAAATCTTCCACAAGTTCTACCGCGCCGAGTCCCAAGCCGCCAAGCGACCTGGCTTAGGCATCGGATTGTATTTGGTGCAGAAGCTGGTGGAATTACACAACGGTGAGATCAGCGTCGCCAGCCGGTTGAACGAAGGCACGACATTCACGTTGACTTTCCCCAAGCTCAAGGCATCACACACCCTTTCTCAGACAGCCCGAGGATGATTCTCATTTTCCACTGAAAGGAGTTCCAAATGTTGTCACGTGTTATCCGTTTTGTGCGCCTGCCGCTGCTGCTTCTGCTGTTGTTTACGATCGGACGCTTTATCCTTGGTCTGGCGGGAGTTCCATACTTCCCGCGCGGCACGGCCATTTTCTCAATTGTTGTGTTGAGCCTGATCAGCGGCCTCTACTTCGGCGCTCTGTCTGGTAAAGTGGGTGGCTTTGGATGGGGAGGGGCGCTGCTGGCGGGAGCTGTAATTGGCCTTGGAGGGCAGATCCTGATCTTCGTGGCGACGCTCATCAGCTATCTGGGCGACTTCAACACCTACTTTCGTCATTGGGACGCCCTCAACGTGCCCGAGGGAACTGTGGTTCCTATGGCCCAAGCCATGAGGGCGCGTGCCGGAGGCCTTGTGGTGGGCCCACTGCTGGTGGTGGTCGCTGCTACCGTAGGGCGCTGTCTGAGCGCCCTGGCTCCAGAGAAGAGAGGATGAGGCCATCATTGCTCAGCAAGATCTTGTCATTCGTTTCAGCCTCGCAACGGCCTTCCACTTGTGAAGGCTGCGGCCAGGCGTTCCAGTGCGGCGCATCGCTCAAGGGCTGCTGGTGCACTTCGGTCCCCCTGAGTAACCAAGCTCGACTGAGCCTCCGCGGGAAGTATAAGCACTGTCTTTGTTCTGACTGCCTCAGGAACGTTTCCAAAGACTCCGCGTTCACATAGCAATGGCTTTTCGGTTCGGGATGCACAGAGTCCATCACCAGTCCCCGCAGCAAAGAGAACAGAGGCTGGTTGCTCAGCCTCCGTTCTCACGGGGAAAGGACGATTACTGTTTCTCAACCACGATGTTCTGCGCGATGGAGAACACACCGGGCACACCGTGAGCCCTCATGTTGGCAATGTTCCTGTCCATCTCGTTAGCAGCAACACCTTCCAAACTCACCTGCCCGTTCTTGACGATAATGTGGATCGAAGGCACAGGCTGCAGGCTGTAGCGCGACAGGGCGCTGGATCCGTAAATCGCACGGTAGACGGCTAGACGGATGCGGTCGTCGTTTGGTGAGAGCGGCAGCACCTCGATGTTGTTGGTCACCGAGCCGACGCCTTCAACCTGTTGCACGACCCGCGCCGCTGCAGATTTCAAGGTGGGCCGGTGCACCTGGCCAGCGAGTTCCACACGGTCGCCGTCAACCTTGTAAGTAATGTGATCGAAAACACTGTAGTACGGCAGCATCACCAGTTCGCGGCGAACTTTGTTCTGAAGCCATTCAGCCGTCTTGGCCGCATCCTTCGCTGTTTGCGGTCCCATGGAGCGCAGCGGTTCAGCAGCCTTGGCCCACCCGGTCATCGGTGCCACAACCAACGTAGCGACGAAAGCTATTGCAGGAAAGAGATTGGTTCGTTTCATGGATTCCTCCGTTGTTTGGATTGGACGCACTGCCAGTGCTGTCGTCACGGGGCTAAGTCGCCTCCCTGAGCCACGTCCACCTAATTTGTCAGTCCGGTTGGAGTGTCCCAGGCCCTCGCTGGTTGCCCGTTCCGCCCCGCCTTCGCTGCTGAATACGGATGAATGCTTCAAACGGATGTTTCATGCCTGTGAATCGCCGATTTCAGGGGGTCGGGTTGAAGTCTGAATAAGCCAGCTTGCTGCTTCTCAGGCGCACGCCATCTGCAATCCATGGCGGGAGCTGCAACCGCGTCCAAGAGATTGCTCGACTGTCAGTGCTGTGACGGGCAACAGGCCAACTGCTTGAGCCTTATGATCCATTTCTCTATGGGTAACGGCACCATCTCTGTATAATCCCGCTGCTTCCCATCCGCAGTGCATCCCCTTTTTTATGCTGTCCTGTCAGGGCTTAAGCATCCAAGGAGACGCCGTTCAATGGAACGACAACTAGAGAATCTGGGCCAAATTGACTGTGACCGAATCGCGGCGACCACAGAGTTTCAACAGCTGCTGGCCGCTAAGCGCCGCTTCATTGTCCGCGCGACGCTTTTCTTCATTGGCTATTACTTTGCCTTGCCGGTCCTGGTAGGGTGGTTTCCCCAGGGCATGAGCAGGCCCGTGTTGGGTCCGCTTAACGTCGCTTACCTCTTCGCGCTTTCCCAGTTCTTTATGGCTTGGAGCATCGCCGCTCTTTACCTTCGAGAGGCGTCCCGCTGGGACGAAGTGGCACGTCAGATTATCAGCCGCCTCTCTATGCCGGAGGGCCGGTAACCATGTCTATCCCTTTGTTGATGTTTCTTGGTTTCATTGCGATCACGCTTTGGATTACGTATTGGGCTGCTGGGCGGTCCAGTGGTGCCAACGCCTTTTTCGCGGCAAACCGTCAGATCACAGGCTGGCAGAACGGCTTGGCAGTGGCTGGCGACTATATGAGCGCTGCCTCCTTTCTAGGCATCGCCGGCATCATCGCATTTCAGGGGTACGACGGTTTCATGTATTCGGTCGGGTGGTTGGTGGCCTACCTCACTGTACTCCTTATTGTGGCCGAGCCGCTTCGCAACGCTGGCAAGTACACCATGGCTGACGTACTCGCCTATCGTCTCAAACCTCGTCCCGTTCGGGCCATGGCGTCGCTGAGCACGCTGACAGTCAGCACGTTTTACATGATTGCGCAAATGGTGGGCGCCGGCGCGCTGGTGACGCTGCTGCTGAAGGACTCGGGCATCGGCTTTCACACGGCAGTGACCGGCGTTGGCATTCTCATGATTGTCTACGTCGTTTTCGGCGGCATGCTGGCAACCACCTGGGTACAGATTGTGAAGGCTGTTTTGCTAATGGGTGGAACCTTGCTGCTGAGTTTCCTGGTAGTCGCCCATTTCGGTGGCAGTTTTGTCCAGTTTTTTGAAGCTGTCACGCGTGTGACTTATCACGATGCCAATGGCGTTGAGGTCACTCAGAATTTTCTTCAGCCGGGTCTGCGTTTCAAGCCGCCCTACGGTGCGCTTGATCTGGTTTCGCTCGGACTCGCACTGATCTTCGGCACCGCAGGCCTGCCGCACATCCTGGTGCGTTTCTACACCGTGCCGGACGCCAAGACCGCGCGTGTCAGTGTGGTGTGGGCCATGGTACTCATCGGTCTCTTTTATATTCTGACAACCTTCCTTGGGTTCGGAGCCGCCACCATTGTTGGGCGCGACAAGATTGCCGCCGGCGGTGGCGTCAACATGAGCGCTCCGCTGCTTGCCCAGGCACTGGGCGGCGACATCTTTTTTGCTTTCATTTCCGCGATTGCGTTCGCCACCATCCTGGCTGTAGTGGCCGGTCTTACCATCAGCGCCTCTGCCTCTTTCGCTCATGATTTCTGGACCAATGTGGTTCATCGCGGCACCGAACGGCGCCCGGGAGAAGAAGTGTTGGTCGCGCGCATCACCGCTTTTGTGGTCGGCGCGGTGGCCATTTTTGTCGCGATTCTGTTGGGTCCGTCGGCCAATGTGGCCTTTCTGGTTGGGTTGGCGTTCGCCGTGGCCGCCTCTGCCAACCTGCCCGTGATTGTGCTCTCTCTGTTTTGGAAGCGCTTCAATACCAGTGGTGCGGTGATGGGTCTGGGAACGGGTCTGGTCGCCTCCATTGCGCTC
>Ga0187893_10006415_pt1 | contig 20142 bp, 18 predicted proteins | sample MA1701074metaG_FD_139574 | JGI IMG/M metagenome (GOLD analysis project Ga0187893, IMG submission 139574) | White microbial mat communities from a basaltic lava cave in the Kipuka Kanohina Cave System on the Island of Hawaii, USA - MA170107-4 metaG ...
CGGACTTTGATTCCCTCGCGCACGGCACCCTCCTGAGCGACAACAGCGTTGCTCAGGAAGTTCGCGACCGCCGGCGCGACTCCTGCCCAGCTACAAGGCAAAGGTTCCCGGTCGCGGCACTAGTGCTGGTGCACGGGGCAGGAGTAGGTCGTGCGGCCGCCCACGGTGCGGCGGTCCAGGGGGGCACCGTCGGCGGGACAACATGCGCCGCGGCTCCGGGCGATGTGCAGATCGCCGGTATGTGACCCGCCTCGCGCCGAGAGCTCGGTCAGCGTGCGTCGCAGGTGGCGGTGCAGCCGGCGGCGCTCCGGGCCGGACAACGACCCGGACGGCCGCGCCGGATCGAGCCCCGCTCGCCACAGCGTCTCGTCGGTGAGGAGGTTGCCGAGCCCGGCCAGGCGAGTCTGGTCCATCAACCGCGCCTTGAGCGGCGCGGTCGACCCTCGGAGCAGGGCCGAGAGCTGCGACGGTGTGACCGCCAAGGCGTCGACGCCGAGCCGGGATTCGTCGGGATCGAAGGCGACGCCGCCGAGGCGGCGGGGATCACGCACCCGCAGGTCGCCGCCGTCGGCGAAGCGCACGACGAAGCGGTCCCAGGTCGTGTTGTCGCGGGCGCCGGCGTACTCGAGGCGGGCGATGGCGGCGATGCCGTCGACCAGCAGGCGACCCGTCATCCCGAAGCGCAACCCGACCACCACGCCGATGTCGGTGTCGAGCAGCAGCAGCTTGCCGATCCGCCGGTCGGCCACGAAGCGGGCGCCGGTCAGGGTCGAGACGACGACGTCGGGCCGCAGCCCGGCCTTGAGGAACCACGCGTCGGGCGCCTCGACGGCGGCGATCGTGCGCCCGAGGGCGCGGGTGGCCAGGGCTCGGTACGTCTCCACCTCCGGTAGCTCCGGCATCATCTTCCGGGGCATTGTGGCGCCCGAGCGCACCGCTCGCGTTCGCTCGCGCTCTCGCTCGCGACGGCGGGCACGGTGCGGTCGCTCAGGACGTGGCCGCCGCCAGGGCCTGGGAGAGGTCGGCGAGCAGGTCCTCGACGTGTTCGAGGCCGACCGACACCCGGACCATGCCGTCGGTGATCCCCATGGCGATGCGCTCGTCCGGCGCCAAGGTGGCCGCGGTCATCGTCGGTGGATGGACCACCAGCGTCTCCGGGCCGCCGAGCGACGGGGCCACCTGGGCCAGGCGTACCGACTCGACGAACCGACGGCCGGCGCGGAGGCCGCCGCCGAGCTCGAACGTGAGCACCGAACCGCCCGAGGTCATCTGGCGCGCCGCCACGTCGTGCTGCGGGTGGCTGGCCAGTCCGGGGTAGCGCACCGTGGCCACCGCGGGGTGCCCCTCGAGGAAGGACGCGATGCGGGCTGCGCTCTCGCACTGCTGGCGCAGCCGGACCGCCAGCGTCCGGATCCCTCGGAGGCCGTTCCAGGCGTCGAAGGGCGAGGCCACCGCGCCGTGCACGAGGTGGTACCCCCATACGGCATCGATGATGTCCCGGCTGCCGGCGATCACGCCCAGGAGCGCGTCGTTGTGGCCGGCCATCCCCTTGGTGGCGGCGTGCAGCACGACGTCGACGCCGTGGCTGAGGACCTGCTGCACCGGGGGCGGGGCGAACGTGCCGTCGACGACGGTAAAAGGGCCCTTGATGGAACCGACGAGGTCGAGGTCCACGAGGTCCAGAGCCGGGTTGGCCGGCGTCTCCACGAACACGAGCTGGGTACGACCGGGCTGCACGGCCGCGGCCACGCGCTCGGCGTCGGACGCATCCACGAACGTGACGTCGATGCCGAGGCGAGGGCACACCCGGGTGAAGAGCTGCGAGGTGACCGAGAAGGTGCGGTGTTGGGCGACGATGTGGTCGCCCGCGGAGCACAGGGCGAAGACCACCGAGCTCAGCGCGCCCATGCCCGACCCGAAGGCCAGCGCGGCCTGGGCGCCCTCGAGGGCGGCCACCGCGTCCTCGAACTCCTGGACCGTCGGGGTGCCGTTGCGACCGTAGAACCGGGCCGGGCGGGTCGAGGTGGCCAGGGCGAGCTGCTCGTCCACCGACGAGTTCCAGTACGTGGTCGAGGGCCACAACACCGGGGCCAGCGAGTTGCCGTCATGGGCCCGTCCCGCCCGGATGGCGCGCGTCTCCAGCCGCCAGCCGCGGTCGTCCTCCGTGCCCGTCGGGACATGGTCGTCGGTCATGGTTCCTTCTCTATGGTCGCCAGGAACTCCGACACCATGGCACCGACCTGGTCGATCTCGAGCAGGAAGCCGTCGTGGCCGTGGCGGCTGTCGATCTCGGCGTACCGGGCCAGGCCACCGGCGGAGGTCACCAGGTCGCAGATGGCGCGGGTCTGGTACGACGGGTACAGGGCGTCGGAGCTCACCCCGATGCTGAGCACCGGGGCGGCGAGCCGGCCAGCCGCCCGTTCGGGCCCGCCCCGCCCCCGGCCGATGTCGTGGAGGTCCATCGCCTTGGTCAGCAGCAGGTAGGAGTTGGCGTCGAAGCGCCGCGCCAACTTGTCTCCGTGGTACTCCAGATAGCGCTCGACCTCGAAGCGCTGCCACAGGGAGAACCCGTCGAGCGGCTCCACCACCTCGCGTCCGAAGCGGTCGGTGAAGACGTCGTCACTGCGGAACGTGATCTGGCTGATCGAGCGCGCGATGGCCAGGCCCTCGTGCGGTCCGTCGCCGGGGGCGGCGTCGTAGTAGTCACCGCCGCGCCAGCGTGGGTCCATGCGGATGGCTCGACGACCCGTGCTCCACCACCCGATCTGCTGGGCCGTGGCCGCCGCGCAGGTGGCGATCGGCACGAGGGAGCGCACTCGGTTCGGGTACATCACCCCCCATTCGAGCACCTGCATGCCTCCCATCGAGCCGCCGATGACGGTGAGCCACCGTCCGACGCCGAGGTGGTCCGCCACCGCAGCCTGGGTGCGGACCATGTCGCGGATGGACACGACCGGGAAGCGAGCGCCGTAGGGCCGGCCGTCGTGAGGGTGAGGTGTGGCCGGGCCCGTCGAGCCTTGACAGCCGCCCAGGACGTTGACGCAAACGACGAAGTGGCGCTCGGTGTCGAGGGCGCGGCCCGGGCCGATCAGGCCGCTCCACCACCCCGGAGTGTGCTGCCCCACGGCGAGCCCGCCCGCGGCGTGGGCATCACCGGTAAGGGCATGGCACACGAGCACGGCGTTGGCCCCGGACGCATCGAGCTCGCCCCAGGTCTCGTAGGCGACGGTGATCGGGCCCAGCAGGCCGCCGCCTTCGAGGACGAAGGGATGGTGCTCGGCCAGCCCGAGGAACCGCCGAGATGCGACCGGGTCGCCGGGCCGCCACGCCCCGGTGGCCGGCAGCGTGCTCGGGTGCGCTCGCCGGATGGCCGCCTCCCCTGGGTTCGTCACGTTGCCTCCGGACCTTCTCGCCTCGACCGGCGTTGCCTCGATTGCGCAAGACCACATCCCCACCGGGTGGCGGGTGAGCACCTTGGCTGTCCGACGCCAGGTTGCCGGGCCCGGGCGAAGGGTCGCCGGGCCGCTCTGAATGTCGGCCGCAGTGAAGCATCGCGCCGGCCCAAGGGTCAAGCAGGTTGGCGGGCCCACCCCTGACGGGTCATCGCTCGACCGGCAGGCGGGCCTTCCACCACGCGAACACCTCCTCATCGCAGCCGTAGGCCGCGGTCATGGCTGCGCCGACCGCCAGCAGGTGGGTTCGCCGGGTGCGGGGGCACGCGCCCGCCGCCAGCCGGGACAGCTCGGTGGCGGCCGCATCCCAGGACGGGCGCCGCGGGGGGAGCGGTACCCCGAGCACCTGGCGGGCCGACAACTTGATGGTGTTGGCACCGAGGGCCGAGCTCCCGTAGTGGCGCAGGGCCCAGGCGCTGACCGGCGGGGCGAGCAGGACGGCGGCCAGGTGCCAGAGCGCGCCGGGCGCAGCTTCGACGCTGATCACCGGAGTCGAAGGCAGCCAGGTACCGTCGACGTCGACGGCGGCCTCGATCACCTTCGTCTGGGTGGCGACGAGGACCTTGGGCACCATCCGGGCGGTCACCCACCGAGCCAGAGCCTCGCCGTCGTTGCCGCCACCGGCGGCGAGCGTGCCGAGGTCGACGCGAGGCGCGCTCCAGGCCCGGCGGGCGAAGCGGGTCGGGCGCTCGCCCCAGGCGCAGCGCCCAGCATCGATCAGGCCACACGTCACCAGCCGGGGAAAGCGCGAATCGTCGGCGTGGCGTCGCTCGACGGCCACCTTGGCGAGGCCGTAGAACTGCTGGCGAAAGCCGGCGGTGGCGGTGGCGTGGTCGCCGACGACCCCACGTCCGATCTCGAGCTCGACGGTCGGCACCCCGCCCGCGGCCGCGGCGAGGGGCGACCAGGTCGGCCAATGGTGCAGCCCGAGGTCATCGACGGCGACGGGGGGCCGCGCCACCACGTCGCGGCCGCTCCATAGCGCGATCGTGGACGCGCCGCCGCCGGCATCGTCCCGCTCGGCGCGGCCGGCCGGCCCGCGGCGGGCTCGGAGCACCGGCGCGCACACCAGGGTGGCCGCGGCGAAGACGCGCTCTCCGGCCACCCAGAGCCCTTCCAACGTCGCCATGGTCAGCACCGCCCGGCGCGCCCCGGTGGCGTCACGCGACGAGAGCACCGATTGGGGCTGCACCAGGACGACCCGCCCACCAGGGCGAGCGAGGCGAGCACCGGCGACGAGGAACAGCACCGCCGAGTCGGCGTAGGCGGCCGCGGCGTCGCCGTAGATCGAGCGCAGCGCCGTGCGCGTGGCGCCGGCTCGCGCCGTGGTCCGCCCGAGCTGGCTCTGGAACGGTGGGTTGCCGACCACGGCCCCGAACCCTCCGGCGGGCGCCGCGGCCCAGCCTGCGTCGAGCGAGATGAGCGCGTCGGCCACTGCGAGATGGTCGCCCGGTGTCGTTCCCGACCACAGCGCCAGGGCGAGCTCGCTGACGGCCACCGCGATCGGATCGATATCGAGGCCCCACAGGAGGCGCTCCACCACCTGCCTGCGAGCGAGAGCGGTGGCGTGCAGGGTCCTGGCCGCAGCCAGCAGGAACGCGCCGCCACCACAGGCCGGGTCGCATACGGTGCTGGCGCGGGGCAGCCCGTCGAGCGCCACGGCCACGAGCCGGTCGGCCACCGCGGCCGGGGTGTAGTGCGAGCCCGAGGCGCGCCGGTGCTGCCCGCTCAGGATGGTCTCGTAGCAACGCCCGGCCAGGTCGGGGAGCGAGGCCTCCGGAGGCGGTGGTGCCACGTCGAATGCGGCGTCGTTCCCGGCGAGGGTCGCCAGGCGTAGGTCCGCCGGGTCGAAGGTCGGACCCTGCGCGGCGACCAGGGCCCGAGCCACTCCGAACATCACCGCGGCCGGGGATGTCTCGGCCCTCGCCGCCGTTGCCCGCACCTGGGCCAGCCACGAAGGTTCGTCGAGCGGGCGCCGGCCGCCGCGGCTCGGTCGACGTCTCACGGCAGGCCTGAGTGTACGACCGGCGACGGCAGGACTGTGACCATCACCGAAGGGTTGCTACCACCACCATCACGTCGGCTCGTCGGGCGTGCTATCACTTGTCCGCTCGGGTGCGGATCCCGGCGGAAAGGGAAGAGCCATGAACCTATACAGAGGGCGCGGAGTCAGGAGGTGTTGTTGGCGACGGTGACCGTCTCACTGCTGGCGGTCGTCATCGCGCCCAGCGCCTCGGCGAGCCACACCGGCTTGGGCGCGGTCAGGGCGTTCGACTACGGCTTCGAGGGCGTTCCGGCCGAGATCGAGGCCAGTCACCGCTTCGACTTCAAGTTCGCGAACGTCGGAGCCGAGTTCCACGAGTTCGTCCTTCTCGAGCTCGCTCCCGAGCATCAGGACGCGACGGTCGAAGAGGCGATCGCCGCCGCCGACAGCAACGACCTCAGCTTCATCTCGGGCTTCGCGGGCGCCGCCTTCGCCGCTCCCGGCGAGGTCGCCAAGGCCGCTCTCCGGCCCGACGATGTGGGACGCTACGTCTACTTCTGCTTCTTCCAGACGGCGGACGATGTGCCGCATTATCAGCTGGGGATGGTGGGTTTCCTCGACGCCACCTGATCGGCACGGGCAAGATGCCGGGCCCGGGACAACTGCACCCGGCATCTTGCCGTCCGACCCGGACCGACCGTGCGGCGCTCGCCGCTTGTCCGGCGTCAGGCGGAAGCGGCGGTCGCCGGGTCCCAGCTGGTGAGGTCGGCCAAACGGGTGTCGTTGGAGAAGATCGGCACGATCGGCTGCTTGACGCCGATGCGGGTCTGCAGCCGTTTCACCGCCAGCTCCTCGTTGTAGAGCACCAGGGTGACGACCAGGCCTGACTCGCCGGCCCGGGCGGTGCGGCCCGAGCGGTGCAGGTAGGCCTTGTGGTCCTCGGGTGGGTCGTAGTGGACCACGACCTCCACGTCGTCGATGTGCAGGCCTCGAGCGGCGACATCGGTGGCCACCAGCACGGGCAGCCTGCCGGCCTGGAAGTCGGCCAGGGCGCGCTCGCGCACTCGCTGGGGAAGGTCGCCGTGGATGGCCGCCGCCCGCACGCCTTCCTTCTTCAGGTTGGTGCCGAGGCGGTCGGCCATGCGCTTGGTGCGGGTGAAGATCAGCGTGCGGTTACCGGCGCCGGCGATGGCGGCGGCCACCAGGACCTTGTCCATCTCGTGCACGAGCAGGAAGCGGTGCTCCATCTCCTCGACGGTCACGCTGCGCGACTCGACCTCGTGGTGGACCGGGTCGCGCTGGTAACGCCGGACGAGGGTGTCGACCGCGCCGTCGAGCGTGGCCGAGAACAGCAGCGTCTGGTGGGGGCCGCCGATGTGCCGGAGCACCCATTCCACCTGCGGGAGAAACCCCATGTCCGCCATGCGGTCGGCCTCGTCGAGCACGACGCAGGTGATGGCCTCCAGCGACAGCGACTTGCGATCGAGCATGTCGATGAGCCGTCCCGGCGTGGCCACCACGATCTCGGTGCCCTCGTTCAGCTTCCGGGCCTGCTTCTCGAGCGGGGCACCGCCGTACACGACCGTGACCCGTACGCCGCGAGGCGCGCCGAGCGGTTCGAGCACCTCGTGCACCTGCACGGCGAGCTCGCGGGTGGGTACGAGCACCAGGGCGGTAGGACGGTTGGGCTCGGCCATGGCCGTGCGTTCCAGGAGCGGTAAGCCGAAGGCCAGCGTCTTGCCCGACCCGGTCTTGGCCTTGCCGCAGACGTCCCGCCCGGCGAGCGCATCGGCGATCGTCAGCGCCTGGATGGGAAAGGGACGCTCGATCCCCTGGTCGGCCAGTGCACCTACGAGGTCGGGGGACAGGCCGAGGTCGGCAAAACTTCTCACGAAACGCTACTCATCGAGGGCATTCATTCGGTTCCACAGGGTACCAGCGCCGTTCGGGCATCTCGTTCACGCAGCCGCCCGGCCGCCACGGCGGACCATTCCAGCTCGTTGCCCAGGAAGGCGCCGGCGCGCGGGACGCGGCCGGCGCCTACCCGGCTGACACCGGCACTGCCCCCATCCGCCGCTGCAGGCGCAGGTGCACCCAGAGCGCCGGAGCGGCCCCCACCACGAAGAGGGCGAGCGCCACCGGCGTCGAGTTGAGGTCGATGCCGGCGCTGTTGCGAGAGGTGAGCCACGGCGCCGGTACCGCGCGCAGGCCGAGCTCGACGGGGCCGGGGGCGGGCGACGCGCTCGACGCGTCCGGCACCACTTCGGGGAGACGATCGAGCCCGCCCTGGGCGCCGACCGGCATGGCGAACCCGCGGTCGAGGAGCTCGGCCGCGGTCAGGTATATGTCGGGCGAGTCGAACAGGACCACGAGCATGGTGCGGCCGTCTCGCGTAGCCGTGCCGACGAAGCACCGCCCCGCCATGTCGGTTAGGCCGGTCTTGAGGCCGGTGGCGTCGTCGTAGAAATCGAGGAAGCGATTGTGGTTGGTCAGCGTGTGGCCAATGCCGTCGCCGCCGGTGAACTCGTAGTTCTCGGTGCTGGCGATGGCCATCAGGTCGGGGCGGGCCAGCGCGGCCCGGGCGACGATGGCCATGTCGCGGGCGCTGATCCGGCTGCCTCCGCCGTTGGAGAACTCCGAGTCGAGCCCGCTCGGGTCGAGCAGCACCGGCGAGTCCTCGAGACCGAGGCGCCGGGCGGCGCGTTCGGCGACGGGGAGGTATCCCTCGAGGCTGCCCCCGCCGACGCGTTCGGCCAGCGCCACCGCGGCGTCGTTGGCCGACACCATGAGCATCGAGTGCAGGAGGTCCTCGCGGTCCCAGAGCTGGCCGGCCTTGACGTTGATCTTGCGCGCCGGCATGCCCTCGGCTCGGGCGCTGATCGGGACGGGCTCGCCCACCGGCAGTCGCTCGAGGGCCACCAGCGCGGTGAAGATCTTTATGGTGCTGGCCGGGGACATGGGCACGCGTTCGGCCGAAGCGTCGACGATCGCGCCCGTATCGGCATCGACGAGGATCCAGGCCTCCGAACGAACCGCGCTGGCAGCCGGTTCCTGCGCTGCGGCTGGCGGAGCCGAGACCAGGGCGACCAACAGTGCGGTCGTTGCCAGCGCTGCCCGCAGCAACATTCGGGTGAATGTAGTCTGAACAACGGCACTAGGTGTGGACCCGCGCTACCGTCCCGCGATGGCGGTGGGGACTGCGCTCGACGCGGTGATGGATTGGCCAGTGGGCGCGGCCGCCGTGGGCGTCCTGGGGCGCGACGGGGTACTGGCTCGCACCGGCCCGTCGGAGCGGTCGTTTCGCCTGGCGTCGGTCACCAAGGTGTTGACCGCCCTGGCCACCCTCGTCGCCGTGGAGGAGCAGACCGTGGGCCTCGACGACGCGGCCGGGCCTCCCGGCGCCACGGTCCGGCACCTGTTGGCGCACGCCTCGGGGCTGCCGTTCGAAGGCACCGAGCCGGTCTCGGCGCCGGGCACCCGGCGCATCTACTCGAACACGGGCTTCGAGGTGCTGGCGGCCACCGTGTCCGAGCGCGCCGGCGTCGACTTCGAGGAGTACGTGCGCGAGGCGGTCCTGCGCCCGGTGGCCATGGACGGGACCACGCTGGCCGGCTCGGCCGCGGCCGGCACCACCAAGTCGTCGCTGTCGGACCTGCTGGCGCTCGCCGCGGAGCTCCTGGAGCCGACGATCGTGGCGCCCTCGACGCTTCATGCCGCCATCGAGGTGGCCTTCCCCGGGCTCGACGGGGTGCTCCCCGGCTTCGGGCGCCAGTCCCCGAACGACTGGGGCCTGGGTCTCGAGCTGCGAGGCACGAAGTCGCCGCACTGGACCGGGGCGCGCAACTCACCCGCCACGTTCGGGCATTTCGGGGCCGCGGGGACCTTCCTATGGGTTGATCCTGCGGTGCGGCTGGCCTGTGTCGGCCTCACCGATCGGGAGTTCGGGGCGTGGGCGGTACAGGCGTGGCCGAGGCTGGCCGATGCCGTCATCGACGAGTTCGCCTGAGGCCCGCCCGACAACGCGCCCGACAAGCGCGCCCGACAAGGCGCCCGACAACGCGCCCGACAGGCGCCCGACCATGCGGAACTCGCGACAAACCGTGGGGCCTGGGCCCCACGATTTGTCGCGGGATGAGGGTTTCGGCCGTGTGCCGTGTGCCGGGGGGGCTGGCGGATCAGGGGCTGGCGGATCAGGCGCCCGACAGGTCCGCCGGGTCGATGGCGAAGAGCGCTTCCTTGCCGGCGGTCACCGCGCCGAGAAGGCCGCGGGCCTGGGGCAGCACCTGCTCGGCGTAGAAGCGCGCCGTGGTGATCTTGGCCCCGAGGAACCCGCGCTGGTCGTCGGGGTCGCCGCCCCCGGTCCGCTTCGCCAGGAGCCCGCTGGCCGCCAACGCCTGGCGGGCGAGGAGCCACCCGCCGGTGACCGTGCCGAACATCTTCAGGTACGGCGTGGCCGCGGCGAGGGCGTCGACCGGGTCGGCCGGGCCGGCGACGCCGAGCCACTCCGTCGCCTCTCGGAGCGCGTCGACCGCGTCGGCGAGGCCGGCCCGGACCATGGCCAGCTCGGGGCCGGCAGCGCCCAGGTCGCCATCGAGGGCGTCCACGCCGTCGAGGAAGTCGCGCACGACGCCGCCCCCTCGCATGGTCAGCTTGCGCCCGACGAGGTCGATGGCCTGGATGCCGTTGGTGCCCTCGTAGATGGCGGCGATCCGGATGTCCCGGTAGCGCTGGGCGACACCCGTCTCCTCCACGTAGCCCATGCCGCCGTGCACCTGCAGCGACAGCGACGTGAGCTCGTTGCCCAGATCGGTGCACCACGCCTTCGATACCGGCGTGAGCAGCTCCACCAGCTCGGCCTGCGCCCGGCGTTGGGCCGCGTCCCGATGGTGCCGGGCCAGGTCGAGGGCGCGTGCGTTCGTGTAGATGAGTGCTCGCATGGCCTCGATGTGCGACCGCATCGTGAGCAGCATCCGCCGTACGTCGGCATGGTCGACCAGCGCTGAGGTCGCGCCGGGGGCGGTTCCCGGCGCCCGGCCCTGACGCCGTTCCAGGGCGTAGGCCAGGGCCTGCTGGTACGCCCGTTCCGCCACGGCCAGGCCTTCGATCCCCACCGACAGCCGGGCGTTGTTCATCATCGTGAACATGTTGCGCATCCCGGCGTGCACCTCGCCGACCAGCTCGCCGATCGCGCCGGCACCCTTCCCGCCGCCGACCCCGCCGCCGAACGACAGCACGCACGTCGGGCTGGCATGGATGCCGAGCTTGTGCTCGATCGACACGCAGCGCACGTCGTTGCGCGCACCGGCCGTCCCGTTGTGGTCGACGACGAACTTGGGAACGACGAAGCACGACAGGCCGCGGGTACCCGCCGGCGCACCGGCGGCGCGGGCCAGCACGAGGTGGACGATGTTCTCGGCGAGGTCGTGCTCGCCGTAGGTGATGAAGATCTTGGTGCCGGTGATCCGCCAGGTGCCGTCCGCGGCGGGGACGGCCCGCGTGCGCACGGCCCCGAGGTCGGAGCCGGCGTCGGGTTCGGTGAGGTTCATGGTCCCGGTCCACTCGCCGGCGATCAGCTTGGGTAGGTAGCGAGCCTGTTGGGACTCGTCGCCGTGCTGGGCCAGCATGTCGATGGCGCCCTGGGTGAGCAGCGGGCAGAGGGAGAAGGCCATGTTGGCCGAGGTCAGCAGCTCCTGCATGGCCACCGCCACGAGCCAGGGAAACCCTCCGCCGCCCTGCTGGGGCGAGAAAGGCACCGAGCCCCAGCCGGCCTTGACATACCGGCGGTAGGCGTCGACGAAGCCGTCGGGCATCGTGACCGTTCCCGTACCGGGATCGAACCGGGCACCCTGGGTGTCCCCCACGCGGTCGAGCGGGGCGAGCACCTCGCGCACGAAGCGCCCGTACTCATCGAGCATGGCGTGCACGGTGGCGGGGTCGGCATGCTCGAAACCGGGGAGGTCGATCACACCGGCGAGATCGACGACATGGTCGAGGATGAACCGGATGTCGCGCCGCGGGGGGGTGTACTCGACCATCGATCAGCGAGGCTAGGACCGTTGACGCTCGCCCGCGGGCGTCACGCCCAGCCACGCGCCGAGCCGGTCGACGATGAGCGCGGCGACGGCGGCGGCGGGAGGCGGGTCACCGAGGCCGAGTGCCTCGACGGCGCAACACGCCTCGGTGGTTCCCTGTGCCGGGCATCGGAAGGTGAGCAGCACCGAGCACACCGGGAAGTCGACGAACTCCACGATCGTCTCGAGCAGCCCGAGACCGGCGTCGACGTAGGATACCGCGCCGAGGCCGTGGGCCACCTCGAGCAACGCCAGCCACGAGTCCATGGTTGGCCTGGCGACGACGATGGTGTCACCGTCGGCCCACACCGGGACGGCGGGCGCCGACGGCGGCCGGCTCGGTGCCGGGGGTCGAGGTCGAGGCGGCGACGCCAGCCGGGCCCGGTCGGCGGGCCCGTCGGGCTGCAGGGCCCGGTAGGCCTCGAGGACCCGAATGGTGGCCGCGGCCCCGGTGGCGCCGGCCAGATCGGGGTGGTGGCGGCGCACCAGGCCCCGGAACGCGGCGCGTACGGAGTCTGCGTCGGCGCTCGCCGCGAGGCCGAGCACCGCCCGCGCCTCAGCGGCGTCCATCGGCGATCCTCACCGCGGCCCGGCCCCTCTACTCGAGCACGCCGTTACTCGACGACGACGTTGTCGAGCTCGGGGCCGGGAGCCGGGTAGCGAGGATCGAGGTCGACGAGCTCGTCGAGCACGATCTGGCTCACGGCCCAGTTCCGGTACCACTTGCGGTCGGCGGGAACGACGAACCAGGGCGCCACCTCGGTCGAGGTGCGCTCGATGGCCTCGGCGAAGGCGGCCTGGTAGTCGTCCCACAGATCGCGCTCGGCGAGGTCGCCCGTGCGGAACTTCCAACGCTTGGTCGGGTCATCGAGGCGGGCCTGGAGCCGCTCGGCCTGCTCCCCTTTCGATATGTGCAGGAAGAGCTTGACGACGCGGGTGCCGGCCGCGGCGAGGTTCGCCTCGAACCCGTTGATGTGGTCGTAGCGCGCCCGCCAGGTCGGCGCGGGCACGAGCCCGTGAACGCGAACGACGAGCACGTCCTCGTAGTGGGACCGGTTGAAGATCCCGATCTCACCCTGGCCGGGTACCACCTTGTGCACCCGCCAGAGAAAGTCGTGGGCCCGCTCGTGCTCGCTCGGCACCTTGAACGAGGTGACCGTCGTGCCCTGCGGGTTGACGCCGGCGAAGACGTGCTTGATGGTGCCGTCCTTGCCCCCGGCGTCCATGGCCTGCAACACGATCAGCAACGACCGCGTCTGCTCGGCCCACAGGCGCTCCTGCAGTTCGGCCAGTCGGCGGTTGAGCCGCGGCAGGGCGGCCACGGTGGCGTCCCTGTCGCCGGGTGCGCCTTCGGTGCTGCGGGTGTCGATCGACCCCAGATCGCACCGCGACCCGGGCTCGACGCGCCACCGCCTCGACCCCGGGCGCGGATCAGCGGACGGCAACGGTGCGCCCATGGCGCCAGGCTGCGGCGGACACCCAGAGCATCCCGGCGACCATGGCCAGTTCCGCGTACCACCAGGGGGCGTAGGCGTGATGCCCGGAGGCCGGGCAGCTCAGGGCCAGCGCGAGCGCGACGCTGCCGGCGCCGGCCGACCACAAGGCGGCGGACCGACGACGGCGCACCGCGGTGGTGATGGTGGCCACGATGGCGACGAAGACCACGAACGAGGCCACCTCTACCGCCAGCGGCGCCGTCGCCTCGGCCGCGGGGCCGTCGGCATCGGGCTCGATGAGCACGCCGATGGCCACCACCACAGGCCAGCCCAAGGCCAGCATGGCGGCGTAGGCCCGGCTGAGGGCGCGCCCGGGTAGGCCACTGTTGCCGACGGCATGGTCCCGTCGGACCGGGATCGCGGGGATCGAGTCGGGCGACCTGGTCAGCAAGTGGGCCCGTTGGTTGTCCATGGGTACCTCCGGTCGAGGCTGGTACGGAGCTGGCATCCGCGAGCTGAGCTGGCCCGCGGGAGCCGAACGCTGCACCAGTGTGACAGCCCCACCAACGTCGGCCACGGCTTGTTCACGGCGGCGCTCCAGGAGGCTGGTGTTGAACACGAGTGCAGGTCGCCGAGCTGCTCGGCGTCGCTGGCAGGGACGCAGGAGCGAAGCACATGCCTTGCCCACATATGCGAGCGACGAGGGACCGGCCGTACCGTGTGCACAAGCGCGTACCGTGTGCACAAGCGCGAACCGTGTGCACTGAGCGTGAAGGATTCACGTCTGGCGCACACAGTACGGCCGGGCGCACACAGTACGGACAACGAGGACGCCGCCAGCGGCGTCGACGGCCGGCGAGATGTGCAGGGATGACACCAGCTTCCTAGGTCGGCTGGTCTCGTCCCGGTAGGGTCGAGGCGTGGTGCTCGACCTGCTCGATGCCGGCGTCTACGCCTGGATGCAGCTCCCGGGGGGCGACGGGCGGCCCAATGCCGGTGTCGTCGTGGACGCCGACGGCATCACCGTGGTCGACACGCTGGCCGTGCGTTCCCAGTGGGAACCGTTCGGAGCAGCGGTCGATGCCCTGGGCCTGCCCGTTCGGCGGGTGGTGCTGACCAGCAGCCACGTCGAGTACGCGGGAGGGACGACCAGGTTCCGCCTGGCCGCGGTGTTCGGGCGGGCCCAGGCCAGCGCCCATCTCGACCAGCCACCCGACCCGGGTGTGATCCGGGCCTTGCTGCCCGAGGTGGCGGCCGAGGTCGACGACGAGTTCGTGACCCGCGCGGTGAGCCACGTCGTGGACGCACCGGTGCAGCTCACCCCGGCATGCGCGGCCATGCCCTGTGGTGGCGAGGAGGCCGAGAACCTGGTCGTGGTCGTGCCCGGCGCCCAGCTCGTCTTCGCCGGCGCCATGTGCTCGTTCGGCGTCACCCCGTTCGCCTACCAGGGCGACCCTGCCGCGTGGGCCGAAGCGCTCGACGACATCGTCGAGCTCGCGCCCATCGTCGTGCCCGGCCATGGCCCGATCGGGGGCGAGGAGGAGGTGCGGGCGCTGCAGGGGTACCTGCGCGCCTGCGTGTTCGCCAACGGCGACCCGAGCCGGGTCCCCGCCGGTCCCTGGGACGGCTGGCCCGGCCGCCAGCACGACGTCGTCAACGTGGAGCGAGCGGCGATGCTGGCCCGGGGCGACGACGCCATTCCCCCGTCCCTGCTGGCCCGCCTTGGGCTCTGACCTCGCCTCGGGCATGTCCCGCGGCAGCAAGGCTAGAGATAGGGGCTCGGTTCTCGACAGGAGGCTCCATGACCCAGCTGAGAGACGACGTTCGTGGGGCGTTGACGGAGGGCAACCTGGCCCACCTGGTAACGCTCAACCCCGACGGGAGCCCCCAGGTGTCGATCGTGTGGGTGGGCACCGACCGCGACGACGACGGAGGCGAGGAGATCGTCTGCGCCCATATCCCCGAACACCAAAAGGTCCGCAACATCCGCCGAGACGGCCGCGTCGCCCTTTCGATGACCACCGGCGGCCGCAACCAGATAGGGCTCGACGAGTACCTCGTCGTCTACGGCCGGGCCCGGATCACCGAAGGCGGCGCGCCCGAGCTGCTGCAGCGCTTGGCGCGTACCTACATCGGGCCCGACGTTCGGTTCCCGCCGATGGACGATCCTCCCCCTGGCTTCGTCACCCGCATCACGGTCGAGCGGATCGGCGGCGTCGGCCCCTGGGCGGCCATGCCCGGCCGGGGCTGATGACCTCCGCGGGATCGCCGAGCAGGCGTGGCCGGCGACGACGGCCGGAACCTGGGCGCGTCCGTTGAGGTTGGAGGGCTTCGAGTTGCGCCGCCTGCGGCTGCCCCTGGTGACCCCGTTCCGATCGGCGGCGGGGACCGAGCACGATCGCGACGTGCTGCTGGTGCGTCTCCTGGCCGACGACACCGTGGGATGGGGAGAATGTGTCGCACCGTCCGCTCCGCACTACACCTCCGAGTACGTCGACGGTGCCTCCGAGGTCATTCGCCGCTTCCTCGTCCCCTGCCTGGGCTCGGTTCGCCGCGCCGCCGCACCGGTGGCGGGGGACGTCACGGCCGACGGTGTCGCCGCCGCCCTGGCCCCCGTCAGGGGTCACCGCATGGCCAAGGCGGCGCTCGAGACGGCCGTGCTCGACGCGGAGCTACGGCTGGCCGGGCACTCGCTCGCCTCGCACCTCGGCGCCGTGCGGGACCGCGTGCCGGCGGGAGTGGCTCTCGGGATCGCACCCACACTGCACGATCTGGTCGAAGACGTGGCGCGCTGCCTCGACCAGGGCTACGGCCGGGTCAAGCTGAAGATCGAACCCGGTTGGGACATCGATCCCGTGCGGGCCGTTCGGGAGCGCTTCGGTGACCGCGTGGCCCTGCAGGTCGACGGCAACGGCGCGTACGCCCTGGCCGATGCGCAGCACCTGGCCCGGCTCGATCCGTTCGAGCTGGTGATGATCGAGCAGCCCCTGGTCGACGACGACCTGCAGGGCCACGCCGCGCTCGCCACCCGCCTGCGCACGCCGATCTGCCTCGACGAGTCGATAACGTCCGCTCGCGCCGCGGCAACGGCCATCGCGTTGGGCGCGTGCACGGTGGTAAACGTCAAAGCGGGGCGCGTGGGGGGCTATCTCGAGGCGCGCCGGGTGCACGACGTGTGCGCGGCGGCCGGCGTGCCCGTGTGGTGTGGCGGCATGCTCGAGACCGGCGTGGGCCGCGCCGGCAACCTCGCCTTGGCCGCGATGGCGAACTTCACCCTGGTCGGCGACCTGTCGGCCTCGGCGCGCTACTACCATCGCGATCTCACCGCCCCGTTCGTGCTCGACGGGGGGTTCATCGCCGTACCTGCGGGCCCGGGGCTGGGCGTCGAGCCGCGGCGCGAGGTGCTCGACGAGCTCACCACCGCGGTGCAAACGGTGCGAGTGTGACCGCTGCCCCCGACGACTAACCTCGCCTGGGAATGAGCCGGTTATGGGGACGGCCTCGATGAACCCGATGGCGACTCGGTCGCGCCCGTTGCCGACCCGCCGGCTCGACCTCACCCAGGTGGTCTCGGTCATGGTCGTGGTGGCCACCGTCGCCTTCGGCGTGTGGCTGATCGTCAGCCCCCTGCGGATGCCTCCGCGGATCGACCTGACGATCAACAACGCCACGCCCTTCGACGTCATCGTCGAGGCGGGCGCCCCTGACGGTGAGGGCCGGGTGATGATCGGTACGGCCGAGCGAGGGCGCGAGGTCCGTTTCGAAGACAAGGTGGACCTGGGCGTCGAATGGGAGTTCTCGTTCCGTTACGGCGGCGTCGACGGCGGCGTGCTCCAGGTGTCCAGATCCGAGCTGGAGACGAGCGGCTGGCGCATCACGGTGCCCCTCTACGTGGGGGATGCGCTCGCCGAGGGCGGGCTCGGCCCTGCGGCATAGGTCGGCGCCTGTCCTGCGGGGCCCCGGTCCCGAGCGGTCACGGGCCGTCTCCGGTGTTGGGCGGTTCGGGTTAGGAGGACGGTCCGGTAGTGTCGCCCGTTCACGGCGGCGTGGCCGAGTGGTTTAGGCAAGGGCCTGCAAAGCCCTCTACCCGGGTTCGATTCCCGGCGCCGCCTCCAAGTGGTTGACCTGCTATAGCTGCAGTTCAGACCCACTTTCCGGTGTGTCTGGCAGGGCCGGTCATTGACCGCGTCGCGAGACGTTCACGCGCACAGCCGATGCCGAACGGTTCCTACGCGAACAGCAGGTCGACAACGAGCGCGGCCGTTGGATCGACCCGGCCGGCGCCGAGGATCTGGTTACCCGGAGCTGGAGCCCGACGGAGCCTCGGAGCTGTTCGGGGTGACGCTGCGCCGGCTGTCGGGCAACTCCGACGCCTGTCGGGCCACTCGGGCGCGCACGCACGGCGCGGCGGACCCGACGCCGACCAGGGCGCACGACGAGCGACTTTCCCTTCGGAGAGCAGGTTTCTGTGTTCAAGGTTGCGGGCAAGGGTGTTCGCGATCTCGGATCTCGGTCCTGACGCGCTCGAGGTGAGCCTGAAGTGCGAGCCCGACCTGGCTGACGCGTTGTGCTCGGTTCATGCTGCGGTTCGCCCAGGCTATCACCTCAACAAGCGGCACTGGAACACGGTGACCGTTGACGGGACGATCGCCGAAGGCGAGATCGAGCACATGATCCAGGACTCCTACGACCTCGTCGCGGCGAAGCTCACGCGCGCCCAGCGCCAGGCCGTTGGCCTCGACTCGGAGACGGGCCCGCGAAACCGACCTGGTCGAAAAACCTCGCCACGCCCTTGAGGGCCCCTTGGGGGCAAGTCGCACCGACGACGCCAGGGCGAGGTCGAACCGGTCCTCGCCGCCTGAGGTCTACTCCGCCGCTCGCGTGCCGGCCTGGCCACCAGGCCCTCGTCGCATCATCTCCTCGATGGCCTCGGCTGACGAGAGCCCCACCATCTGCTCCAACCGAGCGCGCACGGCGTCGAGGTCTGCCCGGACCCGTTCGTCCCGGGAAGCCTCGGCCAGTCGGCGGACGTAGGACAGACCCGGTTCGATGTGCTCGCGGCCAAGGCGCGACTGCTCGTCGTCGACCATCCGGAGGCCGAGATCGAGAAGCTCGGCGGCCTCCGCCGAGAGCCCTTCGTCACCCAGCACGATCTCCACGAGCGGGAGCTGCACGCGCTCGAACAGCGCGATCCACTCCCGCCCGGCTTCGGTGGTGGCCACAAGCGCGTCTCGCACGCGGCGGAGCGGGGAGATCCTCTCCTCGCCGCCGAGTAGGCGTGCCCCGATCAGCTCGATCGCGCAGATGCATTGTTGGGCCAGGGCCAGCATCCCCGACTTGGCGTCCCGCTTGATCAGCGTCGGGTCGGCCGGGTGGAACGACGTGCGGGCGTCGCCCGTCCACGGTCCGGTCTCGAAGGTGTAGCTGTACGTCTTGCGCAGGCCTGAGTCGGCGATGTGACGGCTGTAGACGTAGTCGTCGTGCGTGCCGGTGGTGGCGTAGAGCCCGAGGCCTGGCTGGCTGGTGTAGACGCGCCCGCGCACGGCGGCGATGGCATCGGCGATGCGCTGGCCGACGGTCTGGAAACGCTGCAGGTCCTGAGGCGTCATGTACTCCTGGTAGCCGGGCCGACCTATGGGCGCGCACGTGCCGGTGGGCAGCGTGGTGAAGCGCTGCGTCGGGTCCACCGTCTGGGTGGGGGCGTGGCCCCACGGGTAGAGCACCAGCTCGGAGTAGGAGTGCACGTCGGCGAAGCAGTCGATCCGGTAGGTATCGAGCAGGTGCTTCACGTTGCGAGTCTCGGGTTCGCTGAAGGCCGAGGGCCCGCAGTAGACGTCGCTGCACGGCGAGCAGGAGGTCTGGCCCTCGGTGACGCCCCAGAGCAGATCGAGGTTCCGGTTGAGATCGACGCCGTCGCAGGTCGTCCCGATGTTGTCGCGCCGGTTCTTGCGCCACAGGTCGTCCACGGTCATGACGTAGTGGCGGCCATCGGGGTTGGAGCAGGGGAGCAACCACAGGTCGAGGGTTTCGAGGATGGTGCGGACCTCGTTGGCCGTCCAGGTGCGCCCTCCGTAGAGGACGTCGGTGCCGTTGGCATGGCTCACGAGCAGGTCGACGGCCAGTTCCACGATGGCGTCGGGGTTCATGAGCTCGCGGGCGTGCGTGCCACCCACGAGGAGGACCCCCCGCCGGCCCTCGCCGGGGCCGGCCCGCAGGCGCAGCGCGTAGACCGGGCGACCTTGGACCGACGGCTCGGGTAGCTCGACCCGTAGGAAGTACTGCGGGAACCAGGCCGCCAGGAACCCGGTCAGCGCGTCCAGTTGGGCGACGGTGCGGTACATCAGGTGCCCTGCCGGTCGATGCCCCGGACCTGCTCCTCGAGCCAGGCCTTGTCCGACCCGTCGTCGGAGACCAGGCCAGGATCGAGGGGTCGGACGGGCAGTGCCCGCTTGACGTTGACCTCGTAGCCGTGGTCGACGAGGCGAACGAGGTCGTCGGTGGTGATGAGCAGCCGGACCTGACCGGTGGGGCCCGGGACGCGGTCGAGGCCGAGGTCGGCCACGTCCTCGAGGGAGCGGCGCTTTTCGCCTGGGCTTATGGTCGCCTCGAAGCGCGCTGTCGTCGCGGGCGCTCGCTGCTCCGGCTCTGGTCGAGGGTCACTCACGATTTCCTCCCCTCCCCGATGGCTGGTCGCCGGATCGTACCCCCACGCCCATGGGCACACCTCGACAGGGGAGCGTCCCCGTCGGCCCATGTCCATGGAGACGCGACTTCGAGCGTGCCGTGGAGCCGACAGCGCTCGTGATGAGGCCGAGGAGGCCCGTGCCGCTCGTTCGTTGCTGTGGTGGCGGGACCGCGAGCGCGCTGGGTGTCGCGGGCGCCCAGGTGGGCCCGACGGTCAAGGCCTGGTCGGCGTGGCTGCACTACACGCTTGGCTTGTCGGTCGAGAAGATCGCCAAGCTGTTCGCCGACCGGTTCGGGTTCGGCGTGACGGCCGGGGCGCTGTGTCAGGCCGCCCCGTCGACCTCGACCGACCTGATGCCCGTCGTCGGCGACTGCCGCCGGCGCCTGAACGACGCGGGGCAACTCGCAGCCGACCGGAGTCCGCCACGAATGTCACACCCCCTCGGTACTGTGGGTACATACGTTTGCCACCCGAGGGGAGCTCGTGCCCATGCGTGCCACCGCTGTCGTCAACG
>Ga0187893_10006416_pt1 | contig 20141 bp, 18 predicted proteins | sample MA1701074metaG_FD_139574 | JGI IMG/M metagenome (GOLD analysis project Ga0187893, IMG submission 139574) | White microbial mat communities from a basaltic lava cave in the Kipuka Kanohina Cave System on the Island of Hawaii, USA - MA170107-4 metaG ...
ATCGAACCCGTTGTAGTAGACGACCTTGAAGGTATCCTGGTTCATCACTTTGACGTAATCCATGTCGCCGACAAAGAAATTGTCCAGGACCTTTGCGTTCGCGCCAATCCTCAATACCCCTGAGAGGGTGGTGTCCGGATTCTTGGTGATTGTCTTGGATGCTACGGTAGCTCCATCGATCTGTAGCCTCAGTTTCGCGCCGTCGTATATCAGTTTGACTACGTGCCATGCGTTGAGCGAGATGGCGCCAGAGGAAATATAGTGATTCGTTCCATCGGCAGCATTAAAGCCGCCGCCTATCTTGTTATCGGGATTAAGGTACAGCGCATAGTTATGCTCTGTCTGACTGTTACTACCGGTCGCCCCCTTGCTTACAATATAGCCGCGCTCTGCAAGATTGTCGGTGATCCTAATGCTTGTCTCAAGTATAAAGTGGTTGAGCTTTAATGCCGCCTTCGAAGGTACGTCTATCTTGTCGTTTCCGTCGAAATGCTTGAACATCGGTGCCGCCTGAACTGAAGGAATGACTGAACACAACAGGAGTACTGAGAGAGAAACGCCCAGTATAGTGTTCCTTAGTCTTCCACCAAAGATCCCATTCATCTTTCTTATATCTATGTGTTCCATTCGATACTCACTTTTAATAGTTATGCAAAAAGAATCTAAACGATCAGGTACTATTCTTGACAACGCGCGCAGATCAACAGCTGGAATTCACAACTTTGAATGTTGTGAAGTCCAGATCTTTTTCCTAAACTTACAGGCGAATCGCATGCGACCAGAGATTGGAAATTCTCATACGATAGTAAAGTGTATAGATAGTTACGGCCGATTGCGACATAGATTGAAAGGTGTTCGCGAATAGGATTCGAACTTGCTACTTTGATATCCACTGTTTCAGTTCTGGTATGACCCTTCCCTGCATGTCAGATGGAACAGGGATCTTCATCAAGTCCAGAATTGTCGGAGCCACATCATATATCGTCATAGTGTTTAGTTTCACTCCGGGCCCATTGTTTTTCTTGTTATACAGGATAAACACCCCGTCATGGTAGTGGACAGAGTCGTCCGGACCGGTATCATTTTCATCCAGGTAGAGTGAGTTATGGCCAAGGGTTCCGGCAGAACGCCAATAGAGGTCATCGAAGTACGCCATCAGGTCTGGCATGTCCCCCTTTGGTTTTCCGTATAGCTCCACGGGGGTAAACACTTTGTTGAGGAATTGTTCTCCCTGCGGCCCTCTTATTCCTATCAGTTTCTTCGCAAGTTCTTCCCTGACTTTTTCGTAATCCTCCTTTGGTATAATGCCGTTTGGTTCCCTGCCTTGCACGTTGAGAAAGATTCGTGCATAGTAGCCACCCCATCCCCATGCCTTGGTCTTTGACCAATCGATTTCACAGTCATCAAGATCAGTCTGAGTTTTCGGATAGTCCTTCAGTGTGAGGTATCCTTCCTTGATCAACCATTCATTGATGCACAGACACCCTTTCATCCCGGCGGTTCCGTGATCAGATACAACAAGCACATAGGTATCGTCGTCGACGAGCTCGAGCAGCTCGCCGATCTTTTTGTCTATGAACTTGTAATAGTCGTTTACCACTGACTCGTACTTGTTGCCTTTGACATATTTCGGATGGCTCTTATCATAGAATTTCCAGAACGCATGATGAAGCCTGTCGACACCAATCTCCACAAACATCATAAAGTCCCATGGATCCTTTTTCATAAGATGTTTTATTACTGTGAACCTCTTTTCGGTCATTTCATAGAGCTGCCTTAGAATTGCGTCCCTGTCTTCAGTCCTGAAAACTACGTCGAACAGGTACTTGCCCACGAGCGACTCTATTTCTGGCTTTAGCTCCTTTGGAAAAGTGTACTCGTTCTTGTCAGACGGTGTGACGAAACATGACACCAGCTTGCCATTTACAGGATATGGAGGGTAGCTTGGAGGCACACCTATCAAGCAGACTTTTTTGTCATGGTCTGCCATATAGTCCCATACCCTTCTTTCCTTTATTGAAGTCGAGTTTGCGATCCATCCATCCGTGTATGAGCTCCCTTTCCTGTGCCTAAAGCCGTAGACTCCAAGTGAACCAGGGCTCTTGCTGGTCATCATTACCATCCACGCGGGTATGGTGATCGGCGGATGACAACTCTTTAGGACTGATGACGATCCCTTTTCTATCATCATGCTAAGATTTGGTAGATCCTTCTTTATTTCATCAGAGAACAGGCTCGATGGCATCGAATCCAGACCGATAATAAGCAATTTTGGACCAGTGTGACTCATTGTTGAAACGCTCTGTCGCTGATTTATTTAATCTATACGTCGCCGGTATTATGTAACATTTGAACTAGCGCTGAACTATGTCTCCTTTCGCTAGTTAGCTGGAATCACTGGAACCTTTTCGTTTCTCCAGTATGCGATTGCTCGCTTTATTCCTTCTTCTAGGCGGCATTTGGCCTCGAAGCCCAAAGAGGACCTTGCCAGTGTGGTGTCAGCCAGCGTATCCTGTACATAGTTCTTTATGGGATTGGTCAAGTAGATCGGAGTAATATCAGAGCCGAGGCCTTCGCTGATAGCCCTAACGACGCTGGCAAATGAAGTCTGCACGCCGCTCCCCACATTGTAAATACCGTAATCGATCCCGGATTTTAACGCAAGAACGTTCGCATTGACAACATCACTTACATGCGTAAAATCCCGGGTCTGAGTTCCGTCACCGTATACAATCGGTCTTTTTCCAGCCATCACGTCCCAGATGAACTGCGTGATGTTGTTTGCGAATTTGCCCTTGTGGGCTTCGTTTGGCCCGTAAACGCTAAAGTACCGAAGTCCGATCGACTTTACTCCCAATTCCAGATAGTAGCTTCTGGCAAGAACTTCTCTGCAGTAGAATGAGGCCTCGTAAAAGCTCCTCGGAGAGACGAATTGGTGTTCGTTAAAGGGCATCGAAGAACCGTTGTATAACGAACTTGAGGAGGCGTAGATAACCTTCCGCACGTTATTCTTTTTGGCGGATTCCATGACGTTCATGAAGCCTATTGCGTTAACGTCGACTCCTTGGCTCGGATTCTCCCTGAACATAGGAGAGGAACTCTTTGCGGCATCATGAAATACGAAATCGCAGTCTTTGCATAGCTCCTGGAGCAGATGCGGATCCATTACGGAACCCTTTACGAATCGTATGTTTGCCGACAGGTTCGCAGCAACGCCCAGCGAAAGGTCGTCAAGTGCGACAATATCGTTGTCCTCCCCAAGGGCATTAGCAATATTCGAGCCTATGAAGCCGGCCCCTCCAGTGACAAGTATCTTCATTAAAATGAAATCATCATTGTCTGTACTTAACCCTGCACGGTAGATTGCGTCCGTTTTTCAGTAATCCCGGAACCTGTCCTGCAGTTCCGTGGTTGAAACCCAAATGAGCCTAAGCGGCCACTCTTTCGATCTTTGTCCACTTGTAGTCTTTCTTTCGCAGAACCGAAACGTTCAGAAGCGCTCTCAGCTGGGCATACTGCAGTTCAAGGAAGGTCCATGGGCCTGATATCATACGACTTTTTCTCCCAAGAACAACGATCGCTAAAAGCACGATAATCGCAACGTCAAGGTAGGTTGCAAGCGACAAAAACGCAAGGTCAAGAATTGCGAGCATGACCGTGGCAGCCAGCAGGATAGGAGAGATGATGAACATGAAAATGTTCGAAGGAAACACGTACGTCCCGAACTTGCCATACCGCGGATTGAACGCAAGGCGTGCATTTTCAAAGAGCACGCGCAGCAGGCCCTCTGCCCTCCTGATCTTTTGCCTGAGTCTTTCGGTACCGTCATCCGGATAGTCTTCGTAAAAGTTTACGTCTGGATCATAAACGACCTTGTAACCCTGACGCCTGATGTGGATGGTCTGGATAGTTTCATCTCCGTATTCTTTGGCCTTGTACTCTTTCATCAGATTCCTCCTGTAGGCACTGAACGTTTGCGCCATAAACACGGAATCAATGTTGGTTTCTGCCTTTTGAATAGTTTCATGCATGCTCCTGTATCTAACCTCGCTTGACTCCGTCTGGTTTGCCACGTTTACCTTGCCTGTTACCGCGCCAACATGCGGATCACTGAAATGGGAGACAATTTTCCTCAGAGTATCTTCGTCGAGTGTCACATCCGAATCCATCTTTACTACGATCTCACCCCTGCACTCCCTGAATGCCTGATTCAGAGCAGTTGCCAGCCCTCTCCTTTCTACGTCGTGTATCAGTCTAATGAAAGAGTATCTTCTTGCGTAATGTTCGATTATTGAGGGTGTGTTGTCATTTGAGGAATCCACCACCAAGACTTCGATTCTCTCTTTTGGATAGTTCGTTTTCATCAGGCTATCGAGCCTGCTTGCGATTATTTTTTCTTCATTGAATGTCGGCATTACAACTGATATGAAAGGCGAATATGGCTGGTTCCCAATTTTCGTTTCGTTCACCTTTTTGCCATACCGTATCGAGACTGCCCCTATGAGCAAGTACCCTGCGCAAAGAATGAGAAGGGGCACATGCACCGCGAAAGCGCTGAGGATATCCGACAAGTTCACTTTGGGTAAACCAGTCCTTTTACTATTCTTTCGGTGGTCAGTTGGACGGCTTTGGCACTGCTGTATCGAGGCCTCCACCCCATGGCTGCGATTTTTTGCACGTCGAGCAACATGTTCTTTACATCGCCCTTCCAGCCGCGCCCTTGGTCCACTCCTCCGGTGAAATGCATCTGTGCGTTTGACAAGTGCATCTCGGCCAATACGATTGCCGCTATTTGCTTGACATCAATCCGATCCATTGATCCTACGTTGAAAACTCCAACTCTTTCTTTGGACAATGATACCCCCATCAGAACTGCATCGATGCAGTCAGATATGTGCAGATACGACTTGTTCTGTGTCCCGTCTCCCAGTACCTCGAGCTGTGACGGGTCCTTGAGCAGTTTGTTGACGAAATCATAGATAACGCCGTGCGTGCTGTCCTCTCCTATTATGTTGGCAAGTCTGTAGATAATGGCGCGAATCCCGTAGGTGTGTGCGTATGATACGATAAGCGATTCGCATGCCAGCTTGGAAGCACCGTACATCGATATCGGTTCAAGGGGAGAGTAGTTTTCGGGAGTTGGCACGGTGGTGGCATCACCGTATACTGTTGAGGTAGAAGTGAAAACCAGAGTCTCGGCATCGATCCTCCTTGCTGCTTCGAGTAGGTTGAAGGTTGCGACCACGTTTTGAGAGAAGTGGACGGAAGGATTCGTGGCGCTGATTCTCACTTCAGGGTTTGCGGCCAGATGGTAAATGGTCCTGCAATCCTTCGGGAGAACAAGGGGTTCCCCCTGCAGCAGATCCATTTGATGGAACCAAAAGTTCTTGTATTTGGTGCTTCCTTCAAGTGATTCCATTCGCCCGCTACTCAGGTTGTCGATTACATGTACATCTTCTCCGTCTGCCAGCAGTGTCTTCACAAGATTGCTTCCGATAAAGCCCGCGCCGCCTGTGACAAGTATTGTCATGTGAATGCCTCCCGCTGTATCCAGAAACAGGAGATCATTGCCGGGTCTCCGCCGGGCTTACGGATGAAGTGGACGAATACACTCTCGTAGATCCGTTATTGATTATCAGATTGTTTCTCTCTCTTACCCCATCTTCGATTTCGTCATACAGTTCAGGCTGATCGTACTTCATTGCAACGTTGTTTTTCTCTGGATCGGAGAAGATCACCCTGCTGTTGAAAGTGCCCTGGCTCTGGATCCAATCCTTTGTAAGATTGAGGTTATTTTCGTCAAAGGAAGTCTGGAATACTCGGTCAAATGTAAGAGTCTCGAATCTAATGTCCGATGCAGCTGCATAGTATTTCGACACGAGGCTGCCTATGAAATACGAAATGACTCGCTCGCCTCCTTTCGAAGATTCGGCCAGGATTTCTGCAGAGTTTACAAGGCTTGCAGAAGCATAAGTTGTCGGGTCCCGTCCGTACCTGGTTGCAGGAATGGAAACCAAGAGCGCGATAACAAACACAACCAGGGCCACCTTGGCGATCCTGTCCCTTCTCCCGAAGTGATTTTGGCCAAAAAAGACCGTCACCAGGACCGCCCAAGCTATGGAAACATACAGAAAGTTTCGTGAAAGCAAGACCGATGAGAGAAACATGCTGATCGCGATGAACGACGCAGTCGCGAACCAGCCGATAAGGATCAGAACATAGGGCGACTTTTGTTTCCTCTTCAAAAGAACGATCGACATTATTGCGCCTGACACCACCACGGCAGCAACTATCACTGTTCGTAGAGTTATGACAGCCGAATAAGACTCTGAAGGCGACGGGGTGATCTGAATGTCGCCCCGGGTGAAACCGTCGCTTAGCTTTTGCTCGAACTCCTCCCACTTGAATACAGTTCGAGTCTCGGCGTTATAGATCGACCATGAAAGGAATAGCACCCCTGCGATCGCGGTCAAAAGGATCGCCCTGTTGGAAACCAAGTTTCGTTTCCGTAGCACGATGAATGCTATCCCGGCAATGCTGACAAGGTTTAGAAGCAGGAAGAACGAATTCGTGGGGCTCGTGATATTTGTCGCGAAAAGCGCAAGCAGACCTACGGCGAGCCAGCCTCTTCTAGATTCCTTGCCGGTGATAGCCTTTATCATCGAAAGGAAGAATACCAGATAGAATACAAGAGCGAGTCCCTGTGGCGAGTAGTGGCCCTGGTCGACCCAAAAAGCGCCCATGAAACTCAGTGGAGCAAGAGCTGCGAAACGAGAGTTGTAATGCCTTCCTATGCAGTATACAAGGGCAATGACTATAAGGATTGTGAACAGCTCGGAATACCGGATTAGGGTGAGGGTAGGCAGTCCCTGCACTATTGCAGAAACTCCCAGTAGAATGAACGAGCTTGGATATTCGCGTGCGTATCTGTCTGCCTGATCGATGTGCCCGTCTGAAATCACGGGCAGGCTTTCCGCGCCGTGGGCAAAGACATCCGTAAATCGCGGAACTTCGTAGGCGATTACTGGGGTCCCGAACAGGAAAAGTCCTACCAGCAGGACTGGAATTATCCTTATGTCATTTCTTTTCCTAGAGTCAAATCCCACTGAAGCAATGACCGACGCAACGCTAGTGGCCAATCCTGCCCAGTACGTGGCTGGAAGAGCCCTGAAGTAATAGAATCCGTACGGCTCGAGGTTAGTTACGGCAAAGCTGTCAATAGTGAGGATGAACAGGACTATGGATGCAACGGAAAGGATCCAGACTACATAGTTGATCTCTAGCTTCTTTGCGCTCTTTACACTTTGCACTAGAACGGTCTTCAAATTTCCAGCTTCTTCCTATTTCCTGCCCAAACGTCAGTTCGCCCTTTCCGGTCCGGCCTTGGATCTGTTCATGCTGCGAAGTCGCTCCTTTATCCTGAGGCTTTCACTGCTGATTTCTTGAGTAACGCTCCTCTCCATCAGCTCGCTACCATCCGCAAACATCTCCTTGATGACCTTGCCATCCATTGCCGATGGAATGGGAATGCCATGTATGTGAAGTATTGTGGATGCCACGTCCCAGACATGCAGCTCGCTGTCAAGTATCAAGCCTTTCTTGATGTCTGGTCCCGAAGCTGCGATTATTCCTTCAAGCCTGTGAGAGCCTGAAATCACTGCGCCATGGTTCTTGAGCTTGTCAAATACGTTTCTGTTAAGATGGGTTGACATCCCGTAGCCTAGCTTTGTCACGACAAAGATGTCAGGCGCCCTGTCGCTCTGTGGCCCCCAAAGCACTTCCTCTCGCTTGTACAGTTTTTCGATGACTTTGGTACCATTGTCGGTTACTTCGGCAAGCCTTGCCATAATCGCGTCCCTGACCTTTTCAAATTCTCCGCCCTTTAGGCTGCTGTTGAGATAGATTCCGTGGTATGCAGTGCTAAATGCCTGTGAGTCGTCATAGTCAGTCTGACCCTCTTCGTACGAGCTTAGTGGTATGGCCTCCTTTACCATCCGGGGGCTCATTCGGTAGATCTTTAGTGCTACTCCTGAAAGTCGCAGCTTGCCAATGATTTCCATCAGCTTGTAGATTGTCAGACCACTTGAGGTCATCATGGATCGCACCGCACTCTTTTTGATTACTTGGAATCCCTCGCTTCCGAGCCAGGTGTTTATGTAAAGCGCCCTGTCTGTCGGTCCGAATCCGTGATCCGAGCAGACCAGCACGTTCGCATTTTCTCTAGCCGCTATTTCGAGAAACTGTCCGAAATATCCGTCCAGAAGCGCAAAGTGCTTTTTCAAATAGTCATAGTCGGTGTAGAAAATGTGCATCAGCCTGTCGCTTGTGGTGAATATTGGCGCAAGAACATCCCAGTCCACCTTCTTTGAAAGATACAGCGCGGCTTCGGCCTGTTTTGATGCTACTTCCTCGAGCATAGAGTAGGCTTTGGGCTTGTCCTCGATAGCCGTCTCATAGAACGTCGATGGTGGCTCGCACATGTACCCTCCCACGACATTGTCTATTTCCTCTCTCATTTCCTGCGGGTAGATAAAGTTCTTCACATTGGGTGGCGTCATCAGGCCCGAAGTGACCACGCCACTTATCGGATTCGGAGGATAGGTAACCGGATCGTTTATCAGAATCGACTTTAGCCCTTTCCTGCTCATTATCTGCCAGATGGTCTCGGCCTGACGAAACCTTGATTGCGCGATTTCTATCTTGCCATTGAGCCTGAGCCTAAAGTCAGGCATTCCGTGCTTGCCAGGATTTACTCCGGTGAAAATGCTATTCCAAGCCGCCATCGTTTCGGTCGGAAACGTAGACAGCAGAGTACCCTTCACTCCGCCTTCAAGGAATCTCTTCATGTTCGGCAGCGCGCCGTCCTTCACAAAGCGGTCAACGAGATGCCAAGGAGCACCGTCGATTCCGAAAAGTATAGTCTTTCTTCTCACACAACCAGCCTACTGTTCAGGATAATTAAGATTTATGTACTATCTGTTCCTGACTTGCGATCACGTGTTTTTCTTCAGTGACTGCAGTTTGCTCTTTATCCTCGAAGCCTCATAGCCGGTCTTTTTCACTTCCCGGACAGCCATGCCGCTCTCGTTTCTAAAGATCTCCTTCATGACGACTCCGTCCATGTAGGATGGAACTGAGAGGTTCATCATGTGGAGAATTGTCGGGGCAATGTCCCAAACTCTTCTTGCCACTTCGAACCGGTGCGACCTGATATCTGGGCCGTACGACATGAAAATTCCTTCCGGCCTATGGATGCCCGTATTTGCAGTACCGCCCTTGTAGCCGCCCTTGTCATCTCCAATGTATTCCGAATTTGGCCCATCCGAGTAGTAGGTCGGGCAGTAGCCGTCGTGCAGCGTGAACAGGATATCCGGCGCCCTGTCTATGTACTGGCCGCTCATCACGTCTTCCCGTTTGAACACTTCCATAACCACCGGGCTGTCTTTGTCGACTACTTTTTGCAGACTGTGCATTATTTCGGATCTAATTCTTTCGTACTCTTCCTTTGCCGCTTCACGGTTGATGAATATGCCCTCGGCCTTTGAAAAGGCGACTGACTTTTCCATGTCTATGGGTCTGTCGTACTGGAACGCCGCGTCTACAATGATGTCGGACTTGATCAGGCTTCGCAGCACAAAGTCGTAGAGGTGGAGCTTTTTCAGTATCATTGCCAGCCTCGTTGGCGTTATGCCCAGCTTGGCGGCAAGCGCGACAAGATTTGTCTTGCGCTTCTGAAGCCCAATGTGAGCCAGCCACGAGTTAATGTAGAACGTCTTGCGGAGCGGACCGAATCCATGATCGGATGTTATAAGAAGGTTCGCGTTCTCCCTTGCGGCTATGTCCAGATACTGTTTCAAGAGCCCGTCCATCTGAATGTAGTGCTTTAGAATGTATTCGGGCTTGTGCCACAGAGTATGCTGTATCTTGTCAGTCGAAACCCAGATCACGGCAAGAGAATCCCATTCATAGTTCTTTGCAAGGTGGAGGCCGACCTTGGAGGTCTTGTTCGCAAATTCTTCGATCATCGAATATGCCTTTGCATCGTCCTTGTTCACGGTAAGGTAATAGTCCAGTGGAAGATCGGTCCAGTAGCCTCCCGCCACCTTTTCCAGTTCGCTCTTTAGATCTGCGGGATGGACGTAGGTCGAGCCTGGTGGAGTCATCAGGCCTGTCGTCATCACGCCGTTTATCCTGTCTGGCGGAAAAGTCGCGGGTTCGTTAACGACTATGGCTTTCATGTTGTTCCTGCTCATTATCTGCCAGATGGTGTCAGTTCTCCTGTAGTTAGAAGTGCCAAAGGAGAACTTGCCATCTATCTTTAGAATGAAATCAGTGATGCCGTGTTTTCCGGGATTGACTCCCGTAAACATGCTGGTCCAGGACGGGACGGTAACAGCCGGAACTGTTGACATGAGCGTGCCGTGCGCTCCGCTCTTTACCACGTGTTCGAATGTCGGAAGATGCCCTTCAGAGATGAACTGGTTAAATAAAGTCCAGGTGGCTCCGTCGACTCCGAAAAGTATCGTCTTTTTGCTTGTTTTCTCTGTCAATTCTTACTCACATGTGTTCCTAGAATCGAATCCAGCTGCGATTTGCCTTGACAGACAGAGGCCCGCTCTTATTTTCCATTTCTTTCGTCTCCTTCCATCGAAAAATTGCGTTTCCAGACAAGACGGGGTTCGTCTGATTCGCTGAATATCCGGTCTCTGATCAGCCCGATATTTCTAACCTGTGCGATCATTTCAACAAGCCGTGTCGGGGCAAATGACTTTGAAAAGAGAACGGGGCTGCTCTCGACTATAGCCTCTCCCGTTACCATCCTCTTCTTTGCCTTTTCTGTTCCGATTAACCCCTCAAGGATAAGTTTTTCATCGCCGACCTTGATCTGATCGTAAAGGCGCCTGTTGGACCTGTACGTCGAGCTATCCCTCGATAGTATGGAGATGGCAAATATCGCAGCTATTCCTGCCGTTGTGCCCAGCGGTATGTACGGGCGCTGGGTGACTATGGCATCCAGAGTGCGGGCTCGAAGTGAGCTGATTGACACCTCGTTCCAAAAGTCGTTAATGGGGCGGGCAAGCGAAAGAAAGATCTCCTTGATCCTTTCTGTATCGCTTGTTCCGTCTATGGCTCCCATCCTTGCAAGACTGTCCATGTTGGCCCAAAGGACGATCTGGACGTTTCGCGGCTCAAATCCGGATCCGAAATAGAGCTCTCTCTTGTCCGTCCAATAGAGCACAGCTTCAGTAGCGTTTGAGCCAGGCTTTTGGTACACAAAGAAACGTCCTTTCTTGTCGTCGGCGATGTCCACCCACTCTAGGGCAAGCACCGTGGCTGATGGTCTGCCGAACTTTGATGGGTACACCAGGAGCGACCCTTCCCATGTGTGGAGGGTCCGCGATATCTGAAGTCCTGCCAGGATAGTGGGCTTGCCGGTCGTATCTCCAGTGCTCGTCGTGTTTGACTGGTATCGAAATGCCATCGATGCATCCTGGTTCAGTATCTTTTCCACCCTGGTATCTCTATATGCGTACTTTAGATCCCACCCATCGATCTGCGGGAAAAAGAACGATGTGGTCTCTGGACCTTCTATCTTGTTGATGTCCAGATGTGATAGGGACAGAGCTGCCACTTGCGCGCCGCTTGTATTTTGCAATGCTGCAATGTGGCCCGTAACCACCAGACTTGCTATCAGCGCCAGCAGTACCATTCTGCTGATCGCCTGCGAAGTAATTCTTGATGCGATCGGCTTGACCGGCCTTCCACATAACAGGCACATCGACTCTCCGGCTGCAAGGCTTTTTTCGCATGATGGGCACCTGGACTCCTTTCTGGCAGGCCCACGAACGCCCAGCTTTAGCACCAGGTCGGCAGAGAAGAGCAAGATAAGCGTGCCAACTGTGCTCATTACCACACCGGAAACGGTGTGGAAGGATTCGGCCGCCACTTCGCCGGAGGTATACCAGATAGAGATTATCGTCGCGATCCTTAATGCGTTCAGAATGTAAAAGACGGGGAATCCTATGGCGAATACAAGAGCTCTTTTCCATAGCTTTCCCCTGAGGATGTAGGCCACGAAAAGAGAAAACACCGAAAGCCCAACCAGAGAGAACGTTCCCGAACTTGGCTCGCCAACGTAGAAGGGGATCCTGGCACCCTGAGAGTTCTCCATGACAAGGGCAGGGGCGCCAAAGCTAGCATCAAGACTGATTGGAAAACCAATCGAACTGAGCATGTACTGGACGACGACGGCTGACGACCATGACAGGTCTGCTGCAAGTTCTGACAACAGGTCTGCAGGCGGAGGCTGCAGATAAGCCAGAAGGACGATGGCCATAAAGGCGTGTCTGAGCGTTTGCATATTGAACAGCAGCATAGTTCCACCCGCGATAAAGACCGGCAGTGAGAGCAGGTGGTACTCTAGAGAATAGAGAGTCGTTGTCCCAATGACGTATACGGTGACCGCTATTGCGCATAGAGCTGCCCCGATGACGTCATCAAGACGCAGAGATTGTTTCTCCCTCCTGTTCCAGGTAGCAGTTGCCAGCAGTACCTTGCGCTTTCTGTGCAGGATAAAGAGGATGAGCATCGGGATGACTAGCACATAGTTGGTGATGTTTCCCGCGCTAAACGATAGCGCTTTGGTGAAGACGACGCTGACGTCGCTTCCATAAACTACTGCTGCGACTCCTAGAAGGACGATTACCTTTATGACGATAGAACTGTTAGTCTGCAAAGCATTCAAGCCCGAGCCGCTGCCAGTACTCAAGGAACGTTTGGCCATCTGTTCTACCTACTTTTCCGCATTATAGTAATCAGCGTTTGAATTTCCTTCTTTGTCGTGACACGCCATGCTATTGAAACTACTCCGTATGTCGCCAGCCCGGCCGCCAGTGACAGAACCACGTTTGGAGTGACAAGCATTGTGGCAAACGCTGACGCCGCTCCGACCATCATGGCGATCGCCGGCTTGAGCGTACTTTTCGCTGAAAGAGAAATGTTCTCTTTTGACTTGAGACCTATCATCGACATGGTAAGGCCCGCGATGGAGCCTACGAGCATTGCGACTGCTGCACCTTCGATATAGAACAGAGGCGTAAGGATAAACGTCATAGCGATCGTTATTCCTGAAGCGGTAAGCCCTATCTTGGCCACTTCAGCCGGCCTGCTCGCCGCGTTGAGCATTGAAGTAATTATCGCTCCAAGCGAATAGATGATAGACGATACTACGAGGATCCTTAGCGCCGTAGATGCCTCGATATATTGGTCCGAGATGAGGCCAAGCACCTGGTCAGGCTGGACGACAAGTATCAGAAATCCTATCCCGCTGATCAGCATCGACAGCCGCACTCCTGAATTCAGCGTATGGCTGAATCCTTCCTTATTGCCTTTGGTCCATTCTTCTGTGGCCGTCGGAAGGAGCGCCCTCGACACAGCGTTCAGCACTCCGCCAACCAGGTTCGATATTAGAACCGAGAGTCCGTAGAATGCAGCAAGCTCAAAGTTCTGGGTTCCGACGATAAGGACTCCTATCTGCTGAGTGAGAGTCTTCATCCCGACAGCAGCATAGTTGTGTCCAGAGAACTTTACTATCTGCCCCACTCCGCGGATTTCCGACTCGCTGTCAAGCCCGCCCGAATCATGGGCTGGAACCTGCTTCGGAAAGAGTCGCGGGATAAGGAATAGATAGCCTGTAACCGATGCAACAATCGAAGCGATGGCAAACGAAACAATTATCCCGAATCCGCCGAACGCCGACATTACCAGGAAGACTGCGAGTCCCATCCTGACGACCTGATACAGCGAATCACTAATGAGGGCGTACTTCATTTTGTGAGAACCCTGATAGGCCCCCATCAGGGCCGACACCACTGTTTGTGACGGCAGGAAGGTAAGAACTACCAGTATCAGAAGAACAGTCATTGAAGGATCGTTGTACACTTCCGTAGCAATGTAGCCGGAAAGTAGTGCTATCACTGCGGCAACTGCCACGCTTACCATTAGCGCAAGCTTGATGCCTAGCGAAAGTATTTTTCTTGAAACTTTGGGCATGCCCTTCGCGTTGTACTCGGACGTGTACTTTGATATCGTCACCTGGACGCCGTAGCCGGCAAAACCGACAACACTAGTAGCAAAGGCGACCGCTACCATCGCCTGCCCCAGCGGAGCAGCTTCTATCAGCTTTGCCAGAACGATCCAGAAAAGTGCTCCCACCGAAAGGTTGACTATGTTGTCCAGTATGAGATAGTATGACCCTCTCGCGAGCTTCTCAAATGAGCGTACGTTTTCTTCCGCCAATTCTATCAGTCGATGCCTGCTTCGTTCTTTAGGAAATTCATGTGGATTCGGCGTGCCTTGTTTCTTTGGTTGTAGTTCCTGTAGGAGACAAGAATCGCCCCCGCTATGGTAATCGCTGATAAGGCAGCAACGGTTGGCTCCGTCCTGACACCGATCGAGCTGTAGCCGAGTGCGGTCCCTATCACCACTACGGTGGCCAAACTCAGGCCGATGCCTAGCGTGATTCGTTCCACAACGCGTGGTTTATCCTTTCGGACCAAAAGCTCTGCGAGCACGTAGCCGGGTAGTATAAACAAAAAGATCGCTCCAACAAGACCACGGACACCAAGCCATGACCCATCCTGTGGAAGCGTATAGAGCGAGACAATCATGAGAGCACTTCCGAGCACTGCAGCCCACAATGGCAGGTTTGTCCACGGGTCTAAAAGACTGTGCACGAACGACGCTGGTATCTTTTCTTCGGACAGGTTTACCGCGCCTTTCCTTTCTAGATCCCTTACTGCATCGTGGATTTCGTCTGCAGAAATCGACCTGTCTACCTTGTGAATACTAGACACCACATCGGCTACCTTGCGACATGTTTTTCTGTTGATGATGTCCAGCACCATCTTCTCCACCAGTTGACTTCGCTCAGATTCTGCTATCTGGCTCTGATTTGGATCTGATTCCATGCGCTCCCACTTTCCTGCCCGGATGGCCACGTGAAGATGAAATTCCCAGAGTCTACGTCGTGCCTCCACAGCTCGATCACGAATCTAAAGTCCCTTTCTTTTCCGTTCGAGACTTTTAGATCCGTTATTTCCTCGCCGTTGATTACTATCGCATTTATGGTGGCATTACCTCCCGAAATCTCTAGTTCTTTTATCGTTATTGATACAGGCATCGTCCAAGTCGCATCATCCGGCACGAGGTGTCTCGCTTCGTAGAGGTGATCCACCGGTGAAGACAGATGCATTCTGTCATCGGGTCCCTGCTGAGTCGCGTTCAAGAGCTTTATCCTGATAGCAACGTACTCTGATCCTCCCATGTGATTGTACACCTGGACATTCCAATCCAGCGTCTCGTTTTCCATTACAAATCCGCCCTCCCTCGGATAGTATTCCGAGGCTGCCAAGTTCCTGCCCAGCGTGCTCAGAGTCAGGAACCTGTCCCCGGGGGCGTCGTCAAGGTTTGCATAAGCCAGGGTCAAGAAAATCGCGAATGTGGAGGCAAAGACCAGAACGAATAGACTCGAAGTGAGCGTCCCTTTGATTTTAGCAGATGGTCGGTCCTGGAAGAACAATTGCTAATGCGACTCCTTCTCGTGTATTACCAGCGCTTCAAACTTTCTTGCTCGGCGCGACTTCCAGCTGTTGTAAAGAACGACTATGGCGACAGAGACTATAAACGACGATACAGGCACGTAAACGGTAAAGGTCAGCATGTTTGCAGCTTCTTTTCCTGCAGTAGCATCACTTCGAATCGCTGAAGACTCGTCTACTATCGATAGCAGCATGTCATTTGCTTGGATTATGCATTCATCGTGGCCAGAACAGCTGGTAAACGCATTGTCGGTGGCCTGCTGCTGCAAACCCAGCGCGGCGTTAAATCTCTCCGTCAAAGATGAAACATCGGCTCCTGAAGCCTCCGCGGCGCGTATGCTTCTCAGCGCCTGATCGGCAGTCGCCTCGACCAATTCTCTGGAATCTCCAGTCGCCAATGCATCGCCGTCGATGCTTGTAACGCTAGACCCTACCGTTAGGGTTACCAAAATCATTGCCAATTCTGAAAGCATTCTTCTCTACCCGCTGACCAAAGTCACAACGTTTACGATTCCGATCGCCATAAAAGCCGCCACAAACGCAGCAGCAGCTATCCGCAGCTTTCGTTGATCTAGCAAAACGTTTGTTCTTCCGTAGTGAGGCGATATTACCTCTGAGGCCATCAGGATCACAACAGCGCAAGCTGCAGAAAGTATCCCGATCTCCCATGTGGTGACTGCAAAACTCATCATGCTCGATCGATGATCCTGTAGGTGGTGGCGATCGTGCCTTCGATGTCATTGGCCTTGCTTTCCTGAATTGCGACTGGCTTACCGACTACCTTGCTTACCATCAGTGCGACTGAAGAGCAAAGTGGGCAGCCAAAATGATTCCCTATTAGGGTTTCTTTGCTTACCGCCTTGCAGAGTTTCGCGGCTGAATCGCCCACGACGTCGATCCGGACAGATCCCGCTGGGTCCTGAATCACGATGCTGTCTATTATCCTGATGTTATTGGTTAGCAGCCTGGGCACGTTTTCTTTAAAGTATTCCATGTCTACGGTCGCAAGATTTACGTCGAGTTCCTTTTCGACAAGATCCACAAGTCCTTGACTCGGGGCCACCATGAATATCCCCTTTGGATCTTCGTAGAGCATCCTTTCTTCTGCCAGCTGCTCCTCGTTCGGAAGACTGCCGCGGAATGAACTGTCGTACGGGATGAACACGTAACCCTGGGCAAGCCCCTTCAAATGGCGCGGGTGGACAAAGATCGTTTTTCCTCTATAATTCATGTTTATCAGCATCCTGTCAATGGATTTGATGGTGGATAGCGAGAGCAGACCGAGGACGTTCTCCGGCACGTACTTGGTGGGCGAAATATAGAGAATCGTAACTCCCCAAAAGACCAGACCCAGCCCGGCAAGCGTCAGGATTACAGAGCTAAAGATATACGAAACGACTAGCGAGGCACCGCCCGCGGCTATGAGAGCGATTCCTATCGCAAGTGTGCTCGTGAACTGGAGATTCAAAGGTCGCCTCTTTTGCCCAGAGTTCTCGGAGAAAAGCTCTGTCGAAGAGCTTGCCGAACTCCTTGTTTGTCCGGCTAGGGCTGGAGAGTAGCCTCTAACCGTTCCAGAATTGCTGTTCAATGTTGGGAATTTCAGAGTTTTTCACTCAATCTAGTTTGCGTGGAGATTTGTCTGCCCGTCAGCATGTTGAGCCTTCTGTTTATCCGCAATTCGGCTCGTCTCATAACCAGGGATACCACCCCTACGCTCATGGACTGAATTGACACCATGAGCATGGATAGACCGACAAAGAACCATGAATTAGAAAGCTCGCTACTTGCCATCCACTGAAGCATGGATATTGCAAGGAGTACCGCTGCTGGAATGAGTAGCAAACTGCCAAGCATAGAATAAAAGACACCGGGGTTGTAGGATCGCGCCAGTCCGAAAATGCTTCTGACTATTCTAAATCCGCTCTTCCATGTGGACAGCTTTTGTCTGCCAAGCCGTGGTCTATAGTCGACCGGAACCTCGGTTATCCGGCCGGCCGTTGCAACCTGCGCCGCTATTTCCACTTCAACGTCAAAGCCCGCCGTGGAGAGATTTATCTCCCGCATCGTATCCGTTTTGAGAAGATAAAGACCTGAACAAACATCTGACAGTCCGGTATTCATCATTAGATTGAACAACCTGGTGATCACCCTGTTTCCGAATTTGTGCAGGCCACTCATGCTCTTTGGGTCCGTCGCCTTTCTTGCACCGATCACTTCGTCGTAGTATTGCATGTGCTGAAGCAACCTGGCTATCGACGACGCGTCGTACGTAAAGTCGCCATCTATCACCAGAATATAGGGAGTTTCCACTCGATCTATTGCAGTTTTTATCGCGCCTGTCTTGCCTTTCCCTTGCTGGAAAAGGATATTAGCCCCCGATTTTTTCGCGATTTCGACCGTCTTGTCATGTGAGTATCCATCTATGACTATGATGTTTCGGAGACCGACTGACTGGAGTTCCTGAATCACTCTCGCTATGCCTTCTTCTTCATTGAGTGTAGGCACCACGACAGTAACCATTGAATCGACGTCAGGCGGGAGTCGCCCTGGCTTTTCTTCTAGCATATCTTTACTTCATCCTTGCCAATCATGTCCAGAAGCAGCTTGCGCTTTTCTGTGACGTCGTTCTCAACGCTGACGACGTCAAAGAACCTTCTAAGGTACTCCACACCCTTTGATGTGGCGACAAACTTGCCATTGGAGTCATAGTACAAGAATCCCATTTCTATCGCAAAATCGATGTGCTTCTTGGCCTGCTTGAAGTTCAGAAAATTCTCGTTCATTATGCGCGTGCGCGATGCGCCCTGCCTAGCGCTGTTTATTATCAGCGCGACAATTTCCTCTTTTGCGCGTCTTTTTCTATTTTGAAATGATGGTTTCATTTTCTTATCGATTCCTCTTCAATGTGTGTTGCACGATGATGCCGCTGCCTGTCCTGACTGTTGCATTCGCATGGGCGGACGAGAATGTCAGTCCCATGTACCTGATGTAGTTCACGTCGCGCAGCCAGTCGAGAGCTCCCTTGTTGCCATAGGAAAAGGCCTTCATTGCGACCGCATTGGCAATGGGCCTGCCGATTGCTTCTAGTCTGTTCAGGAAGTAGTTCTTTATTCCAAGCAGCAATTTGCCCATGATCCTCGCAACCACTGTAGCTAATGTTGTATTTTTCACTATTTTCACGTGTCTTTGTATCAGGTTTGCGAGAACCCTGTCTTCCAGCGTCAACGTCTGGAACCATATCCCTCTTCTCAGAGCCCTTTGTCTCAGAGCTGTAAGAGTCTCTATGAGATTGCTTGAAGATCTTGGAACTAACAGAGGCATATTTCAACGGTAAGTCTGCCGCTTTCGTTATTAGGCTTGTGTCAATGGAACTAGTGAGGAAAAAATATGTAACTAGTGTTACTTATCTTTGTTAAGCATGTCTTCTATGGCAGGAAGCTGCTCGATCGGTTTAGACGCTTTTCTCGAACTATCGATCGTATTCGTCCTGTAAAGGTTTAAGAGTTTCTGAGGCGATCTGCAGCGTTACCTTTTGTTCCTACTGGGCCACGCCTGCTGGGCGTATCTGACTGGCCGGCTTGTTTCGCATCCGTTCGGGCTTAGACCTAACCTCTACCTTCTTCTTATCCTTGGAATGCTTCCGGATGTTGATCTAATTCTAGGTTCACTTGACATCGCGCATAGGACTGTGACGCACAGTGTCATCTTTTGGTCTCTAGTTTTCGTTCCGTTCTTTGCAAAATACAAGAAAATAGCACTGCCTTACTTTGTCGCCGCAATCCAGCATATACTGATAGGTGACATGATAGTCGGCCGTACCAACATTCTATGGCCCGTAGCTGACCTTAGAATAGGACTAGGATTTCCGATACTATCCCCGCTGAACCTGCTGCTTGAAGCGGCCGGGCTCGCTATCTTTGTGGCCGTCGTACTTCTTGGTAAGGACAGGTCGCATCTGGTGGACCGCAAAAAGTCTGCCTCTCTTGCTTTGCTGGTTGTCATTCCTTTCGCGATATTCGTGATTCTTTCTTCAAACGAGGGACTGTTGACATCATTTCTCTTGGAGCAGAGCGACGCGAGGTATCTGGAAAGGAACTTGCCGTCGCTTCTTGACAGCAGGTACCTTCAGATAGCAGTCGCGATGCATCTGTCGCTAATTGTTTTCATAGGAATCCATTTCCTTGCATCATCAAAATGGGCTTTTCGACGGAATCCCAAAAGCGCAACACATTCCTAGTGCGCGCGAGTCCAATCGCTTTATGCCAAATCAGTTGTAGGCTGCTTCAACGGCATTCAACAGGTACTGCAGGTAAACTGTGCGCTGGGTGTTGTCGCTTTCATAGACCACGTTGCCAAGCAAATCTCCGCCGGCCGTTGTTGTCGAAGAGCTCCATTTCCAGTACGTCCATCCGAATCCCGCCTCCTTCCAGGTGGTAATGTATACGTTCATGTCCTCTTGAGTTGATGCAGAAAATTCGCCTACCATTATCTCCACATCCCACTGATCTGCCCATGACTTGAAGTTATTGACCTGGTTTTCGC